>RCNC010002067.1_pt1 | contig 22345 bp, 22 predicted proteins | sample 2041301 | NCBI WGS metagenome assembly RCNC01 (sample SAMN09708231, study PRJNA481090) | Marine sediment metagenome, whole genome shotgun sequencing project. | biome: marine sediment; feature: ocean; material: sediment; isolation source: Sewage treatment plant 13A marine sediment (STP13A) ...
GCCTGCGGATTTGCTGAAGGTATTTGCCAATGAACGTTAAAACCTTGATCTTTGCTGCGCTCCTCGCGTTTGCAAGCCCGCTGTCAGGGTCTGCGCAGGGCTTTGGTGGCTTGGGCAGTGCGGCAGACGAAGCCTTTGCTGTGCCCACCCCAGCGCCCACATTCGACTTTCCCCGCGATCATGGCGCGCACCCTGAGTACAGGATCGAGTGGTGGTATCTTACAGCCAACATGAAGGGGCCCGATGGTATGGCATATGGCCTGCAATGGACGCTCTTCCGCTCTGCCCTTGCACCGTATGAAACCCAAGGCTGGGACAGTCCCCAAATCTGGTTTGGCAACGCTGCGGTCACCACACCCACCGCGCATTACACATCCGAGCGTTTCGCCCGCGGCGGCACCGGGCAGGCCGGTGTGACCGCCGCACCGTTCGAGGCGTGGATTGACGAATGGCACCTGCGCGGCGAGACGTTTGATGCGATGCAACTGCGCGCCGCAGGACCGCAGTTCAGCTACGACGTCGCCTTGCGCGCCCGAGGGCCGCTTGTATTTCATGGCGAGGACGGGTTTTCAGTCAAATCTGAACAGGGTCAAGCGAGCTATTACTACTCCCAGCCTTTCTTTGACCTGTCAGGCACGCTCACCTTACCCGATGGCGATGTAGCGGTCACAGGCACAGCATGGCTCGACCGTGAATGGTCTTCGCAACCGCTGGCGTCGGACCAGACGGGATGGGACTGGTTCTCGATCTCGTTTGATGCGGGGGAAATGCTGATGGGGTTCAGGCTGCGGCAATCAGACGGCAGCTATTACACCTCCGGCACGTGGATCATGCCTGACGGGCAGACAACCGCCTTGCCCAATGGCAGCTTTGACGCGGAGCCCTTGGCGAGCGCGGATGTGGGCGGGCGCGAGGTGCCGGTCCGTTGGCAGGTGCGCGTGCCTGAATATGATGTGGATGTTACAGTCGCTGCGATCAATCCGCAGGCATGGATGGACATGGCCGTCCCCTATTGGGAGGGGCCAGTTGCTGTGTCAGGAAATCGCAGTGGCATCGGATATCTTGAAATGACGGGCTACGATTAGGCCCGCGCGCAGATCAGATTGTCAACGCCTTCGCCAGTGCTGCTACTCTACCCCAAGTCGTGTCTAGTAGCTCGTAAGGGGTTCCACATAAACGCCCCAACTAAAGCCCCAGCACCAAGCGGTCATCGCCTCCTGAAACGGTCACGTAAAATCATCCGCCGCCGCAAGGTTTTTTTCGACGTACTCCGCCCCCAGCGTGGCCTTGCGCTGCTCAAGTCCCTTTAAAAACAGATCTTCGTCAAAGCTGCTCATTTCATACCCTTTCCGTACCTTACCGATGCGTGCCTATTCCGCTGCAACACAATCAGCATAATACTGGATCTGGCCGTTGTCGTCTTCTTGCTGAACCAACCCATGGATATCCGTCTCGAACCCAGGACATTCGCGGGCAAAGGCGCGGTTGAATTTGAGGTATTCCACGATCTTTTTGTTGAACACCTCACCGGGGATCAACAGCGGAATACCGGGGGGGTAAGGCGTGACAAGGCTGGTGGTAATACGCCCTTCCAGATCGTCAATTGGCACACGCTGGGTCGTGCGCGCCGCGATGCAAGAGAAGGCTGCGGTAGGCGTCATCTTGGGGGTGTGATCGCTCAGGTAAATGTCGGTCGACAGGATCGCCACATCGTATTTTGCATAAAGCGAATGCACATGCTGGCACAGATCGCGCAGGCCCATTTGCTCATACCGCGGTTGTTTGGCACAGAATTCAGGCATGCAGCGCCACATGGGCCGGTTCTTGTCATAGTCGTCTTTGAACTGCTGCAATTCAGTGAGCAGAGAGTTCCAGCGCCCCTTTGTGATGCCAATCGTAAACAGCACGAAAAAGCTGTAAAGCCCTGTTTTTTCGACAACAACACCATGTTCAGCCAGATATTTGGTCACAATAGAGGCTGGAATACCGGCCTCGTCAAACCGTCCATCGAGATTGAGACCCGGCGTGATGATCGTCGCTTTGATCGGGTCGAGCATGTTGAAACCGGGGGCCATATCGCCAAAGGCGTGCCACGATTCCTCACCATCTGTGGGCTGCACGCCCTCTGCATCGGTCCTATTCAAAACCCAGCTTGAAGGATCATCCATCCCCTCATCGGCAAGATCATTGGGACCCCAAACCTTGAACCACCAATCCTCGCCATACTCTTCATCTACCTTGCGCATGGCGCGGCGAAAATCGAGGGACTCGAGGATGCTTTCCTCAACAAGCGCACGGCCTCCGGGAGGTTCCATCATAGCCGCCGCCACATCGCAGCTGGCGATGATGCTGTATTGCGGGCTGGTCGAGGTGTGCATGAGGTAGGCCTCATTGAACAGATGCCGGTCAAGTTTGGTGTTCTGGCTATCCTGAACCAACACATGGCTGGCCTGACTGATCCCGGCGAGCAGCTTATGAATGGATTGGGTCGCATAGGTGACCGACTGCAGGGGCCGCTCGCGTTTGCGGCCCATTGAGTGGAAGTTGCCATAGAACGGGTGGAAAGAGGCATGGGGCAGCCAAGCCTCGTCAAAGTGCAGATTGTCGACATAGCCGTCGAGCAGGTCTTTGATCGTCTCCGTGTTATACAGCACACCGTCATAGGTCGATTGCGTCAGCGTGATGATCCGCGGCTTGACCGTTTCAGCATCCACATGGGCGAGCAGCGGGTTGGCGCGGATTTTCTCTTTGATCGCTTCGATCTCGAACTCGGCCTTGGGGATCGGACCGATGATGCCGTAATGATTGCGCGTGGGCTTCATAAATACCGGAATGGCACCGGTCATGATGATGCTGTGCAGGATGGATTTATGACAGTTGCGATCAACCACGACCACATCACCTGGGGCGACAGTGTGGTGCCAAACCATCTTGTTCGACGTGCTCGTCCCATTGGTCACGAAAAAGCAGTGATCCGCATTAAAAATTCGCGCCGCGTTCCTCTCGGACGCGCCAATGGCACCGTTGTGATCCAGAAGCTGGCCCAACTCTTCCACCGCGTTGCACACATCCGCACGCAGCATGTTTTCGCCGTAAAACTGGTGGTACATCTGGCCAATCGGGCTTTTTAGAAAGGCGACACCGCCTGAATGCCCGGGGCAATGCCATGAGTATGAGCCATCCTCCGCGTAATCCAGCAGCGCTTTGAAAAACGGCGGCTGGATGCCTTCAAGATACTTTTTGGCATCGCGGATGATGTGGCGCGCCACAAACTCTGGCGTGTCCTCGAACATATGGATAAAGCCGTGCAACTCGCGCAGGATATCATTGGGCAAGTGGCGCGACGTCTTTGTCTCGCCGTAGATATAGATCGGCACATCGGCATTTTTCCAGCGCACCTCCTCGATGAAATTACGTAGGTTTAACACCGCAGGATCAAGGTCCGGCCCCGGCGTGAATTCCTCATCGTCAATCGACAGGACAAAGGCGCTGGCACGCGATTGTTGCTGGGCAAACTGCGAGAGGTCACCATAGGTTGTGGCGCCCAGCACCTCGAACCCCTCCCCCTCAATCGCCTCGGCAATGGCGCGAATGCCTGTGCCGGATGAGTTGTCGGACCGGAAGTCCTCGTCAATGATCACAATGGGGAAACGGAATTTCATCGAGCAACTCCTGCCAGAAAAACACGGGGGGCGCTGAGCACCTGTTCTGACGATCTCGATGATCAGACTAGGTCTAGCTGGACCGTGATGTTATCCGTGCACCAGCCGCCGTCAAGCAGCTTGTGCGCTTGGCATGCTATTGCAAATAGGTCGGCAGGAACAACGCAATGCTCGGGAAAGCGATGAGCGCAAAGGCCATGGCAAGCATCGTCAGGCAATAGGGCAGCGCGCCGAGCATGACCTCGTTCAGGCTCCCCGATTTGCGCGCTCCTTGGACAACGTAAAGGTTGAGACCTACCGGCGGTGTGATCAGCGCCATCTCGATAAGCACGATCATGAGGATGCCGAACCAGATCACATCGAACCCTTGGGCCACCACCAGCGGCACGATGATAGGGATGGTGACAACCATGAGCGAAAGCGTCTCGATGAAAAATCCCAGCACGATGTAGAGCAGCACCACAACAAGAATCGTCTTCATCGGGGTTAGGCCCAAACCGTTCATGAATTCCGTCAACTCGCGGCCCAATCCGGCAGAGGCAAGTGTGAAGTTCAAGAAAGACGCGCCGATCACGATGAGCATGATCATGGAGGTGATCTTGATCGTGCCTGTGAGGCTCTGGCTCAGCATGTCCCACGACACCCCGCCAAAAGCCAAAGCGATGAGGAAGGCTCCTGCGACCCCCACAGCAGCGGCTTCGGTCGGAGTGGCCCAACCGGCATAGATCGAGCCGACGATAAGGCCGAACAGGATGAGGATCGGGATGAGGTCAAGCAATGCGCGCAACATTTGGGGGAACGGGAACGTCCGGCGCAGACCGCCCAGATCAGGGCGGATTAGGCAGATGATCGCGGTGACTGCGATGAAGGCCAGCGCGAGTGACAAACCGGGGATCAGACCCGCGAGGAACAGCTGCGGAATAGAGGATTGGGTAAGAAAGCCGTACACGATCAGGTTGATCGACGGAGGGATCATGATCCCAAGCGTGCCGCCCGCAGCGATAGCGCCCGAGAAAAGCTTGGGGTCATATCCCAGCTTTTCCGCCTGTGGCATGGCAACGGTTGCAACAGTCGCGGCAGTAGCCACCGACGAGCCGGAGGTCGCCGAAAACATCGTAGCTGTCGCAATATTGGCGTGGACCAACCCGCCCGGCAGCCATGACACCCAGCGGTCAAGGGCGGCATAGGTGCGGTTTGCGACACCGCTGCGCACAAGGATTTCGCCAAGCAGGACGAAGAAAGGAATGGCAATGAGCGTGGCGGAATTGGACGAGGACCAGACCATGTTTCCCAAACCGCGTGTGAGCGGGAAACTGGAGAAGAAGGCATCGATGCCAAAGCCCAGCAAGAACAGGACAATTCCTACAGGAATGGACAGCGCCAACAGGGCCAGAAGGCCGACAGAAACATACCCGATCATTGCAGTGTCTCCTGTTCGGCAAAGGCACCGATGAAGCCTTCGGTCTCCGCATGGCGGCGTTTGAGAAGCAGGCTGAGTGCTGCAAGTGTGGTCAGCGTGGACATGAGCGCAAACCAGACCCAGCCCGCAAACCATGGCAGATGAACCCAGATCAGCGGTGTCTCAAGCGGCGTGTTGGCAGTCGAGCCGTTTTTAAGCGAACGCTCCACAACCGGCCACGCCTTGACCGCGATGGTGATAATCACACCCGACATGACAATCATTGAAAACACATCGAACAACGCCTTTTTGAACGTATCAAACCGCGAGCGCAGGATATCAATGCGGACATGCCCCATCTCGAGAAGGGTGTAGGACATGCCCCACGAGGTGGCGAGCGCCATAGCGTAGCCCGCGATTTCTTCTGTACCCCCAAGGGACGATCCGATCTGGCGCATGATAATATCCGTCAGCACAAAGGCCGCACAGAGCAGCAGGCCAGCCCCGACAACCAAGGCTACACCTTTGTTGAGGGCCCGCAGACGGCGTATCATCGTGAGTTCCATACCGGATCGCTCCTTAGGTTCAGTGGCTTACTTGATCATCACGCCGACGGTTGTGCCAACGCTGTCGTTCCAGCGCTTGGCCCAATCGGCACCTGCACGCTCAGCCCATTCAGGCAGCACTTCGCTGGTCAGGATGTCACGCGCACGGTTGAAATCCTCGTCGCTCACCTCGACCAGTGTCATGGAGCGTGCATCACCACTTGGGCACTCGCCATTGCCGGTCAGGCAGGCGATGTCATTGACCAGAGCATCCTGCGCGCTGGCCCATGCCAGATCTTCAAAGCCTGACTTGATCTCGGAAGAGATCAACGTTTGCGTGTCGGCATCAAGGCTGTTCCATTTATCGAGGTTCATGGCCGTGACAACGGGGTCCCACCCCCCCAGCGGGATCGGCAGCAGGTGAGAGGAAACTTCCCACCAACCGGCAGAATAACCAGAGCCGGCACCCGTTACCGCGCAATCAACCACACCTTTTTGCAGCGCGCCCGGCACTTCGGAGAAGGATACGTTCACGCCTTCAGCGCCCAAAGCCTCAAGCAGCTTGGCAGTCATGCGCCCCGAAGCGCGGACTTTCAGACCCTCAAGATCGGCGAGGTTCGAGATTTCGGCGTTACAGAACACAACCTGCGGCGGGTAAGGCGCGATGGCCAAAACGTGGGAGTTGAAACGGTCACGGTAAATGTCGGACACCATCGGGCGGGCCGCATCGACCATCGCACGCGCTTCATCCGCGGTCAGCGCGAGCAGTGGCACATCAAGGCCTTCAAGCTCTGGCGCGTCGGAGACGGCATAGTCGGCCACGGTCATGGCCACATCGTAGACCCCCTGACCCAGCAGCGGATAAATATCGCCCAGCCCGAGGCTCATCTGATTGTGCGTCGTCAGCTCAACGTTGATGTTGCCGCCAGAGGCTTCGGGCAGGGTCGCGCTCCAGAATGGCGCCTCATATGTGTTGTGCAGCGGCAGGCTGGACCAGCTGCCTACAACGGAGAGATCTTCGGCGAAGGCGGCCGTTGTCAGCGCGGTGCTGGCAACCAGCAGGATGAGTGTCTTTTTCATGGAAAAACTCCTTGTTGGGTTAGTTTTTTGTTAGGATTGTTGTTTCAGCATCCTCGGCCACATCCGAGATGAGCATGTGACCGGGGGAATGGGTGATGCAGATCGGCAGGCCCGCATCGAGCAGCACATTTTGTGGTGTCACGCCGCAGGCCCAATAGACGGGCACTTCGCCCCTCTTAATCTCGACGGCCTCACCCCAATCAGGCTGGGACAGGTCCTCAATTCCGATTTGCGCAGGATCACCAACGGCAATCGGCGCGCCGTGCGCATGGGGATAGCGCGCGCTGATCTCGCGGGCTTGGGCCACTTGCCCTTCGGGGATCGGGCGCATGGTCACGACCATCTGGCCCGCAAATCTCCCCGCTGGCACCAGATCGATGTTGGAGCGGAACATCGGCACGTTTCGCCCGCTCTCGATGTGACGCACGGGGATGTTGTGACGCAGCAGCGCATTCTCGAAGGTGAAGGAGCAGCCAAGAGCGACAGTGATCATGTCATCCGACCAGCTATCTGATATATCTGTGACTTCCTCGCTCAACACACCATCCCGAAACACGCGGTATCTAGACACATCCGTGCGGATATCGATGTGATGACCCAGCGTCGGCAGGCTTGGATCACCACTGTCACTTACACCTACGATGGGGCAAGGCTTTGGGTTCCGCTGACAAAAGCGCAGGAAATCCAGCGCATAGCGCTCAGGCAGGATCGCGAGGTTGCACTGCAACTTTCCCGCAGCGAGACCTGCCGTGTGCCCCTGATACGCGCCGCTGCGAATTGCAGCGCGCACATCGGCAGCGGGTGCAGAGATAAGATCGGCGTGACGGATAGATGCAGTTGACAAGTGAGCAGCCCCCATGGTGCGCCTTGATGCTCACACGCTAGACTACTTCTGCACAAATTATCATTTTAGATCACTTGCGATAGATAATTTGAATTCACTTGGGATGTACTGCATCCCAAGTCAGCGCCACATCCCGCGCCATTTGCGCGCTGTTTTCAACGAGAAAGCTACGGGGCTCGGACAGATAAGACGCCGTGAAGGCCAAAGGGGTCGGCACAAATCCGGGATCAAATTCGACTATTTCGCCTGATGTCAGAAAATCCTCGGCCAGCGCGCGAGGGTATGGCCCCACAGCGATTCCTGCAGCAATCATCTTGAGGCTCGCTGAGAGAGACGCCGAGGCATAGACCCGCAGCTGCGGCCCCACCCTGCGTGTCAGCTCCGACATCAGCTCCCGATAGGGGCGCGTCTTGCTGGAGTATGAAATCACCGGAATGGCTGTCAGGTCAGTCTGGGGATTCGATGTCGCGCGGTACCAGTGCAGATCGAACGACGGCAGGGCGACATTCTCAACCGAGAACTCCGACACCGGCCCCATCAACAACGCGAGATCAAGCCGCCGCTCCAACAAATCAGAGCGCAGGTTGAGCGAGATATCGACTGTCAGATCCACATTAACACGCGGATATTGCTCACTAAACGCTTTGAGAAATTCAGGCAGCCACGCCTGCGCAATCGTCTCTGATGCACCGACACGAAACAACCCCTCTGCCTCGGACGGATTGGCGACCCGCTGCTTTATCTCTTCTTCGACAAACAACATTTGCTCGGCATAAGAGAGTAACAGCGTGCCATGTTTGGTCAGGACAAGCTCGCCTGGTCCACGCTCAAACAGGATAACCCGCAGCTCTTGCTCAAGATTTGAGATACGTGTGGAAACCGCAGGTTGGGACAGGTTCAACCGCTCCGCAGCGCGGCGAAAGCCTCCCAACCGAGCAACCCATAGAAATGTTCGTATCTGGTCAAATGTCATGCATCATTCATATCTTGGATAGCGCGAGGTGCATAACGATAATCCACACGCATCATGCTGCCGCGCTGGTATGCGGTTTGCAAGTGCCGCGCTCTATGAGCGCAATGTCACAGCTCACCCGCTCTTGCTGGGCTGTCTCACCTATGATCGAGCGGCTGAGATGCTCCCCTGCCCGCCGTCCGATTTCACGCGCAGGGAGGCGCACGGTGGTAAGGCCCGGTTCCACTTCGCCCGACCCTTTGAAATCACCGATGCCGATAACCGAGATGTCATCTGGGACGCTCAGACCGCAACTGCGCGCCGCATATAGGACACCCATCGCCAGCACATCATTGCCACACAAGATCGCCGTCGGGCGCTGCGCACTTCTTAGGATACGCGAGGCGGCCTCTTTCGCATCCGCGATGCTATAGGTACTCTCGATGTCCCATCGCGAATCTACCTGCGCACCAGCCTCGGACATGATAGATTGCGCGCCGCTGCGCCTGTCTCGCGCGCGGTCATTGTCCGTCGTGGGCGGAAAGACGAGGCCAATTTCGGTATGCCCGAGACGCACAAGGTGCTGCGCGGCCAAGCGGCCTGCCAGCTCGTTATCCGCCCCTACACAGGAGAGCCGCGACGTCTCGCTATAATTCCACAAGGAGATCGCGTGAATGTCTTGCCGCTCAATTAACTCATAGGTTTCCTCGGAGTGGTCTTCGCCGATCAGCGCCACACCATCGACACGGTGCTCAAGAAATTTGCGCAAAACCGCATACTCCCTTTCCAGATCGTAGCCGTGCGAGGCGATCAGGATGGTAAAGCCGTGCGCATCCACACTGTCCGAAAAAGCTTGGATCACTTCGGCAAAGATCGCGTGATCGATGGTTGGCACCACCAAACCGATGGTCCCGCTGCGGATGCCATGCATCGTCTGGGCCGCGCGATTGCGGATATAACCCAGCTTTCGCACTGCTGCATCGATCCGCTTACGAGTCGCAGGATTAACGAGTTCGGGATGGTTGAACGCGCGTGAAACCGTTGAAATTGAAACCTTTGCCCGCTTTGCAACAGCGAAGATGTCGACCTTATTCATTTTAGCATCAGACACTTGGACGCCCACTTTCACTGATTTATGAAAACATTTGCAATACTATTTTCATTACTTAACCTAAAAGGTCAACAAAGCGTAAGACTGGGACAGCACACATGGAATTCATCTACTACTTTGGTGACGTCTTCACGCCGATCAACTTTGGCCTGCTTCTGCTAGGGACAATCGGGGGTTTGATCCTTGGTGCAACACCGGGGCTGTCTCCGACCATGGCCGTGGCCTTGCTGATCCCTTTCACCTTCCAGCTTGAGGCCGCCCAAGGGCTGATTTTGCTCGGCGCGGCCTACACGTCCACAGTTGCCGGGGGCGCGGTTTCCGCAATCTTGCTCAAAATTCCCGGTGCACCTGCAAATATCGCGACCACGCTGGACGGACACGCCATGGCGCGAAATGGCGAAGGTGCCAAGGCGCTACAGCTGTCGTTTTTATCCTCGGCCGTGGGCGGTGTCTTTGGTGTACTACTCCTGATTTTCCTCACGCCTGTCTTGGCGCAATGGGCGCTGGCTTTCGGGCCAAGCCATTTGTTCTGGCTCGCCATCCTCGGGGTCACGGTTATTGGCACTTTGGATTCTAAATCGGTGGTAAAAGGGCTGCTGTCAGGGTGCATCGGCCTGTGGCTGGCGACCATCGGCTTTGACGACATAATGGGCGCGCAGCGATTTATCTTCCATCCTTCCTTGGGCGGCGGGATCAACATCATCGCCGCACTCATCGGCCTCTTTGCGATACCCCAAGTCATCACCATGTTTGCCAAGGGCCGTAAGAATGACGGAACGGAAGCGATCCAAGTGCAAAAGCATCCGATCAAAGGCGCGATTTCAGAGCTGTTCCGCTACAAGCGCGCCATGGGCATTGGCACGATCACTGGCTCCATCATCGGCCTTATTCCGGGCGTGGGCGGCCAAATTGCGGGCCTTGTGGCATATGATCAATCCAAGAAGTTCAGCCCCGAGCGCGACAAATTCGGGACTGGTCATCCCGAAGGGCTGATCGCGGCGGAATCTGCGAATAATGCGATGGTCGGACCGTCGCTGGTGCCGCTGCTTACGCTCTCTATCCCCGGCTCTCCCACTGCCGCTGTGCTGCTGGGCGGTTTGCTGATCCACGGTATTTTTCCGGGAACTGATCTGTTTGACAACCACCCTGACGTAGCGTGGACATTCATCAATTCGATGCTAATCGGTCAGGTGCTGATGTGCATCTTCGGCCTATATGTAGCGGGGCTGGCCGCACGGGTCGCCCAAGTGCCGCAGTCGATGATGGCGGCAATCGTGCTCGGCCTTGCGGTCTTTGGAAGCTACTCGGTGCAGTCCAGCATGGGCGATGTCTATGTCATGGCGTCGCTCGGGGTGATGATGTATTTTCTGGAACGCTTCGGTTTTTCCGCCGCCCCATTGGTGCTGGGCCTGATCCTTGGCCCCATTGCGGAATCCAACTTCATCCAAGGGAGCATGATCGCCAGTGCGACCGATGGCATGGCCCCCTACTTCCTAGGCGGCGCGCTCAATCTTTTCCTGCTCACGGTGGTGGTCCTGTCGGTGCTCTATTCGGGGTACATGGAACTGCGGACGCGGCGCTACACGTCAAAAGAGGAGATCATGGGATGAGCAGCATCACCTTGCCTCGTTTACAACATATCATCGGCTCAGGAAGCGTCGCCTCAGTCGGCGTGACCATCTGCTACATCAGCTATACCCAAACTCCGTCCGAGGCGTTCCTGTTCCCACGCCTGATCTCGACGGTGTTTGTGATCCTCGCCCTCTGGACCTTTGTCAAAGCTTGCCTCGGCTGGACCAAAGTGGGCAACGGCGTATCGCTCACCCAGTTTAAAAACCTCGCCCCCGGCCTGATCATCGCCCTGATCTATATCTTCTGGGCTGCCAAGGGGCTGGGCTTTTACACTGCCACCTCAATCGCATTCTTTATACTGCTGAGCCTCTATGATCCTGCACCCCACACTGTGCTAAAATCATGGCTCAAGCGCATCATCACAACGGCCTGCTTTATAGCCGTCATGTACGGTCTCTTCGCACTGCTTCTCAAAGTGTACACACCGCGAGAGATCTTTTTCTGAACCGCAGAAGCGGCAGAACTCACCCAAGGGAGGAACTAAGATGAAAAAGTTACTAGCAGGGGCAGCCATTGCCCTCATGGGACTGACCCAAACAGCCACCGCAGACGGTCATGCCAACTATCCCGAGCGGCCCATCATGATGATGGTAAGTTATGGTGCCGGCGGTGCAACTGATTTCCAAGCACGCATTGTGACGATGACTGCAGGCAACGAGGACGCATTGGGCATGCCCGTGGCGATCCTGAACAAGCCGGGTGCGGGTGGCCGCGTCGGGTGGAACTGGCTGGCGGGACAAGCGGAAGCCGACGGCTACACGCTTGGTGCCTATAACGTCCCCCACTTTATCGCGCAGTCGATCAAGGGCGGCGTGCAATACAGCACCGCATCGTTTGAGCCGATTGCAAACTGGGGCGCTGACCCTGCCGTGCTGGTTGTAGGCAAAGACAGTGAATTTAACACGCTGCAAGATATAGTTGATTTCACCAAGGCCAACCCCGGCAAACTGACAACATCCGGCGCGGGCCTGTTCGTAGGCCATCATATCGCAGCCCTCCAAATGGAGAAAGCAGGTGATATGAAAATAGCCTATATTCCGACAAAGGGTGGCGGTGCCGCAGCGATGAAGGCCGTAATTGCCGGTGACGTGATGGCGGGCATTAACAACCTGTCCGATGCTTTCCGCGCAGCCCAAGCAGGCAATGTCAAAATCCTCGCAGTGGCGGATCTTGAGCGGAACGAATTCCTGCCGGACGTGCCTACGATGATGGAAAGTGGCCTTGATGTAGACAACGCCTCCGTGAACTTTCGCGGCGTGATGGTACCCAAAGGCACACCGCAAGGGATCATCGACAAACTGGCCGTGACGGTACCAACGATGTTCGAGAACAGCCGCGTTGCAGGTAAAATGAAGGCTGGCGGATCGCCCATGCACGTGATGAACCGCGATGAGGTTCTGGCAATGTGGGCCGCACGCGAAGAGACGCTCAAAGAGCTGCTCGCGGGTCTGTAAGTCAGGCAAAAATACAAATCCCTATCCGCCTGCGCGGGTGGGGATGAAACCGACATACACAGGATACCCCACAATATGACCGTTCTTGATGACATCGCCGATGTAGAAGCCATTGTCGCACGGGCGCGCGCCGCACAGTTGCGCTTTGAAGTGCGCGGCTCTCAAGACCGTTATGACCGCGCGGCCCAAGCCGCAGCATGGGCCATTATGGAGCCTTCGCGAAACAGCCATCTGGCTGAACTGTCGGTCGAGACAACCGGCCTTGGCAATGTGCCGGACAAGATCATCAAGAACCACCGCAAGACCCTTGGCCTGATGCGCGACATAGCCGATGCAAAGACCTATGGCATCATCAGTGAAAACGCCGAGACCGGCATCACAGAGATCGCACGCCCTATCGGCGTGATTGGCGCGGTTGTCCCCTCGACCAATCCTGCGGCAACGCCCGCCAACAACATCATCAACGCCCTCAAATGTGGCAATGCGATTGTGCTATCGCCCTCCCCCAAAGGCGTGCCAGCCTGTGAGGTGCTAATCAGCTATATTCACGCCGAATTCGACAAGATCGGCGAGGATCATGATCTGGTGCAAATGGTCCCCGGTAAGGGCAGTAAAGAGAAAACCCAACGCCTGTTGGAGATCAGCGATCTGATTGTGGTGACCGGATCACAAAACAACGTCAAACGCGCTTATACCTCCGGCACGCCTGCATTGGCCGTGGGCGCGGGCAATGTCACCGTGATCGTGGACGACTTGATGCCGCCGCCGGGAAAATCACTGCTTCAAAGACATTCGACAACGCGACCTCATGTTCGTCAGAGAATTCGATCGTGGTGGTTGAGGCAGTCTATGAGAATTTTGTGGCCGCACTAGCGCGTGCAGGCGGCGCGCGCGTAACGGACGAGGCCGCGATTGTCTCTAAGCTTTGGCCAGACGGGCATCTCAACCGGTCTGTCATTGCGCAGGACGCTGACAAGATGCTGCATGCGCTGGAGATGGACGGCACCGTGCCTGCCGACACCAAGTTCCTCGCTGTGGAGACTGCAGGCATCGGGCCTGAGCATCCTTTGTCAGGGGAAAAGCTTTCGCGCGTCGCAGCGCTCTACCGTGCGCGGGATTTTGACGATGCTGTGCAGATCACCTCGCGGATCATGGCATTTCAGGGGGCTGGCCACTCTGTCGGCATTCATTCTACCGATCCCCTACGCCCTGTTGCAATCGGAACGGCAATCCCCACCTGTCGCGTGATCGTCAATCAAGCCCATACCTTTGCCACAGGGGGATCGTTCACCAACGGCATGCCCTTTTCACTCTCGATGGGTTGCGGCTCATGGGGCGGGAACTCCATCGACGATAACGTCCATTGGAAGCACTTTATGCAAACCACCAAGATCATTCGCGAAATTCCTCCGCGTGAGCCAAAAGTCGAAGACATCTTTGCCGACTATTGGGAAGTTGCAGGGCGATGAACCTCTCTCACGACATTGCGCCAGAGGGAACGGTGCGCGACTGGCTTGATCATCGCGCAAAAAGCGATGCCGTTGCCTTTGTCTTTACTGACGATAGCCCGCCGCTTGGGTGGGCCGCACTGCGTGATGAGGCCTGCAAAATCGCCAAAGCGCTCACCGCGCAGGGAACCACCAAAGGCGAGAGTATCGCGATCCTTCAACCCAACGGGCGCGAGGGGGTCCTCGCCTTTTACGGGGCCGTCTATGGCGGGTTTCGCGCGACGATGATCAACCTCGCCGCAGGGCGGGACGCTATCGCCTATGCCCTCGAGCATTGCGAAGCACGCATCGCCTTGGTCCATGAGAGCGTAACCGCTTTGTACGAGAGCGCAGCACCTACGCATATGACCCGCCTTGGTGCCGTAACCGAAGCCGACGCACCGCTGCATGAGATTACATCTAAAGATCACGCTCTGCTGATGTATACTTCCGGCACCACGGGCCGTCCAAAAGGTGTGGTGCATACGCAAGCAAGCCTTCTTGCAGGGGGCTGGACCCCCACTATTGCCCACAAACTAACCGGTCAGGACCGTGCCCTGTGTGTCCTGCCGATATGCCACATCAATGGATTATGCGTTACCGTGATGGGCGCGCTCGTCTCTGGCGGGTCTGTGGTTATGGCAGAGAAATTCTCGGCCAGACAATTCTGGAACCAGATCGACGCGCATGAGGTGACATGGTTCTCGGTTGTGCCAACGATCATTTCACATCTATTGCACAGTGACACAAACCCGACCCCTGAGGGCAGATCACGTCTGCGTTTTGGCCGCTCTGCTTCCTCTGCCCTCGCACCTGACGTGCAAACCGCGTTCGAGCGCCGCTTTGACGTTCCTATCATCGAGACGATGGGCCTGACGGAGACGGCTGCTCAAATCTTGTCCAACCCCCTCCCCCCCGGCACGCGTAAAATAGGCTCGCCCGGCATCGCCTATGGCAATGAGGTGACGATCCTTGGGCCAGATTTGCGGGAATGTCCCACAGGCGTGGAGGGAGAGATTGCCATTCGCGGCCCCAATGTCATGCTTGAATATCTCAAAAACCCTGATGCCACAAAATCTACATTTCAAGGGGACTGGCTGCGCACAGGTGATCTGGGGCGCAAGGATACGGAAGGGTACCTGTTCGTCACAGGCCGCCTCAAGGAACTGATCATCAAAGGCGGCGAGAACATGCCCTATATTCCCACAGCGACGTTATAGAGGCCGCAGCCTTCGCCCGCCCGTCCAAAACATACGGAGAACGTGTGGAAGCCGCCGTGCGCGTATGCGACGGCTCGACCCTGACAGCGCAAGATCTGATCGCGATTTGTGTGGCAAAACTGGGGACGTTCAAAGCGCCGGACACCGTGCATTTCCTGTCAGAACTCCCCAAAGGGCCGTCAGGGAAAATCCAACGGCTAAAGCTGCAAGAAATCCTGTAAGTGCGCACACACAATCGAAGGGTAGACCCCTCACCCTGATATGCTCCGTATTATGAATACACTGTGCTACTGTGGGCCAAGGAAATTCTTATTGGTGCATTTGGAGAAAAGACATGAGACCGATCTTGTACATTCTTGCCGTGCTGCTGAGTGGCATGCAGGCCACGGCTCAAACGACGTCGGAAGATGGCAGCGGAACGGCGTCCCATAGCTTTGACCTCACCGGATTAACGCCAGAGGATCAGACGCCTTTGGGCAAGTTCACAACCGCAGCTGAGGTCGGACCGATTTTGACGATGACCAAAGCCAACTGGTCTGCCGTACGTGAATATGACGGGCAGGATTTGGTCTATTTCACCCATATCCTGAGTTGGCGCTGTGGGTTGAAGGCTGCCAAGTTCGGGATCAACGAAGAGCCTTTGCAAGATCTGGAATTGCCTGACTGCCACATGAAGTACCAACAGCCTAATGTGCTGATCGACAATGAGCCGCTACTGGCCTTCCGTCGCTATGCTTTGGGCAGCGTACAGTCCGTACGTTTGGAGATTTTATTGGATGATTTGACAGTGCAATCCGTCACAACTAAGCGCGAGAATATGCTCATTCCCTGATCAAACGTAACGTGCGGCATGGAACGGTAGCTACCTGTCTGCCGTGCATAGTCAAAGAATATCCAGAGTGTCGAATGACACCCGTGCCTACCTGTAAAACGGAATATCTGACATCGTGACATCCGCCAATCGACATTCTGGGCCACTTTAGGACCCGTTGCAGGGTCAATCAGGTTGAAGTTGAACGCAACGACATCTCCGCGCTGAATACCTAGAATGGGCGCGGTCCCGATGCCGTCAGGGTTAGACCAGCGCCCTGTGATCCGGTCACCTTTACCTGTCGTCGAACAGATGCGAGGCCTTCTTTGCTGTGCTGTTGGACGGCAAATGCGACGCACTCCTGAATGGGCTTGACCAGGCCATGAAACCGGTCAGCGGCTTGACGGCTGCTCCGATCTGACCTGCGATGTCAGCCCCTGCAATATCCGGCTCTGCTAAGCTTGGCCCTTTGCCGACACGCGCGCAGATCCGTGCGCCATCAGAAAAGCCGACGCAAACGATTATCTCGTTGGGGCGCGGGGCGTCCGGGATCGCGACAGTCAGAGTATCGATGTAGTCGAAGGACCAAGGGTCGTCCTTGTGTCCAAGAGGAATATCGATGGCAGCCCCGAACGCGCCCACCTTTACGTTCGACGGCATGAGCGCATCACCGCCACCGATGGCTGCGCGCACAGGTTTGCCCAGTCGCGGGTGCAGCAGAGCCGCACCGTGTTCGACTGCTCCTTGTGTGCCGACGATGGCAGCCTTGCCATATGTGACGCAGGGAACGCCAAGTGCTGCCATAGCGTCCGCCGCCAAGCGCCCGCCGAGCGTTGCACCAACCTCGAACAGCTCGGTCAGATCTGCCTGGTCGATACCTGCAAAGGGGTTGCGCAGCACCGCAAGTGCAGCCACGCGGGTGAGCGGACTACAGGGCGCGCCCATCTCGTCGGTTTCGATCCGGTCGAGGATCAGCATCGTCTTTCGTATCTGCATTACGCATTCTCCTGAAATGGGACCGGAATGACCTTGGTCTTTATTATTCGAAACAGGACCGCCACTGGCAGAACAAGCGCAAACAGCACCGCCCCGAAGAGAATGGCATCACCCGGTGCGCCGGTGCGATCTATGATCCAACCCGCCACCGGAGCGCCTGCCGCCATGATCGCGAAATAGATCGTGAAAAATAGCCCCATGCCGAAGGCCCGACGTTCCGGAGCCACGGCTTGCCCCGCTAGTGCCATGATTACCCCGGCGGGGGCCATGCCAAGCAAACCAAAGAGCAAGCTTGCCGCCAGCCCTGCTCCAGGAATACTGAGCAACATCAGCGACATGATCGCACCGGCCATGCAGACGGTCAAGATCACTTCACGCCGCCCGAACCGGTCGACGATCTGGCCGCAGGCAGCACCCGAAAGGATCATCAGCCAACTGCCGGCGCTGATCACGGAGGCGGCTGCCAGCGTGGTCATCCCCTGCGCCTCGAGGAGCGCGGGGCCAAAGCTGAGATAGACGACGTAGCCCGCGTTGAACACGCCCCAGGCGACACCGGCGCATGCAATCAGCGCCCATTCGCGCGGCAACAGACCGCGTGTGCGATTTGTGACCAGCGATGGCAGGTCATTTGGCGCTCGGTAGAGGGCGAAGACGGCCAATGCCGCCACTGCACAATAGAGCGAGGCCACCGCAAAGGGCACGCGCCAGCCATACGCCTCGGCCAGCCACGTATGTCCGACCTGTCCCATGGCGATGCCAAAGGGCCAGCTCATCACAAGAATGCTCATCGCCGTCGCGATCTCACGGCCTTCGAACCAATCTGCGACCATCTTGGTGAAATACAAGTTGATGATCAAAAAGCCCGCCCCGGCCAACATCCGCCCCAGACCGATGGTCCAGCTGTCGGGGGCGACACTGGAAATGAAGCCGCCCGCCGCAAGAACGCACAGGCCCGATACCGCCAGAACCCTGTCAGACACGTAGCGCCCCGAATACCCGGCTGGCAGCGCAAGGAATAGGCCCGGAACCATAAACAATCCGATCAGGAGGCCGATACTTGCATAGTCGAGCCCAAAAGCGATGACCAGGTCATCACTCACGGAACCAAGCGTCTGAAACTGCAAACCAAGCCCAATCCGGGCAGCGAAGAGCATCGCAAGCATACGCCAGCGCATCAGGTTAACGCGCGCTGCATATAGACGAAGTAAGGGGCAACCTCGATCGGGTCCGAACATTCCGGGTATCGGTCGACATACCGAAATCCGATACTCTCGTAGATCCGAGCCATGTCGGTGTTCCCCCGGATCGCATTCACCAGAAGGGTGGTCCACCCCATGTCACGCGCAGCCTGTATCCGCGCATCGACAATCGCCCGGCCCAGCCGCTGGCCTTTTGCCTCTGGTCGGACGTAGAGGCGCTTCAGCTCGCCGGCATCGGGGCGAATTTGTTGCAATGTGCCGCAACCGACAAGTTGCTCTGCGGAGTCATGCACAAGGATCAGCCGTCCGGTCGGCGGCAGGAATTTCTGAAGGTTGGGCCAGAACGATGCCTTGAGGACCTTGGGAGTGTAGCCTTGCAGGACGCCAGCGGCGGCAAGCTTTCGCGCGATCACGCCGTAATACTCCAGCAGCAATGCATCCAACGCGGCACGGTCCGTCACATTCGATACCGATGTGATCCGGTAGCCTGCGTCAGCACCGGTCTGAAGAACCGGCCTCCCTTTCGCCGATGGTTGGGCTGCGGGTATCATGCCCAGCCCAGCTGGCGCAAAGCTTGGCCGTCATTCCAGATCTTCGTCATATGCGCGATGCGGCCGCCTTCGAACCGCATGACATAGGCATAATCCGACGCGACGGTCTGTCCCGTCGGTGCGACAGGCCCGCCCGCGCCCGTCTGGGTCCCATGGAACACTGCCGAGGCGACCACCGTCGCGCGTTCTGCATCCACTGCAAAAGCCGTAAGCTCGTACCGTCCGTCCGGAACCGGCCCCAGCAGACCCTTCATCCACTCGGCGTAGCCTTGAATCGTGGTAGTTTCAGCCAGTGCGTCCGCTTGGCATGCGAAATCAGCACCATCTGTGCAATATGCCTTGCATTCGGCCCATCCGCCGCCGGTCTCGCAGGCCTCGAAAAAGTCGCGTGCCGTTTGTTCGATACTCATCTGTTCGTCCTCCGTTTCAGATACCCACAGCGTGCGCTTCTTACTGCGGTTAGGGAATCCGGCATCTGTAGTAATCTGCACTAAGGGCATGCAGTATTTGGCTACAGCATTTGTAGGATCGCCTGATTGACGCCAGTCAATCAGAATGACCGAATATTTCAAGCAAGGTATTTCCACCGCCATGTCGCCCGATGAAATCCTCAGCGCTCGTGAAATCGAAATCGCAAGCGCCTATGCGCAGGGCGGCACCTACCAGACGATCGCGGCACAGCTGGGCATCGCCCCGTCGACAGTGCGTACACATCTGGCAACGATCTATCGCAAGCTGGAGGTTTCGTCGAAACTGGATCTGCACGCCAGGCTGGCCGGGGCGCTGCCCGCCGCAAACGTGCAAACGGACCACGCTGCTGTCATCTCGGAACTGGCGCTGAGCCTTGAGGAGTCTCTCCGTCGCGAGCAGGCGCTGGCCGAGGTGCTCCGCATCATCAGCAGATCCCAAGGCGACGCCGACGCCGTCATGTCCGCGATCTTGGGTTTCGCCGTTGACTTGTGCGAGGCCGAATTTGGGGTCCTGTTCGACCACCATGGCGATGGTCACTTTGCCGCCAGCCATTTCCGTGGCATCCCGAAACCGTTCCATGACTGGTCTGAAACGCAAGGCGTGTTCCGCGCCCGTCCGGACACCGGGCTGGGCCGGGTCGTGGCCGGGCATGAAATCGTGAACATATATGACGTTCGGGCTGAAGCGATCTTCCAGACAGACGATCCCTTGCGCTATGCCACAGCGATCCTCGGTGGTGCGCGGTCTTTCGTGGCGATCCCGATGATGTCAGGTGACCGGCTGGCGGGTGCCTTCACGGTTTACCGCCAGAGTGTGCGGCCATTCGGCGCGCAGGCCACCGCGCTGGCGCAGATCTTTGCCGACCAGAGCGTGATCGCATTGGACAACGCGCGAATGATTGGCACCCTGCGCGGCAAGGCAATGTCGGGATGAGCTCTACTTCCGACCTGCTCAGCGCGCGCGAACGACAGATCGCAGAAGCCTTTGCCGAGGGCGAGACATATCAGCAGATCGCTGAACGTCTGAACCTCGCGCCTTCAACCGTTCGCACACATTTGGCGACGACCTACCGCAAACTTGGTGTGTCCACCAAGCTGGACCTACGCAAACACATCGAGGTAAAACCGCGCGCCAATCCCGCGATCGACTTTCCACAACGACCCGAGAAACCTTCGATTGCGGTTCTCGCCTTCGAGAACATGTCTGACGATCACGGACAGGAGTACTTCTCGGACGCGATCACGGCAGACATCATCACAGCCCTGTCACGGTCGTCCTGGCTCTTCATCATCGCACGCAATACAACTTTCACCTATAAAGGCCAAAGCGTTGATCTTCGGCGTGTCGCGGCAGAGTTGGGCGTGCGCTTCGTGCTTGAGGGTAGCGTTCGCCGCGCTGGCGACAGGGTTCGGGTCACGGCGCAATTGATCGATGGGCTGACAGGCGGGCTTGTCTGGTCTGACGTTTATGATGGCGAAACACGCGATGTTTTTGATCTCCAAGACGCAATCACTCGGCAGGTCGTCGCACAGGTCCAGACCATTGTGCACCGCAGCACCATAGAAGAACCGGTCGAACGCCTGAGCCGTCCGAACCTGACCGTATGGGAACTGACGATGCGGTCCTGGCACCTGCTCTATGACTTCACGCCCGAGGCGTATGCGTCTGCGAAGATGCTGCTGGAACGGGCGCTGGCGCTTGATCCGGAAAGCGCCGAGGCCAACATGGTTCTGTCCTTGATCAACCATCACATCGCCATCTTGGGCTTTACGCCCGACCCTGGCCCAGCCATGGAAGCGGCCTACGCCCTTGGTCGCCGTGCCACCATGCTCGATGACCGCAACGAATATGCCCATTGGGCGCTTGGCATCAGTTGCTGGGGTCTGGACCGGCTTGATGAGGGGATCGAGGCGCAGGGACGCGCGGTCGAGATCAATCCCAACTGCTCCCTCGCATATGGCAGTCTTGGAACGGCGCTTGCGATCGCAGGGCGGACCGAGGCCTCCATAGTGAACCAGGAGATTGCCATTCGGATGAATCCCCGCGACCCAAGCATCTTCTTTCGTTTTTCCGACCTTGCACTTGCCCATTACACAGCCGACGATTTCGAGGCGACGATCCATTGGGCCGAGCGGGCCATCCACCGCATGCCACGCTGGTATCTCGCATATTTCCTTCTGGCGGCCAGCCATATCGCGCTCGTGCCTGCCAAGAGGTGCTGCCAACCATATCAGTCGCGGATGTCGAACGCATACCGCTCCAGAATGCGGAAGCAATGCAGAGGTTCCGGGATCAATTGGGCAAGGCCGACTTCAAGGCGGCACCGCTGACCTGACATTCGATCACCAAAAAAAAGGGGGAAGTTCTCCGCTTTTTCATTGGCCGGCATCGCAGATGCGGCGCTGACGGATCGTCCGTAGTGAACGAGAGAAAGGTCCGCAGAACCGCAATACGGTCAGTAGGTTCGACCCGAGCTTCGTTTGGCGGATAAATGAGATAAAATTTAGCTTCTACCGATACGATACCTAGAATGGCCCAGCAAAACTGGACTGCAAGGTAAGATGTCTCCAACCTTGAAGACAGGATACACAAATGCCAACGAGACGCAGCTTTTCGGACACGTTTAAGCCCACCGCAGCGCTTGAAGCGCAACACGCAGACAGGGCCAAGCAGGAGGTCGAGCTATTTCCGTGAAGGCATTTTGACCGGGGTTTTTGACAGCGTCAAATAAAGTGATTTACGCATGTGTAAAAAGAGGCACTTTTCTGAGCGACGGCTTCTGGGGAAACAGGCACCATTTTCGAATATTTGGTAGAAACGTATTTTGGGCTAATCGATCGGATCAACCTTTGGCGTCGTAGCGCTACGCTGCAAAAATCCAAAGACCGAGTTGAGACGCATTTAGATTAGCCAGCGCACTAAAACCGGAAC
>RCNC010000651.1_pt1 | contig 22321 bp, 19 predicted proteins | sample 2041301 | NCBI WGS metagenome assembly RCNC01 (sample SAMN09708231, study PRJNA481090) | Marine sediment metagenome, whole genome shotgun sequencing project. | biome: marine sediment; feature: ocean; material: sediment; isolation source: Sewage treatment plant 13A marine sediment (STP13A) ...
GAGACCAGACTGTATGGCTGGGGGTGAGGGATTCGAACCCCCGCTGGCGGAGTCAGAGTCCGCAGTCCTACCACTAGACGAACCCCCAGGAAACCTGGGTGGAACTTAACGTTTCGAGTACTGCGTTGCCTTGCGTGCTTTGTGCAGGCCGACTTTTTTACGTTCGACTTCACGTGCATCACGGGTTACAAAACCCGCTTTACGCAATGGACCGCGCAGTTCACCGTCGTATTCCATCAATGCGCGGGTCAGGCCCAGACGGATCGCACCGGCCTGGCCGGAGATGCCGCCGCCTGCAACGGTGCAATTGATATCAAACATATCCATCATGTCCAGCTTTTCAAGCGGCTGGCGGACAACCATGCAAGCGGTTTCTCTTCCGAAAAACTCATCAAGAGGGCGTTTGTTGACAACGATGTCGCCTTTACCCCTGCTCATGTAAACCCGTGCTTTGGAAGACTTGCGTCGTCCGGTTCCGTAATACTGTTCAGTAGCCATAAATCTCGTATCCGTGTGTATTTCGCGACTTACAGCTCAAGCTGGGTCGGTTGCTGGGCTTCATGCGGGTGTACCGGGCCTGCATATACATGCAGCTTACGGAACATCGCACGACCCAATGGGTTTTTAGGCAACATGCCTTTGACTGCATATTGGATAACACGCTCAGGGTGCGTATCCAGCAATTTACCCAGGTTGATTGATTTCAAATTACCGATATAACCGGTATAACGATGATACATTTTGTCATCCAGTTTTTTACCAGTTACCTTAATCTTTTCAGCATTGATCACAACCATGTGATCTCCTGTGTCCATGTTTGGAGTGAACTCAGGTTTATGCTTTCCACGCAGACGGGATGCCAGTTCACTGGCCAGTCTACCGAGTGTTTTGTCAGTCGCATCGACTACACACCACTCGCGTTTAATCGTTGCAGGTGTCGCTGTAAAAGTCTTCATTATTACCATTCTCTATAAATTACTCGAGTCATCGAGTGAAGGGCGGGAATTTTACTGGCTTAGCCCGCTATTATCAACCACCTGAGCGTTTATTTCTCGGGTTTTCTGCATTAAACCCTCTAAGGGAGCTTAAGTCGTTCCACAACCTGGCCATTTTTGATGTGGCTGTCGATAATTTCATCGACATCTTCCTCATCAATATAGGTGTACCAGACAGCTTCCGGGTAGACCACGCAAACGGGTCCTTCTTCACAGCGGTCAAGGCAACCGGCCTTGTTTATCCGCACTTTACCTTGCCCGGCCAGGCCCAGTTTCTTTACCCTGCTTTTGGCGTAGTCACGCAATGCAGCAGAGCCGCATTGATTGCAGGACGGACGTTCGGCGTCCGTCCCACGATCATTTGTGCAGAAAAAAAGATGTCGCTGATAGTATTGGGTCATTTAGTACTTTTGATAAACCTGCGCTTAACGTATTGCTTAGAAGTTGTAAACAATGTTAGCAGAGGTGATCGTATCTGTATGTTCCGTGTCACCCGGTGGTATCTTTGAGTTATTACGTGCTTCAAAACCCAACTTGAGCGCAAACTTGTCTGTCATGGCAACAGCAAGACCGGTGTTGAACTGCGTAAATGTATTGCTTGATCCTGTTTCAACCAAAAGACGGTTGGTCCATGTGGTCGATCTGAACATCTGCCAGGTATCATCCAGCAAGAATCTTGCGATGGCTTCGCTACTTGAAAGACCCGATTCGGTTTCCGTCAGTTTGCGATAACCAGCACCGACTTCACCCCTCATTTCATGCTTTTCACTTTTCATCAACAAGTGACCATAACCAGCAGTTAACGACACGGATGGGTCATAAGAGCCAAATTTGTCGGCATCCCAACGAAATGCACCAAACAGCCAGTTTTTTTCTGAAAGCTTACGGTCACTCTGCACTTCCGCGGTATAACGTTCATTGTCGGAAATTCCATCCTCGGAGGTATTCAGTACCGTACCGGTGAAACGGTGACGCCACCTTGCTCCTGTCCTGATGAAATTCAGTTTGAAATTTAATGCGACCGTTTCCGTATTGCCGGTCGTGTTGACGAAGCCGAGTTCACCAGAACCTTCCCAGGGATCAACGACTACCTCAACTTCTTCTTCCTCTTCTGCTGCATCTTCTTCATGTGCGTACACACCGGTAGAGAGCAGCAACATTGCCACCAGTGCAAGCTTTACCAAATAATCCATACTATGTCCTCCAGAGACCTTAAAAAACAAGCGGGGCAGTATATATCCAAAAGAGAAAAAAATCTCGCACTGATTTAGCAGTACAATTAGAATTGTTTTTTGCTAAATTCAGGATGATACATAATGTCACGTTACTACACGGCCATTGATCGATTGATTATCAGCTTTGATGGCGCTTTGCGTATGGCCACCGGACAGGCATATGCGGCAAAGCGGGAAAACCCTGCCGGTTCGACACCCGAGGTGATGATGGATGAGGAAAACCGTCAACACGCTGCAGGACTGATGCGTATCAACCATGCCGGTGAAGTCTGTGCACAGGCCCTCTATGCCGGTCAGGCAGCCACCGCCCGCAACCCGGAAGTTCAGGCTGATATGCAGCAGGCAGCCAATGAGGAAATTGATCATTTGAGCTGGTGTAAAGATCGTCTGGATGAGCTGGAAAGCAAACCGAGCAAGCTGGACCCTCTCTGGTATGCAGGTTCGTTTGCCATCGGTGCAGTCGCCGGTCTGGCTGGCGACGGCTGGAGCCTCGGGTTTCTTAAAGAAACAGAAAACCAGGTCGAAGCACACCTTGAAGGCCATATCGAAGAATTGCCTCCGGAGGATGCCCGCAGCCGTGCGATTCTGGATCAGATGAAAATTGATGAAGCCAAACATGCAAAGATGGCGGAAGATTCCGGCGCCTATGATTTGCCCGGGCCCGTTCGCAGGCTGATGAAGCTGACTGCAAGTGCGATGAAGGCAGTTGCTTACCGCGTGTAACTCGATTCCACGAATGGGCATTTGATGTAAAACGTGCTGATTGTAGGGTGGGTAACTTGTTACCCACGATCGGTTTGTAATTGAAATACAAAACGTGGGTAACAAGTTACCCACCCTACGTGTCTCGTTTTTAACCAAATACTTGATCGTGGGTAACAAGTTACCCACCCTACGGGTCTTGATGTAAACCGCGCTGCTTATTGGGTTTTGGCTTGCTGGCGCAGATCTTTCAAGGTCAGACCTTCTTCGACCGGCTCGGATTCCAGATCATTCTGTGAGATCCATTGAATCCTCCAGTTCTCAAGCGGGGTGGAATCAGGATACGGGAACTCCTGTTTACGGAAGTCCAAATCCCCGGAAAACGTAATGGAATCAGTTTTGCTCTCTTCGCCCGGTATCGAATTGGTGAATTCAAACAATAGCTCAAAGCGGTAATGACCTGATTCAGTCTTCCAACCGGAACCCTTAACCCTCCAGGGCGCTGCAAATGTACCCGTGGCCAAACCGGTGTTTAAATGAAAATCGATGGCCTTTTCAGTCTCATCCCAAAGCTGTTTTTCATTGACCGCATACGGACCTCTTGGCTGGCCGCGGTTTAACATGGCATAAGCCAGTTGTAGCATCAATGAAGGTGCCTGGATCAATGGTTCGATATCCACCGCCTGCTCATTGAAATCCCGTGACAAAAGAACTTGCCCGTTAACCATCAGCAATTCGCCCGTAAGAACACCATCGGGAGCAATCTGCTCAACCTGCACTGTCAAATCCCCGCAAGGACAGCGATGAAAAGACCAGCGTGCATGGAAGCCTGTACCACCAAAATCAGCGTCCAGTTCGGTGACAACCGCATCCCGCCAAAGCGTGCCCTTTTCTACCTGGGCGTGGGTGGTTTGCAGGCCTGTTAACAGAAAGAAACACGCCAGGATCAAGCAGGTAAAAAATGAAGCAGACTGTCTGTTCATTTCAGAAAAACATCCCTCTCAAAGCCAGCCCTGGATCTGTTTCACGCATAAAGGCCTCGCCCACCAGGAAACTATTAATTCCGGAGTCCTGCATACGTTTCACATCATCCTTTGTTTTTATGCCACTTTCTGTCACTAGTAGTTGATCACCGGACAACATTGTTTTCAAACGCTCACTGGTGGCCAGTGATGTTTCAAAGGTATTCAGATTGCGATTATTGACACCTATCAACTCGTGATCAAGTTGCAGCGCCCTTTCCATTTCAGCCTCATCGTGCACCTCGATCAGCACATCCAGGTCGACTTCTTTCGCCTGTATCAACAGTTCCTGTAACAACGATTGCTCCAGTGCAGAGACAATCAGCAGAATGCAGTCGGCACCCATTACACGGGATTCCAGTATTTGCCACGGATCGACCATGAAATCCTTACGCAAAACCGGCAAAGAACAGGCCTGGCGGGCTTGTTGAAGATACTCGGCATCTCCCTTGAAAAAGTCCCTGTCAGTCAGAACAGACAGACAGGCGGCACCGGCTGATTCATAGGAACCGGCAATGGCATCCGGTTGAAAATCCTCACGGATCACACCTGCGCTCGGTGAAGCTTTTTTGATTTCTGCAATAACCGCGGGGCCATTTTCCAGGGCCTGCCTGAGTCCATTTTCAAAACTACGCGGTCGCGGGCAGTCTTTCACCCTGGACACTAATTCAGCTTGAGAAAATACAGATTTGCCGAACGCCACCTCTTCGACCTTACGCTTCAATATGCGCTGCAATATGGAAGGAACTGCCATTAGAAACCCTGTGTCATGTTTGCCAATTGTTGAAGTTTCTCAAGACCACTGCCTTTTGCCAACACATCATTGGCCAGAGACACACCGGCGGAAATCGAATCTGTCATTCCGGCGACATACAAAGCTGCACCCGCATTCAGGGCAATCATGTTGGCTGCACGCTGAATACGGTCTTCCTTTTCACCACCTGCCAGTGCCGCGGTGATGAGTTGCAGTGATGCATCTACACCTTCTACCGTCAGGTCTGCCAGGGATTCACGTTTTAAACCCAGTTGTTCGGGTTGCAATGTATATTCCCTGAGCTCTCCATCTTTAAGCTCTGCAACATGAGTATCAGCAGCCAGGCTGATTTCATCGAGGCCATCTTCAGAATGCACCACCAGCACATGGTCAGAGCCAAGCCGTTGTAACACCTCCGCCACCGGACGGCACAAAGCCCGGTCATAGACGCCAATCAATTGACGCTTGAGACCTGCCGGGTTGGCCATCGGACCGAGGATATTGAACAAGGTCCGTAAACCCAGCTCATTACGCGCCACGGTAACGTGACGCATGGCGCTGTGGTGCATCAGGGCAAACATAAAACCGACGCCAAGCTCATTCACGCAATGCGTCACCTGTTCGGGTGAAATATCCAGACGTACACCGGCGGCTTCAAGTACGTCCGCACTGCCGGAGCTCGAAGATACTGATCGGTTACCATGTTTTGCCACCCGTCCACCGGCCGCCGCCACCACGAAACAGGATGCCGTTGAAACATTAAAGAGGTTGGCACCATCACCACCGGTACCAACGATATCCACCAGGTGAGGCCCGCTGACCTCTACACCGGAGGCAAATTCGCGCAGAACCTGCACGCCACCGGTCACTTCATCGATGGTCTCGCCCTTAATCCGCATGCCCAGCAAAAAAGCACCGATCTGTACATCTGTCGTTGAGCCAGACATGATCTGCCGCATGACCTGGGCCATCTCTTCGGTAGACAGGTTTTGTTTTTCAGCAATGCGACCCAGCGCAGTTTGAATATCCATACTCATAAATACTATCCGTCCTGATCCTTGTTTTTAAGCCTGGTTGGCAACGTTGATAAAATTCTGTAGCAGATCATGCCCACAGCGGGTAAGAATAGACTCAGGATGAAACTGCACACCCTCTATGGGCAGGGTTTTGTGTTTCACACCCATGATTTCTTCTATCTCACCGTTATCCTCTTCTGTCCACGCTGTGATCTCGAGACAATCGGGGATGGCGTCTTTCTTTAAAACGAGGGAGTGGTAGCGGGTCGCCTCAAATGGCTGTGGCAAGTCGGTAAACACCCCCTTGCCCTCGTGAAACACCATCGAAGTCTTGCCATGCATCACCTTATCAGCCCTTACCACCTCACCACCAAACACCTGCCCCATACACTGGTAGCCAAGGCAAACACCAAATATCGGAAACTCACCTCCAAGTTCAGCGACGACCTCCAACGAAATGCCAGCCTCATCGGGTGTACACGGCCCTGGAGATATCACGATCCCACGTGGTTTGAGCTGACGAATTTCAGCAATGGTAATTGCATCATTACGTACAGTTTTCACATCTGCACCCAACTCACCCAGGTATTGCACCAGGTTGTAGGTAAAGGAGTCATAGTTATCGATCATTAATATCATATCGGAAGCTTGGCCCGGTTGGTTCCAGTGGTTTTCATTTGGGTATTCTGCATGAAACAACTTACAATGTCTGGCTTGATTTGGTGAAAAATTCGCTTATTGAGAATTTATATGAATAAGGCGTTTGTTCTGCTCACATCGCTTCTTTTGAAAGCGGGATCAGCTTTTATTGATCCCGCCTAGTGTACTGTCACCCCTATAACGATGGATCAGCGAGTACACAAGCTGCTAGCTGCAAGGCATGGTTACCCGGCAACCGGTTTCTTGGCCAGTTTTCTTTGTAGGGTACGCCGGTACATTCCAAGACTTCTGGCAGTTGCGGAAATATTGCCGTCATTCTCTTTTAATACCTTCTGGATATACTCCCATTCCATCCTTTCAACGGACATTGGACTGAAATCCTCAAGCACTTCTTCCGACTGGCCTTCACCCGCCAGGGCCTTGATAACATCGCCTGCGGTTACCGGCTTGCTCAGATAGTCGGTTGCCCCGCGCTTGATAGCCGTTACTGCTGTAGCAATACTGGAGTAGCCGGTAAGAACAACGATATTCATCTCAGGGTTGATATCTATCAGCAGTGGAATGAGGTCCAGACCTGATTCGCCTTCCAGCTTGAGATCAACAACGGCCATGTCAGGCTTAGTCTCGCGTGAGCGGGACACAGCGTCTGCAATACCGGCAGAAGAAATAACCTCGTATCCTCGCTTGGTCATTGACCTGCTCAGCACCTGCAGAAAAATCTCGTCATCATCAACGAGCAATAATCGATGTTTATTCATAGCCTGTTCAACCATTGTTTGCTGCCCTGTGCAACGGAAACCGTATCTCCAGACGGGTTCCCTTCTCTGCCATTCCGATCATTGATACTTCACCGCCCAACCGTTCAATTGAAAACTGGCTAAGCAACACACCCAGACCCAGACCGCCTTGTTTACGACTGATGTACGTTTTACCCAGGCTGTCGGCAATTTCCACAGGAATACCCGGCCCACGATCTTCAATGATAATCAATATCGAATCGTTCGATGCTTCAGCCTGTAGTGAAACATATTCCGGACTGGCATCCGCGGCATTGTTCAGCAGACTCATCAAAGCATGTTGCAAGCTTTGATCATAACGTATTTCAAGCTCTGAAATTTCCCCGGGAACCTGCATTTGCAGCTTAATTTCCGGACGGGCAAGACTCCATTTCTCTAATAAGCTATTGAGCAGGGTTCCGAATTCCGTAACGACCATCTGGCTGTCTTCGGTATTGGTCGATACAAGCTCCCGCAGAACTGCATCACAACGTTCGATTTGCTGCTCCAGCACGGCCATCTCATCCTTGAGTTCCGGGTGCTCGAAAGCGATATCATCCACCGTCACTGCCATGGTTGCCAATGGTGTTCTCATTTCGTGAGCAGTACCGGCAGCAATACTGGCCACACTAATGATCTGTTCATTCCTGAGCCCGGACTCCCTGTTACGTGCAATGGCCCGGGATTGTTCCCTCAATGTTCCGGCCATACGCACGACAAACCAGGAAATCAGCACTGCGCTAAAGCCGAAATTGATCCACATACCCAAAAAATGAGCACTTGTCATAGCGCCATGACCCGACATAGTGAATAAATCCAGTGGTTGGTAATAAAACAGCAGTACCGTATAGAAAGCAATACTGAGAAAAGCAATAAACCAGGTATGGACGGCCCGCAATACCGCCGCACTGATGATCAGCGGAATCAGGTAGTAACTGACAATAGGGTTGGTTGATCCACCTGTGAAATAGAGGATCAGCGTTAAAAAGAAAACATCCAGCAATAAATTGGCAAAAAACTCATTTTCACTGACAGGCCAGTCATAGCGGAGACGCCAAAAAACCAACAGATTAATTAACATGATCACTGACAGGATCACAAACAGCGGTAGCCAGGGCACGCTAACCGATGCATTACAACGCAGCCAATACAGGATCGCCAGCAAGGCAATAATGACAATACTGCGGATCACACAAAGCCGCAGCAGGTTCTGCCGTGACGGATGTATTTCCTGTTTCAAATTACCAACTGGCATTTAACCTAATGTAATAGTTTCTGCCCCTGCTATACAACCTCTCTCTTAACGGAACATCGCTGCCGATGACACGGTTGTACCCGCCCAGGTGATCCTGGTAGGCCTTGTCGAGAAGATTTTCCACACCAAGATTGATATCAAATATTTTGCTCAAGCTGTAACCACCCCTTAAATTCAAGATACCCCATCCAGCGCTTGGTTTTTCATCATTGTAGACCGATATCTTGTTCTGTTTTGAAGCTGCGATGCTTTCCACGGCAATAAAATAATTCTCCCTCGTATAGCTCAGCTCCAAATAGGATGACAGCGGAGCAATCCGGTAGAGGTTATCCGAAACATCGGTGCGTTTTCCACGCACATAACCCAGGTTGCCTCTCAGAAGCCATGATGAACTGACTTCATACTCATAACCCATGTCCAGGCCATAAAGCTTTGCGTCCACGTTGGCATACTGCAGCGGCAGTCTGCCACTCATCATTAGCGCAAACATATTGGCTACCATATTGGTGGAAGGCACACCCTGGATATAGTTGTCTACATCGCGGTAAAAGGCCTCAGGAGTCAGTTTGAAACCGCCAATGGACCAGTCCACACCTGCTGTGAGCTCAATGCTGGTTTCCGGTTTAAGATCTATATCGCCAATATAGGTGTAACCGTCCGCCATTCCGGAAGTCGCCTCCATCGGCAACCACAAATAGCGTTCCTGGTAGCTGGGTGAACGTACTTTCCTACCCAGACCGAGGTTCAGCCTGCCACTTCCCAACTGCCGACTCGCCTGGAGCAAGACACTCAACTGGTCATCTTTCTTATGCCGGTCAGAATCGTTGAATGCCTTCGCAAGCGCATCCAGCCTGTCCTGCTGGGACATCGGCATCATGCTGCCGTGACTGGTGCTGTTGGTCATCATGGCGAGGCTGCCGTCGACTTCACCGGCATTCATCTTCACATAGTTGTACCTCAGACCCGCTTCAATTGCCCATTCACCTGCGGCCTTGGTGACTTGTGCAAAAACGCCGTAGCGGTCTCTCTTTACCTCGTTGAACATGGTGATGAAGAACATCTGGTTGGCGGGGTTACTCAGATCCCCATCGTGCTGCTCTTTCTTTCCATCTACGCCAAACAGGAAATCGTGGTTACCCATATTCCGATCATAGGTCAGTTTGAAATCACCAGTGTCCCCAACTGCCAGTGTTGACCGCAAGGTCTTTTTGCCGTTCATAGCCGTCGGCGGCGGGCGCAAGGTGAAGTTGTTCATCACGTGCTCTACCGAAAGTGTATTTATCTTGAAGGACAGATCACCCTCACCACCCCGTGTTTCAACACCAAGGCTGTATTGTCCGGAGTCAATGTAAATGATGTCCATGGGCAGTGCCGGTGTACCACTTTCACCGGTTCTATTGACCACCGCACCGATACTGACATCAGCCGTGTCAAAACGGTGGCCATAACCGAAACGGTACTGTTTGCGATCATATTCGGTTGCAGCAACTGTTCCACCGTCAAATTCGTAGTCGTCACCCTTATCCAGGCTGGCGGCAACGTCGAACCAGTTTTCCTGATTGTTAACACCGGTGTAGAGCACGCCTCCCCAGCTACTGGCATTGCTTCCATAGCCAGCTTCAAGGCGTCCAAATGTTGCCCATTTTTGCTGGTCAGAAAAACCTTCCTTGCGGGCTGCGATCTCTACACTTCCACCAAGCCCTTCTTCAATCACGGCGACCGAACCAAGACCCCGGTGCAGGGTGACTGATTGCGTCAGCGACTGGGTGATGGCCGATAGTGGTGAGTCCATCCAGTTGGGACAGCCTGATTTATAGCCGATGCCATCAATTGAAATATTATTCTGTGCACCGAACAGCCCCCGGTACTGGCTGATACTGGTCACCGGACCGTTGCTGTTCCTGTTTCCACCCGGGAAAAGACGCAGCAGGTCGCCATTATCCATACCCGTAGAAGATACCTGGCTGGTATTCAGCTCCACACCATCACCAATTCTGACCCCGGTTACAACGACAACTTCCAAGTCGGTATCGCTGGCATCATCTGCCACTTCCGTCGACTGCGCGTAAGGGGAAACTGAGGCAAGTGAAAGCAGCGCACAAAGTGCAATAAAACCGTTTCTCGGCACGAGAGATCTCCAATCTTGAAATAAGCTGCGGAATATACACATCAGGCCGTTGCTTGGGACGTGACTAATTGTCGCAGTGCGGCAGCACAGGTTCATTGATTGGCGATAAAATGCCGTGTGTTCACGCTGTATTCAGATAAGCAGGAATATAGTGAGTCTGTAAAAATCCATATTTCACCTTTGGTTGTATTTGAGATTTAGGGGAGCTTGTAAAGGAATTGGACATGAACAGATTGTTGCCAGGTCTACTAACTTCGATATTACTGTTAATCAGTATGTCATCCGCACTTGCCCAGGATAACGGCTGGCCAAGAACTTTGCCGCTGGAACAGGGCATGGTGACTATTTATTCACCGCAAGTGGAAAAGATGAGCGGTGATACCATTCACTATCGTGCGGCACTTGCTTACCGTGAAACACCCGACTCCGAACCCGTCTTTGGTGCAGGCTGGTTTGAATCACCGGCTGAGATCGACACCACCAACCGTATCGTTCAGCCAGGAGAACTGAAAGTCACTCAGACCCGCTTCCCTGCTGGCACCCACGATGTGCAATCGGAACTGTCAAACGCACTGGCTCTGGAATCACCCGCATGGAATCTTGATTTCTCGCTTGATGAACTGGAAGAAGCGTTGGAAATGAGCGAGGCAGAATCAAAAGCCGCGCAAAACCTGAACACCGCACCGCCCGAGATCATCTACCGGGATCATCCCGCACTCCTGATCTCCCTGGATGGAAGCCCGGTACTGCGGGAAATTGAGAACAGCCCATATGAGGCCGTCATCAACACCCCTTACCCCCTGATCTTTGATGGCAAACACTATTATCTCAACGCCGCCAAGGATGTCTGGTATCGCGCCGGGAAGGCGACCGGGCCGTATCAGTTTGAGGCCAGTCCACCGGTGGATATTGCAGCCATGGTAAGCCCCGACGACGTGGATACAGACATTGAGCAACCCACTGAAAGCATCACGGCGGCGAACGCTCCGGAAGTTGTTGTAACAACCCAACCGGCAGAGTTAATCGTGACCGAAGGCCCCGCTGCCTTCGTGCCCCTGGTTGACGACCTGCTGGTATTGCAAAACTCCGATGATGATGTGTTCATGCATGTCGGCTCACAGAATTTTTATATCGTGCTTGCGGGTCGCTGGTACCACTCAAGTTCACTCAACGGCCCGTGGTCTTACGAGCCGGCGGATGATTTGCCGGAAGCATTTGCCAACATCCCGAAGGATTCAAACCAGGCTGACTCACGTGTTTATGTAGCAGGCACGCCGGAGGCAGAAGACGCGGTACTGGATGCCCAGGTTCCACAAACCGCTGCTGTGCAGAGAGGCGAGGCGGATATTGCAGTTGAGTATGATGGTGAACCCATTTACCAACCGGTGGATGGCACCGACCTGGTTTATATCGAAAATACCGGCTCCACAGTGCTCTTAGCCAATGGTTTGTATTACCTGGTTGAGAACGGTGTCTGGTATGTATCTTCTTCAGCCAACGGACCATGGCAGGTGTCAGATCACCGACCGGAGCGGGTCAGTTCGATTTTACCCACTTCACCGGTGCACAACGTCAAGTATGTCCAGGTATATGACAGCACACCGAACGTGGTCTATGTCGGGTACACGCCGGGTTATACCGGCAGTTATGTCTACTACAACACCGTTTTCTACGGTACCGGCTGGCATTACCGGCCATGGGTTTCACCCTATTACTACTATCCCCGCCTCGCTACCTGGGGCTTTCATGTCGGCTACAACTCCTGGAGTGGCTGGAATTTCGGCCTGGGCTGGGGCTGGGGACCTTTCAACATGTCCTATTACTCCGGTGGTTACTGGCATCGCAATCATTACTGGCACCATCGTCACTATGGTCGCTGGGGACCACGGGGATACCGGCACCGGCCTGCGCACTATGGCAACAGGGGTAACCGCTATGCCCATAACGGGGGCGGACGTGGCGGTTCCGGACGAAATGACTATGGACGTCATGACAACGGCCGGAACAACGATGGCAACCGCCGTCCTGACTCCAGAGAACGAAACGATAATCTATACCGCGACAATTCTCAGCGCGCCAAAGTCGCTGATACCCGTGATAACCAACCACGACCAGCTGACAGGCAGAGTAAAAGTACCCGGCAAGCAAACTACGCCGGCGCGAATGGCATGCGGCAAAAGAACTACAACGGTCTGAAAAAAGGCGAAAGTAACCGGGCAGGCCCGGTGAAATCCTCTGATCTGCGCATGAAGGCCAACGTGCGGGATGTAAACGCCAGGGCAAGTCGTGGAATGCTGCTCGCCGATAACAGTGGTAAGGTCTATCGCCCTACGGAGCGGAGATCGGACTGGAACAAGAGTACCAGCCGGAGCAAAGGCCCGGCCAAAAGCACTGGCAACCGGACCACCCGACCAACGCGTACCGGAAAACAAAACCCCAGTCAGAATAGCAATCGAAGCAGCAAAAGGGCCAGTGGCAAGAGTGGTTCAAAGCAAACAACACAACCTGTGAACCGGACTTCACCAAAACAACCAAGTGTCAGGGCTTCCAGCGGTCAAACCAGGCAACGATCCACTACGACAACCACTGGTAATAACGCAAGGCAGAGATCGTCGACGGTGAACAAAGCACCCGTCCGACAGACACAGCCAGTAAAAAGCGGGAAAAGTACGAGGCAGCGAACACAGCCAGTGTCAGGTGGCAGAAGCACCAGCCAACGGTCAGCGGCCAACGTTACTGTTGCTCCTCCCAGGCAAAACAGTCCCCGGGTGAGTTCTCCATCGAAAAGTGCGGCAAAAAGTGGGCGCAATAAAACGGCACCAGCCCGAAGCGCCCCACAAAAACGCACGCAGAAATCCAGTAACAGCCGGAGCAGGTCCAAAAGTAACAGTGCGAAACGAGCCAACAACAAGGGTTCCAGGAATTAGCCACACTACAGGCAAACTGAAGCTGTCATGTGGCATATTTTGAGGGTAGTATCAAAACTGGAAACATAAGCGCACACAGTTAACGCTCCCTCTTTTTGATGCTTGATTAATGACGAAATTTATGTGTTTGTTAAGTAAGGAAGTACCGGGCCAATGAAGCTCGAAGACATCCTGGAACTGGACCAAAATGATCCGCTTGCTTACAACCGCGAGCAATTTGTGCTGCCTGATGGTGTGATCTACCTGGACGGCAATTCATTGGGCGCGTTACCCATTGCCGCCAGGGAAATGGCTGCTGAAATTATTGAGAAGCAGTGGGGACAGGACCTGATCAGGAGTTGGAACATCCATCATTGGATCGACCTGCCGATAAATGTTGGCGAGAAGATTGCCCCATTGCTCGGTGCAGCACCGGGTCAAATGATTTGCTGCGATTCCATTTCAGTTAACCTCTTCAAGTTGCTTGCAACCGCGTTGAATATGCAAACAGACCGGCATGTCGTGTTGTCGCAACAGGAAAACTTTCCCGCTGATTTGTATATCGCCGAGGGCCTGGGCGAATTGTGCGGACCTCAAACCTGCATTTTGAAACTGGTTGAAGATGGCGAAATTGAAGCTGCGCTGGACGAAACAGTCGCCGTGTTAATGCTGACCCACGTCAATTACAGGTCGGGCAGAATACATGATATACAAGGCCTGACCCGGCTGGCCCATGACAAGGGCATTCTGGTCATTTGGGATCTTGCCCACAGTGCCGGTGCTGTCCCGCTGGAACTGGACCAATGGGAGGTCGATTTCGCAGTAGGCTGCGGTTATAAATATCTCAATGGTGGTCCAGGCGCGCCGGCTTTTATCTACACGGCCACACATCATCAGGACAGCATCCAGCAACCACTAAGCGGTTGGATGGGGCACAAGACACCGTTTTCGTTTGACCCGAAGTACCAGGCTGCACCAGGCATGCGACAGTTCCTGTGCGGAACACCGCCGGTTTTGTCGATGGGTGTGCTGGATGCAGCACTCAGTATTTTTGAAGACGTGGATATGTATTCACTACGCAAGAAGTCCATGAAACTGGGCGAATTATTTCTCCAGCTAGTCATAGTTGACGACAGCCTGGATGAACTGACCCTTGCGTCCCCCACGGAAAGTGATGAAAGAGGTAGCCAGCTTGCCTTCGCCCACCCCCAGGCGTTCGCGATCTGCCAGGCATTAATTGAACGTGGCGTCATCGCCGACTTTCGCGCACCGGATGTATTGCGGTTTGGTTTCGCGCCTCTTTACTTACGCTACAGGGACATCTGGGACAGCGTTCAGATACTGTCGGATATCATCGCTAATGGTCTTTATAAAGAAGAAAAATATTCCAGGCTGCAAAAGGTCACTTAGTAGGGTGGGTAACTTGTTACCCACGCATTGGTAATTGAATTGTGCAACACATCGTGGGTAACAAGTTACCCACCCTACAGCCCCCGCGAGGCACGATCCACAGCGGTAATCAAAGCACGACCCTTGTCACGCGTTTCCTGCCATTCTTTTTCAGCATCCGAATCAGCCACGATACCGGCGCCAGCCTGCACATGCAGCTTGCCTTCGTGGATAACTGCGGTGCGTATGGCAATGGCAAGATCGGTGTCATCGTGCCAGGAGATGTAACCAACGGCACCTGCATAGATATTGCGTTTGACAGGTTCGAATTCGTTGATGATTTCCATGGCCCGGAATTTGGGCGCACCCGACAGGGTCCCGGCAGGGAAAGCAGCGCGTATCGCATCCATGGCACACAGGCCATCATCCAGGTCGGCCTGCACCTCGGAGACGATATGCATGACATGAGAATAACGCTCAATAATCATCTGGTCGGTCATTTCCACGCTGCCGGTTTTCGCTACCCGACCCGCGTCGTTGCGGCCAAGATCTATCAGCATCAGGTGTTCAGCGCACTCTTTTGGATCTGCCAGCAATTCCTCAGCCAGTGCCTGGTCTTCCGCAGCCGTTTTGCCACGATGTCGTGTTCCAGCGATCGGTCTCAAGGTAACCCGGCGGTTCTGCACGCGCACCAGCACCTCGGGTGAAGAACCGACGATCTGTGTGTCACCAAGATCGATAAAATACATATAAGGTGAAGGATTCAGGGCACGCAATGAACGGTATACATCAAGTGAGCTGGCCTGGTACGGCACACTCATACGTTGCGACAGAACAACCTGAAAAATATCCCCTGCAAGGATGTATTCCTTACTTTTCTCAACTGCAGCAACAAAATCCTCACGGTTGAACCGGTAGGAAAAATCCTCTTCCTTCACCGCTTCACCAGATACCCTTAGTCCATAACCGGTACTGGCAGAGCGTAATTTATGCTCAATTTCATCCAGTCGTTGCTGTGCGAGTTGAAACGTGCCCGGTTGGCCGGCATCGGCGTGAACAATCAACCATAATCGTCCTTCCAGGTTGTCCAATACTGCCACTTCCTCTGAAAGCAGCAACTCAATATCCGCAGTGCCCAGATCATCCGGCTTGTCTGCGGTTGCGAGCTTGGGTTCAATCAGCTGTACGGTTTCGTAGCCGAAGTAGCCGACCAGACCACCACTGAACAGCGGAAGCTCTTCCAGCCTGGGCACGTTGAACTCGCTTTGCAATTCGGCGATACGTGCCAAGGGATCTGAAACCGTCTCTTCGTCAACCAGAACACCATCGTCAGAAATAGACAATGTGTGACCGCGGACGGTATAGCGACGTCGGCACGGCAGACCAATAATGGAATAGCGGCCCCAGGTTTCACCACCTTCAACCGACTCCAGCAGATAGGAATCAGTCCCTTCCGCCAGTTTCAGATAAACCGATAAAGGCGTATCCATATCAGCCAATACAGACCGGTAAACCGGTATGCGGTTGTAACCTTCGGAACGCAGTTGCTCAAATTGTTCGTTATTCACACAGGTTTCCCATTTAAAAGAGGTGCTTGAAAAGGCAGATTCTAACAAGAATCCGTAGCTGGTTTCAGCAGATAAAGTTGCTAGGCAGGTAAACGTATTGTGAATTCGACCCCAGTATCATCCGGCAGGTTACAAGCACTCACCGAACCACCATGCGCCTCGGCCACCAAACGTACAATATGCAGACCAAGACCAAGGTGCTGACCACTCACACGATTTTCCCGATGTGAAACCAGTGAATCGAATAATTGCTCATGCAGAACATCGGGTAAACGGCTTCCACGGTTGGCCACTGAAAGCAGGCATGTGTTTTCTTCAAGCCCCAGTGAAATGTTTATCTCACAATCCTGTGGGCTGAGGCCGATGGCATTATCGACAAGTTTGTCCAACGCTTGCGCAATCAGGTCCGGAGCACAGCGAATCTCACAGTTTTCAACCAGCAGATTGAGATTAATCGTGCGAGAAGGATTGACCAGTCGATAGGCATCAACGCTATGCTTCAGCATCTCACCAAGGTCGATGGTTTCCCAATCAGCGGTTTTAACCGAACCCTCGAGTCGCTGTGCTTCGCTCATCGCTGCCACGATAGCAGACTGACGATCCAGACCCTCCCGGGCTCTTGACAGGTATTGCCGTGCTTGTGGGTCCAGATCATGACTGGAAAGGTTTTCCAATGATGAGCGGGTAATCGCAATCGGCGTCTTGAGTTCATGGGACAAACGGCCGGCCAGCTTTTGCAGGTAAGCCGTGTATTCCGCCACCGCCCTGAGTAGTTTCTCGGTATTGCGCGCCAATTCACCCAGTTCATCACCGGACGTGGTCAGGGGCAATTCTGAAACCTGGCCACTTTTATCCATGGCGCGACTAACCGCACCGCTGAGTTTTTGTACCCGGTGAGATAAGCGCGACGCGAATAGCCACAAACCCGCGGCCAGCACCACAACCAACAACAGGGCGATTAATGAAAAACGACCCAGAGCCCGGTTGGTCATCAACAACAGGCCTTCAGAGCGGGTTTCCAGAACCATCGCACCCACTATCTCGCCCGCCATCTCATCCCCCACCTCATTCGAGTTATTCCCGGATGCAAAAACCGGCACCGCGACGAGGTTATAGACTGCCGCGCTGACAGCATCACGGTTCCACAATGTTCCATTCTCACCCCGCAATGCACTATTGACCGCGCCGGTCTCAAAGCGGACAGGCCAGTCTGGCGGGGTTTCACGTTGCGGCATGGCTGAATCGGCAACTGCCTGGTAGATCATACGTTGCACCCAGGTCAATTCGCTACCGCTGGCCATGGCTGCGGAACCGGAGTCAGCCACTACCCAACCATCGGCCTGCACCAGCCAGGCCCGGGATTTCCCGGGTACAGTTCTTGACAACCACTGCGCGGTGGCGTCATCGCGGCTGACCAGTTCCAGCCACTGCCCCTGTTGTCTGCCATTCAGGGTGCCGGCATATCGCTCGGTGGACACACCCTGCATGGTATAGGCCGGTGCCACGGCACCGATACTGATACGTTCCACATCGCCTGGCAGACCAATCTCCAGTTTGTAACCGTCAGCATCATCCATCCACGCGGCATCCAGACGGGTACCTTTTCCACCCTGGCTATTGACCGTTAAGGGTCCGGGAGCCTCTGTTGCAATCATGTAACTGAATTGACCGCGCTTGCTTTGTATATACAGCATCACACCGGCTCTCTGAGTGGCGTCGCTGGTTCCTGTATTGAATGTAGTTGCCTTGATATCACCGGGATCGGTGACTTTGACCGCCAGGTAAAAATGGCTGCCGTATCGACCGGCCAACAGGTCCAGTTTCAACCGACCACCGTCTGATTCAAAACCAAGCCCCTGATCATTCTCGGGCCAGTCGGTGATATACCCATCCACGACAGGCTCATTCATCAACTGGCGCAGCGGTAAGATCCGACCACGTGCGAGTTTGAGTTCATCCTGGTATTCCAGCGGTAGTGCCTGCGAGATCGTTTGCGCGGATTTCAATAGCGCGTTTTCCTCCGCCTCGCGTAAAAAGTTCTCCAACTCCTGCACCAGTTTCCAGCCGGACAATGGCAGTAACAGGGTCAGCAAAGACAGTGCCAGTAACTGGTTCCTTAGTCGCATGCTACTTACCGTTCGTCAACCTGCGGAACTGTTCCAGCGGTATCCCGCACCATAAACGGTATCCAGTTTGTCGAAGGAATCATCGACGGCTTTAAATTTTCGTCGAATTCGTTTTACATGACTGGTAATGGTTTGGTCATCGACGAGAATATTGGCATCATCCATCAATTGCTGACGCGAGCGGACATGACCGGGATGGCGGACAAGAGAGTGTACGATCCACAGTTCGGTGACTGTCAGCGGAATAACCTGGCCATTCCATTGAACCTCCATGCGTTCTGCCGACAGGCGCAATGCATCACGCTCCAACCAGGTGTTGCTAGTCTGCTCACCCGACAACATTTCGACACGACGGAACAGGACTACGATCCTGGCCATCAGGTGCGGCAGGCTGATGTCCTTGGTCAGGTAGTCATCTGCACCCAGCCTGAGACCTGAAATCACGTCCGGGTCGGAATCCCGGGCGGTCAGGAACATGATCGGCAACACCCGTGACATGGATCTCAGTTCCCTGCATAGTTCAAAACCACCTTCAACATCATCACCCAATCCAACATCAATAATGACCAGATCGGGCAAACGGCGACTGAATGCAGCCAAGGCGCTCTGGCGGTCGCCATAACCGCTCACCTGGTAACCCTGGCGACGAAGGGCATCTTCAAAATTCTGACGAATGGCAATCTCGTCTTCAACAATCGCAATACGTCTTGGCATGTGGATCCTCGTTGTTGCTAGGCCGGTGAGAACCCTAGTTTAAGGCTTCCCGACACCCACATGCATCCGCAACACGAGTATTGCCATATTTTTGCCCTATTCGGGCCTGTTCTTGTCCCTAATCAATCACAGCAAATGCATTTCGGAGCTGTTTAATAGGTGCTACATCAGCCAGGGGAGCAGGAATATGCCTAATTACACCAAATCCACAGACAACAGCATGCCAGGCCAACACCGGTCCATCCGTGATGAACTTGAGAAACGGGCATGGGTTCAAAACCCTGATCTGGCCAACCGTCTGAACAACAGGCTGGAAGGTGGAAAACGACACTTTGACAGCTCACGACGTATTATGCGCTGGCAGGATCGCATACTACTCACGCTCGGATTTGTACTACTGGTGCTGCTCGTCATTCGAGCCGAGACCGCAATTGCTGATGACCAGTTGTGGGGCCTGCAACTGAACAATGACTCCGGCGTATATACAGAACTGGCCATCAACACCGCTATCCAGCTTGATATTACCGGTCTGGTGAGTCGTGTCGAAATCACCCAGAGCTTTACCAATAATGGCAGTCATTGGGCAGAAGGCATTTACCGTTTTCCACTGCCGGAAGGTGCTGCGGTAGATCGTATGCGAATCAAGGTCGGAGAGCGTGTGCTCGAGGGTGAGATTCAGGAAAAGGAAAGCGCGCGACGGACCTACCAGAAGGCCCGCGATGCAGGCCAGACCGCCACCATCGTGGAGCAACAGCGACGCAATCAGTTTGAAACCCGTCTGGCGAATATCGGCCCGGGCGAAAGCATCGAAATCACCATCGCCTACCTGCAGAATGTCAGCTACAGTGATTTCAGTTATCACCTGCGTTTACCCATGACCTTCACTCCCAGGTGGGAACCCGGTCAACAGACCGCGGGTGGACAACTGAACACGACATTACAAACACCCTATTTGATCCCGTCATCCTCCAGCAACAGCCATGGTCTTACACTACAGGCGAAGCTTGTCTCTGCCGTTGAGTTTGCCGCCATTGAAAGTCGCTATCATGACGTGGACATCCGGCAGGTCGAAAATGGTTATCAGATCGAATTGCTGAATCCCAATGAAATCAGCGATCGAGATTTTGTATTGAGCTGGACGCCCACACTTCAATCTCACCCGAGTGTCTCACTGACCACCTTCAACGACGGTGATTCGGTCTATGCCCAGTTAATGCTGGCCCCACCACTTGCAGACTCTATCCGCCCACAGGCTAGGGAAGTCATCCTGATCATCGATACATCCGGTTCCATGGAGGGTGCCTCGCTGAATCAGGCCAGGGCAGCCCTGTTGCATGCTCTGAATTCGCTGGGCCCGGACGATTACTTCAACCTGTTGCAATTCAACTCCGAAACCGAACAGTTATTTGACCAGTCCATCGCAGTGACACCAACCAGTCTTTATATTGCACAAAACTTTATCAAACGACTGAAGGCCAATGGTGGCACCAATATGACACCTGCGCTCAACATGGCCCTTGGCATGCCGGAGTTACCGCAACTGATGCGCCAAGTGGTATTCATTACCGATGGTGCCGTGGGCAATGAAAATGAAATGCTGCAAAAGGTCGCCGAGAACCTTGGTAACAGTCGTATGTTCACGGTCGCCATCGGTCATGCGCCAAATAGCTGGTTTATGCGCAAAACTGCCGAGATTGGCAGGGGAAGCTTCGTGCATATAGCAAAGCCGGATGAAGTCGAAACGCAGATGTCCGCACTCTGGGGTCGCATCCAGTTGCCTGCCCTGACTAATATCTGTGTGAACTGGGGTGATGCTGCCGAGTATTTCCCCGAAGTCATCCCTGATTTGTATGCTGGAGAACCACTGTGGTTGCTCGCCCGCCTGCCAGCTGAGCCCACCATGATAGGCCTGTGTGGTGAACTCAATGACCAGAACTGGGAGTTGAATGTCAACGGCTGGGATGCCGCGTCCAGCGGACCCGGTGGAGACAACCTGGCCAAGCTTTGGGCACGTAAAAAAATCGAGGCTCTTGAAGACGGCTTGATGTTCGGTGCCGACCCCGAGTTGACGCAACTGGAAGTTACCGGGCTGGCACTCGATTATGGATTATTAACCCGCTATACAAGCATGGTTGCCGTTGACAGGACCCCAAGACGTGACAGCGGCGATTCGTTGGCTTTGGCAGATGTTCCAGGGCTATTACCAGCCGGCAGTTCATCACAACTCGCAGGTTACCCGGCAACGGCAACCGGGTGGGTGACACAACTGATACTTTCCATGTTTGTGTTGTTGCTGGCAACTTGCATGCTGTTATTCAGTGGTAGTCGTTTACCCCTGACGAAAATCGCTGTAGAAACCTGAGCTGCCGTAGACTGGTTTTGAACTCGCGGACCACTTGGCTATGAGCCTCCTCCATATGTCAGGACGTCATTGGGTACTGGCGGTGATGAGTCTCATAGCCGCCTCTTTTTTGCTTGATGCGCTTTGGATTCCTGTAAAGGCAGAACTCGCCCAGCACCTGTTGGAACGATCCTGGCTAAGAACCCTGGAAGGTGAGCCGGATGCGAAGCCCTGGCCATGGGCGGATACACGAGCCGTTGCGATACTGGAGGTTCCACGCCTCGGACTGCGCGAAATCGTGTTGGAAGGAAGCTCAGGCCGCAATCTCGCATTCGGGCCAACACTGGTCAATACAACACAGCTTGATCAATCTGCAGACCGCATCCTGAGTGGTCATCGCGACACACATTTTAGTTTTCTGAAAGACCTGCAAACCGGCGACCTGCTGCGTCTGCGTACGGTCAAAGAAGTACGCGACTACCGGGTGAGTTGGCAGGAAGCCGTGGACAGCCGCATTCAGCAACTGGTGATTGATGACAGTGTGGAGAGATTGACGCTACTGACCTGTTATCCGTTCAATGCAGCCACGGTGGGTGGCCCGCTAAGATGGGTGGTAACCGCACTACCGGAATCTTAAAACAAGAACGTAGGGTGCGTAACTTGTTACGCACGTTTTATTGGGGTTAACCCGTGCGTAACAAGTTACGCACCCTACAACTACCCGGCGATACTTT
>RCNC010000652.1_pt1 | contig 22320 bp, 11 predicted proteins | sample 2041301 | NCBI WGS metagenome assembly RCNC01 (sample SAMN09708231, study PRJNA481090) | Marine sediment metagenome, whole genome shotgun sequencing project. | biome: marine sediment; feature: ocean; material: sediment; isolation source: Sewage treatment plant 13A marine sediment (STP13A) ...
GGAGATCTGAGCTGGCCACTTCAAAAAAAAGAGCATCTGCCCGGAACCTACTGGTGGTGGATGGGGAGCGCTGTGGATAGGGAAAACCTGACTTATAATCTTGAAAGTATGCACACAGCCGGGATCGGAAATGTGCACATTATCCCCATTTATGGTGTTAAGGGTCTTGAAGAAAATTATATAGATTTCCTGAGTCCCGCCTGGATGGATATGCTATCGCATACACTGAGTGAAGCAGAACGTCTGGATATGAATGTGGATATGAGCACCACGACAGGCTGGCCCTTTGGCGGTTCCCATGTAAGTCCACGGGATGCGGCAAAGCTTATTGAATATAAAGTATACACCCTTTCCGGAGGTGAGCCATTCATGGAAAATATTGTAAGTAGGGATCTGCAATGCCTTATGGCATACTCCACAAAGGGCGAGATCATTGATCTTAAAGGTGAAAACAAGATCCCCGGCTGGACAGCTCCCCCCGGAGAGTGGCAAATTTACGCGCTCTGGGAAAATGGAACCGGTCAAAAAGTAAAGCGTGCCGCACCCGGTAATGAAGGGCTGGTACTGGACCCGTTTTCGGTCACCTCCCTGAACACTTATCTGGAGCGTTATGACAGGGCTTTCAGTCAGCAGGAAGGACCCCGGCTAAGGGCTCAGTACCATGATTCTTACGAATACTATCATGCCAACTGGACCGGGGATCTCCTGAATGAATTTCAATCCCGCAGAGGATACGACCTGAATCTTTATCTCCCGGCATTGACAGGGCAGGGAACATCAGAAAAGATATCACGCATCAAAGCCGATTACCGGACCACACTGGCCGAACTTCATCTGGAATACATTGAGGCATGGACCAGCTGGGCAAACAGTCATGGCTGGATTACGCGCAATGAGGGGCATGGCGCACCTGCAAACCTGCTCGATCTGTATGCTGCTGCCGACATTCCGGAAACAGAGACCTTTGGTGCTACCAGCTTTGATATCCCCGGATTATCCCGTAAAACAGAGAATATCTCCACCAGTGCACCTCCTGACCCACTGATCCTTCACTTTGCTTCATCAGCTGCCCATGTGGCCGGAAAGAAACTGGTTGCCGCGGAAACATGCACCTGGTTAAGAGAGCATTTCAAGACCTCACTTGCCCAGGTCAAGCCTGAAATCGACCAGATGTTCCTTGCCGGGATCAATCATATATTCTATCATGGAAATGCTTATTCCCCCAAAGAGGCCCAATGGCCTGGATGGATGTTTTATGCATCCACCCATTTTGAGCAAAAAAATGCTTTCTGGCGGGATTTTTCCGCTCTGAATCAGTATGTGGGAAGGTGCCAGTCAATCCTGCAATCAGGGAAGCCGGCCAATGATATATTACTCTACTGGCCCCTGGCCGATATCTGGCATAAATACAGCAATGAAATCATCAAGACCCTCAATGTACATTCAACTGACTGGCTTAGCGATTCCTCCTTTGGAAGACTGGCAGCCTGGCTGAAAGAGAAGGGCTATGCCTTTGACTACCTGTCCGATCAACAGCTGGAGAATATCGTATTTAATGGGGATATGCTGGAGACAGGAGGTGTAAGCTATAAAACCATCGTTGTTCCTTCCACAAGCTATATGCCCCTGCCAGCATGGGAAAAACTTTTATCCCTGGCCCGGGAGGGAGCTACCATCATTTTCGAACACAGCCTCCCGAAAGATGTACCCGGATGGTTTGAACTGAATGAAAGAAGAGATGCTCTGCAAAGCTCTAGGGCAGCATTGCAGTTCGAAGCTGTGGAGAATGAGATGTTAAAAGCGAAGCTGGAAGGCGGACAAATCCTGACCGGCTCCCGGATGGAGGCCATGTTAAACAATGCCGGAATAGATCCCGAAGCAATGGTCAATATGGGTGCAAACTATATACGCCGCAGCCATGCTGAGGGCTACCACTATTTTATTTCAAACCTCTCAGATCAAAAGCTGGATAACTGGGTTCCTCTGGCCACTCCCTTTCAATCAGCTGTTTTCCTTGATCCGCTGTCTTCAGATAAAAGTGGCCTGGCAGCTACCCGTGTAAATGAAGGCCGGTCTGAAATTTATATACAACTGCTGCCAGGAGAATCCTGCGTCATCAGAACCTTCCTGGACAGGAAAGCAGCTGGCCTCCCATGGACCTACCTGCAAAAAGATGGTTCTCCTGTTGAAATCAGGGGCGACTGGAATGTTGAATTTATTGAAGGTGGCCCGGTTTTACCTTCCGCATTTAAAACTGAGCAGCTTGCTTCCTGGACTCATTTGGGCGATCAGGAAGCAAAACGCTTTGCCGGTACTGCAAGGTATACCATTTCCTTTGATATGCCCGATAGTCTGATGGCTGAGCACTGGCAACTTGAGCTGGGAGAGGTCCATGAAAGTGCCAGGGTCCGAATCAATGGCAAAGATCTGGGAACCCTGTGGAGTATTCCATTCACTCTTGAGTTTGATAAGATCTTAAAAACAGGCCAAAACATACTTGAGATTGAAGTTGCCAATCTGTCGGCAAACCGTCTGAAAGACCTTGATCAGCGGGGTGTGAACTGGCAAAACTACTTTTTCGTAAATATCTTTTATAAGAATTTTGATGCATCCGTATGGCCTTTGATGGATTCGGGTTTGCTGGGACCTGTGCATTTACAGCCCATGAAAATTGAAAAATCCTTACGAAACTATGAAACTGATTAACAAATCATTGATCACCTTCTGCATTGCATGGGGAGTGATTAGCACCAATGGCGCGCAAATCCAGACTACGAATCTCCCCGAACCTGGTTTTGAAAAAAGGATTGAAACCCATGTCAATGAAATCCTGCTTATAGATACGCACGAACACCTGATAACTGAGGAAGAACGAATTCAGAAAGCCGATCAACTGGACTTTACTTACCTATTCAGTCATTATGCCAATGAAGATCTGATCTCCGCCAGCAATATGAAGGGGATCATGAACATTGTCTTTTCCAACGATTTTCCCCTTGAGGATCGCTGGGAATTGTTTTACCCTTTTTTCAAAGAGATGCGCAATACCGCTTATGCACGTGCTGCAATGCTGGCTGCCAATGACCTGTACGGAGTGAAGGACCTTAACGAAGAATCCTATGTCAGTTTATCGGAACAAATTCGCGAGAAAAGCAAGCCTGGATTATATGAATGGATTCTGAAAGAAAAGTCCGGCATCGAATTATCCATTGTTGACGGCGGGCATCGTCACTACGACACTCTTTTTTACCGGCATGTTGAACGCTTTGATCAATTCATACAGGTCTCTTCAAAAACTGAAATCGTAAAACTGGGAAGTGACTATGATATAAATGTCAAGTCCCTGGATGATTACATCATTGCATTACGGGAAGCCTTTGAAGCCGGAGTTGATTATAATATGGTTGCTGTGAAGACAGGCCTCGCCTATCAGCGCATTCTGAAATACAACAATACATCCTCAGAACGGGCAACAGATGTTTTTAATGCGCTTTTCAGGGAAGAGGCTGTTAAGGCAGATGAAATAAAGGCACTGCAGGACTTTATGATGCACCGGGTGCTTGACCTGGCAAATGAATTTGATCTTCCGGTACAGATCCATACCGGCCTTCAGGCAGGAAACGGAAATGATATAACAAATTCAAATCCTACGCATTTGATTAACCTGTTTATGGAGTACCCCGAGGTGAATTTTTGCCTTTTCCACAGTAGTTATCCTTACGGAGGTGAATTGTCTGTGCTGGCAAAAAATTTCCCAAATGTCTTTATTGACATGTGCTGGACCCCTGTCATATCCCCGGCTTACAGCATCCGCTACCTGGATGAATGGCTCGAAACAGTTCCTGCCAACAAGATCATGTTATTTGGAGGGGATTATAGCGTGGTGGAGCTGGTTTATGCGCACAGTGTCTTTGCACGAAGGATACTTACCAGGGTTCTGTGTGACAAGGTAGGAAGCGGGTATTTCAGTGAGGAGGAAGCCCTGGATATCGCAGAGAAATTATTGCGGAAAAATGCTCTGGAAATATTTAAGCTCCGGGGACATTCCCGGGGTGCCGGAAACATTGCTGCCCTTCAGCGTCCAGGTCGGCTAAAGGATTGGTGGGAGATTCATAACAGTACTCAGGGCATCATTCGAAGTTGGTTGGTAAGCGGCCCCTACCCTTTTGATGAAGGACTGGACGGCGTGCATCCTCCGGAGACCGAAGCTTACACTGGCAGCTGGCAAAAGATCAAGACCGATCCCGAAGGATATCTTAATTTCATATCTGTTTTTAGCCAGGATAAAGATGCAGCAGTGGATATGATTGGAATGGCCTATGCCTCTACGGAGATCATCAGCCCCGATGATCGTGATCTTACCCTGACACTGGGAAGCAACGATGGTGCAAAAATATGGTTAAATGGTGAAGTAATCTACAATGAACATGTGGGACGTTCGGCCATTGCAGACCAGGTATTCCTCAAGGTACATCTTAAAAAGGGTAGCAATACCTTGCTGGCAAAGGTGGAAAACCTGGGAGCCAACTGGGGCCTCTATATGCGAATCGTGGATAAAACGAAGAGCGTAAAAATCAATGAATTTTAGCTCCCACTGAAAGGATAAGACACAAAGTCCTCTCCCAATGATTCTACTTCATCATTATACAAATGCAATTGTTAAGTTTGGTCATAATCAGCAGTGATGATCGTATAGATGTTTAAATGTGCTGGTTCATAAGATCAAAAGCTATTTCTATTGTTGTTTCACTTTAACTAGTGTGGAAAGAATCCTGTTAAAAACTCTTCCAGACTTCCATCAAACACAGCTTCTGCTAAAAACTCTGTCCCCTGCTGACTGCCCCAGGAATAGTTGATGATTAGTTTTCCATTATATTCGCAAAAATCGATATCAGAGTTGTTGATGTTTCTTGCTTCTGCAATCGCTGTTCTTTGAACGCTAGTAAGCTTTGAATCGGCAATTTTCTTGTCTTCTTCAGAAGCTTTTAAAACCGGATTTAACGGGCTGGCCTCCCAGTGAATCAAATCGCTTGATCGAACAACTCGCATTTCGTATCCTTCAAATGCTTCAAGATAAAAATTGTAGAAATAACCGTCCAAATATCTCAGAGCATGAGGGGCTGTATAACGATCTTTGGAATAGGTACACTCTTTTGGCAAAGGCTTCCAGTTTACCAAATCCTCTGACGACGCAAATCTGGCAGTAAACCTTTGCCCTGCATCCTCCGGTGGTTTGCCTATTTCGTACATGAGGACATAGCGATTATCTGCCTTGCATAGAGATGTATTAAAAATCCCAAATCCAGGGAGATACAGCACTGAACGGGATTGCCAGTTCTGTAAATCCGCAGAAACAAACATCACGATATGTTCACCATCCCAAATATCCACCGCGCTTACATAAACCGAATCTCCCTCAACAAATGCGCTCCCCAAATGGTACCCTTCAGCAAATGCAGGGGTGGATTCCCCGCTTTCGTGATCGATAAAACGAGAGTATGAATCGCCGGTTAAATTTGGTTTATATCCTTCTCGGACGTATTCATAACGATAGACTCTGTTTCTAAATACAACCGGGGTCGTTTCAACAAGGTCACAATCAATTGTACCCAGTTTTTTTATGACAGGCTTATTTGTATTGCCTAAGCTAATATAAGCCATCATGACGATTGCAATAACGATAAAACCTACAATAAGTTTCTTCATTATGAATACCCTTTACTTGTTTTAATCTATGTCAATGAAAGAACCTTCCTTTCACCTCCAACTCTTCCCAATAATTATCATAGGTTTTTTTGAAATAGAGTCTCAATCTTTCACCGCCTGTTTTTTCCATAAAATGAATGGTGACAGGATGAAATCCCTTTTTCAGGGCAATGGCTCCCACATCCTTAAAACCTTCTTTGACCAGGTCCTGGTTTACAACCAGTTCATCATGTATATATAACTTGCATGCATCATCAGCCCTTGATCTGAAAACATAGAGTCCGTCCTCCTCAACCATTATGGATCCGGTAAATACATATCCGAAATAATCTTCACGCAGTGCATAATCCGAGACCCAGAAATCTTTAGCGACCCCGTTGCTTAAGGCTTTCAAGTGATCGAAGTCGGGAAGTTTATCCCACTTACCCTCATAGTAAGAGTAAAGCAGGCCTTCCTCCGGATCTTTTACTTTCACTGCTTTATGAAGTTTAGTGAGTTTCTCATAGCTTCTGCATTCTGATGAAGTAGACTGATTCTTCTCATTCATCAGATTTATACACACTTCGCCACTCTCTTCGATAATAATTTCTTCAAGCTGCTGCGTATTAAAAAATGTAAGGAGATTATCATATGGGTGTTCTGCGCTAACAGTCAGGCTATTCAGAAATTTTGGTATTTGTGGAGCCAGAAATGAAGTCCGGGTAGGTGCCACCTCAATATTGTACCTGCCGGATAAATGAAAATTAGGATACTCCGGCAAATCATAGCCCATCTGCCAGTCAATTTGAATGGCTTCTACTTCATCATAGGCAAGAGGTACAGGCGAAGAGAATGGAATCTCAATAAGCTGCTTCCCATGGGGAGTCAGAGTGACTTCATTAAGGGGTTCTGGTATAATTAACTGGTGCTGGTGGTAGATCTGAAGTTTGATGCTAATAGCCTCATCTCCACTGTTCTCAAAATTCAAATAGAGCGTGCCATCGGTGAACTTTTCACCCTGGTTACACAGAAGTACATGCTCAAATGAGGCATTTTTTGCCAGCTCACCGGCCAGGATCTGAGTCTCTCTGTTAGCAATATCATGTGGCAAAATGCCATCGAGACGAAGATTAGCCATAGAAGGTCCCGCATCTGTCATGGTTACCCAGGTGATATGATCAAATTCTCCAAAATAGTTGCCTCGTAAACTGCTTCCTCCGCCAGAGGTTGCAAGGACATAATAATTCTGGCCTTTCCTGTTTTCGTGGGTATAATGATGGGTATGACCTGCTATAACCGAATATTTTCGGTCTGACAGGGCTGTCTCTATTTCTTCAAACCTTCCATGCGTATCATAGGTCCAGATTGGATGATGCATTAATACGAATGTCCAGCGAACATCAGGATGCTTACGGATTGATTCAAGTGCAAAATCTGTTTGTTCCCTGGTCAGACTATGGTCATCATCATCATTGCTATCCATGATGATAAACAATGTGTTTTTATAAGTAAAATCATAATATCGCCTACCATAGCGCTTTTCCCATTCTTTAGCCATCACCTGATTGGTAATATCGTGATTTCCAGGCAGGTAGAAAAAAGGCATCTTTAAATCATCAATGATTTCGTTTACCTTACTCCATTGGTATTCTATCAGGGCTGTATCCCTGGTATACCCATTTATCAGGTCGCCTACACTCAGTACAAATTCGGGATAAAGAATATTGATCTTGCTTACTGCATCCTCAAATATTCCCGGACGATTACCACCATTACGGTCGGTTACTATGGCAAACTGAAAATTAGCAGGATCGTTGTAAAAGTCCAGATGCGTCCAGGGCTTAAGTTGCGTTTCAACATCGGATTCAAAAAATTCCTGGTTTTGTGCAAACAGGCTACTTAAGGCTATTAGTAGTGATGCAGTGAGAATGAGCTTATTCATATGCGTGCTATTTTTCAATAATAAATGTATCCTTAATATTCCCGTTTATGTCCAGGCTTTTATAAATGAGCCTATTTCCTTTGATCTCCATATGCTGATACAACCAGCCTTTCCCATCACGTACCTCAGCATATTCTTCATCCGGCATATTCTCATGATTACCGGGGATCCCAACAGATATTACATAAACAGTACCCTCTGAAAGATGTTCAACCACCTGTTCATTAAATATGGGTTTTGAACGCATATAATAGTGGGTGTGTCCACTCATAACCATATCCACATGATAGGTATCAAACAGGGTACACCACTCCTTCCGTATTTCAGAATAGTCCTCTTCATAATTATAGGGTGGGAAATGAAACATGGCAAATTTCCAAAGCGCATCTGTGTTACTCAGCTGCTCTTCAATCCATCTGCTTTGCACTTCAATGGGCGATGTGACATCGATCATCAGGAAAAGAGCGTTTTTATACATGAAGGAATAGCTTAATTCAGGTGATACTTTTTCAGGACCATTCTCCGGCAAAGAGAAAATTTCCTGGTACATCCATGCTCCCAATCCATCCTGGCTATCGTGATTTCCGGGCACAGGCATCAGTGGTTTATACTGAAATACAGGACCTGAAACATGTATGAGCTGATCCCAGTCATCCCTGTTCAGTCCGGTACTTACCAAATCCCCCGCAATGGAATAGAATGCCACATCGGGAAATTTCTGAAATGAATGCTGGATTAAATCACCCCAATACTTTGATTTATGGGTATCTCCAAACCAGATAAAAGAGAAGGCTTCATCACTGCTGCCTTCGGTTTGGAAGAATGCAGCGCCGGACCAGGCTCCCTGTTCCGATCCGACCTGGTAGGAATATTGTGTACCGGGTTGGAGCTGATCCAGGTGGGCTGCAAAACGGTGCACATAGCGGTCGTTTTGTAAAAGACGATCCTCCATAATCTCCATGTTTGCCACAGCAGTCATGGTATCCTCTGTACCACTTAGCCAGTATTTTACCCTGCCCTCCAAAATGGAACTGTTTGTGCGCCACTGAATATCCACGCTTGTGGAAGGATCGCTTACCCAGCTCAGCATGATCTGATCAGGGTCAGGCCCTGATGGATAGGGTGTGCTCCGAAAAGCCCCTGTTAAATGTGCCTCCCGGGCCCTCCCCCTGATGGTGGTAAAAAGAACCTCACCCATCAGTTCATCGGGCACTTCCTCCAGTGTAAGTTCATCCCAGTCATGGTAGGTAAATGCACCTTTGCGCATGATATCTAAGTGCTGGCCTTCAGGAAAAATATCGGTAATTTCCACTTTCTTGTCCGGATTCTGGGGTCCCACACTGATAAAATAAACCGGACGGTGCTTATCAAAACCATTAATACCCAGTTCCACTACTCCGGCATTGAATTCTTTCTGCCACACTTCATAGGTCGAGTGACTGTTTCTTACCACCATTTCCGTTTTAATAAAACCGCTGCTTTCTAACCAGAAAGGTGCAATCTTCTGGCTTCTATCCCTCATAAGTGAAATTGTTACAGGAGTATTGACATTGAAGTACCAGTACTTTGTGGCCAATACCAGCTTTTCCTCCGGACTGAGCATGTCGATTATCCAGGCAGAACTAATGGTATCCAATTGTTCAGGAGACAGGTTTTGATAGAACCTGGTAACGATATCATCCATTGTTTCTTCCACAGTACCAGGATTGCTGTTGGAGCCGCGGTAACAAGACAACATTACACTCATTATCAATAGAATAATAAAAATGTTCATCTTCATAATCAAAGATAGTATTTGGGTGAATTACAGCCTTCAAATATACCTATAATATCCATTTGAACTGATACTTTATAGTGGTCTTAGGATTGAAAACATATTCTCAAAATAATAGACCAAAATACATTATCTTCCAGCCATTATCCCTATTAATGAAAATGAAAAAACAACAAGAATGAAACGGATTAAATCTCTTATCTATTTAATATTCGCCGTATTACTATTTACATCTTGCAGCGATAAGCCTTCAGCCGGTTTTGTCACGGTCGACGGAACAGTATTCAGAGATCAGCACCAGCGTGAATTGATTCTGAATGGAATAAACATCATTATAAAGGATGCCGGGAGAGGTTATTTATGTGGTATGGAAAAGGAGGAGTTTAAGCAGATGAGTGACTGGGGATTCAATGTGATCCGCTTGGGGATCATATGGGATGGTCTGGAACCAGAACCAGGTGTGTATAACGATTCCATGTTTCTCTGTCTGGATGAACGCATCAGCTGGGCCAGGGAATACGGACTATATGTAATCCTGGATATGCACCAGGATCTTTATTCAGTTCAGTTTTCGGATGGAGCTCCGGAATGGGCCACCATTACGGATGATCAGCCCCACTATACAGGAGCTGTGTGGAGTGATGCTTACCTGATCAGCCCGGCTGTTCAAACAGCCTTTGATAATTTTTGGAACAACACAGCTGCAAGCGATGGTGTGGGAATTCAGGATCACTATGCGCTCCTGTGGAAGTACATTGCACTTAGGTATGCCGATGAACCGACGGTGATTGGCTATGACCTTATGAATGAGCCTTTTATTGGCTCGGAAGCCAGCAGTTTTTTCCCGGCCATGGTAGGGGCCTACGCGGAAATTTTTCAGGAGGAAATCCAGGAAGCCGGATTGGGAGCCGAAGAACTCATGGGGATGTGGGGCCATCCCGAAGGCCGGGCAACGATCCTGGAAAATATGACCGATACTGCCATTTATTCAAAGGTGGTCTGTGCTGTTCAGGAGATGAACCAGGCCTTTGAGTCTACCACTCTTATGGATATGTATACCAGGGTTGCAGAAGCCATCAGAGAAGTAGATCCCGTGCATATTCTTTTCCTGGAGCATAGTTACTTTTCCAATCCGGGCGTGCCCAGTGGAATTCAGCGCATCACCTACAGCGATGGCAGCACGGAAGATAACATGGCCTATGCCCCACATGGATATGATCTGGTAGTGGATACCAAAGCATACTCAAATGCCAGCAATGCCAGGGTAGGATATTTGTTTGATCACACTTACAACACTGCAAAGCGCCTGAACATGCCCATGCTTGTGGGCGAGTGGGGTGCATTCCATGGAGTGGATAGCAGCTTTGTTGATCAGACCATGTTCATACTTGAAAAATTTGAGAACTTCAAATGTGGTCAGACTTACTGGGCACATTATCAGGGAATAGAGAAGCACCCCTATTTCTCTGCCATGTTACGTCCCCGCCCCATTGAGGTGGCCGGGACCATTGAATCCTTCAAATTTGATACAGAGAAAAACAAGTTTTCATGCTCCTGGATTGAGGATGGAAACATACAACAACCATCAAGCTTTTTTCTCCCCGGAATAAGTAATACGGATGCTCTGAATATAAGGCTTAGTCCCGAGGGAGACGGATTTGAGTTGAAGTCGAGAGAACAGAATAATGGAGTAATTATCTCCATCGAAACTTCCGGTAACGATGCATTAAGAGAACTTACTGTTACATTTTAATACCGATTTATGCTGCGCTTAAATCTACTGGCCATTGGGATCTCTGTTTTGAGTATTTCCTGCGTGAATCAAAATATTCAGCAATCCCCACAAAGCAATGGACTGTATGTAGAAGATTGGGAATCCCTGGGCCAATACAATGAGGAACCGGATTGGTTCAGGGATGCAAAATTTGGAATCTATTTCCATTGGGGGGTCTATTCTGTTCCAGCCTATGGAAGTGAGTGGTACCCGAGGATGATGCATGTGAAGGGACTTGGCACCTATGAACACCACCTGGAAAAATATGGCCATCCATCAGAATTCGGATACCACGATTTCGTGCCCATGTTTAAGGCTGAGAACTTCGACCCTCAAGGCTGGGCAGATCTTTTTCTCAAGGCAGGTGCAAAATTTGCCGGTCCGGTGGCAGAGCATCACGATGGTTTTTCAATGTGGGACAGCGAAGCCACTCCATGGAACAGCATGGATAAGGGTCCGGGCCGGGATGTTACCGGAGAATTGGAGGAAGCTATAAGGGCACGGGGAATGAAATTTATCACCACATTTCACCATGCCCGGAACCTTCAGCGCTACAAGGGCCTGGAAGAAGAGGTGATCACCAGAGAAAAGAACATATACAATCAATTTCGCAAAAGCCATTACCCGCTTTACCCCGGAATGCCCCCTACCCTGGACGACCCGGAATTAAACTACCTCTATGGAAACATTCCCGAAGCAGAGTGGCTGGAGAAGATATGGTATGGGAAACTGGTGGAGGTGGTGGATCAATACAGGCCAGATATTATCTACTTTGATTCATGGCTCAATCACATTCCAGAATCTATGCGATTAAAGTTTTGTGCTTACTATCTGAACAAGGCAGATGAATGGGGCAAGGAAGTGGTCATCGTTAGAAAGCAGAATGACCTTCCACTGGAGTACAGTGTGGATGACCTGGAAAAAACAAGGAAGAACCATCTTGCCGAAAAAACGTGGATGACCGATGAGACCATCAGCAATGGGAGCTGGTGCTATACAGAGAACCTGCAGATAAAATCGTCCCGTGACCATTTGCATGTCCTCATCGACATTGTAAGTAAAAACGGGATTCTCCTCCTGAATATCTCTCCAAGGGCCGACGGAACCATCCCCGGGGACCAGAGGCAGGTTTTGCTTGAGATGGGAGCATGGCTGAAGCAATATGGAGAGGCCATTTACGAGACCAGACCCTGGTATACCTTTGGTGAAGGGCCTACTCTGGAACCAGAGGGAAAGAACCCTGGCAACGCATTCCAGAATATAAAATATTCATTTGAAGATATACGATATACCACCTCAGGGAATATAGTCTACGCTATTTTCCTGGGCTCACCTCCTGCCGGCGAAGATGTTCTGATGAAAGCCTTCTCCAACGAAAAGATTGGAAAGCCCCTTAAAGTATCAAAGGTAAGCATTCCGGGAAGTGATATTGTATTGGAATGGAGTCAAACCAAAGCCGGTCTCTCGGTTCATATACCTGAATCGGGATTGAATGATCTGGCAATAGTTCTGAAAATTGAAACCCAATTGTAAGTTTTTTCTATATTGCCGATGAAACATACCTAGCTATGAGAAATCTACTGTTATCTATTGTCCTTCTAATTGTTGTACCATCAACAATCTATGCACAACGGGACTCAACTGTCAACATACGGCTTGAAAACGTTACACTCCGGGAGGCGATTCAGAACATTCAGGAAAACAGTGAATTTCAGTTCTTTTATAATGATGATCATCCTGATCTGGATAAAGAGCTGACTTTACGCTTAAGAAGGGCAAATATCAATCAGGTACTGGATTCTCTTCTGTTGGATTCAGAACTTTCATACCAGATCCTGGAAGATAAGTTGATTGTTATTTCAACCAATGAGGGATTTGGCAGACATGAGATTAGCGGTCGTGTGCTTGCAGCAGAAAATGGAGAGCCAATTATTGGAGCTCATATTTCTATTAAAGGGACAAGCACAGGAACTACAACAGATCTTGATGGAAAATTTACAATACTGGTACCGGGGGGTGAAACCATCCTGCTTTTCTCATATATTGGGTATGAAATCTTTGAAATACCTGCAGGAGGGCTCACGAATATCGAGGTATCTCTTAAACAAGGTGCTGAAGCACTTGAAGAAGTTGTGATAACTGCCCTGAATATTTCCAGGGAAAAAAGCTCTCTGGGTTACTCATTGACCCAGGTTGGCAGTGAAGAGTTTAACGAGGTGAAGCAAAATAATCCCATTAATTCCCTGGCAGGTAAAGTTGCCGGATTACAGATTTCCAGCACCCCCTCAGGTACAGATGGCTCTTCGAGAGTTGTTTTAAGAGGCGTATCTTCTCTGTCAAGTGGAAATCGTCCTCTGATTGTTATTGATGGTATCCCCGTGGGCGGGGGGTCTTACGGAGGCGCAAGCCAGTGGGGAGGTACCGATAAAGGGGATGCCCTTTCTGACATTAATCCCGACGATGTGGAATCCATGAGTGTGCTGAAGGGTGCCGGTGCTGCTGCTGTTTATGGTTCTCGTGGCGCCAATGGTGTTATTTTAATTACCACAAAAAAAGGAAGTAAGCGCAAAGGAATTGGAATATCCTTTAATTCCAGTTTCATGGCCGAAGATCCCATGAAATATCCCGAATTCCAGAACGAGTACGGTCAGGGTGCATTTGGACGATATCCTACAGAAGTCTACGGAAGCATGAGAGATATTGTGGGCGAAGAACCATGGATCTGGAATTGGGGCAGTAAGATGGATGGCACATTAAAAGATGACTGGCTGGAGAATGAGGTTCCCTATGAGAGTCAGCCTGATTATTTTAAGGCCTTTTATCGCACAGGATACACCCTGATGAACACAGTTGCTTTTGATGGTGGCAACGAAAATACAACATTCAGAGCATCTGTTACCAGCCAACGTAGTTCAGGTATCTATCCCAATAACGACATGAAAAAACAAACCGTCAACCTGGCTGGTACGTCAAAATTTGGGAAAAGTATTGAGTTGAATGCGAAGATAAATTACATTCATAATAATGTGAACAACCGGCCATATCTGGCAGAGGATCCCGCTAATGCCGGCTGGTCATTGGGAGCAATGCCAAGAAATGTGGATTTGCAGTCAGTTGAAGACAATGCAATGGCTGCTGATGGCTCTGAACAGTGGGCATGGGACCGCACCGCTTCGAACCCCTACTGGACCATGCAGAACAAACAGAACAATGACGAAAAAAACCGTCTTCAGGGATTGCTGTCCGTAAAATTTGATCTGTCTGAGAAATTTAATCTTCTTATTCGCTCCGGCCTGGACCTTACCAATCGGAATGCGAAGGAGTATGTTGCCCGGGGAAGCTATAATCACAATTCTTACCAGGGTTCCATGAATCAGAATTTCAGCAATTCTTATGAATGGAATACTGATTTTCTACTTAATTACAAGCAAAACCTGGGTTCCAGCATTAATATGAATCTTAGTCTGGGTGGAAACTATCGCTACGATCAATGGAAAGGTATTGGACAGAGTGGTAGTGAATGGAAGGTGCCAAATTTTTATCATATGAGCAACCTTCAAAACTTCTCCACCTGGGAAAGCCTAAGTGAGAAAGAGGTAATGTCTCTATACGGAATAGGAACAATCTCCCTTAAGAATTACCTGTACTTTGATCTGACTTACCGCAACGACTGGTCATCCACCCTGCCATCTGATAATAATTCATACAGCTTCTATTCCGGAAACGTAAGTTTCCTCTTTACAGAAGCGTTTAATATTGAGTCGTCCGTCTTAACCAATGGTAAAATAAGAGCATCTGTTGCAAGAGTGGGAAATGATGCAGGATCCTATCAAACTACAAATTACTACGGGGTATCCCAAAGCTCATTTTCATACCCCCTGGGTAGTATGAGTAGCAGACTGGCCTTTCAGAATTTTTTACCTGAAATTACAGATTCGTGGGAGCTTGGAACAAATTTGACTTTCTTTAAAAGCAGGTTGGAATTTGATTTTGCCTATTACGATGGCACCTCCAAAAATCAGATTATGGCTGTTGAGCTGGCACCTTCGTCCGGATTTGGTTCCATAATGGTAAATGCAGGAGAGGTTCGTAACTATGGTTTCGAAATCTTATTAAGCGGGACAGCTATTACCCGGGATGATTTTAACTGGGATGTATCGCTGAATATGTCTAAAAATATAAGTGAAGTTGTCTCCTTATACCAGGATGTTGACAGAAGGGTTATACTCTCAGGTGTCACAGGGTTTGCCTTTGTAGAGCTTCGACCGGGGGAGCCTTTTGGTTCCATATACGGATATGATTATGCCCGAAATGAAGACGGCGAAAAACTTATAGATGAATATGGTTACGCGGTAGAAAGCGAATATAAAAATCTGGGGGATATTAATCCCGATTTAATAGGTGGCTTATCCAATCGCTTAAGTTACAAGAACTTTACCCTCAATTTCTTAATCGACTTTCAGCTGGGAGGTGAATATTTCTCACAAACCAAATTATATCATGATTTGTTTGGCACATCCCCCGGATCCGTCAAAGGAAGGGAGGACTGGTACTCCACACACCAGGGCATCTTACACGGAAGCACCATCCCGGGAGTTGTTCCCAAGGGATATGTAGAAGACGGAGTAAATGAGGAAACCGGCCAGCCCAATAACATAGCGGTTCAACCCATGTTAAGAAATTTGAATACAATCTATTTTAACAAAATTGTTTCAGATTACGTTGTTGAAGCCACCAATGTGCGCATGAGGGAGTTGTCTCTGGGATATAATTTACCTCAGCGTTTGCTAAATGGATCATTCATTAGAAACGTAAATATTTCCTTTATAGCAAGGAACCTGTTTTTCTTTTACAATGCATCAGGTGATTATGACCCTGAATCGGGATTCAATTCCGGAAGTATTGGAAATGCATTCGAATTAAATCCAATGCCAAGCACGAGAAGCTATGGCTTCAGTCTGAATTTGAATTTTTAATGACAAGATGCTAGAAATGAAAAAGCTTATAGACATGATAAATCCGGTGAGACTTATTCTGATATTGACCCTTGTTTTTTCGGGATTGACCAGCTGTACCGAGCGGTGGGAAGAAATGAACACTGATCCTAACAGGCTGACCGATCTTCCCGATGAGTATCTTTTTACAAGTGCAGTCAGAGGTGCATTTAACGATGCCATGGGTGATATTCAGGTAAACTTTGGAGGACAGTATGCCCACATTTATATTTCTAATAACTGGGTGCGTGAAATTGATAAGTATAATGGTTACGGAACCCAGGACTATCCTGAAATGGTTTTCAGTGGCGTGTACAATTCATCCATACGGAATGCGGTTGAAGTACTTAAACTCACTTCCGAGGGCGAAAAGTATGAGAACAGGTGGCATAACGTCCAAGCTCAAATCATTGCAATCATTAGTTATTCCAAATTAACAGACATGTTTGGTGATGTTCCCTACAGCGAGGGAGGAATGGCTAAATATGGTATAGAGGAACCTGTATATGATACACAGGAAGACATTTATACCGATATGGTTGCCAGGTTGGAAAACTGTATCAGCGTTTTACAAGAGCCGGAAGCTGAAGAACATATTTATGCCTCAAATGTCGATCCAATCTTCAAAGGAGATCTTGATAAATGGATTCGTTTTGCCAATACCTACAGGTTTCATCTGGCGATGCGAGCCAGATTTGTTGACCCCGTGATATATGAAGCTATTATAACTGAGTGTCTCTCTCAGCCTTTAATTGAAAGCAATGATCAGAATCCCACGCTGGAAACTTCCGAGAGCAAAAGCGACCTCTATAATCCCTGGTACTGGTACTGGCAGTCCAGTCAGGAAGGTGTCTATAATCTTGTATGGGCCGAAAAGTTTATAACTACCCTGACAGAAACCAGTGATCCGCGTTTATCGTTCTTTGCCTCGAAGAATCCTGATGATGTTTACCTGGGTATGCCCAATGGATTGACCGATGAAGCATTCTCCGCATTTAACAAGAAAAACGCTTCCGTACCCTCAGGAGATTTCTTCGCAAAAGACCAGCCCATATACCTGCTTACAGCTGCTCAAATCTGGTTGCTCAGAGCAGAGGCAGCACTGTTTAACCTGAATGGTGCCAGTGGTGATGCAAACCTGATGTATCAAACTGCCATAGAATTGGCAATGGAGCAATGGAATATTGATGGGGATTCCATTGCTGCCTATCTGGCTAATGAAGCAGAAGCAACACTTTATGGAGACCAGGAGAATATGTTCAGACAAATATCCACACAGATGTGGATCGCCAGTGTTCCCAATGCTTTTGAATCATGGTGTACCATTCGACGTACCGGATATCCGGTGATCGCTCAAAGAACCGGTCCCCTGTTATCACCGGGAGTCACCAACGGATTCATGCCAACAAGGGCTTCCTACCCGGTTACCAAGGAACTTACAATTAATGGTGACAACCTGAATGAAGCCATTAGTCGTATGCCTGGCGGCGAAGACAAGATCGACTCAAATCTTTGGTGGGATGCACGAGATATTCAATAAGTAGCTCTTAGCTATAGATTAAAAAAAAAGTACTTTCTTTAGCACTTAAATGATATGACAAGTCTATTTTCAAATAGTAATTAAAATTATATTCGGATGAAATACAAAGGATTATTGAAGATTGTTTCGGGAATAGGATTCGTCCTTTTTCTGGGGATTTGCTTTACAGCCTGTAAAGAAGACGAGGTTCCTGCACCAACGCTTGATATCTTTGTTACTGTGGATGGATTTACCGTAGAAATTGCGGCCGAATCACCAGATGCAACTGCCTGGTCGTGGAACTACGGTGACGGTACAGTCTCTGATTCTGTGGGCAGCCATAGCCACACCTATGCAACGGGTGGAGACTTTACAATCACAGGTACTGTGACAGGAGAAGGTGGAGCAACCACTGAAACAGAATCTGTTACCATAGCTACCATTCAAGACCTTCTCAGCGGAGGAGCTGCTGCAGCAAATGGTAAAACCTGGATACTCTCCACAACTCCGGGAGGTAGTGACGGCGTAGGTCATATAAAAACAGAGCTGGTGCCCAATATATTTCCTGCGATAGCAGATCTGCTGGATTTTATCGGAATACCAGATGAATATGACAATGAGTATACCTTTATATCTGATGGCAGCTATGTCATTGATAATATAAATGGAGATATTATGTCACCCTGGGTCTACAGTAACTTTGAAGTTGATCCCGGCGACATTGTACAAACCACATCCTATGGATTCTTTCAGATTACCCACCCAAATCCGACAGGTGCCACATGGACTTTGCACGAGAATGCAGATCTGACCATTGAAACTGTATATGATGAAGATGTTGATGTAGGACCCAAACCGGGAGTTCCCGAAACGGTCGAATATGAAGATGTTGACTACATTACCTTTACCAATGAAGGATTCATCGGTCTGCTGGACTATACCACCACAGCGATGATCAGGGAAATTGGCCCAGACAGAATGGTCATAAGCGTGTTCTATCACGAGTTTATGGGTGATCCGGGAAATGATGGGGACTTGTATCTGAGGCCCAGCCTGGCATTGACCCTGTCCTATGACGCTAAATAGGAATTAATCAAAAGAGGCGGTACGAAAGCCGCTTTGTTAGGTATACCCGTGAGTAAGCCTTAGCCAGCCAAAGGCTGGGTTCAGCTGCGAACGGGGATACCGAACAAAAAAGAGGCCGTACAATTTGTACCGCCTCTTTTTTCATTGGTTTTGTGCTCTCTTAATAAGGTAGGCCTGTACCCTGAAGCACCCACATCTTCGACCAAGCGCTGTTTTCACCATCCTCTGCTGAAAATTCTGTTGTTTCAAGCAGATTAATCGCCGTCTGAGAATTTGCAGGGTTGTAATCCATCTCATCTACGGAGTAGTAGAATCTCAGAGGTAAAGCATCTCTTTTTACAATGGCTCCGGGCTGGAGGGCAGGTAATCCGGTTCTCCTGTAGTCAAACCAGGATTCGGCAGCAGCAGTCCAGCTTGCAATCCATTTTTGTTCCATAATCTGCTCCAGGCTTCCCTCATAGGTAACTCCGGGATTAAGAATATAGTCTGCATAATCACCACTCTTACCCCAGGCTTTCAAAGAAGCCTGCACTCCAGCCTCATAGTTTTCCTGGGCACTCTCAGAGGTCCATCCATACTGAGCAGCTTCAGCAATAATAAAATGCACTTCGGCGGCAGTAAGCAATCGTGATTTCAGCAGTGGTCCTGCAGTGTTCATATATCTCTCATTAAGATGAGAGGCATGCGGATTTAGAGGGGCCTGTGCCCAGTTATTGTCCGGATTCATATTGTATGCCTGTGGTAAATTCCCAAAGGAAGGCGGAAGACCTACATACTCAGGATCTTCATCTGGTTGAAGCCCAAATTGAGTTACGTACTTATCTACTGCCTCAGGTCCCACATAACGTATCCCATCCACAGTCTCATCCCTGTCAGCCGGTGAGGCAACCACAACCAGTGGCACATCAACCTTTTGTGCCCACAACTCAAGTCTGGGATCGTTCAAACCCTGCATGGTATCAACGAGTGTGGCGCACATTTTAAGCCGTCTGTACGATCCCTGTTCCAACTGTCCAAAGACTGTATTTGTAGGCCAGGCATCCGCCTTACTGGCGCCAGGATATTCCAAAGTCACATCATCACTGGCATCCAGCATGATAGGATAGTTCTCTTGATCATCCACAATTTTCTCAATTCCAGCCTGGGCAGTAGAAGGATCTTTCTCAGAGAGCCGCATATAATACCTTAAGGCAAGTGAGTTTGTAAATTGCCTCCACCTCATTACATCACCCTCCAAAAGCACATCCTGTACAGCTGATATACCCTCGTAATCATTTTGATTCCCCGAAAGCAATGTATTTGCTGTTTCAAGATCTGCAAGAATACCAGCATAAATATCCTCCTGACTATCAAAAACCGGTTTAATGTCTTCGTCTCCCCCCTGTTCACCGTTAAGAGCCTGAGAGTATGGAGCATCTCCCCAAAGATCTGTAATCAGTCCAAACACATACGACTTCATCACCAGGGCTACTCCCTGATGAAATTCAAGTTCCATTTCCACGGCCTTATTATACATCTCATCAACATTCCTGAGTATGCCATAATACCCTCCCCAATCCTGGCTTGTGGACCAGTCATAACCATTATGACCACCGCTCCAGCCATCCTTCTGAGTATGCTGCATAACGCCCGCTAAATCCCCGTATCCCAGACTAACAACTGCTTGTCCGGTTGAAGTAATTACAGTGCTTAACAGTAGGTTCGGATGTGCAATAGCAGGATCAACCCCATTGGGGTTGATGTTCATCTCTTCCAGATCACGACAGGAGAAGACCAGAATAGTAAGCCCCATCAATATGAATATCAATCTTTTACTTTTCGTATACATAGTCTGTAAATTTTATAATTATTAAAAAGTAAAATTCAACTTAAAGCCTAATGGTATCGCCCAGGGTTCTATATTATACCGTTCAATTCCCTGTTTAAATCCCCCGGATTCAGCCTGAAATGCCCTTTCCGGGTCAACTCCAATTTTTGCCTTGGTCCAAAGGATGATATTGCGGCTATAAACTGATATTGTTAAATCCTGAATCTTGAGTTTGGAAGTAATGCTAAGCGGAAACTGGTAACTCAGCGATATCTCTCTTAACTTTAAAAAATCTGCATCAAAGGTGGAAGACTTGGTAAAGGACCAGGGGTACGCGATAATGTAGGGAACAAACATGGTCCCCTCTTCGCCAAGATTCTCCGAATAGGTCCCGTCACCATTCTGGACCACACCCGGGATAAATACCCCATCATTCACCTCCACTCCACTGTAACTTTCCGGGAAGCCTCCATATTCAACGGTTGGTCCGCCAACAACATGAAAACCATTTAATATATACTCATGTTCATTTGCTACCAGCCAGTCACGGAGTTCTTGTCCTGTCCTGTCTCCGGGGTGGATCAATTGATCCAGCCAGGATCCTCCATTCTTATCCTCCGACATATACCGGTGGGTTTGAGAAACGAACTGGCCTCCTTTTCTCCAGTCAAAGCTCATGTTCAGACTAAATCCCTTATAGCTCACTGAGGTCTGCATCCCAAGCATGAAATCAGGATTATAGTTCCCGATTTTTGTCATAAAGGCCTCGCTTGGCTTATCCTGCCACCTCAAATTCTCTCCTCCCACGATGGGATAACCGTAATAAGGAGATTCTTTATCTTCAACTGTCAAAAGGGTAGCATCCCAGATATCACCAATTTCATCCCCTATATAGGTCTTGGCACCTCCCTTCGCATCTCTCCAGAATGTAATAAAATCAATGCCTTCAGTAATCTCAATAAGGGTGGTTCGGTTACGGGAAAAATTTACACCAAGATCCCATACAAAATTGCCTCTTTTAACTGGAGTACCCATGATCAGGAATTCCCATCCCTGGCTCTCCACCAAACCTGCATTGATATTAACGCTGCTATAACCGGAAGAGCTTGCAATAGGAATATTCCTGATAATCTGGTTGCGGTTGTCCACCATATAATAGGTTCCATCAATTCGCAATCTGTCACTAAAGAGACGGATATCAGCGCCAAATTCCATGGAAGTGGCCTCTTCGGGTTTCAGGTTTGGCGTTAATATGGTACCTGATTTACCGAGCCGGGTTGCATCACCCCATTGGCCTGCATTGCCATATGTTGGATAAAGCTGATAGGGGGCAGCATCATTCCCAACCTTTGCCCAGCCAGCTCTCAATTTCAAAAGGTCTACCCTGGATCCCAAATCAAGCATCTCATTGACCAGGAGGCTTAATGAGGCAGATGGGTAAAAATAGGATTGATTCTCTTTCGGCAATGTGCTGGACCAGTCATTCCTGGCTGTCAGATCCAGATAGATCATTCTGTTGTAAGAGAGATTTGCCATCCCATACACACTGTAGATAGCTTTCTGATACCAGCTGCTGCTACTGTACCAAACATGATCAGTGTTGCACCACCCAGTACCGGCTTTGGAAGTTGTTGCAGCATCATTCTGATAATCGGGAACAAGCCTAAGCAAATCAGAATCAGAGCAATAAATATACCTACATAACGGCTGGCAATACCCGTTAACTGAATAACACCATT
>RCNC010001536.1_pt1 | contig 22309 bp, 18 predicted proteins | sample 2041301 | NCBI WGS metagenome assembly RCNC01 (sample SAMN09708231, study PRJNA481090) | Marine sediment metagenome, whole genome shotgun sequencing project. | biome: marine sediment; feature: ocean; material: sediment; isolation source: Sewage treatment plant 13A marine sediment (STP13A) ...
TACCCAATCAGGCCATTCTATGGTCTCCATTTCCCACCACCACTTGACCATGTCTGAGAAAGAATGATCCGGTTCATTATTGGTAAACCTGGATCCGTCAAAATGATCGGTTGCCGGACCGTTGTAATAAGTGCAACCAGCTATTGAAAATACAGAGAATATTATCAGGATGAAAATGGCGCAGAAAAATTTCATGCGATTCTCCTATACTGAGACAACAAAAATATTACATGATTTCAAAAAGATGTGCGCCCTTTATTAAGCCACAAGTGTTTGCCTCTCAATCTCTGATACAGATACCAATTTTTTGACAAATATGCAAAAAAGGGAAAGTCCACCGAAATGGAATTGCCCCCATGATATCCGAAACTACAGCGTTCTTAGAATTGTGACCAGCTCAAGTATATGGAAGATCTATAAAAGTTAGCTCCTGTACACAGATGTAAAAGCTAAATGGAATCAGAATAACGGTTCGAATCAACCTGGAATTCACGACTCGGTTGAATTTGTATGATTAGAAAGATCACGCCAATTTATTATCATCGACTTTATCCACTTATAAGGCATGAGCATAGAAACCCTTTTCTGATAAGCTATGTATTTTTCTCCAAATTCTCTTATAAGTTTTTTCTCTTCGAGATAACTTCCTACAATCAAATAGAATGTAAGTATTACATTTACAAGAATCGCTGAAATGTCCAGTTGACGTGCCCAAATAAATAGCATGGCGGCAAGATACCAAGGATGCCGAGTTATGCCCAAAACACCTGACGTGTATAGCTCGCCTGTATCAGTTATGGCCTTGTTCGAGGTTCTTTCCATTATCTGTCTAATGCCCAACACCTGGCGGGCATCATAGTGCCGTCCGCCCAGGTAAAAAAACAAAACAGCTATTCCAAGCAAAATCACTTGGTATATCCGCATGTATCCATTCCAATTTACTAGCACTTGAGTTTGTATCGAATATGCTAAATAGGCCACTGGTATTAGCGTTAATATGGCCATGAGGTTGTAAAACAGGCGATAAAAGCGAAAGATAGGCCCCAAGCGTTTCTTAAAATATTCTGTCACCGATACCGATATCATTGAACTGTGTAAGACGCACCATGCAATAACAAGTAACGAAAGCATTAAGTATTGAGTGTATTCTAATGGCTCCATAGCAATTAATTATTAGGTAAACGCTAACGAATTTCCAGAGCAATCAATGTGACGTCATCATGAGTAAGTTCTTTTTGAGCATATTGGTTCAACGTTTTAAGAACTGCCGATTTAAGTTCAGACAGAGAGGCTTCTGCATTTGCATCAAGGACATCTTTAAGGCGTGCCAATCCAAAGCTTTCGCCCTCGGGATTGGGTGTGTCAATGATGCCATCGGTATAGATAAAGAGCCGGTCACCGGAAACCATGGGAATCGTGAACTGTCCATATTGTGTGTCCATATCGATAGCAAGAGGGATGTTTAGAGGGAAACCATCATTTTGAGCTATGCGACCTGGCGGTTTAGCATAAGACCAAGCCCTCTCGCTCACTCGCTTGTATAAAATTGGGGGATGCCCGGCGTAAGAAATTCTCGCTTCCCTCTCCTGTGTGTAATACGCGACAACTGCCGCAGTAGTCATAGCATCCAGGCCGCGGTCGCTAATTAGCTGATTAATCTGGCCCAAAATGACTCGACTACCCGAGAGCAGCAATTTTAGAGCAGATTGCGTCGCGCGAATCAACCAATTCAGATGGGACTGTCAATGCCTGCCCCCACTCGATCGCTGGACCGACGGGGACTCAACCAACGGGGCCCATGCCGGGTTCAGAGATGACATTTGTGAGCAGAGGGGATGGGCCCAGAACGAGTGTCCCGGTTGGGGATCCGAGGCCGACATCGTGGAAGGTTGCCTGCAAATGATGTGGGACGAGGGCCCAGGAGATGACTTCAACGAACACGGTCACTACATAAACATGTCCAGCACAAATTATACCAAAGTCGCATGCGGTGTTTACATAACCGGCTCCGGCGAAGTTTGGTCGGTTCAGAATTTCGAATAATAGGCGTCTGTTCTCGACTATAGCCATATAATTTGCCGGCAAGTCACAACGTCCTGCCCAATTTGAGCAGCTTGCCTCGGTACCAGATACGCTGTTTATTGGTTGTTACAAAAGTGGCAGCAGGGTAGAGCACATACACATTATCTATCCGTGAACATGATCTAAAAACCCAATTTCATCCAACCACAACATCTTGTGTATCACATATATTCCAATAGGTTATCGATTTAATCACACAGTCCTAACCAGGGATAATTCTTCGAATTTGCTGTAATCTTCATCGGCATCTATCTCTGCAATGTTAATATTACCGTTTCTATGTTTAAAAAGTGGGGGGAATATTCTTAGTAATATTGACACTTTTACGTGGACATGGACTTGTTTTACTATGCAGAATTAGTATGAGGCACTTTTATAGAAATGATACAATAATTGCCATCACATGATGGTTGATCACCAATCTGTTTTGAGCAACAATCCGTCAATCTTTGACCCTATTGTGCTGTTACTGCCAGCCGTTCTAACAGCATGCAGTACCCTTTTTGTGCGCGCCTAAAATTACTAAGACGGAAAAATTCGTCCAGGGCGTGAATATTTTCATCCCTTAGACTGAAAGCAAAAATGACGGTGTAAGCATTTAGCGATTTTAAAAAAATGTCACATGCTGGAATGGTAGCACCCATTCGCGCGTAATAAGTTTCTTTGCCGTAAAGTTCACGGAGAATTGCCTCGGCAGCCTTATTAGCCGGGTGGTCCAGAGGAATCATATAGGGATTAGCACTGCCGGGAATATCGGATATTGAAACGTTCACGCCTTTTGGTATATGCTTTTCAATGTGTGCCCGTAATAGCCGTATGATTTTTTTCGGCTTTTGATCGGGCACGAGACGGCAACTGATTTTTGCATGTGCAAGACTGGGTATAACCGTTTTAATCCCTGTGCCCTGGAATCCCCCCCATATACCGTTTATATCCAGTGTTGGGCGGACCCAGTTGCGCTCATAAGTTGAGTAATCAGGTTCTCCATAAAGTTCCGCAACACCCATTTCTTTCTTGTAGTCTTCCTCACTGTAAGTAATTTTATTGAGAAGAGATCTCTCGGCGTCTGACACAGTTTGTACATCATCATAAAAGCCTTCAATCAGGATTTTGCCGTCATTGCCACGCATGGAGTCCAATATGCTAACAAGGGCATGAATCGGATTATGGAAAGTCCCACCATAAGCACCAGAATGAAGATCGGTTTTGGCCGCTTGAACGTCTACATCAATGGCACACAACCCACGCAAGCCCAAGATTAACTGGGGCTGGTCTTCTGCCCACTGCCCGCCATCAGCACTCACAACCATGTCGCACGCTAATAAATCGCTATGCGAGGCAATAAATTCCGGCAACTGGGGGCTGCCAATCTCTTCCTGCCCTTCAAAAAAACATTTAACATTCACCGGTAACCCTTTTCCATTTGCTAACAGGGCTTCCAGTGCCAATATGGGAGCCAGCATGTTGCCTTTATCATCCGATGCACCCCGTGCATAGACGCAATCATCCTTAATTATCGGTTCAAATGGTGGCTGCGTCCACAGATCGATGGGATCAACCGGTTGGGTATCAAAATGGCCGTAAATCATGACGGTCGGTTTATCCCCTGCGTGCAACCACTGCCCGAAGACCACCGGGTGACCCCCGGTTTCAAAAATCTGCACGTCTTCCATACCGGTCTGCTGGATTCGAGCCGAGACCCATTCAGCAGCTTTGCGCACATCATTTTTATATTCGGGAAGACTTGAAATACTAGGGATACTCAGAAACTCAATCAATTCGTTTTTATATCGTTCCTGGTTTGTTTGTAAATATGTTTCCCAGGTTGTCATTTTTTCTCCTTTTTTTAGCTTTTCTCAGTAACGTGACAGGCTACCTTGCGGTTCTCTTTTACCTTCCGTAGACTCGGTTGATCGCGGCGGCAACGATCCTCAACCAGGGGGCAGCGGGGGTGAAAGGCACAGCCCGGCGGCGGGTTGATGGGGTTGGGGATTTCGCCGGCTATGGGCTTGCGTTGTTTCCCGGTCATTTCAATATCCGGAATAGTTTCCAGTAGCAGTCGGGTGTAAGGATGAACTGGATTGCTGAAGATCGCATCTGCTGGACCGGTCTCACACAGGCGGCCCAGGTACATGACACCGATCTGGTGCGCCATGTGGCGTACCACGGCCAGGTCGTGGGAGATGAACAGATAGGTTAAATCTAATTTATTTTGCAGCCCTTTCATCAAATTTAATATCTGTGCTTGGACGGAAACATCCAGGGCTGAAGTGGGCTCGTCGCAGACAATGAAATCAGGCTCGCTGGCCAGAGCCCTTGCGATGGAAATACGCTGGCGCTGTCCGCCGGAAAACTCGTGGGGGTATTTTTCGCCGTCGTCCGCTGAGAGCCCCACCTGGGTGAGTAGTTCACCAATGCGTTCGGATATGGCCCCGGTCCCTTTGAGCAGACCAAACGCCCGAATTGGTTCACTCACGATGGCTTCCACCCGCCAGCGTGGATTCAGACTGGCATAAGGGTCCTGGAAGATCATAGCGATGCGCCGGCGCATACGCTCTATCTCCGCCCGGTTGGTTACCGTGGCCATATCGATACCCTCGAATTCGATTTTGCCCTGGGTGGGAGCATGCAGACCCACCACCAGGTTGGCAACCGTGGATTTGCCACAGCCTGATTCACCCACCAGTGCATAGGTTTCTCCCCTGGTGATTTCAAAATCCACCCCGCTAACGGCTTTTAAAATCATGCGGGGTTTACCCTCCAAAAGACGGTTCAAAAGCGGCTTTGAAACATCGAAATAGCGTTTCAGGCCAATAACGCGTAACAGCGGCGGCTTATTGTTCAACTTTTCGGATGGTGTCGTTTCAGTTTTCATTATCAAATAGCCAGCAGGCTACCCTGGTGGTTGAGGTGTCCATCAAATCCGGCCGCTCTCGCCGGCAGCGTTCAATACTGTGTGGGCAACGCGGGTGAAAGGCGCACCCTTGGGGTATTTCCGTCAGCCGCGGCATCGACCCGTCAATCTGGGTCAGTTGTTCGGCCCTTTGGTACAAAGACGGAATGGAGTCCATCAAACCCTTTGTATATGGGTGCTGCGAGTGTTTAACCACCGCGCGCACGTCGCCCACTTCCACCAGTCTTCCGGCATACATCACAGCTACCCGGTCGGAAATTTCGGCTATCACGCCCATGTCATGGGTGATCAGAATCACGGCGGTATCGTGCTCTTTGCAAAGACGCCTCAATAGATCGATGATCTGGGCTTGGATCGACATGTCCAGAGCCGTGGTGGGTTCGTCAGCGATGATCAGGCTGGGGTTGGCGCACAAGGCCAAAGCGATGACCACCCGCTGGCGCATGCCCCCGGAAAACTGATGGGGATAGTGGTCGATACGTTTTTCAGCAGCGGGAATACCGACTTCATCCAAAAGACTGATGGCGTGTTGACGGGCTCGTTGTGCGCCCATGGATGAATGGGTCTGGATGGTCTCCACCAGCTGTTTGCCGATGGTGTAGAGGGGGTTCAGGCAGGTCAGCGGATCCTGAAAGATCATGCCGATGTTTTTCCCGCGAATGCTACGCATCTGATCATAGGGTAACTGGTCGATGCGTTGAGCTTTGAGCAATATACGGCCTTTTGCGATGCGGCCGGGAGGCTCTAAAAGACCGATGATGGATTGACCGGTCAGGGATTTGCCCGCTCCGGATTCACCCACGATGCCGAACACTTCTCCCGGTAATATGTCAAAGGATACATCGTCCACCGCCAACAGGACGCCCCGGCGGGTGTCGAATTCAACTCTGAGGTGCTCAACTTTAAGTATGGGTTCAACCATGTTGTTTATGAAACCATGTGGTTATCTGAGTTTAGGGTTAAAGGCATTGCGCATCCAGTCCCCGAGGAGGTTTACCGTCAGGACCAGGATGGCCAGGGTTAGGCCTGGAAAAATAACGATCCACCACTCACCGGCAAACAGAAAGTCCTGGCCGATACGGATCAGCGTGCCCAACGAAGGCCTTGTCGGCGGTACGCCTACTCCCAGATAGGAGAGCGTGGCTTCGGTCAGGATGGCGATGGCCAGACCGATGGTGGCAATCACCAGCACCGGGCCCATAACGTTGGGCAGGATGTGACGGAACATGATGGTGGCACGCTTGCGACCGATGACCCGCGCAGCCTGGACATATTCCTTGTTCTTTTCCACCAGTGTGGACCCCCGCACGGTCCGGGCGAAGTTGACCCAGTTGGACAGCCCAATGGCCAGGACCAGCACCCAGATGACCATTTCATCATGGCGTTCGTTGGGCAGGAGACTGAATGCCACACCATAGATCAGCATGGCGATCAGGATGGCTGGAAAGCTGATCTGCACATCGGCGATACGCATGATAATGGTCTCCACTGTCCCGCCTATGTAACCGGACATCAATCCCAGGGGAATGCCGATGAACATAGCCAGCAGCATGGAGGCGAAACCCACGCATATGGAGATCCTGGACCCGTACAGGATGGTGGAAAAAAGATCTCGGCCCTGATCATCAGTTCCCAAGAGATACTTGCTGCTGCCGTCCTTGTACCAGGCCGGCGGTGTGAAGGCATCCATGAGATCCAGGGTCGCCGGGTCAAAAGGTGTGTGTGGGGCGATTATGGGCGATGCAATAGCTGATACGACAATTACCAGCGTTACACATGCAGCAATCACCGTGATCCTGGATTTTTTGAAGCTGTACCAGATGTCGCTGTCGAAAAAACGATGGGTTGTGTCTTTGATACGTGCCGTGATTTTCATGGCATTAACCTATGGCCGCGCCTTTGTCGAATCTCAGCCGGGGGTCCACCACGTGATATAGGATGTCCACGATCAGGTTGATCAGCACAAAGAAAAAGGCGATCAGGATTAGATAGGTGGACATGATGGGGATATCGGCAAACTGGATCGCTTGCAAAAAGAGTAGCCCCATGCCGGGCCACTGAAACACGGTTTCGGTGATGATGGCAAAGGCGATAATCGATCCGATCTGCAACCCCGTGATGGTGATAACGGGGACCAGGGTGTTCTTAAGAGCATGGCCGAAGTTGACGGCCCGGTTGGTCAGTCCGCGGGCCCGGGCAAATTTGATGTAATCGGTGCGCAATACCTCCATCATCTCGGAACGGACCAGGCGCATGATCAGAGTCAGCTGAAACATGCCCAAGGTAACAGCCGGCATGATGACGGCTTTCAGGCCGCTTACGGTCAGGAGCCCAGTGGACCAAAAGCCGAGCTGGATCACCTCACCGCGGCCAAAAGTGGGTAGCCATCCCAGCACAACCCCGAAAACGAGGATCAGTAAAATCCCGATCAAAAAAGTGGGTAGGGCAATGCCGATGAGCGATACTGTCTGAAAAACCTTGCTCAAAATGCGATCTGGATAGAGACCCGTATATACCCCCATAGGGATGCCCACAACCAGGGAGAACAGGGCGGCGATCAAGCTTAGCTCCAGGGTGGCAGGCAGGCGTTCCACAAACAGCTCATTGACCGGGCGTCCCAGGCGGTAGGATATGCCGAATTTGCCTTGGATCGTGTTCCAGGCAAAGCGACCGAACTGCACGATGATCGGATCGTTCAGACCTAACTCTTCCCGCATGCGCTCCATGTCGGCATTGCTGGTTTCCTGACCGACCATTTGACTGACCGGGTCGCCCACGAATCGAAAGAGGGTAAAGGCCACCAAGGCGACTACGAGCATGACGATGATCGACTGGTAAATGCGGCGGATGACTAAAGCTATCATATTAAAACGCAAACGCTCATAGTTCTCCTAGCAGGCTGAACTCCGGGCTGGTTGAGATAATAGTAACTACTTGATCACAACATGTCGCCAGCAAAATAGATTGTCCGGGCGCTGCTTGAGCTGCACCTTGTTATTGACTCCCCAGGCTATAGCCTGTTGATGCAGGGGGATATAGGCGACATCTTCGAGTGTCATGGCCCAGGCCTGCTCGATCATGGCATCGCGCTTGGCCTGGTCGGTTTCGCTCAGGATTTTAGCATTGAGCGCATCGACTTCGGGGTTGCAGTAGCCACCCAGGTTGAACTTGCCCTCGCCGGTTTCCTTGGGACAAGCGTGCAGAAAGTTGAGTGAATTGTAGGAGTCGAAGCTACCCGGCGTCCAGCCTAAAAGATAAAAGCTGGTGTCGAGCTCGGGTGCCAGGATCTTGGCGAAATACTTGGCCTTGGGCTGAGCCAGCAGGTTGATCTTGATGCCAACCTTGGCCAGCATGGAAACCGCGGCCAGACAGATCTGTTCGTCGTTGACGTAGCGATCGTTGGGGCAATCCATGCCCACTTCAAACCCGTCCGGGTAGCCTGCTTCGGCCAGCAGCTTTTTGGATGCAGCTGGATTATAGGGCAGCCGTTTGAACTTGGGATTGCCTCCGCCGTGTACGCCCGATGCAACCATCATGGCTGAGGGTTCCGACAAGCCGCGCATAATTTTCTTTTTAATGGCTTCGATATCGATGGCCTGGTAAAAGGCCTGACGTACGCGTTTTTCCTTGAACGGGTTTTTGCCCTTGACGCTGGAATAGAGCAATTCATCCCGGAACTGATCCATCCCTAGAAAAATGGTGCGCAACTCCGGCCCCACCAGCATCCGTGTGGAGGCATTGCCATCCACACGCTTAATGTCCTGTACAGGGATGGGATAAGCCATGTCCACCTGGCCGGACAAGAGAGCGGCCACCCGGGTGGCGTCATTGGCAATCTGGGTGAAGATCACTTCGCTAACGTTGTGCTCCTTGTTCTGGTTGTCCCACCAGTTGGGGTTGGCTTTAAAGACAGTTTTCACCCCGACCTCGTGGCCGACCAGCATAAAAGGCCCGGTGCCGTTGGCATGACGGGTGGCGTAGTTTTCTTTTTCCTTGGTGGCCGACTGAGGCTGGACCGCATCGTGTTTTTCGGTCCAGCTTTTGGACATGATGTACCAGGTACCCCACTCCACATGCAGGATCGGATTGGGTTTGTCGGTGATAAAATCTACTGTGTAGTCATCCACCTTGACCACCTTGGTGTCGGCCGACAACCTGACTCTCAAGTCCGAGTCTGGATGACGCACACGGGTGGCTGAAAATAACACGTCGTCCGCAGTAAAGGGAGTGCCGTCATGGAATTTGACGTCTTTGCGAAGATAAAAACGCCAGCGGGTCGGCTCCATCACCTCCCAACGCTCCGCCAGAGCGGGTTCGATTGTTAGATCAGGGGCACGGCGGATCAAACCCTCGAAGACATTGCCCTGGGTTCCCAGATGGAAGCTTTCGTTGAGGTTATAAGGATCAAAAGAATCGAGGCTGCCTTGAAAAGCGTATTTCAGGGTTTTGGCCTCAGCCGGCCCTGGCAGCAGTGTCAGCGCCAGCCCAATAATCAGAGATGGTACGATTAGAGAAGGTACTATTTTATGCATAGTCTCACCTTCGTTTGGATATGGGTTGAATATATAGGGACAAATTCGTTTGTGAGCGATTACTCAAAAAAGCGTCTATCTGGTCGGTGAGCACATAGAGACTTCATAAATTGATGAAGCTCTTTTAGCTGAAAATATTCATAAAACAATGGGTAAGGGATGTCAAGCGTCAGATTCGACGAAGTATCACGGTTTTTTGCCTCAAAATAGGGGCGTTCGTGCAGAACATGTTTTAGACCTAGTTGATGGAGAAGGGGACGATGTTGATCATCTTGGTATCTGGATTGTCTGAATTTATGTGGCGGTTTTTTACAAGTTATGCTATCTCGAATAACCGACGTCACCATCTCTAGGGATTTCGGATTTGGAACATTTAAGAAGGTTTATCGGAAAACAGGTAAAGGCCGGAATCCCCAGACATGTGAACAAATAAAATCTAAGGTCGGAATGCCATAACCTTCAAAGCAGGTAAGAATCTGATCTAATTATTACAAAAGAAAATTTTTAAGACAGAGCTTATTACTCATCAGTAGCTTAGGCAAACCTATTTATTAAGAGCCTGATTAAAATTGGAGTATTCTTGTCTCTGACAGATTTGTGAAGCCTTATAAACAGTGATTACATTTACAAAATTGGAAACATTGGAAATCTGCGATATCTTATAATGCGACAACCCTTATAAACTCGGGCGCTGTATCCGATTGTTGTTTATCAGTATTATTGACCATATAACCTACTTTAATTACTAATTATTTCCGCGGGCCATATAAATTGTTCGCTCACATTTCGTTTTAAAACCTCTAAATGTGGGAAAATGCCATGCCAATTGATGGTTTCAAACGTAAGCTTGCTGCGATTCTAAGTGCTGATGTCGAAGGATACAGCCGTCTCATGGGTGATGACGAAGAAGCAACAGTTCAAACCATAATATCCTACCGCACATCAATATCGGACCTTATCCGACAATATCGTGGGCGAATTGTTGATACACCGGGGGATAACATACTTGCGGAATTTACTAGTGTTGTAGATGCCGTAAACTGCGCTGTTGAAATTCAGGAAGACCTTGCCAAGAGGAATGCCAAGCTATCTGATAGCCGTAGGATGGAATTTCGCCTTGGAATAAACCTCGGTGATGTCATTGACAAAGATGGCCGAATTTACGGCGATGGTGTCAATATAGCAGCACGTGTAGAATCTATATCTAAAGCCGGAAGCATCTGTATTTCGGGCAGCGTTTATGATCAAGTTGCGAACAAATTAGAATTGGAGTACGAAGACATTGGGGAATATCGAGTTAAAAACATTAGTGCGCCAATACGCGTATATCAAGTAATAGTGGATACCGGTTTATCGGATAGATTTTCCTCGACGCATCACACTGCTTTACCGCTTCCAGATAAACCTTCCATTGCAGTATTGCCCTTTACAAATATGAGCGACGACCTTGAGCAGGAATATTTTTCGGATGGTATAACTGAAGATATTATTACAGCGTTGTCGCATTCGCCTTGGCTTTTCGTAATTGCCCGCAACTCGAGTTTTGTATACCGAGGATTGGCCGTTGATGCAAGGAAAGTCAGTAGAGAACTTGGGGTACGTTACATATTGGAAGGAAGCGTCCGTAAAGCAGGGGATCGTGTTCGTGTTACCGCACAGTTGATTGACGGTACTAGAGGAAGCCACATATGGGCTGAAAAGTATGATAGTGATTTACAAGATATATTTGATCTGCAAGACCAAGTTACTCAGCAGGTCGTTGCAACGATCTTAACTAAAATTCAAACCTACGTCGGTGAAAAGATCGAAAGGTTGAAGCATCCTGACGTAGTAACATGGGATCTATTGGCTCGTGGTTGGAAATTATACTATGATCTTAGCAAGGAAAGTCTTGCAGCAGCGGAAAAAATATTTCGGAGAGCGGTAGCATCTGCTCCGACATCCTGTGATGCAAACTACTTGCTCGCAGGTGTGCTGATTCATCAGGTTTCTATGGGATATGTTCACGAAAAGACTGTGTTCATTTCTGAAGCACTTAAATTAGCCAGACGGGCAATTTCTATCGACGATAACGACGAATACGCTCACTGGACTTTAGGCCTCATTCACAGGGCATGCGGGAGGCTTGATTTGGCTATCGCGGAGCATAAACGGGCAATAGTGCTTAATCCAAATTGCTCCCTGGCATACGGTAGTCTGGGCTCTGCTCTGTGTTTCCGTGGAGATCCTGATGAAGCAATTAAAAATAGCGAAATGGCTATTCGCACCAATCCAAGCGACCCCAGCATATTTTTTCGATACGCTTCAATAGCCATGGCACATTTTTTAGCGGGTAGATACTCAGAAGCTTTTCAATGGGCACGCAAGAGCATTCATAGGAAACCAAGTTACCGTTTTGCCCACGCTATACTTACATCCAGCCTTGCTCAACTTAGCCTATTCGAAGAAGCAAAAGAGAGTCTGGATAATTACCTAGATAATTTTCCCAATGAAACGATTTCTGAACTCCACAAGGATTTTCATTTTAAGAGGTCCGATGATGCACACAGGTTCGAAGAAGGTCTACGCAAGGCTGGGCTGTCCGAATAAACTTCATTCAAGGATAAGCTAAAATAACCAGTTATTCTGTGCTTGTATATCCTACGAATTATACTTATAAAAGCTAAAGAATAAAAGATATCCTATATTATTACAAAAATATGTTTAAGCCAATATTGCTAATTATGTAAATAATAATTGATTTTGGGTAAATTCTATTTCTGGTATGGGTACCTACACCCTCAGCACCTTCTAAGATAAAGAGCTAAATCAGCCATACATAAACCTAAGGATCGATGAAATGGTCTCTAGTGGGTTAAATGATTTGAAAATACAAAATGATCTGCTCAGAAAGTTGCTTGAAATCTCACGACATCTGGCATCAGAAACGGATCTGGAGCATATGCTTCAACTAATCATTGATCGGGCTGCTATATTAATGAATGTAGAGCGGGCTACAGTTTTCCTCTATGATTCTTTAGCTGAGGAGTTGTATTTCGAAGCCGCCTTGGAGAAACTTGAAAATAGATTTAGTACTGACGTGGGTATAGCAGGCGCAGCTGCGCAAACGCGCGAAATTGTAATGGTCAATGATGCGTATTCAGATGATCGTTTCTATCGAGAAATCGATCAACTAACAGGGTTTAGGACCCGAAATCTTCTTGCCGGGCCATTACTCGACTATGATGGCCAGTTAGTAGGGGTGTTGGAGGTAATTAATAAAAGGGGGGAAGATTTTAGTCCTGACGATATTTATCCATTTGAGATTCTCTCGGCGCAAGCAGGTATAGCTTTGCAGCGCGCTAGACTTATAAAAGACAAAATAGAGAAGACGAAAATTGAGAGTGAACTTGATATTGCCGGTCAGATTCAACGACAGTTGTTGCCAGATGAACCCAAAACGATTCCTGGTTATGAAGTTAAGGTTTATTTCCGTCCATCTGAACACGTTGGCGGCGACTGTTTCGATTTCATTCAACTGGAGGATGGATCATGGACGTTTTTAATTGGCGATGCAACGGGACACGGACTAGGGCCAGCGCTTATCAGTGCTGAAACACGCGCTCTTATTCGTGGGATCATGTCTGTTGATCCACCATTGCGAAGAGTGATTACTACTGTGAATAACCTTCTTACCGAAGATTTGCCGAAAAACAAGTTTATCACTTTATTTTTGGGTAGACTTAATCCCTCAATACACCGGGTTGAATATTCTAGTGCAGGGCAATCCCCAATTCTGATACATCATTCACAGACCAATGATGTTGAAAGGTTGGATGTAACCGGAATAGCGTTGGGAATTTTATATGGAGATGAACATCAAAGAACGGAGTCGTTTGAATTTATGCGTGGGGATACTCTAGTTCTTCTAACTGACGGTATAACGGAATGCCGTAATAGCGATGGGGAAGAATTCGGTTTGAAAAGAATTGAGTCTTGCCTTAAAAAATATAATAAAGAGCCTCTTGAAAAATTAATTGACACCTTGATCAGCGAAATGCGAATCTTTGCCGGAGACTATTCTCAGCAAGACGATATTACGGCGCTCATGATTCGAAGATTATAACCACCTCGCTTTCACTTGAATGATAGTTCTTATTGCTGAGATGATTCTGGATGACTGTTTTGGAAAGAATTGTTGCTAAAAAATGATATTACGATCTTGAACGCTGCAGGTTATTGCTCTTCAATAAAAGATTATAATTGATATTTTGGATCAAACATCATAAAGATAAATAGTCTCATAATGAACTTATATTTTACGAATCTTTGGCCATCGAAAAAGATCTTAACTTAATCAAATAGTATATAATATCAATAAAATGTGTCAAAGCCAAAAGGTTGCACAAGTTCAATTTTATCAATCAGCAATGTTAGCTCAAGTAAAATCAATATGGAAGGGACTATTTTTATTAAATCCCATAGATTACCAGGGCCGAACATTCGTATCCGCATACAATCATTATTAAATCCACACCTGTTTGTTTATGTTAATGTTAATTAGGTTAGTTAACTTAAAACCCATAATCGTTTTTAAAAGAAAAATGAGAGTTAAACTTCGATGAAGCGTGAAACAAAAATCAATATTGATAAACAGAAAGGTATTATAATATTTGATATTAGCGGTGATATAACCGCCTTTTCCGAGCCCATGTTAGATGACGCCTACAAGAAAGCTAACGAACTGGACACCAAGAAGATCCTTTTGAAATTCAATGAAAATGATTACATCAACAGCAGTGGTATTGGCGCCCTTTTGAAGATCATGCAAGAAGCTAAAAGGAACAATCAGGAGATATTCATAACAGGGATTTCACCACATTTTCAGAATATATTTAGCTTGGTCGGAATTACCCGATTTGCTAAAATTTACAATTCATTTGAAACAGCTATGGCTGATATATCTGAATAAATCCTGACGAAGATAGACTGTAAACTTGTTTGGACTGTACGACGATGTTCGCGATAAGGTCGCTATGAGCTGATTCGTCCTTTCTGATTTACCTATTTCTCCTGATCTGAAGCTGAGTAACAAATTTATACGTACGTGGCTTCATTTTCGACTTGTTTGTACCTTTCTAATAGATGTCATCTCCTTTGCTACAAAGATCAGCTAAGTAGAGGTGGTATGGTCATAAATCCGAATAGTTATATCTAAGGTCGATAAAAATGAATGAATATTTAAGACAGCTAGCGGATAAAAGTAAAAAAGTAAAAAGGCAACTTAAGTTTCATTATGAAAACCAACAGCAGTTACCCAAACAAAATCCTTATGGCAGAGAATATTTTTCGTTTCCCAAAACCACTAAAGCAGAGCATTTATATCCGAACACAATCGTGATCAAGGTCACACCTGCTTGTTTAGGCGAGTGTGCTTATTGCTTTCGTGATAAGCAAATCACAGAAGAATTAATCGAAGTTACAAATTCAGATCTTAATCAAATATTTAATGAGTATGTTCCGAATTATAACCAATACGAATCAGATAAAATGCTAAAGATAAAAGAGATATTAATTACAGGAGGCGAACCTTTATTATTAAACACAAATTATTTAAAGAAATTATTAGACAAAGTAAAGGAAGCGGGTATTGAATTTATTCGAATTGGTTCAAGAGCTGCATCGGCAAGCCCATGGCTTGTAAAAGATGAAGTGGTAGACATGCTAAAAGACTATAAACCGTTAACAATAATTGCGCATTATAACCATTTTGATGAGCTCACAAAAAAATCTTTAGAAGCCTCGGATAAGATCCTATCTGCTGGGATAACTATAAAAAATCAAAGTGTGCTTTTACGTGGTGTAAATGATAGCGCTGAAGAACTCAGCGAACTTTATTGGGAATTATCAAGAAACTCTATTCAGCCTTATCGATTGAATCACTGCATGTCTGTTGGATATGAAGCACTTAGAACAACTGTTAGAGAAGGAATAGAATTGGTTGATGAAGTCCAAAGCATAAATGGTACCATTGGGCATTTCCATTATAATGTTATAACGCCTTTGGGTGGTTCCCCAGGTTTTACCGAAAACCATATTTTAGATGAGAAAATGGGTAGCGAATTGATAGAGATTAACGCCAAAAACATTAAATCCGAGCTAAATATAAGTACAATTGACCCTGACGCTCAATATTTGAAAATTAAGATAACATCAAAAACAATATGGGATCCCAATATTCCTAAGGAAGTATGGTATCGGGACGGCAAACCAAAAGCTATATGAGCTATTTATTACTCATATAGAAGATGTAAAAGGGAAATAATGGATACTTACATATTAGGGCCCGTACCTAGCAGAAGATTAGGCAAATCACTTGGTATCGATTTAATCCCACCCAAAACATGTACTTATAATTGTATTTATTGCCAAATAATGATCGATACAAATCAAAAGACCCTTAAAAGAAAAGAGTGGGTCCCACTTGATGAGGTGATTGAGCAATTGAAAGATAAGCTAAAAAGCAAACCAGATATAATCACAATTACGGGTTGTGGAGAGACAACTTTATATTCTAGAATTGGAGAATTGATTGATAAAATAAAAAGCCTCACTAACACAAAAATCGCCGTTTTAACAAATGGTTCCCTTTTATGGATACCAGAAGTTCGTAAGGAATTGAAAAATGCTGATATTGTAATGCCAAACTTAGATGCTGGAGATGAATTGGTATATCAAAAGGTAAATAGGCCACATAAGGAACTATCTTTCGAAGATATGGTTAAAGGTCTTATTGATTTTAGAGAAGAATTTGCACATCAATATTGGCTTGAAATATTCTTACTTCAAGGCATGAATGCAAATGATTATCAAATCGAAAAGTTACAGAAAATTATCGATCGCATTTCTCCTGACAGAATCCAACTTAATACCGTGACAAAACCAACTTGGGAATTTTGCCCTGGCGCTGTTCCAAAAGATGTACTGAATAATTATTGTGAATTATTTGGAGATAAATCCGAAATAATAGCTGATTATAGCAAAATGAATAAATCAAATAATTTTACTATCGCCACAGAAGATCTAATTTTGTACTTGAAGAAACGACCATGCACATTAAATGATATCTCAATCAATTTCGATCTCAATAGGATGGAGGCAATAAAATTAATTGATAGGTTATGTTCAAAAGAAAACATAAAAAGTGAAAAAAGAAATGAAGAACTTTATTACTGGATTTAAAGGGATGTTCACATTCCACAAGCAAGGAATTCATTTATTCATTGGTCCGCCCGAAATTTAATCAAAACCTGAAACACGACTTTACAATGCCATAGACATCCCATTAGCGATAAAATCACATTTGGGGTGACGAAATCGATCCAAAACCGCTGCTAACTCAAACTTATCAGCAGGTTGAACAAACCTGTGATACCATCTTTGCACTTACAGTGAACCCGATTCTATCAAATTTACATTTTCATGATATCATTCACCTACTATTTGGAGAGGTTCCCTGGTGGAAATTACAAAACAAGTATCCTAAAATTGATTGCAGCCGAAAGGCGGTGATTACATCATCCCCGAGGACAACCCTCAGGTTGTGTGCAAAACGGCGTGCAATAATGACCCACCTTTAGCCGGAATCGGCATCCAAAATTGACCCACCTGCAAGAACCCTCTATTTTGTGAAGGAAAAGGAGGGCGTGCAGGAGATGCTCATCGTGGAAACCATACGTAAAATTCGATTGTCCGTACACAGGGATGGAAGGTCGTTGAGAAAGACGGCAGAGGATCTGAACCTTTCCAGAAATACAGTCAGGAAGGTGATCCGCAGCCAGGAGACGGCGTTTACATACAAACGTAAGAAACAACCCATGCCCAAGTTGGGAGCCTTTGTAGAAAAGCTAACTGAAGAGCTGGAAAGTGACAAAAAGCTTCCCAAGCGCCAGCGGAGAACGGCGCAAAAGTTTTTTCAGGAACTCCAGCTTATGGGATATGAAGGCGGTTATGACAGCGTCCGTCGTTATGTCAAACGGTGGCATCATTCACAATCGAAGGCGACCGGCCAGGTATTCATCCCCTTGTCGTTTGATCCTGGTGACGCGTTCCAGTTTGACTGGAGCCATGAATGGGTGCAAATGGCGGGCATACCGGCCAAGGCCAAAGTCGCCCATATCCGCCTATTCTTGACCGTTGCCTATCCCAGGGAGACCCAGGAGATGGTGTTTGATGCCCATCAGAGAGCATTCGAGTTTTTTGGAGGCATCTGCTGCCGTGGGATTTACGACAACCTGAAGACCGTGGTGAACAAGATATTATCAGGGAAAGAGCGCAGCTTTAACAACCGGTTTGTTCAGCTGTGTTCCCATTATTTGTTCGAACCGGTGGCCTGCACTCCTGCTTCGGGTTGGGAGAAAGGTCAAGTGGAAAACCAGGTGGGTGTCGTGCGCCGGAACTTCTTTACCCCCAGACTTAAGGTTAAAAATTATGAAGAGCTGAATACGCATCTAATGGAATGTTGCATCAGCTGGGCCAAGACGCACCGGCATCCTGAGATCAAAGACCAGACCGTCTGGCAGGTATTTAAAAAGGAGCAGCCCTATTTATTGAAATTGCCGCCAGCCTTTGACGGGTATGCCGAAAGATCCGCCCGCGTGAGCCCGAGCAGCCTGGTGAGCTTTGATCACAACCGCTACAGTGTTGACTGCAGGCAAACCGGTAAGACTGTTCAAATGCGTGTATACGCCACCAGAATCCTGATTGTTCGTGACAGTGAAATCGTGGCCGATCATGTTCGGGAGTTTGGGCGCGATAAAACTATTTTCAATCCATGGCACTACCTGCCTGCGTTGGAGACAAAACCGGGTGCGCTCCGCAATGGGTCTCCCTTTAAAAACTGGGAACTGCCTGAAGGCATTGAAACTATCCGGAACCAACTGCGCCGACGATATGCGGACTGGGATCGGCAGTTTGTCGGCATACTGACAGCAGTGCCACACTTCGGTGTTCAGGTTGTCGATCAAGCCTGTCTTCAGGCATTGAAAATGAAAACGGTCAGTAAGGAGGTGGTGCTCAACCTGCTTTATCGTGGTGAAGATAAGGAGCCGGTGAGGGACATCGATATAGGTGTTCATTTGCATCTGGAATGTCAGCCCGTGGCAGACTGCAGTCGCTATGACCTGCTGTTAAAGGAGGTCCCTCATGTTGCGCAATGATATCCTGGATACGATGGCCAAACTCAAGCTGAGGGGCATGCAGGATGTTTTAGATGAAGTTCTGGCCAAGGGCAGAAAGGCGCGTTGGGCAACCGAAAAAATTATTATGGAACTTCTCAAGGCTGAATCTGCCGAGCGTCACCTGCGGAGCATCCGGTATCGGATGGGGCATGCAAAGTTCCCTGTGGTTAAAGATCTGGACGATTTTATTTTTGAAGAGTCTGCTGTGGATGAGAACCAGATCCGTTCCCTCTACGACGGCAGCTTCATTGAAAAATGTACCAACCTGATCTTTATCGGCGGCACCGGCACGGGCAAAACCCATCTGTCGATCGCAATTGCAGCCTATGCGGTCAGAAATGGTTACCGTGCTAAATTTTATAATCTGGTGGATCTGGCCAATGCGCTGGAGCAGGAAAAGATGGAAGGTAATGGTGGGAAAATGGTTGCCATGCTGTCACGCTTCGATCTGGTTGTGCTGGACGAACTCGGTTATCTGCCCTTTTCTAAGAACGGAAGTCAGTTGCTCTTCCATGTTACTTCGAAGTTGTATGAGTTGACTTCAATCATAATCACAACAAATCTGACCTTTGGGGAATGGCCTCAAGTGTTCCATGATAAAAAAATGACCACTGCACTTCTGGACCGGTTGACACACCATTGTGAAATTGTTGAAACCGGAAATGATAGCTACCGCATGAAGAACAGGGCGTGATCTACCCATTAAATTGTTGCCACGGTGGTCCCCCATGGGGAACCACCGTGATCAAACCCGTAACCCACTGGTGGGTCATTTTTGGACGCCGATTGTGGGTCATTTTTGAATGCCGATTGACACCTGTATGCCGGATCAAAATTATAACCAACTTTGGATGGTGTAGCTGTACCACTCCAGTCTTCTTCAACTTTCTGACTATAATAGCCAGAGCTGTCCGTTGTTGTGGATCCTTCACCATTACTAAACGTTATCGTGACTCCACTAATCTCATTATCTGATGATGTGCGGACATAACCGGAAATCTTTTCATCATCAGCAAAGCCATGCGTTACTCCAATAGATAGTGAAAGTATAAGAAGAATTAACAACCACCTGGAAAAACAGGCTATAGGAGATTTATTTTTGTGAGCAGATTTTAATCGTTTTATTTTCATTTTTCTCATTTCTATAGGTTATAATCTGTTTACCCGTTTATGCCGGTATCATGTCAGAAGGAGGAAGTGTCGATCAGATTCAGACAGAGCACTATAGCATAATCTTAAAAATGTATGCAAGATTCATGCGGGAACATCAAATTCTAAAAGAGGAACTATTATATATAGTTAGGGTTTATGCTTGAAGTACAAGAAGGTAATTTGTGAAGTCAATGCAATAATTGGTAAGTAGGTAAGGTTATAAATGAAAAGCTTCATTGTTTGAACTCGCTCAAATATTCTACACGCATAGCATAAAATGCAGATACATGGAGAAAAGTCCAGTTATCAAACTCAACCAAATTATTACCGATATCATCTGGTTATGCCCAAGCTACCACGGAGGAGCCTATGAATGCAAGATTTGGCCTGTTGTGATAATAATCGCACACCGGTAATATTTGGAGGGTCTGATATCTACTGTTTTGTTGGAGAGAACACAGCTTTAAGCATTGCAAAAGTGGTTGGGATAATTCCTGATAACTGACTATGTAAACATACTTTCTCAAATCATGATTTATAGTAAAATAGATTTTATTCTTCAGTATAAACGTGCTGTCTGTATTTCATCCTATTAGCAGCGACAACTCCAGTTTCTCCGGTCTTAACATTTCTTACAACCCAACATTCTTTTTTCCCATCCAAACAGGGTTTTATCCGTATAACTTCCAATGTGTCTCCGGGGATAACATTAAATTTCACTTTCCCCCCTGAAAAAACGCTATCTGGCGCAAAGATTTTTATATACTTTTTGCCTGAAGCATTACAAAGATCTTGAAGAAATCCAGGATCGACTTGCCAACCAAAATCCTGTGCTTTTTTAACATCATTCCATGCTTTGTCGTATTCTTTAGTATGAAAATAAGTAACCGCCCGATTGAAATACATCTCACCATTTTTGGGGTCTATATCAATACCCCTGCTTATATCAGATATAGCCTGTTCATATCCCCCCATTCTTGCATAAACGACCCCTCTATTCATGTAGGCACCACCATAATTCGGATTTAATTCGATGGCCCGATTATAATCGGCGATGGCATCATGATGAGCGTCCATGGCTTCATATGTATTTCCTCTATTGACATAAGCCTCAAAGTTTTGTGGGTTAAACTCCAAAGCTCTATTATACCAAACAATTGCCTTATCATATTGGCCTTTCTTATGATATTCATAACCCATAGCATTATAATTTTTCGATGATTCTACTGGATTGGTGGCACACCCAGAAGCAATTAGAATCGTTAAAACCAAAACAGAATAAACCGCTACCACAGAAGTTCGTGTCATCACATTCCCCCTTTTCAGATGCACTCTACACCGTTGATCTTTGGAGATGAATGCTGGTTTTAAAGCGGTATGAATGCCAATTAATCCAAGATGTAACACCAGTTCATCCATACGCCAAAATGACTAAAAACTGAGATAGCAGAGGCTGGCTTGAACCACTGCCTCTACTATTTGATTACACCTTATCATTTGCCATACAATAATTTAAAGCCGCTCTTTTGAGGTATCTGAATCGATTTCAGTTGGATAACCATTTGCATCAACTGGCCCATCTTCAGATCCCTCATACAAAACGTCAGGATCAGCCGTATCATCGATATATAATACATCCTTAAGATCTGCATCAGGAAAACAATTTGTTCCGAGAAGTTCCTTGGGAGTGCCTACAACCCAGTCATCAAAGCCACATTCCTCGTCTGCATTGAAATCTGGAACTAAATCTGGATTATTAATTGTGCCTTTAACTGAGGTTATTTCAAGATCTATTTCTGTTGCGGTAACATCTGCACCATTCAGATCAGCTGTAACCTCATTCTCCAAGTCAAAGTTTCCTTTACCAACCACTGTAAAATCGGATGTCCCATTACAAGTTATTGAGTCAAACCAACCTTTCACATTCCGCGAAAAGGTAGATCCTGAAATAGTCAGAACCAATGTGTCTGATTCTCCATCACCTATGTAGGCTATACACCCTGTGTCCCAGTTACCATTTAAGTTAACCTGATCTCCGGATTCGCCGGTGATTGAAAGAGACTGATCGTCATCATCGTCATCATCATTGCCACCACCGCTATTGCAACCCATCGCAAAGACTGAAAGTAAACCAATAGCAAATACAATCACAAAACACTTCGGGATTCTAATCTTCATGGCAATCACCTCCTTTTCAGTTGGGTTAATAAAATCCGACAATTGATTAAAGATAGTTTGCATAAAGCATTGGAATGCAATGATAATGCAGAATGAATAGGAAAGTCAGAACAGTCCAAAATTAATGGAATAAATATTAGCTTCAGTTCAGGAGGGAATACAAGTTTAGGTTCCAGTTTGAATTGTTAACAGATATTATATTGGGATTGATAAATGAAAGTCAAACACTTTGT
>RCNC010000653.1_pt1 | contig 22297 bp, 16 predicted proteins | sample 2041301 | NCBI WGS metagenome assembly RCNC01 (sample SAMN09708231, study PRJNA481090) | Marine sediment metagenome, whole genome shotgun sequencing project. | biome: marine sediment; feature: ocean; material: sediment; isolation source: Sewage treatment plant 13A marine sediment (STP13A) ...
CGTATCCAATCATAAAATCAATTGGAACCGTGACCGCCATCTTTGCTGAAATCTTCATTCCCGGAATAAAAAGTCAAGTTGCCATTAGCGTTTGCAGTCTTCTGTGTTGAACAAATACCAGTTAGGATGGCTGCCAGTGTAAATTTTGAATATCAGCAAATTCATAGATCCATAAAGGAGTCATTTTGTGGCCATAGCTATTATCTCGGTAATGACTCGGTCATTGTCACTATATTTAACTGGATTGAAGATTAATTTTGTAAATCACAAGGTCTGAATGAATAGAAATCCTTTTTCCACGACGGCAGACCGCGCATTCGTGTCTTTATCAATATTGAACAGCCCGCCAATTCCTGATTCAGCGATCCTTGCCCCACTCCTTCTCTAACATCGGCGTCAGGTTTTTGCTCGAAATCGATAGATCATTCTTAATTGCGCCCTCAACTCTTTCCGAATCATTATGATACAATGCATCAATAATATCAGCATGTGATCTTATGCTCCATTCGACATCGGCCCGTTCACCCTCACGCCATAGAATATATTGATAAGGACTCGCGCGTCCCCATAATCTTTCAATTATTTCAAAAAGAATCGGCATGTTAGACTCACGATAAATTGTGTAATGAAATTCCCTGTTGAGCTCAAGAAATTTCTCGCTATCGCGCTTTTTGATCGATCGGGTATAATCTTTATGAATTCGCCTCAGAACATCGATCGTCTCCTTTTGTATGTGTACCGCTGCGTATCTTGCAGCGAAAGGCTCCAGCTTGAGACGAATACGAGTAATTTCTCTCAAATCACTGGCCAAGAGTCTATTCACGGTGCAAGCTCGATTATTTGTTCGCGACAAAAAACCTGTGGCCTCAAGCCGGTTGAGCGCATCCCGGACCGGCATAGAACTAACCTTCATCTGTTTGGCGATATCGCCTGTAACGATGGGGGCTCCAGGAGGGATATGCCCCAATATAATAGCTTGAAATAGTTGCTTATATACAGTTTCTTGCATCGTGGAGACTTCAACCGGTTTTAGGGACTTTACCGAACTGTTAGATGGATGAGTCTGGGGGTCTTGATCATCGAATTGCATATCTCGCAAATTCTCTAATGAAGCCTTATGGTGTTTTTGAAGACTTCTGGCACCCTCTAACCCGGCAAAACCGGCATCTCGGAACCACTTGCGGATTAAATGTGAACCGCTCGTAATGCTTAAGGGTATTGATGCCTTTCTAGATTTAAAGAGAAAGTCTTTCGGAAGCAGCTGGCTTTCTCTAAGATATAAGGTGAAGGTCTCTACAATTTGTTTTGTTAGAGTGGGCTTGTTGACGCCATCAAATAATGTAGGCAATCTTGTTCCAATCTCCAACCCGGCCAGATCTTCCACTTTAAGTTTCAGTGCATCTTTGAGTTTCGCTCCGGTTTGAGTAAGAATGTCAAAAAGAAGCAGGTTCCTCAACTCTGAAATTAGGACCGAGCGGACCTTAGCGATATCTTCTGCGGTCAGAGTTTTTCGAGTGCTGATTTGCGATGCCGAGATTACTCTATTCTTGGTCTTTTGAGGGCTCATATCTTTCCTTTAGAATCACAACTATATTTAGAACTTGTTATTATAGTTGTGATTGATATGTCAACAAATATTTACTTCAGGTGTTGTTCAAGCCAATTTGTGGTATATTTATCTTCAAGGTTTTTTTGCGCCACACAACTCTTTTGAATATGATTATTTACTAAACCCAGAAAACTTCAAAAGTTGATCACCGCATATCCAAAAAAGTATAAATCATATAAAAACAGAGAATTATATGGTTATTAGGTGAGCATATTTTTTTAAGGCATGTCTGAATGCACTCGAAAGCGTAACAGTATTTAAAACCCAAGCTATTTGAGATATGAACGACTTTTGGCTCGATAATATCCCAGTATTTATCTATGCATTAGTTCAATATACTTCTTGACAATAAATATGTGAATGATAATAAATCAACGATCGTGACGATATTGTTATTTGTTGTCTTGCAAACCCTATCAATCTGTTTCTCATCGTGTCCTGAAATTATAAGTGTCAAAAAAAAATAAGAATTGTCACACTAAAGAATCAATATTTACTTGGCCTATGTTTTGCCGGGGTGTCAGAAGTGAAACCCCAAAGGATACCAAAAAAGAAGGATTCATATGGAGACAAACCCTAATTCGACATCTTCAATTATCGATTTGGATCAAACTCAGTTCTCATATGACCAATCAGCAACAGACGATACCATCGATAAAATATTTAAAGCACGATCCATCGCCGTCGTAGGCGCATCGTCCGTCAAATCCAAATTTGGTTTCATGACGCTGAATACCCTTATACGTGGGGGCTATAAAGGTGCGATTTTTCCAGTTAATCCCAAGGGTGGTGAAATACTCGGTCTAAAGACCTATCGATCGCTTATGGAAATCCCTGTCACCTTGGACTTGGTTGTAATCATTGTGCCCTTCAAGTTTGTGGCAAGCGTTCTTAAAGAGGCTTCAGCAAAGGGTGCTATAGGGGCCATAATATGCAGTGGAGGCTTTCGCGAGGCTGGCCGTCCTGATCTAGAGGACGAATTGAAGCAAATCGGTCTTAAGGAGGGCATTAGGCTACTTGGTCCGAATATATCGGGGATTGCATATCTTCCCAACCAAATGTGCGCCCAATTTTTCCCGGTGTTCACTTTGTCTGGTGCGATGGCCATCGTTTCACAAAGCGGCTCGGTTACTACAGGTCTATGCGAATGGGCATGCGAGGAGGGTGTGGGGATATCGGCCGGTATCAATTTGGGAAATCAGGTGGACATCAATGAATCACATTACCTAAGTTATTTTGGTCAGGACCCCTGTACCAAAGTCATCTTGATGTATCTCGAGGGTGTCTCCAACGGCAGAGTCTTCTTGTCTGCACTTGAAAAAACCGCCCGTAAAAAGCCGGTGGTCATCATTAAAGGCGGACGAACCGAGGCAGGTCTAAGGTCCACAGCCTCACACACAGGTGCAATGGGATCAAGTTACGAGGTATTCGCAGCCGCATGCCGGCAGGTAGGCGCAGTTGTCTCCCGTGACATCGAGACGGCCTATGATTGTGCAAAGGCGCTGGCGACCATGCCAAGGTTAAAGGGAAATCGACTCGTTTCCGTTTCAACTTCAGGCGGTGGAAACACCTTGGCAATGGATGAAATCGATTCCCATGATTTGAAGGCTTCATCATTGCCTGAAGAACTAGTTAAGAGTCTTCATGATTTAAACCTTTCACCACTAGCCGACTTTTCAAATCCTATCGATCTGGCCGGTCTCGTAACAGACCATTTTCGAAAAACCGTCTTGGAAATCGATCGGCAAGATGCCGCAGATGTAATTTTATTGAATTTTGCAGACCCAATGATTGAGGATAAAGATTTGGTCGAGGAACTGACAAATAAAATAAAAACGCCTTTAATTGTAAGTTATTTTGCTGGAGGGAAACAAGAGAAAAAGGGAAGATGGGCTTTAAACAGATCTGGATATCCAGTTTTTTCAGCCCCGGAAAGAGCGATCAGGGGGATTTCGGCTTGTTACTGGCGGTCTGAATATCTCAGAAAACGCGAATTGCATAACCAAAAAAATGAAAAAGTATCATACGGATTCCCATCGAAAATGGAATTCAACCATCCAGTATTGGAGCCGAATGTCGTAGAACTGATCAGACAGTACGGTATTTCATATCCTGATTTTAAGCTGGTGAAAAGTTCGGAGGAGGCAGCTGATACAGCAGAGAAATTAGGATTCCCAGTTGTAATGAAGGTGGTTTCAGCGGGTGTGATACACAAGACAGAGGTAGGGGGCGTCATTACAAACCTTGCAGATAAAGAACAGGTAAAGCGACAGTATGACAATATGCTTGAAAGTATTGAGAAAGCAGCTCCTGATGCAAAACTGGAAGGGGTAATGGTTTGTAAGCAGGCGCCAGAGGGACTGGAGCTCATTGCAGGCAGTCTTACCGATCCGGTTTTTGGACCGACAATCATGATTGGACTTGGTGGTATTTATACCGAGCTTTTTAATGATGTTTCATTTCGGATCGCTCCATTAAAAGAGATCGATGCCGAAGAAATGATTGAGGAGTTGAAAGCATATCGGATATTGAAAGGTGTTCGAGGAGAAAAAGAAAAAAATATACCAGCGTTGATCAATTTACTGCTATCTCTGTCGCGCATGGTTGTGGAAAACCCGGAAATCAAAGAGATAGATCTGAACCCGGTGAGGATCTATTCGGAAAAGCTATTGGTGCTGGACGCACATTTAGTTAATGGCAATAAAATGGAGATAAAATAAACCATAATAATAATGATCAAGAACCGAATTCAAAATCAGGAGATAAAATGACGCGGAAAAATGTTTCTTTACTTAAAAGAGAAAGCTTAGAGAGAATACACAAGGAATCTATAAAAATATTAGAGAATATCGGTATACTGGTCGAGAATGAAAAATGTCGTAATATACTCAAAAAAGCGGGAGGCAAAGGAGTCGGGCAAACCGATGTCATTCGGCTGCCTGCTGCCATGGTCGTTGAAGCTTTGGAACAGGTAACAAAGAAGTTCGAGATGGTTCATCCAAATGGGCATCGATTTGCCTTACCTTGTGAACGCCCGATGGGTGGAACCAGGGTCAAAATGCCCAAAATATTGGAATATGGAACAAATAAAATAAGACCTCCTAAAAGACAGGATGTCATTAATCTCTGTCAAATCACCAATGCTCTTGCAGGTGCTGATTTTACCGTTGCCATTCAGTACCCTTCCAGCGACGTGCCTCCAGAAATCGATATTGCGGACACTCTAGGCCTGGTTTTAGGAATAACCGGCAAAATAAGCATTGTAGCACCTTCGACCGTCGACGATGCTAGAACGTCATTAGATTTGGCTTCGGTCGCCGTTGGGTCGGAAGACACTGATAAGAATCCAGGAACATGGGTGGAGGTCAACACAACAAGCCCATTGACATTTGGAAACAGAGAAGGGGATATTATGTCTCATGTTCTTGAAAGACATGTTCCCATCGATGTCGCACCGATGCCTGTTGCCGGGGTTGCTACACCATTTACACTGGCGGGGACCCTGTCCGTATCAAATGCGGAAAGTCTTTTCCTTATTACCCTTGCAAACACAATCTGGCCGGGGGCAAAAATCATACATTCTGTGTGTGGCTCAATTTTAAATATGAGAACTGCAAATCTCTCTATGGGTGCAGCCGAAACCTGCTTGTTGAGTAGCGCAGAGCTGGCCTTAGCTAAATTTTATGGGTTTCCTACCTTTCGAATGGGTGGATACAGCGATTCGATTTATCCCGATGTTCAAGCGGGAATAGAAAAAATGGCGGCAATTTTAACCCTAACCCAAAGCAATGTCGATCTGATTAATATGGGTGGGCCCTTAAATTGCGCTGCACATCATAGTTACGAGCAGGTGGTAATAGACCATGACATATGGGAAATGAGTGAACGTATAGCGACGGAAATAGAAGTCAATGATGATACATTGGCTTATGATACCGTTGTAAAAGTCGGACATGGCGGATCATATATTGGAGAAGCCCATACACGTAACTGGGTTCGCAGCGGAGAACACTACTATGGCGGATCGTTCAATCACACCGGCTTGCCCGGGGAAGAAAATACCATGCTCGCAAGAGCGCACGAACGTGTGGAAGACATTTTAAGCAAACCATTAGAATACCTTGCACCCCCTGATTCACTCAAACGAATAAAACAGTATGTACACGACCACGCTAAATCGAAAAATATCACCCCCCCTGAATGGACTGAATAATTCACATGGAAACGGATGGAGAAATCACATGCCAGATTTTTATAATAATATTGCTGAAATGATTGTAGCTGGTTCGATAGACGAAATTGAACAGGCGACCAAAGAAAAGTTGAGCCAAGGAGAAAAACCCAAGGACATATTGGATAAGGGCCTCTTAAAAGGAATGGAAATTGTAGCAAAACGATTTAAGGTTGGTGATATGTATGTTCCGGAAGTCATTCACTCGGCCCAAACCATGCATGCTGCCATGGCATGTCTCAAACCCTATTTGATGGAGGCAGATCAAGACGGATCCGGTGTTGTCATGATAGGAACCGTTGAAGGAGATATCCACAATGTCGGTAAAGATTTGGTTGCTATGATGTTTGAAGGGGTGGGCTTTAACGTTATAAATCTGGGCGTAAATGTTAAGCCTCAGGTATTTGTAGAAAAAACAAAGGAGCATAATCCTGGCATCCTGGCCATGTCCGCCTTATTGACGACAACGATGCCAAAAATGGGCGAAACTATCCAGGCACTTGTCGATGCAGGATTGAGGGATAAGGTGAAAATAATTGCGGGAGGCGCGCCGCTCACCGAAGAATTTGTGGCTGGTATTGGTGGCGATGGGTATGCACCCAATGCTATCCTTGCTGTCGAGAAGGCCAAGGAGCTTTTGGGCAAAGTTGAAAAATAGCAAACAGGTAACCGTGAAACGGGAGTCCAATGAAAAATAAAGCCCCTATGAAGCCCCAGGGTAATAAGGAAACGGCAGTTTGTGATATCCTTATCTGCAATGCATATATTCTCAGTGTCGACAAAGAAAGAACAATCTATCCAACCGGGTCCATTGCTATTACAGGAAATGAAATAATCGCTGTGGGGCCCGAAAGGAAAATCGAACCTATTTTTAATCCTAAACAAATCCTGGATGCCGGTGGCGCGGTTGTTCACCCTGGCTTTATCGATTCCCACTCTCATGCAACACTGCACTTATCCAGGGGGGCAATCACGGACAACCAATCTGCTGAACGGACTATTGGCTATTTTGACTGGCTCAATGAAATGCGTGAAGAAGACGAATATGTTTCGGGTCTTTCATTCTGTGCTGAAATGGCTTCAAAAGGATATACTGCCTTTATGGATGCCGGAACAGCTTTTAATCCCGACATGCTGGCTGCTGCTGCCGAGAAGATCGGCGTCCGCGCTTCTCTCTCTGATCCATTCCTCTGGGACAGACCCGAAGGGGAAGACGGGTTAGCTGCAACCTTAAAGCGTGCCCCATGTGGTTTAGACAGATCTTTGAAGGTCATGGGAAAAGAGTTGTGGCGAAACAAGGTTTCCAATTCATTAATCAGCGGTCATGTGTCTCTTTATGGGGATGGATCCGCTTCTGACGAGCTTATCCTTGCTGCTAAAAGGTGTGCAGATGACAATGATGTCATTTTTAATATGCACGTGAATTTTATTCCGGAAACAACGGAACAGGAGGACTTAAGATATCATGGAAGACATACCCTGTGCCATTTTAATGATATAGGTGTGCTGGGTCAAAACTGCACTTTTGCTCATATGAACGTTGTTCGTGACGATGAGTTAAAGCCCGTCATTGAGTCCGGAATGTCAATTGCCTGGCAGCCTGGTAATTTCTTGTTCTATGGAATATCGTCCATGGTTAACTCCCGTATGAAGGAGCTTATGGACAATCATATCAACGTATCTTTTGGGGTTGATGTTGCAAAAATATGGACTTTTGGTGACATGGAATTCCTTGGCTTTCTGGTGGCACGCCACGGTAAAAGTAATGTTTCGCCTGAAAAACTAATGGAGATGCGAACAATCGGCGGCGCAAAGGCCTTGGGTCTCGAAAACATGATTGGTAGCATAGAGCCTGGCAAACGTGCCGATCTGGTCATACGCAAGAATAGCATCCAAGAATATCAGCCAGGAATCGACAACGTACAGGAAATGATGCAATCGAGCAGATCAGATTCTGTGTCATGGGTTATTGTCAACGGGAAAGTCATATATAGAGACGGACACCTTGTAAACATAGATGAAAAAAACCTGTTCGAAAAAGCAAAAATTACAACAAGACAAATAATGAAGCGACTCGATTTCAGCCCGACCATAAAATGGCCCATGGTAACATGACTTAATAAGAAGCCGCGTATTCTGATGTATCAGGAGAATCAATAATGCCAGAACATTATGATATAATTATAAAGAACGCCAGTATAATTGATGGTTCGGGTTCTCCGGCATTTAAGGGAGACCTTGGAATCAAAGGGGACAAAATTGTCTCCCTGGGCGAAGTTAATGGAAATGCAGACATACAAATAGATGGTCAAGGACTGATATTGTGCCCTGGGTTCATAGATATGCACAGTCATGCAGACTTGAACATTTTACAGTACCCGCTTGCTGAGAATCTTGTGATGCAGGGTGTTACCACGTTTGCCGGTGGAAACTGTGGCTTGTCACTTGCGCCGGTAAATGACTTCATGCCTTTTGGTATCTTTACACCCAGTATTGTTGGTGAATGGTGGCATGAAATTGAGCCGGATACATATGGTCCTCCCAAGTTATTACCGCTAAACAAGTATCGCAAAATATTGGAAAAGAAATTGGGATACAAAATCGACTGGAAAACATTTGGAGATTTTCTCAACAAGGTTGATGAATCCGGCGCCTCCATCAACTACGCGCCCCTTGTCGGCCACAACACTATTAGATTAGCGGTGATGGGTGAAGATTTTCAGAGAAGAGCCCGACCCGAAGAAATTGAAGAGATGAGGACCCATCTGGAGGAGGCAATGAAAAGTGGTGCTTTAGGAATGGCATCCGGATTTGACGGTGGACCGGGAGATTTTGCGCCTACAGATGAAGTGATTGAACTGGCCAAGGTCGTTAAAAAATATGAGGGTTTCTATGCAACCCATACGCGAAACAGCGACAATAATTATCCCTCGAAAGACCCCCAGGAGTGGGGTTATGGCATATGTCATAGTCTTTCGCCTGACGAAATGCCGGCTGACAAATACAATGGAATTATGGAAGCCATCAAAATTGCCACAGAAGCAAAATTGCCCGGGCACGTTTCACATGTAATCCCGGCCTATAATATTTATCAGCACTACCCCGAAAAGCTTCAAGAGGCGGCTGCAAAGGCAACCTTGGAACTTTTTGAAAAAGCCGTAGACGATGGAGTGGATTTAACTTTTGATGTTTTACCGGATGAGGATTTACATGGGGTGTTTATTTCAGGCCCGCGATTGATTGATTTATTCTCTGCATGGCTCAAAAAAATAGGTTCTGAAGAGAGATTTGTTGACAATATAAAAATCAGTGAATTTAGAGAAGAATTGAAAAAGGAGTTTGCCGGTGGGAAATTCAAAATATTAATGATCAATCCAAAAACTGATTTTTGTTGGATGGAACGCCCATATATCCTTCGGTGCAGCAATAAATCCATTGAAGGTAAAACCATTGGCGATATAAGCAGGCAAAGGAATACCGATCCTTTCGAAACAATATTAGATATCTTAATCGAAGACCCAAATACCAAATACAACTGCAAGGACCCCAGATGGACCGAAACAACAGTTTCCGTATTTCTTAAACACCCATCTGCTATTGTCGCTACGGATCTAACGATAGTTCCCTTTGGAGAAAATGATTTGCAGGGAGGGGGTGGCATCGCTGCCGGTGAACCCGGTTTAGCTACTTATGCTTTCTATCCAAGATATATAAGGAGATATGTCAAAGAGAAAGCTATTCTCAGTTTGGAGGATGCCGTTAACAAAGCAACCTATCTTCCAGCGCAAAGATTAAATCTGAAAAAGAGAGGAATACTATCCGTTGGTGCTTATGCTGATATTCTTTTATTCGATTATGAAAAGATCAGCGACAAGGGTACCTGGGACAACCCGAAGGTGCGGCCTGCAGGCATTGTAAATGTAATTGTCAACGGTAAGATGGTGTACGAAAGAATGAATCACACCGGTTTGAAACCGGGAAAAGTAATTCGACGTAATAATTGAAGGTGTCAAAATAATACAGTTCATTATATAGAGGGAGGACCGAAATGTCTGAATTAGATAGTCATTCCTGGAATTACACAGATTCCTATGGTTTCATGCAACGTGTTGTCGATGGCATGCCACCGCTTATCGTCTGCGTGGCATGTAATGGCGGTATACAGGGTAAGGAGTACAACTTCAATCTACCTGAGACAGCCGATGAAGTGGCCGATTCGGTTTACGGTGCTTATGAGGCTGGCGCGTCAATGGTACACATTCATGCACGTGATCCTGAAAACATTGCAAACGGGGCTCGAACCACTGAAATCTGGCATGATGTCAACCGAAAAGTGAGGGAGCGCTGTCCGGATATCATAATCAACAACACCACGGGTGGTGACCTTGACATGACCATGGAAGAGCGTTTATGTTGCCTGGATGCAGGTCCGGAAATTGCCTCATTGAACTTGGTCCCGGACATGAGTAAATTCAGATTGAAGGCACGTACGCCCCCCCTGAAACATCCGCATCCTGAAGTTGAATATGATGGGTGCCTGCCATTTTCTTATAAGACGGTAAACCACTTTGCCTCAGAAATAAAGAAACGCGGTATCAAAGCGGAGCTGGAAACCTATCATCCGGGGGGTGCCTGGGTTATCCGGGATCTCATCCAGAATGATCTGCTTGAGAAACCTTATTGGATCCAGACAGTGATGGGCTACCAGACGTCTAGCTTCCCAACGGTGGAAAATGTTGTCGGGCTGTTGAGGGAGTTTCCCAAAGACAGCTTATGGCTCTGTTCGGGCATCGGCCAGTTTCAACTTCCCATGACGACCTTGTCCATTCTGATGGGGGGGCATGTGCGTGTTGGTATGGAAGACAATATATATTACAAGCGAGGTGAAAAATTGAAGAGCAATGCCCAGGCTGTTCAACGTACAGTACGTATCGCGCATGAGCTTAACCGTGATATTGCAACACCCCAGCAAGTTCGTAAAATATTAGGAATTTCGGATACTCCGAGTAGCTATTGATGGCGTTATATAAATTCATCAATGAAAGAACAGGGAAAATAGAATGAGTAAACAAGCGACATCTGAAAGCTGTATCGAGGGTATAAAGAAGACATATTTCCAACGCACAGCAAAATCGAGGCAATTGCAGAAAAACGCTTCAAAATCGTTACCCGGCGGGGACACGCGTTCGGCTGTTTATTTCGAACCCTACCCGACTTTCATAGCCCATGGTAATGGTTGCAGGGTGTATGACGTTGATGACAATGAATATATCGACCATCTGAACAATTACACCGTTCAATTGTTAGGGCACAACAACACCGCCGTGAGAGAGGCGGCAATCCAACAGCTTCAAATGGGCATGAACTTTGCTGCTCCGCATGAAAATCAAATCTTGCTAGCTGACGAATTGTGCCGGCGTATTCCATGTTTTGAACAGGTAAGATTCTGCAATAGCGGGACGGAAGCCACGATGTTTGCAATTAGAGCTGCCCGGGCATTCACAGGCCGCGACAAGGTTCTCAAAATGGAAGGCATTTATCACGGAACCCACGACTTGGTGGAAATCAGCGTTTTCCCGGCACTCGACAAGGTGGGCGATCCAAAGATTCCTACGCCGGTGCCGTCGTCGCTCGGGGTTCCCGGAAACGTCTTCCAAAATATGGTGGTGGCGCCCTTCAACGACATAGCGGCAACTGATGCTTTGATTCAAGCGAATCGAGACGATTTGGCGGCCGTAATCATAGAGCCGATCATGACGGCTGCCGGCGTAATCCCTGCCACCAAAGAATACCTGGCGTTTTTGCGCGAAACGACGCGAAAATTGGGTATTGTGCTCATCTTCGATGAGGTTGTGACCTTTCGCCTTGCGCCGGGAGGAGCACAGGAAATTTTTGGGATCACGCCCGACCTGACAGCTATCGGCAAACTGATCGGTGGCGGACTTGGGGTTGGGGCTTTCGGGGGAAACCTGGAGATCATGTCTCAGTTTTCTCCGCTAAAAAACAAACTCAAGCAGTCGGGAACGTTTAACGGACATCCTGTCACCATGGCCGCGGGATTGGCGACTTTAAAAGATTTGACTCCAGAGGCCTATCGCCGAGTTAATGATTTAGGCGATTATTTTCGCAAGGAAATAAACAAACGTGTTTTTGAAGAGCTATCGATAAATGCGCATGTGTGCGGCTTCGGTTCGTTGTCTTTTGTTCATTACACACGCGACAAGGTTTCAAATTATCGGGATGCGAAAAGCGCTATGGACAAAGCAGAGCAGTTGTCTTCCCATGTTCATTTGTGCCATCTGAATAATGGTATTTGGATCGCAGAGAGGGGTGAATATGCATTGTCAACACCGATGGAGAAAGAAGATGTGGATAAAACAGTTGCGGCTTTTCGCGAATCGTTTGTCATGGTGCACCCTATTATCGAGGAGTCTTATGGCTATCTGATCTCCAGGTAGAGTGTTCGTTCGATACAGTTGACGGGGGGTGTCAAATCGATCAACGCGACGCATCATCTTGATAATAAGCCAAAGCGTACGGATTCACAAACCACTCTTAGTCGGAAATAAAACCCATAAACAAGGAGGTAGATGATGATTGAAATCAAGAAAAAGCAAGATGAAAGAAATGAAGAGGCCACCGATCAACACGCTCCAAACTTCACCTGGATGAAAGTTCCGATCAACAGACGCCGATTTATGCAGGGAATGGGTATAGGGGCTCTGGCATTAACCGGAGCAGGCGTCCCGAAGATCTCCTGGGGCAGCGGGTCCAAAGTGTTGAAAGTTCGCGATTACCTGGACATGTCCACCTGGGATCCGGCGCTTGGCACCTCCCTGGCCGACGAAAACATGTTCGGAGCCGTCATGAGCAAGCTGACCTATTACAAACCCGGTATGAAATGGGGATGGGAGAAGGATGCAGCCGCATCCCTCAAGGTCCTGGACCCGACCCACATAGCGTTCCAGTTGAGACCGGGAACCATGTTTTCCAACGGGTTCGGTGAAATGAGCGCTGAAGACGTCAAAATCTCCTTTGAACGGATTATCGATCCTGCAATGGCCTCGCCCCAGGTTGGTGATTGGGGTTCACTCGAGCAAGTCAAAGTCCACGACAAATACTCCGGAGAGATTGTCCTTACCAAACCATTTGAACCCATGTGGATGACCACCCTGCCTTATATCGCAGGCAACATCCTGTCAAAAAAAGCACTCGACTCGGCAGGTAAAAACTACGGCACAGCACCACCATGTTTTTCAGGCCCATACGTGCTCAAGGAGTGGAAACCCAAACAGCACAGCATACTTACACCCAATCCGGTCTGGAATGGACCGAAACCGGAGTTCGACGAAATCCAGGTGTATCCGATCGAAGACGAGAAGAGCGCTGAAATTGCATTTGAGGCCGGGGATGTGGATTTCACACGAATCAGCCTTTCCTCCTACGTCCGCTACAAAAAAAAGCCACCTAAGAACAGCACGGTGGCTATCTTCCCGTCTCTTTACAACCACTGGCTTGGAATGAATGTAGACAACCCCAAATTGCAGAACAAGAAGCTGCGACAGGCGATTCAGATGGCGGTGGACGTACCCGCAATTCTGGATGCTGCCTACTCAGGTGCCGCCGAAGCGTCGACTGGATTCGTATGCCCGGGTTTTGTAGGGCATCGAGAAAAATCCTTGATTCCGCCTGCTGGGAATATTAAAAGTGCCAAGAAGTTAATGGTTGAAGCTGGGTACGCGGACGGCCTCGACCTCACGTTGATCGTCCAGAATAAAACAGTCTTTAACACTGCTGCCATAGTTATTCAAGCTAACCTGGCACAGATCGGTGTTCGTATCGAGATCGACAGCCATGAAGGCGGATCCTACTGGACATTAGGCAGTGAATCTGCTGGTGATCGCTGGAAAGACATAGAACTCATACTGACACGCTTTTCTACAGGACCAGATCCGTTTTACATGATGAACTGGTATACCTGCGAGCAAAAGGGTATATGGAATTGGATGCGCTATTGTGATCCGGAATTCGACAAACTCAACGACATGGCTACGGTCGAATCGGACCAGGCCAAACGTGCTGAATACTATATCCAGATGCAGGATTTGATGGAGGAATCTGGCGCTTTCAAGTTCATCACCCATGAGGCTATTTGCGTGATTTATCGCAATAATATTATCCCGGCCCTGCGCCCGGACGGGATGCCTTTGCTGCGCTATTTCAAGATGAATGGTTGAGTACTCCTATAATTCGTATCCATGTTCGTGATGAAAACGCACTGGCAAGTCAACTGAGGCCTTGGACATTGCACGATTCTTCGATTGAAGAGGAGAAATTATCAGGAAGAATTGACGGTAATGCCCACAGGCCTCAGGTCTTATGGATTTAACGCACATGCAGGAAAGGCATACACAATGCCGTTTCCCTGGTCGTCTTAAAAAGAAAAGGACTTAACATGCTGCTTTATCTGGTTAAGCGTATTGGGCTTGGGATGGCGATCATCGTGATATCCGTTTCCCTGCTCTACGGCATGATCCACATGGTGCCGGGCGACCCCATCAGCATCATACTAGGGCCCCGTGCTACCGAAGAGATGCGTGAGGTGCTTCGCGAACGAATGGGCCTTGACAAGCCTTTCCATGTGCAGATCGGGCGATTTCTATTTAACGTCGTGAAAGGTGACCTGGGTGAAGATGTGTTTACAAATCGACCTGTCACCCGGATTGTATTTGAGCAATTGCCATACACGATCATTCTAATATTGACGGCGTTGGCATGGGCACTGCTGGTCAGCATCCCCTTGGGGTGTTATTCCGCCATTTGGCGTACCAGCATTCTCGATAAAATCATTGGTGTTATTTCGGTGGGTACCATTGCCATACCGGCTTTTGTGGTGGCCATATACACGTTGCTTGTTTTTGCGGTGTTTCTTCAGTGGCTCCCGGCCATCGGTGCCGGCAGGGATGGTGATCGCTGGGATCAGATCATCCACCTGATCATGCCTGCATTTTGCCTGGGATTAAGCTGGGTAGGCTATGTTTCGCGACTGGTGCGCGCCTCGATGCTGGAAGTCATGCAGGAAAATCATGTTCGTACTGTCCGAGCCTACGGTCTTCCTGAGCGATTGATCATTTTTCGGTACGCCCTGCGGGTTGCCATTATGCCGGTTATCGCTCTGGTCGGGGTGGGTATCGGATATCTTCTGTCGGCGGCTGTTTTCATTGAAATTATTTTTGCCCGGCCGGGGATAGGTAGGCTGATTTTCGATGCGGTAGGGACACGTAACTATCCGGTGGTAATGGGGACGGTTCTGGCAATGACCATCCTGTTCGTTATCAGTACCACGATCTCGGATCTCGTGGCAGCGGCTGTGGATCCAAGACTGCGGGAGAAGCTATAATGCGGGAGAATGTAAATGACTCCATAATAAAAAAAAGCGGCTGGTTTCGAGGCCAATTGAACCGTCTTTTTCATTCACCCCTCGGGTTGCTTGGTCTCGTTCTGGTATTGACGATTGTTTTCAGTGCCCTACTTGCAGATTGGATCATGCCCCATGATCCTTCAGCTCTTAACGTGAAATATCGGCTTCAACCACCGTCGGTTACCTATCCTTTGGGAACCGATCAACTCGGCCGAGATGTGTTGTCAAGAGTCATCATGGGCAGCCGTATTGCCTTGAAAGTAGCGGCGGTATCCATATCCATATCCATGTTTCTGGGATTGACAATGGGGCTTCTCGCCGGTTACGGCCCACCCTGGCTCGATGGACTCATGATCATTCAGTTCGACACCATACGTTCTTTTCCGGTGGTCATGTTCGCCCTGGCTGTGGTTACCATCGTGGGTCCTAGCCTGAACACGGTGATACTGGTCATCATCGTCACATCGATTCCAATATACGGCCGTATCGCGCGGGCTCAGACCCTGACCCTTAAGAACAGTGACTTCATCATGGCCGAAGTGGTAATGGGTGCCGGCATGCTGAGGATTTTGACGATACACATACTACCTAATGTAATTGGCCCGATGCTGATCATCGCCAGCATGGAAATACCGGCGGTGGTGACATTGGAAGCGGGGCTTAGCTTTCTGGGTCTGGGGGTACGGCCCCCCACACCGAGTTGGGGCAGCATCTTGAATGACGGGTTTGCCTTTATACGTGAAACCCCCTGGCTGGTCATCGCCGCGGGTATACCGCTTATTTTGACGACCCTAGGATTTACCTTTCTTGGTGAAACGCTGCGCGACCTGTTCGACCCGAAGCTGCAGAAGGAATTATAGGAATGTCCACGTCCCATCTAATGAATATAGATGGTTTGTCGGTAGATTATCTCACATCAAGAGGAAGGGTGTTGGCCTTACGGCAGGTGAATATCCAGATTCCCAAAGGGCGGACACACGGCCTTGTGGGGGAAAGTGGTTGCGGCAAATCCACCGTGGCCTTGGCGATATTGGGGCTTTTGGCTGAAAACGCCATTGTGAGTTCAGGGACGATCATGTTCGAGGACCGGGATATCCTGAAACTATCCCCAGCGGAGATCAATCGTGTCCGAGGCAACAAAATCTCCATGATATTTCAGGACCCCATGACATCCCTCAACCCCATGCTGCCCATTCGAAGGCAAATTACCGATATTCAGTATTGGCAGCCCATCGGGACGAAGGAGAAACTTCAGCGCGCCGAAGCAATGCTGGAGCGGGTTGGCATCTCGAATCCTCGTAGAAGTATTCGGAACTATCCTCACGAATTTTCCGGCGGCATGCTGCAGCGCATCATGATTGCCATGGCCCTATTGTCCCAACCGTCACTGCTGATTGCCGATGAGCCGACCACTGCCCTGGATGCCACTCTCGAAGCTCAAGTCATTGACCTACTGTTGGAACTCAAGACACAGTTCGATTTCTCCATCTTGTTCGTTTCTCACAACCTGGGGATGGTGGCTGAAATCTGTGACCAGGTGACGGTCATGTATGCGGGTGAGTGCGTCGAAAAGGGCACCACGGAAAATGTGCTTGAAAGGCCGGGACACCCTTACACCCAGGCGTTGGTTGAATGCGACCCCGCCCGCATTAAAACCCAAACACGAATCCTGCCGACGATTCCTGGTGAGGTTCCTGATCTGGTCGATTTGCAGCCCGGATGTGTCTTTCTGGACCGCTGTAAGGTAGCTATGGCTCATTGCGAACAAACGAGACCGCCCCTGAGTGAGATTCGTTCAGGACATCTTGCAGCCTGCTACCGACTTTCTATTGGAAGTAGATCATGAACAAATTTTTCGAAACGGAAAAACTTCAAGTGTCCTATCGGAAAAAGGGCCAGTTGCGAACCCTGTTCCAACGCGATCACAACCCTTTCCTCGATGCGGTGCAAAATGTTTCCTTTTCCATGAACGCTGGTGAGACCTTCGGTCTGGTTGGGGAAAGCGGGTCTGGGAAAACGACCCTGGCCCAGTCCATTATGGGTGTTCTCAAACCCCGAAAAGGGCATATACGATTCGATGGGAAGGAATTGAATCGTCTTTACGGAGAAGCCCTAAAAAGTTATCGCCGCAAGGTAACCATGATGTTTCAAGACCCCGTTGCATCGCTGAGTCCACGTCTGCGTGTACGTTCCATTCTCAAGGAGCCTTTTCGGATCCACGGGATGACCGGGCGGAACCTCTCGGCTGAGGTGGAACGCCTATTGAGCATGGTGGGGCTACCGCTGACGATGTCCAGGCAGTATCCCCACCAGTTGAGCGGTGGGCAAGCGCGTCGTGTGGGAGTGGCTCGCGCGCTCGCTCTGTCGCCAAAGCTGATCATCGCTGACGAACCAACCGCCGGGCTGGATGTATCCGTGCAGGGGGAAGTGCTGAACTTGATGGCAAAGCTTCAGAGCGACTCGGCTGTGAGTTTTCTGATCATCACCCACAACCTGGCCATTGTCCGCCATGTTACGGATCGTATAGCCGTCATGTACCTGGGACGCTTCATTGAGCAGGGACCGACCAATGAAATTTTCCAGCGGGCTCGGCATCCTTATACACACGCACTGCTTTCTGCCGCCCCTAATCCCGAAAAACAGAAACCCTATAGAACTGTCCAGCTTCGAGATGAAGTGCCCAGTTTATGGAACCGCCCCCAAGGATGTGAATTTCACACCCGGTGCCCTTTTGTGCGCGAACGCTGCCGCCTGGAATTTCCGCTTGCCATTGAGGCGGGCCCTATGCATTTCTATCATTGTCACTACCCTCTCAATGAATGTTAGCTGCTATGAATGGACAAGGCACCCATGAACCTGCGGATCGAAATTGCTCCATACCCGGCAAGGTTGTCTGGGTTTCGGAAACATCGAATTTACCTTACCCGTCAGTATACCTTGATTGGAAGATCATTAATCAGAATAAGGATGAGGAGGCTAACAGAAAATGGGCAAAAAATCGGACTTAAAACAACGGGTCTGCCAAGAAATCAACCGCTTGCGGGTGGAAATCGAAACTATCGGCGACCACATAATGAATCAACCAGAGCTTGGCTTCAGGGAATTTAAAACGGCTGAGATTGTCGCTTCTGCCATGCAGAAGTTTGGTATCCCGCACGAGACGGGTCTGGGAATAACCGGTGTGAAAGGCATCCTGTCCGGTAAAAAACCGGGGCCCACAATCGCGATTTTGGGTGAGTTAGACGCGTTACACGTTGCCGGCCATCCCATGGCCGATCCTAAAACCGGGGCCGCTCACAGCTGTGGTCATAACGCGCAAATAGCAGGCCTTTTAGGGGCAATGATGGGTCTGGTGGTGGCTAATGCTGCTGAACACTTGTCTGGAAGGATCGTCTTTTTCGCAGTGCCGGCGGAGGAGTGCATCGAGATTGAATATCGGACCCAACTTTTAAACCAAAACAAATTAGGCTTGGTTGTGGGCAAAGCAGAGCTTATACGGCTAGGTCATTTCGACGATGTCGATATGGCCTTGATCGTTCATACCCACAACGAGTCGGTTGGCAAAAAGGTGGCTGCGCTCGAATCCTGCAATGGTCTTCTTATAAAATCGGCTCGCTTCATGGGCCGGGCATCCCACGCGGGCTCAGATCCTGAAAAGGGCGTTAACGCCCTCAATGCAGCACAATTAGCTTTAGCCGCGATCAATGCTCAGCGAGAGACGTTTCGCGATGAAGACTCTATACGTGTTCACCCGATTTTGACCAAGGGCGGTGACTCAGTGAACGTCGTTCCTGCAGATGTGCGTATGGAGACCTTTGTTCGGGGAAAAACAAATGCAAGTATACTAGACGCCGATGCGAAGGTGGATCGGTCTCTCAGGGCTGGCGCGCTTGCTGTCGGAGCAAGCGTCGAAATAAAAACGATCCCAGGATGTATGCCCTTAAACGACGACCCGGATCTGAAGGAGATATTTCGAGCCAATATCATCGATCTTTTTGGTGAAGGCCAGTTTGTCGAAATCGGACATGATGGCGGCGGGACCGATGTGGGAGACATCGGCCACATAATGCCGGCATTTCATCCGTCCATGGGGGGAGCGACCGGTGATTTCCACAGCCAAAATTGGCGAATCTCGGATAAGGACCTTGCCTATCTCGGCCCTGCCAAAGCGTTGTCTTTGACCGCCATAGATCTGCTCTGGGATGATGCGCAGGAAGCGAAGTCGATTCTGACAAATTACGTCTCGGCCATGACTAAAAGAGAGTATCTGGCGTTTCAGGACAATCTATTCAGGACTGAACGTTATAATGGTCAGACGGGAAAATCGGAGATTGCTTCTCAAAAAGTCTAAGGTAGTACTGAATAGGTATTGTGCATTAATATGCAGCAGACTGAACAACAGGAGGGATCGAAATGGAAATTAAGAAGGAACTTTTAGCGTCTGAGCATCTAAAACCGCTGTTTAAGGATGCAACCCAGCTTGAATTCGGGAAAACCTATACTGACCATATGTTTACGATGGAATATCGTTCTGGCCAAGGGTGGATGCATGCGGAAATAAAACCTTATCAGGCATTGTCACTGGAACCTGCAACTATGATGTTTCATTATAGCCAGTCAGTTTTCGAAGGACAGAAAGCATATCGGTCGCCAGAAAATGACATTCTACTATTTAGACCATACGAGAATGCCAGGCGGTTAAACCGCTCCCTGTCGCGCATGGGGATGCCCACCATAGACGAAAATCTTTTTGTCTCGGCAGAGTCCGAACTTCTCAAGGTGGAGAAGCGGTGGATCCCCGCACAAAAAGGAGCATCCCTTTATATCCGTCCGGTGGTTTTCGCCACGGAAGCTCTTTTGGGTGCCGTCAGGCCGTCTGATAGCTATCTTTTTTTTATCATGCTTTCGCCAGTGGGCTTTTTTTACAAAGAAGGATTTAATCCGGTGCGTCTGATGGTTGAAAAGAATTATTCCCGCGCCGCAGCGGGAGGCACCGGTGAAGCCAAAACAGGTGGAAACTATGCCGGAACCATCATTGCCACCCAAAGTGCAAATGCCAAGGGATACAGTCAGGTATTGTGGCTCGATGCCAAGGAACACCGCTACGTGGAAGAGGTCGGAACCAATAATATATTTTTCGTAATTGACGGCATACTGGTGACGCCGCCTTTGACCGGCACCATACTGCCTGGAATTACACGTAAATCAGTGCTTGAAATGGCTGGTGATCTGGGAATTGACACCGAAGAACGTCTGCTCACTATCGAGGAGCTTGTGGAGGGAATTGAATCCGAAAGTGTAACCGAGGCTTTTGGGTCCGGAACAGCGGCCGTGATCAGCCCCGTGGGAGCCATCAACTATGATGAAAAGGAATATACCATTAACAAGAATAAGACCGGCCAATGGACACAAAAATTTTTCGACACACTCACGAGCATTCAGTATGGCACCATTAAAGATAGATACAGCTGGATTTATCGCGTAAATTGAGAAGAAAGAAAGGACTGATATGAAAAAGAATCGGTTTGATCTGCAGCAGATGAAGACCAACGGTGAAAAAGCTGTCTGGATGACAGCTTACGATTACGTAACGGCACAGCTGGCCGAAAAGGCCGGCATGGATATGTTGCTGGTGGGTGACAGCCTTGGAATGGCTGTTTATGGATACGCGGGCACCCTTCCCGTGACTATGGATCAATGTATTTGTCACGCTGAGGCGGTTCGCCGTGGCGCCCCTCGCACATTTGTGATAGGCGATATGCCTTTCGGGGCCTATCATGCCAGCGTCGAAGATGCGGTACGCAACGCTATACGATTTTACAAAGAGTGTGCCGTGGATTGCGTCAAGCTGGAAGGCGGACAGGGCGTTACCGAAATTATTCGAGCCATTGCAAACAACGGCATGCTTGTCATGGGTCATGTAGGCCTGACGCCGCAGAGTTCAGCCGTTTTGGGTGGATTTAAGGCACAGGGCCGTACAGCGGAATCGGCAAAGGCAATTATCGCAGACGCGCAGGCAGTCTATGAAGCCGGCGCTTTCGCTGTTTTGGTTGAGGCGGTTCCACCGGAAGTGATGAAAATCATCACCTGCGAGTTGCCGATACCTGTTTACGGCATCGGGGCGGGGGTTGAATGCGATGGTCAGGTGATGATCTGTTCAGATATCCTGGGCATTTTTCAGGCTTTTACACCAAAATTTGTTAAAAAATATGCCAATATAGGCGCTGAAATGCTGAAAGTTTTTGAAGAATATTGTAACGATGTGCGGGCGTCCAGGTTCCCGGGTGCCGAACACACCTATACGATGATTGCCGGGGAACTTGAAAAATTAATGACATTGCGTAAAAAATAACCTTCTCTCTTGGAGGCGAGCGGGGTGCATAAAGCATAGTCGCCTATATGTATGATTTCTATGTTCACTGATTTTATAAATAAGCTGAATGTTTTGTTTCATAGTCCTCAATTTTTTATCTTACGACATAAGGTCGTCAAGCACATCAAGTCTTAAGTTGTTTGAACAAAACCCACTGAGTTGAAACCTTTATTGAGTTGCGACTATGGAAATTCATTTTTATTCCCCAAGCTGAAGAGCCATTTTACAACCAATTAATAAAAAGACTACCAGAACAAACATATGAATTGTGCTTGCAGGCAAGGGTTGAGATTATTACGATCTGGGAGAATTTCGAAAAGTGAAGATTATGTAACACAGCATAAATATTTACGTGATTACAATCAGTTGACATAATACGAAAAAGTTTAAGTCCACGAAAAGAAAAACTCATAGGTGATTTGTCATGGAAGAAGGGCACTTTCAATTCAGGGGAATTTGCTCATTTTTGCATTTTTGTAATAAATAGGATATCTGTAACGGCGAGCGTGGCAATTGTTATTGTGAAATGTAATGTAATCACGGGTTTTTTTAGGCTCGGTTTATGCCAGATGATCTCATCTCAGTTCACCGAATTTCTGTGATCGATGATTTTTCCTGAGGTAATCTGCACCGAACCGGCTTTCTGGATGACCACCACATGGT
>RCNC010001779.1_pt1 | contig 22283 bp, 18 predicted proteins | sample 2041301 | NCBI WGS metagenome assembly RCNC01 (sample SAMN09708231, study PRJNA481090) | Marine sediment metagenome, whole genome shotgun sequencing project. | biome: marine sediment; feature: ocean; material: sediment; isolation source: Sewage treatment plant 13A marine sediment (STP13A) ...
TTCGTCACTGCGGCGTACGGTGTACGCCTCATTATCGACATGGACCCCCGCCTTCGCGGGGGCAAGTTTCGTGCGCCTTGCATATGGACGTTTTTGAACGGCCTGCGCATCAGGGCTCCTTACAAAGCCTGCTAGAGCCGGAAGGAGAGCCCTTTTCCACGTTTGTCGATAGCCTCAGGGAGGTGCCTCTTGAAGACCACGGTGACCGTACTCTGCGAGAACACGGCGGGTGTGCCGATGAAGATCATCGGTGAACACGGGCTTTCCATCCTGATCGAAAGGGGGGAGGATCGACTTCTTTTCGACACGGGCCAGGGCATGTCTCTCCTCCGGAATGCCTCCAGCCTGGGAAAAGACCTGTCCCAGGTGGCGCGCGTTGCGCTGAGCCACGGTCACTACGATCACACAGGCGGGCTGGCAGATTTTCTGGATTTGTCTCCGCACGCGACGGTCTTTGCCCACCCGGACGTGTTCATCGAACGGCTGGCACGATTCGAGAGCCCGGCCGGACCCCAGACGATGTCCATCGGGATCCCCTTTGCCAGGGAAGACCTCGAAAAGAAGGGGGCACGATTCGACCTGTCCCCTGCCCTGCGCGAAATCGCTCCGGGCATCACCTTCACCGGGGAGATTCCCCGGCCGGAGGGCTGGAAGACGTGGGACAACCGGCTCGTGGTCCGGGATGGAGACGACTTCCGGTTAGACCCGTTCCTGGACGATGCAAGCCTGGTTCTCGACACCGACCAGGGGCCTGTTCTCGTCCTCGGCTGTGCCCACGCAGGCCTCCACGCCATCGTGGACCACGTGAGGGACAAGACGGGAATCGACCATTTTCACGCGATCCTGGGGGGCACCCATCTCGGAGCCGGGACCAGGGACGACTGGGAGAAGGCTCTGGACCTTCTCGAATCCTGCCGGGTGGAGAAGATCGCCACGAGCCACTGCACGGGCTTCCACGCTGCAAGCTTCCTCGCCTGCCAACTCGGCGACCGCGTTTCCCCGGCTGCAGCAGGCGTCTCTTTTGAGTTTTGAAGGAAGCCCATCTATAGTGTTCCGCGTGACTCCGGGAAGACAGGCTATTAGCCATTAGCTCTTAGCTGAACGTTAGAGGAAGCTCATGTGGGACGAGGTCCGTAAGTTGTTTCCGATCAACGAGCACTGCACATACCTGAACAACGCAGGTGTTTCCCCGCCTTCCACACGCGTACTCGAGGCTCTCGAGTCCTACCATCGGGATCATGCCCTCTACGGAGTCCACAAGCTCCTCCCCAGGTTCGTGGAGACCGGAACCCGGATCAAGGAGATCCTTGGCGAGTTCCTCCAGTGTTCCCCCTCCTGCATTGCCCTCACCCACAACACCTCAGAGGGCATGAGCATCGTAGCCCAGGGGTTCCAGTGGAAGGAAGGCGATTGCGTACTCGGGTTGGACCGGGAATACCCATCCAATGTGTACCCCTGGTGGAATCTCGAGAAGAAGGGGGTGCGGCATCTGCGGCTGAAGCCGGCTCATTCAGGGGAGACCCTGGCGGTATTGAAAGAAGGCATCGACGACAACGTGCGGATGGTGGCAGTCTCAGCGGTGGACTGGTGTTCGGGTTACGTTCTCGACCTTTCCGATCTGGGCGAGTTCTGCCGGCGCCAGGGCGTCACTCTTGTGGTGGACGTGGCGCAGGCCTTGGGCGTCATCCCACTGAACCCGGAGGCCAGCGGTGTCGCTGCCATGGCGGGCTCGGGTTGGAAATGGTTGATGGGCCCCATAGGGATCGGGGTCTTCTACTGTCATCCTGGTCTGATGGAACAACTCGAACTCGTTTACGTTGGAACGGATACGGTTGTGGACTCCCACAACTACCTTGACTACCGGTTCGAACCCAAGCCGGACGCGTCCCGCTTCGAGTTCTCCACACCCAACGTGAACGACTGGGTGTACCTCCTGGCAGCTATCCGGCTCCTCCATGAGATCGGTCTCGAAAACGTTCGAAAACGAATCCTGTCTCTCAACGCATACCTGCGCGACGGGCTCCGGAACAAGGGACTTCACATTCGCGGCTCCGTCGAAGAACAAGAGCAGTCAGGGATCCTATCCTTCTGGCGTGAGGACCTCGACGCCTCCAAAGAGGCCCACCGGCTTGGCGGCGAGGACATCTTCGTCGCGGCCCGAGACGGCGCCATCCGTGTCTCCCCTCATATCTACAACAATGAGGAAGATATGGATCGGCTCCTCGCTTCCGTTCCCAGCGCCTAGGTCTCTCCCGCACCCGCACCCGCACCCGAAACATTGCAGTTCAGTGGCTGTCCCCAAACAACGAGAAGCGAGCATTGCGAGCTGCCAAGGGGGTCAGACCTACACATTTGACAAAGCTGGCTCCCCCCCTCTTGTTGAGGACGATTTTGTCAAATGTGTAGGTCTGACCCCTAGTTGTCCCCTATTTGTTCAGAAGGATAATTCTGCTTTAATTATAGTGTGTTATGGAAAGTATTTAAAGTTAATTATGACTCTTCTTCTTGGGGGGAGCGAGAAAGGATTCGCCTGGCAAGTTGCCAGTCCTCGCGTCGAAATACACCCGCAACCGCGAGGAGGCACGCATACAGTGCGAGAAAGCTGAACGCCACGGCCAGAGGATGGCCGGCAAAGAGCTTGAATGATGCGGCCAGGCTCAGGATACCGACCAGTACAGGCTTTATTAATGAGCCGAGAAAGCCTCTCCCATGAGCCAGCATGGGCGGGTAACAGGCTGCCGCGATCATGGCGAATCCGTAGCTCAGCAGGGTCGCGAGCGCGGCGCCCGTTGCACCCTGGGAAGGAATCCAGAGCCAGTTAAGGACCACGTTCAGCAAGGCGGCGATCGAGATCGTCAACCCCAGTGCCTTCTGGCGACCCATGACGACGTATACGGAGCCGAGCAGGAAGCCGCCGGACAGGAAGATGAGCGTGGACGCGAGCATGATGACCGGGGTGGCGGCAGGGGCAAAAGGCCGGCCGAAGAGCAACGTCACCGCATGGCCCGACAAGGGGGCGAGGAAACATGGAACAGCGACCCCGAGTATCGAAAGATATCGAAAGCCGAGGCGACTCGTACGCTCGAAGGCCTCGGGATCCTGTTCGTAGTACCTCGAAAGCAACGGGAACAGAGAACTCAGGGCCGCCACCGGAAGGATCAGGAACGCCTCTGTAAGCCTCACCGCCGCAGAGTAGTATCCCAGAACGGCGTCCCCGCTCATGTCCTCCAACATGATCTGGTCGATGCGCTGGATCAACAGGGTCGGGATCACGACCAGGGCGAGAGGCCATGCCTCCTTGATCAGGTATTTCCACTGAGCAGGGTCGACCCGCCACTTCGGGCGGAAGCGTCGTCTCGCGTAGTAGGTCTTCGCGAATGCCTCGAGCGCCCCGGACAAGACGATCACCGCGAAGATCACCGCGAGGCCCTGTCCGGCAACCATGACGAGAACAACGAACAGGAGGTTGAGCATCCTGGCAACAATCTCGAGTACAGAGGGAAGGCGAAGCTCGAGGGTGGAAAAGAAGGCGGCCGTGTACAGTGTGAGAGGCGCGAGGAAAAACCCGGCACCACCGATAGCTATGTATAGCAGCTTCTCCGGCTCGTAGCCCGAAACCCATGCCACGAGGAGTGCAGCGGCGTAAATGATGCAGGCCAGGATCGTCTTCAGGAAAATGCCGTTTCCGACAAGGGATTCCGAGCCTTTCAGGTCCCGCGAGGCTTCCCGGATGACGATCACGTCGAGTCCCATGTGGGTCAAGAACCCGAACAGGGCCAGGTAGGCCGTAACGAACGCGAACTTTCCGAACCCCTCGATCCCGAGATACCGGGCCAGAAGAAGGATGACGACGAAGCTTGCCGCCTTGCCGAGCACCCGTGCCCCGCTCACCCAGAGGGTGTTGGTCGCGATCCTTCGCGCCAGGCTCATCTTCGGCTCTGCTTGGTCTTCCATGTTGGTACACCGATCAGGGTTTGCGCCACAGAAACCCCATCGGAGCCTTTCCCCGTGGGGCAGAAACGCCGCCACTTATAGCTGAGGGATTCCCACTTTCGTGGGAATGACGATGTGTAATGGCCTTTGCCCTTTTACCCTTCCTTCATGTTCGCCGGTCCAGAAGGGACCGATAGAGTCGCTCGGTATCGGCCAACTCCCGTTCCAGACGGAATCTCTCGTGAAAGGCCTTCTTGCCCTCCTCTCCCATCCCCACCCTCTCGTCCGGAGACCGGATCAACCGCAGAATTGCCTCCGCCAGCGAGTCCGAGTCTCCAGGGGCAAAGAGAAGGCCGTTCTCTCCATGGCGGACGATCTCAGGGATGGCGCCGGAATTACTCCCCACGATCGCCCGGCTGTTGGCCATGGCCTCGAGCAAGACGATCCCGAAGGCCTCGTTGTTCGAGGGCAGCACGAGAATGTCCAGCGCCAGCATCAACGATGGGATATCCCCCAGGAACCCGGGCATGATGATCTGCTTCTCGAGGCCCAGGGTCTCGATCATCGTGCGAATCTTCTTGGCGTATTCGACCTGTCCCGGGACCCCGACGATCAGAAAGCGGCATTCCGGGTAATCCGCCGAAATCCTCTTTGCTGCCCGAATCAGGAGATCTTGCCGCTTCCCTTCCGACAGGGAGGCGACCATGCCCACCAGCAGGGTGTCCTTCTCGAGGCCCAGTCCTCTGCGGATTTCCTCTGCCCCCTGCGGGTCCCCCACGGCTTCCTCGCCCAGACCGTAGTGAATCACCTCCACCTTGGTCGGGTCGATCGGATACGTCTCCAGCGTGTTCTCACGGATGTAGTGCGAGTTGGCTACCAGCGCATCGAGCCGTCGGGCCAGGAGTCTGTGCAGCGGATCCGTCTTCCCGGAACCGGGCGGCGTGCCGCTGTGCTTCGTATAGAGAAGGACGGACGACCGGCGAAAGACACCGGCCAGGAGCATACCTCGCCACGTGTCGCGCGAAGCGTGAACATGGATCACGTTGATTCCAAGAGATTGGGTCAACCGCCTGAGGGGGACATAGGATCGAGGATCCAGGTACCACCGGAACGGGAGTACCACGCGGTCGAACCGCCTCTCCGTTGCATGTTTGTCCGTGGCCGTCTTCGACCGCATGGCGAACAGAAGCGGGTGTCCTTTCCGCGAAAGCCCGTCCGCCACGACCAGGGGGTGCATCTCCATGCCTCCCCAGCCCCACGAACTGTTGATGAACAGGATTCTCATATCGGACATGGGCTTCCGGTCGCTTCTTCACCTGAGGGGTTGACGTCGAAGAATGAATAGGGGAACAAGGTGCAGAAAGTCAAGGCTCGTTTCCCTTTTCCAGGCCGGGGCGATATAATGTCTGTTTTGCGTTTCCCTCATAATAGGGTCGGTTTGGGGCATCGTGAGGGCCCGGGCAGAGGACAGTCTAAGGGAACACGTGTCGGAAGGGCAAATGACGAGGTACCGAAGGCCACCGTATCCTTACTGCCCATGGTGCGCGCACTCCCTTTCGAAGGAAAACCCGTTCCGGCAGGAATGCAGTTCGTGCGGGTTTGTGCTCTACCACAACTCCAGCCCATGCGTGGGGGCCCTCCCGAGAGACGAGCGCGGCCGGGTCCTGCTCGGCAGGCGGGGGATCGAGCCGTATCGAGGCGACTGGAACACGGTCGGCGGGTTCCTCCAGTATGGAGAGGATCCCTTCGCCGGACTGAAGAGAGAGGTGAAAGAAGAGCTCGGCGTTGCCTGCGAGGTAGACGAGTTCATCACGATGGAAGCGGATACCTACGGCACAGACGGCCCCGCCCTGATGAACGCGTACTTCACCGTGCGTCTCGCTCCGGGCGCAATGCGGCCCCAGGACGACGTCACCGAACTGCGGTGGTTTCCCCTGGACGGGCTGCCGGAAAACATAGCCTTTGAAAGCGATCGGAAGGCATTTCGGATTCTTTCTCAGAAGACGAAGAGATCCTCCGGACACGGAGAAGAACCATGACAAAAGAAGCCAAGTATGCCCCTGGATTCCTGATATCCGTCCCTCAGTTGCTCGATCCGAACTTCTATCATGCGGTCGTGCTGCTGATCGAGCACACCTCCGAGGGCGCCATGGGCTTGACCATCAACCATCCGACAGACAAGCCGATCCGAAGCCTTTACGAAGAAATGGGGCGTCCCTGGCTGGGCGACGATCAACCTCTGCTCATGCGGGGGGGGCCCGTACAACCGGAACATGCGTGGATTCTGCACGGCCCGAAATGCAGCCACGGCGCGGCGTACGAGGTCACGGATGAACTCCAGTTGAACACCTCCCTGGATGCCTTGGACGCACTCGTGAAGGCAAGCGATCCCTTCCGGTTCTTCATCGGGTATGCGGGATGGGGTCCGGGACAGCTGGAGCATGAGATTCAGCAGGGCGCCTGGATCCTTTCCGATGTGGATATCTCGCTGGTGTTCCAGACGCCCCCTCAAGAGGTGTGGCAAGCCAGCTTGAAGCGAATGGGCATCGATCCCGCCATGCTGGTAATGGGGAGCGGTGTCCACTAATGGGGTGACGTGCAAATGTCGCTATGTTTCAGGAGAGTCTTGCCCCTAGGTGCTGTCCTGGGTTCCCTCTCCGATTTGCTTGGGCTCCGTCTCTCCCTCCCCCTACAAAGTCGCCCGGCACAAATCTCCGAGGGAACCCAGGACAGCACCTAGCCCCTTGAGCTTTGCCAGGGATACATAGCGATAGTTTCTAGTCGACTCACTATTGAACGCCTTTCCTTAAGGGGGATTATAGATGTGGCTGAAGTAAAAGAGGCGTGTGGGCTGTTTGGTGCGTTCGGAACCCCTGAGGCTGCCTACGAGGTCTATTGTGGGCTCTATGCGCTTCAACATCGGGGCCAGGAAAGCGCCGGCATCGTGGCCAGCGACGGCAAGAACATCGTCTCCCAAAAGGGCATGGGGCTTGTACCCAACGTCTTCACCCTGGAGTCCCTCGAACCCCTCAAGGGGGATATCGCGATCGGCCACGTCCGCTACTCGACGACAGGGGGCTCGAATGCGCAGAACATTCAGCCCCTCGTCGTGCGCTATAAGAAGGGGCTGCTCGCCATCTCCCACAACGGGAATATCGTCAACGCAAAGGCCCTGAGAAGAGCCCACGAGAAGAGCGGCTCCATCTACCAGACGGGAACCGACTCGGAGGTCCTGAGCCATCTGCTGGCCCGGCCGTCCCATCAGAAGATGCGGGACCCGCTCTCCCACTGTCTCAATCACCTGAGAGGGGCGTTCTCCTTCCTGCTCCTGGAGAAGGATCGGATCGTCGGGGTTAGGGATCCCCATGGGTTCCGGCCGCTCGTGCTGGGTAGGAGGGGAAAGACCTATTTCCTGGCATCGGAAACCTGCGCCTTTGACCTCATACGGGCGGAATACGTCCGTTCACTCGAACCGGGCGAGATCGTCACCCTCACGAGGGCAGGGCCCCGGTCCGACTTCATCGAAGGCCCTCCCCCCCTTCGACACGCCCACTGTATCTTTGAACTGATCTACTTCGCCCGGCCGGACAGCATCGTGTTCGACCAGACGGTCCACAACGTCCGCAGTCAGTTCGGCGCGACCCTGGCCAAGGCAAACCCGGTCGATGCGGATTACGTCATCTCGGTTCCGGACTCGGGGATCTCACCCGCCATCGGATACGCCAACGCTTCGGGCATCCCTTACGAGCGGGGCTACATCCGAAACCATTACGTGGGAAGGACTTTTATCGAGCCGCAGAAGGCAGGCAGGGTCGAAGGCGTCCGGTTCAAGCTGAATGTGGTAAAGGATATCGTGGAGGGCAAACGACTCGTAGTCGTGGACGACTCGATCATACGGGGGACAACATCCAAGTCCCGGGTCAGGGCTCTTCGAGAGGCCGGGGCAAAGGAAATCCACCTGCGTATCAGCTCTCCGCCTTGCCGCCATCCCTGCTACTACGGAATCGACTTCCCTGATCCGAGGGAACTCATCGCTGCCAAGAGGTCTGTCGAAGAGATCCGGAAGTATCTCGGGGTCGAAAGCCTTGCATACCTCAAGCCGGAGGCGATGCTCTCCTGCGCCATTCACCCTGCGAAGGACTACTGCACGGCCTGCTTCACGGGCGACTACCCCGTGCCCGTGAGGATGCCCCGAGGCAAGATGGACCTGGAAGAAGAAGGCCTGTCCGGCGCCCCCGAGCGGCGAGGAAGAAGTAAGCGCGGAGAGGCCTAAGCCCCCCAAGAATTATCAATCGTCCTCGTCCTCGAACGGAAGAGAGGGGATTGGAGCGAACTTATCGGGGACAGCCACTGAATGCTGCGTGCCGCGGTTGGGCGGGCGCGGGACCTTTCGCCTTTATCCTTTCGCCTTCCCCCTACATGGGCCTGACCCCTTCCTTTGCGCTACATATACGACCAAAGGCCACACAAGCGAAATTCCCGCGCCGAGAGCAAACAGCCCGCCGTAGCCGATCCGGTCGGCCAGCAGGCCGGAGAGGGTGCTCACGCTCATCTTCCCGACCACTTCCACCGCCGCCAGGGCCGTGTAATGGGTCGCCCCGACCCTCCTGTCACAAAGGTCCATCATGAAGGCGAACATGACAGGGGTGATCATGCCGCCGAAAAAGTGTTCCGCCAGGGTCACCGGGTAGACGACCCCGAGTGACAAGGGCTGCTTCAGGAAGGGAAGCACCGCAATGAGCACCAGCGGTCCTGCCCGCAGGATCCCCACCCAGAAGAGCGACTTCATTCGCTCCTGGGTCTGTCCGATCCAACCGCCGAAGATCGAGCCGGCCAGGCTGAAGGCAAGCCCCCAAGTGCCGCAGAGGATGCCAATGGACGGAGCGTCCACCCCTCCGTCCAGCAGGAACAGCCGGTACATGGCATCCACACCGGCTTCGCCCATCTTGTAGGTGGCGATCAGCAACAGCGCGACCGGCAGTCCCGGTCGCGCGGCAAGCAGGACGAGAGACTCGAGTATCTCCTTCATCTTGGGGGAGACATCCTCGCCCGACCGGAGTCTGCTGCTCTCCGGGTAGCCGGCAGCAACGAAGAAGATCAGCAGGGTGATGGCAGCCATGGCCATGCAGATGCCTTTCCACCCAAGTTGTGCGGAGAAGGCCAGAAGGATTCCTCCCGTGCACAGCATGCCCACCTTGAACCCCACGACCTGCGCGGCATTCCCGGGACCTCGCTCCCCCTCGGACAGGATGTCCACTGCCAGGCCGTCGACCGCGATATCCTGTGTGGCGGCCACGAGGTTGATCCCGAGCACGACGAGCAACAGGCATGTGAGGGAGCCTGCGGACTCGGGCTCTTGAGGGCCCAGGAGGAGAGCGAGAACAGCCGAAACGATCACGCACGGAAGAATCCAACTCTTCCTTCTGCCCAGAGCAGGCCAGGAGAATCGGTCCACCAGCGGGGCCCAAAGAGGTTTCAGGATCCACGGGAGTCCGAGCAGGCTGTAGAACCCGATGGCGGTCCGGCTCCATCCCGCCTGGCGCAGGAAGAGCGGCAGGACCGAGATGAAGAACCCGTAGGGCAACCCCTGCACCACGTAGAGGAGGAACAGGGTCGAGAGCCGCCGCCGGAAGGGGGGCGGGGCGCCCGAAACCTCTGCATCGTCCAGGGCCCTGACAGCTTGGTCAACCATGCGACGCATACCCCGCGTCTCTGCTCATGGATTCGTTCTCCAGCCTGTTTTCACCCAAGAGGATGTTCGAAAGTCTTGGCCGGGTCAAGGCATCGTTGGAGATCAGTCTTGATCGCTGCCTGCCGTTTTGCTAGCCTGTCCTCTACCTTGTTTCACCGGCCTACGTTCCGCGGATGGATTGATCGGAAGCAGCCAGCCGTCCCCCGGCGCTGGCGCCGCAGATTTGAACCAATTCCCTTACGAGGCTCATTGAAGGTTTCTCATGGAATCGAAGAAGCTCAAACAAACACAGCGTTACGTGCTCCGACTGTTTATGATGGGGTCCAACGAGCACATCAAGCGCTTGATTCCCAAATTGAGGCCGGCGGAGATCGTGGAGCTTATGGCACACCTGCGGAAATCGGACCAGATCCGGTTCCTTCAACTGCTCTTCGATGTACGAATGGCCGCGCCCACGCTCACGGAACTGCCTGCGGAATTCGCCAAGGAACTCATCTGTCAGTTTGCAGATGATGCGATTGCGGAGATGACCCGAAGGCTCTCACCGGACGACGCGGTGGACCTGCTTGCCTATCTCCCCGAAGAACGCCAAGAGCAGGTTCTGGAGCAGTTCAACGAAAGGGAAAGATGGACCCTGGAAAGGCTCCGGCTGTATGACGAGGATACGGCCGGCGGCCGCATGACCACCGAGTACATAGCCCTCTCCGGCGAGATGACCGCAGCGGAGACCCTGGATGCGCTGCGCCAGAAATACGAGACAAGCGACTTGTTGGACATATACGTCACGGACGATCACAATCACCTGACCGGCATCCTCCCTTTGCGGAGCCTGGTCTTCGCATCGGGACAAACCCACGTCAAGGACTTGATGGTCCCGGATCCGGTCACTGTCCAACCGGATACACCCCAGGAGGATGTGGCCAATCTGGTGTCGGATTTCGACCTTCTGGCCGTGCCGGTCGTGGACGAGGAGAACAAGATCCTCGGCGTGGTCACCTTTGACGACATCTTGGAAGTCATGGAGGAAGAGGCCACCGAGGACATGTACCACCTGGCCGGCCTCGACACGGCGGAAAGGGTCTTCTCAACGGTGAGCCGGTCGGTACGCCTCCGGGTTCCCTGGCTCTTGATCAACCTGGGCACCGCACTTCTGGCCGCCTTCACCGTCTCTCTCTTCAAGGAGAGCATATCCAAGTTCGTAGCACTGGCCGTGCTCATGCCGATCGTAGCGAATGTGGGAGGCAACGCCGGCAGCCAAAGTCTCACCGTGGTCGTCCGCGGCATGGCCCTCGGGGAACTCGAATTTGCGAGCCGCTGGAAGGCAATCTCGAAAGAGGTCTCTGTCGGCTTCTGCACCGGATCGATCAACGGGCTGATCATGGCGTTGATCGCTTACCTCTGGTACGGGAACCTCTGGCTTTCCCTCATCCTCTTTGTTGCCATGATCGCCAACATGCTCCTGGCAGGCCTGTTCGGAGCCGTTGTCCCGCTGCTTCTGAAGTGGGCAGACAAGGACCCTGCCCTGGGCTCCCACATCCTGGTCACCACCGTGACGGACGTGGGGGGGTTCTTCATCTTCCTGGGCCTGGCCACCGTCCTGATGGGCTACCTGAACATCCCCCTTTAAGTCCTTAGCCCATTGACAACCTCCGTTCCTCTTGGAGTAAGGGGTTGATGAAAGACTCGATCCTCGACAGGGAAACAGACATCCGAACAAGGGCAGAGGCGGCCGGACAAGGCCATCTCTTTGCCTGGTGGTCGGACCTCGACCGGGCCGAGCGGGCATCACTCCTCGAACAGGTCGATTCGATCGAGTTTCCCCTCCTGGAATCTCTGGTGAAAGACCTGGTCATTCATCCCGGAAAAGAGCAGGCGACGCCTCTCGAGCCGGCTCCGATCATCCCGATCCCCGGAAGTGGAGCCGAGCAACGGGAAAGCGAGATCGCCCGAGAGCATGGAGAAGCCCTGCTCAGGGAGGGAAAGGTAGCGCCCCTGGTCGTCGCCGGCGGTCAAGGCACCCGCCTGGGGTTCCAGGGACCCAAGGGCGCCTTTCCGATCGGCCCCGTGTCGAACAAATGCCTTTTCGCATTCTTTGCAGAACGAATCCTGGCCACGCAGAGTCGTTACGGCCCCTCCGTTCCGTGGCTCATCATGACCAACCCGGACAACGATGCGGAAACCAGGGCGTTCTTCGAAGAGAACGACTTCTTCGGTCTCGTCCCGGAGCAGGTCCACTTCTTTGTCCAGGGCACCATGCCGGCCGTGGATGAACACGGCAAAATCCTTCTTACGTCACGCCACGAGATCGCCCGAAGCCCGGACGGGCACGGGGGAACGCTGCGGGCGCTCGATCGAGGCGTCGCCCTCGACGTTCTCGCGTCCCAGGGCATAGAAGAGATCTCGTACTTCCAGGTGGACAATGTGCTGGCCAAGGTGCTGGATCCGGTGTTCATCGGCCATCACGCCCGGGCAGGCGCCGAAATGAGTACAAAGGTAGTCCGCAAGGCCTATCCAGGGGAGAAGGTAGGCGTCATCGGTATTCGGGGCGGTAAGCTCGGCGTGACCGAATACAGCGACCTTGGCGAAAAGGACATGGAGGCCCGCGGTCCGGACGGGGAACTGAAGTACTGGGCCGGCAACGTCGCGATCCACATGGTCAGTGTAGCATTCGTAAGGAGGCTCGAAGAATCGGGAATCCGCTTGCCCTTCCACAGGGCGGACAAGAAGGTGCCCTTCATCGACGCAGAGGGGAAACGAATCGAGCCGGAACGCCCGAATGGGATCAAGTTCGAGTCCTTCATCTTCGACGCCCTCGGGTACGCGAAGAATCCCGTCACCCTGGAGGTCAGCCGGGAGGAGGAGTTCTCTCCGGTGAAGAACGCCACCGGTGTCGATTCACCGGAAACGGCACAGCGAGACCTGATGGAGACCTTCGCCTCCTGGCTCGAAGAGGCGGGCGTAAAAGTGCTCCGGAACGAGAAAGGCGCCTTGGCCGCAAGACTCGAAATCAGCCCGCTCTACGCACTCGATCGCGAAGAAGCGATCCGAAGAATCCCCCCGGATCTCGCGATCACGGACGAATTACTACTGTCAGAGTGATGAGAACCCGGAGACGTTCTACAACACGTCATTCCCGCGGAGGCGGGAATCCAGTGGCTTAGAAGAGCCTCCAGGAAAGGACCTGCGCTTTGGACAGCCTGAAGCAGGCGCGAGAGCGCCTTCAAGAGATACTGGACCGAAAACGCACGGATCGCTCTTTGCCCGTCCAAGTCCATCCCCTGGACCCTGATGAGGCAATCGGCAAGGACGCAGACCCTTCCTTTGCAATCAAGAAAGGAAAGGAACGGGTCATCGAGGCCACGTTCCAGGGACACAAGGGCCAGGCCTTCACGGATCGCCCCAGCCGTTGGTCAGGCACGTTGGTAGACCTGCTATCGTTGACCCTGGTTGAGATTTCGAATCGTGCCGTCTTCGTGGCCGGCCTCAACGCAGTGCTCAGCGCCTTGGAGCAACTCCCCGGAACCATCCACTGCAAGGATAAAGACCCGTCCCTGTGTGGGCCTGAAATCGCCCGAAGCCTCTACGAGCGCTTCGGCGAGGTCCGGGTCGGGCTTGTCGGGCTCCAGCCCTCAATCCTCAAGGCTCTGGTTTCCCAGTTCGGCCCAGACGCTGTTCGGGTGGTGGACTTGAACCCGGAGAACATCGGGGAAACGCGTTCAGGGGTTGTTGTCTGGGATGGAGAAGAGGATCTCTCCCGACTCGTCGCAGAATGCGATGTTGGCCTCGCCACGGGTTCGAGCGTGGTCAACGGGACCCTCGACGAGATCCTGGAGCATTTTCAACAGGCAGAGAAACCCCTCATCCTTTTCGGGAACACCATCTCGGGTGTTGCAGCCCTGCTTGGCCTGGAGCGCCTATGCCCTTTCGGAAGATCTATTTCGTGAGAAGATGCTTGGCCTTCAACAGGTAGGCAATGTCCTGCTCGTCCTTGACGTTTGGCTCTCTGATCCTCTTGAGGCGGATGAGATCGTCTATGGATGGGATTCGGAAACGGATCTTGTCAGACTCGTCCTCTATGATCGTCGCCTCACTGTAGCATCCATCGAACTCGATCCCTTCATTCTCGGTATTCTTGATGCTCCTGTGAAAGAAGAGGTCGTACTTCCTCATCCCCGAAAAGGCGGTAACGATCGGTTCCTTGGTGTCCGGGGGGTGAGAGATCTCGAAGCCAAGGTCTTCGGAAAGCAACGACAGGCATTCGCTCTTGTCTGCCGGGTGTATCCACAGGTCGTGATCTGCGGTCAGAACGGGAGCACCGTACAGAATGACCGCCCGACGGCCGATGATCAGAAAACGGATTGTCCGTCTCTCGAACTCACGTACGACATCTAGGAAGTCGAGTTCTTCTTCCCCTTCCATCTCTTCTCCAAACTGAACCTTTGGATGAATCGCTGCGTTTGCTCCCATTCCCTGTCTATGTAAGCCAACCGCTTCGATGGTGGATATTCGGAGAACCAAAGCAAGTCCGCTTCAAGTTCTCTCTGTCGCCACAGGGGAATGTCGTCGATAGACCTGGGGTAAACTATCGTCTTGTCGGCCATCTGCCAACCCTCCAACTTCTAATCTGTAACATCTTGGAGCAAATGACAACAAGTTGTTCGAAAGGAGAGATCCTAGTTGATCCTCTTTGCGTTCTTCATGATCTCGTAGTTCCAGATACCCTTGCGGTAGCCGGGAACGGCGACCGAGGTGAGGGCCATCAGGGGGTAGGAGAACAGGGGGTGTCGCATGTTGAAGTCCATCACGGCAAGTCTTCCCGGTATACGGCTGAAGAAGCGTCGCAGGTAGTAGCTGATCCGGTAGTACTTGTTCATCTCCTTGAACTCCTCGAGTGCGCGCTCCGGATTGTCTACGGCCATGGCGGCCAGCTTCCCGGAAAGGATGGCCCCGGGGCGCCCGGATCCATGGCCCCTGACAACGTGCCCGCGAGCACGTAGCCGTCATGGAACAGCCGCGGGTTCCTTGCAGAACCTGTCGGCACCCGCCCAGTGAAGTACTCCCAGTTGGGCAGTTCCAGGTCGAATTTCTCCTTGATGTCCCTCTTGCAGGCCTCGAGGGTCTGTATCTTCACTTGACCCCGGCTGAAGAACAGGCCGTACATCAGGTTGTTCGCGCAGTTCGCATAGAAATAGTCCTTGGTGTACGGAGCCATCAAACCGGCCGCCCAGGGTTCCCTGTCCGTTTTCTGCGTTCCGGCGAACCCCCGGGTGATCTCGAAGGGAATCCCGAGAAAATCGTACATGCTCGCATCCAGCCCGGTGGCGATGATCGAGCCCAGCGGGATCTCTCGCAGGTCTTTGAGGAAGGTCCCGAACTCGAACTGAACCCCCGCTTCGCAGGCTTGATCGTAAAGGAGTTGGTCGATGCCGCTCTTCCTGGACCCTCGTTCGATCGCATGCATGGGACCGGGATTCAGCTCATACTTTCGATTGCCGACGACCGTATGGAAGCTCTTGATCGGGTGGAAGGCCGGCGTCACATCGATTCCGACCTGGTCACTCATCCAGGCCGGATCGATCGGCGTCGTATGGACCGACGGCATATCGTGGTGCATGCCGCCGAGCTTCTTTTCCCCCTCTATGACCAGGACCTCGCGCCCCTGACGTGCCAAGGTGATCGCCGCCACCATCCCCGACAACCCGGCGCCCAAAATATGGATTTTTTCAGCCATTCTTGTTCCTCCTCAAAGGGTCACGCCAATTTGAATCTGTGACCGATCCCATTGAACACGAAATCGATGACCTCTTCTTTCCGCTCCTCGATCATCTCCTTGGAGAAGACGTCTTTTTGCCAGAATTCCTTGACCGTCGAAGCCGCAACAAAAAATATGGTCATGAGCCCGAAGATGTTCGAAATCAGGTGGATGGTGTCGTTCTGGTCATCCCGCGTCCGTTCCATGTTGGAGAAGACGAACTGGTCCATCATCCCGAACATGTCACGGAGGTAGGGCTTGGACAGGACCTTGTTGACGTATTTCCCTTTATCGATCGACTCACGGAGAAGAATCCTGGCCATGTGATCCTTTTCGGCCAGGATCTCGATACCAAACCCAATCAACTGCTTCAGTTTCTCCTGCGGAGCAATCTCCGCCCGAATGATCGGGATGAGGCGCCGTTCGACGCCCACATAGAAGTCCTCGATGACGTTCTTGTACAGATTCTCTTTCCCGCCGAAGTGGTAATTGATCAGAGAGGGGGTTACCCGGGCGAGCTTTGCGATATCGTTTATCCTGGAGCCTTTCAGGCCTTTCTCCGCGAAGACCTTTACCGCAGCTTCCAAAATCCGGGCTTCGGTATTCTCGGAATTCTTCCTGTTTCTCTTCATAAACTTTTTTCCATGTTAAAGACACGAATACAATTGAATGTCTATTCAAATTTAGTGTATTTCACGCATCGTGTCAAGAAAATAAATGAGCATGATAATAATCGTAACTCGCTAATAATATGACTCTTTCTATGTATTTTGACCTAATGCGAAAAAATTGTTGACATCCTCGGTTATGCTCTGAGATAATTGGACCAAACGTTCAATAAATGGGGCATTCCTGTTGGTTTTTCAGTAAAATCCCCCCCCATCTCAACACAGGAGAGCAAGACATGAGAATCGAATACGGTGAGTTGATCCTTGAAGCGGGCGAGCGAACGATCCGGCCGGACATCTTCGCGCAGGTGGAGGGAGACGCGACGCCCCACCTGGTGGCCCGTCAATGCAACGACTGCGGCGACATTTCGTTTCCGCCCTTCCGGTACTGCCTCAAGTGCACCGGGGGAAAGGAAACCGTGAAGAAGGTCCTGAGCAATGACGGCATTCTGGCTTCCTACACGATTGCCCGACAGGTCATGCCCGGGTTCAACACGGACTACATCCTCGCAAATGTCCGGCTGAAGGACGACCCTTCCCTCGTGCTGGTAGCGCAGTTGACAGACGTGAAGCCCGAGGATGTGGAGATCGACATGGAATTGACGATGGTTCCAAAGATCATCAGCCAGCTGATGAACGGGGAGAAGGTTGTGTCCTACTGCTTCCGACCCAAAGACCCTGCCAAGGTAACCCCTGGAGAAGGAGGGCAGACCGAATGAGAGAAGTCGCAATTATCGGAGCCGGAATGATCAAGTTCGGGAAATTCCCCCAGTATGCGGCCGCCAAGATGGGCGGGGATGCAGGGCTCATGGCATTGGAACAGGCCGGCATCAAGCCGCCCCAGATCCAGGCGACCTTCCTCGGCAACATCGGGAACCCGCCCAACCTGGCTCAGCGTGTGAACGGTGAGCTAGGGACGACCGGAATCCCCGCCTTCAACCACGAAAACGCCTGTGCAAGCTCTTCGGCAGCATTCCGTCAGGCCGTATTGTCCGTGGCATGCGAAGTTCATGACTATGCGCTGGTCGTGGGCGTGGAGAACATGACCAGCCACATCGAGATGGGATCGATGACGGCCGGCCCTCTGGTCCTCCCCCACGGAGCCAACATGGAGGCAGACAACGGGATGCTCATGCCCGGGGTCTTTGCCCTGCTTGGAAGCCGGCACATGGCGGAGTTCGGCACGACCCCGGAACAGTTCGCCAGGGTGGCGGTGAAGAACCACAAGCACTCCGCCCTGAACCCGTATGCCCATTACCAGAAGGTATTCACCCTTGAAGAGGTCCTCGAGTCCCGCATGGTCTGCGACCCGCTCACCCTCCTGCAGTGCTGTCCCATAGGCGACGGGGCGGCCGCAGTGGTGATCACTACAGCGGAGAACGCAAAGAAGCACACGACCAAGCCGGTCTTCGTCGGCGCTTCCGTACTCACCTCGGGCCTGTACAAGGAATCCGCGGAGGGACCCGCGCGGATCGAGACCTGCGTGAGGGCGGCAAACGAGGCGTATGAAACCGCCGGCGTCGGCCCGAAGGATTTGGACGTGGTCGAGCTTCACGACTGCTTCAGTATTCACGAACTGGTTGCTTACGAAGACCTCGGCCTCTGCCCCAAGGGAGAGGGCGGCCGGTTCATCGATGAGGGCCTGTCCGGGTACGGAGGGGAAGTCGTGGTCAATCCCTCGGGCGGCCTTCTGTGCAAGGGGCACCCGATCGGAGCCACCGGGGTGGCCCAGCTCGTCGAGGTCGTCTGGCAACTCCAGGGGGTCTGCGGTGAGCGGCAGGTCCCCAACGCCAAAGTGGGGCTCACCCACAACGGCGGCGGCTTCGGCCCGGGTAACGCCCCGGGGGCCATGAGCATCACGATCGTCAAGTCCTGAAGCGACAAATGCCGACAGCAGCACGCTGTCATCCCGCGAAGACGGGAATCCCTCGGCTCAATTGCGGAAGTCCGAAGAGCCGAAGGTGGCGAGACAATCCCCGGTTGCAGAAGCGTGAAGGAGACTCTCCATGGAAGTCCCAACATCACAAAGTGAAGTAGTCGCGAGGCCGGGAAGCAAGCCCGCAGAAAAGACGCTTGCCGGCATCGTTGGTGAAGAGCACGTACTGGAAAGGCCGGACCAACTGGCAGGGTATTTCACCGAGCCTGCGGATACGGGCGATCTGGTGGCGGTCCGACCGGGCAGCACGGAAGAGGTCCAGGAGGTGGTAAAGCTCGCCGCTGAGCTCGGCCAGCCTGTCTATACCCTGAATGACCGGCATCTGCGGCCTGTAGACATAGGCCAACCGGGCATCGTCCTGGATTTCTGCCGAATGACGGCCATCGAGAAGCTGGACGTGCGCAACCTTCTCGTCCACGTGCAAAGGGGCCTGACCTTCGAGGCTTTAAAAAAAGAACTCGACAAGCATGATCTCAAGGTCGCGCCGCCTCTGGCAGCCACCTCGGATTCCGTGCTGTGCGCGTACGTGAACCGCGCGCCCCACAAGAAGGCGACCCTCTATGCCGAGCCGCATGTCTATACCATGCAAGTCGTCCTCGCCGACGGAGACCTCTTGCGCACGGGGAGCCACGCCCTGAACGAGGAAGCAGACGGCCGGGAGGACGGCGGACCGAGCCTGAGCCGCTGGTACCTGGGCTCGGACGACATTTATGGCGTCGTGACGCGGGTCACGGTCGGGCTGTATCCGAAGACAGAGTGCCGGGATGCCCTCCTGTTTGGGTTCGACAACATCGAGGATGTGGTGGGGGCCCTCCGAAACGGGCCGAGAACCGAACTGGGCTGGGAGTACCTGGCGGTCAACCGGCGCTTCCTTTCCTCTCTGCTCGGGACCGACGTCCCGGATGCGCCGCCCTGGACCCTCATCGTGGGATTCGATGCAAGGAAGAAACTGGTGGACTACCAGAAGAAGAAGGTCCTGGAGATGATGCCCGGCCTGGGCGGAAGGCCGGTCGAGGCCTATCAGCCGGCGATCCTCGCACTCCTCGACGAGGTGTGGTACCAGGCATCCCCTCTGCACACCGGCTTCCACGCCGAGTGCACGCGGATCAAGGAACTGGACGACCTTGCTCGAGAACACCTGACACAGGCCGGCGCCGCCTCCGAGGAGATCGGCCAGTGCCTCCTCTCCGTGAACCGGGGGCGCTGCCTGTATTCCCAGTACGATGTCTTTGCAGACCCATCGGGGCACAAGGGAATGATGGAAGCCCTCGAGAGCAAGCTTGCCTCGGGTGGGGCCTTCTACGACCGTCCCCAGGGAGCCCTGGCCAAGCAGGTGGTGGACAGCGTACCCAACCTGCGCGAGCACCTGCGCACGATCAAGTCCGTGACCGATCCGGCAGGGATCCTGAACCCGGGGCGGTATGTTTCGTTGGACGATCGGGAGTACATCCCACTTTCTGTCGAAATCGACACGGATGAGGACACCGGTGTCACGGCAGACAACATCCGCACGGTGGAAGAGAAGCTCAAGGAGGCGATCGGAGAGAGGTGGGCAACCTCGAACCCGGCAGACCTCGCCGCCTATGGAAGGGACTTCACGATCTACTCCGGGGAGCGGCCGAACATCGTGGTGCTTCCTGAGAACGCCGAGGAAGTGCAGAAGGTGATGCGGATTGCCTATCAGCACAAGATCCCGGTGGTCCCGCTCTCTACAGGGTTCAACCACGGAGGACTCACCATCCCAAGGAAAGGCGGGATTCTGGTGGACCTGAAGCGTATGAACCGGCTCATCGAGATCGATGAAGAAACCATGACGGCCGATTTCGAGCCGGGGGTGCGGATGCGCAATCTCTGGCAAGAGTGTCTGAAGGTATCGACATACAAGGACATCAAGCTCAAGCCGATCCTCCCCCTGACCCTGGCCAGCATCTCGCTCCTGAGCAATTATGTGTCCAGGGGCGGACCGGGCAGCGCGGTGAAATACGGGTTCGGAGCGGATCTGACCGTAAACATGACCTGGGTGCTGCCAAACGGCGAGATCCTTCGTACAGGCCCCTCTTCCGTACCCGGCGTGGGCAACCTCGGGGTCAACTGGGGACCCGGCCCGGACATCTCCGGCATGTTCTTCAACGCGGACGGGGCCTTCGGGATTTGCACACAGATCTCCGCAAAGCTATACCCGGACATGCCCTGCGAGCAGCTCATCCAGACAGGGATCTTCGATCCGGACCCGGTGGGCATCGAAAAGGCCTGCAACGCCCTGTATGGCATTTCTCAAGAAAACCTGATCGAGTTCGTCTACAAAAGCCATCCCGGGGTCACCTGTGTGGGCCTGGGAGGCATCATGGGAATGGACCCTGTGGATCTCATCCCAATGACGCCCACGAACCCGCTGTTCATGATCGTCACCGGCATGGATGAAGAAGAGGTGCAGATCCGCGCCGAGCTCGTGAATGAAGTCCTCACCAAAAACGAAGTCATGATGATGGACACGAGCATGCTCCCTCCGGAACTCGCCGAGCTGATCACAACGGATCCGTTGAAGGGAAGCGTGGGGGTAAAAATGAACACGGTTGGGGCGTACAAAGGCGCCTTCCAGTGGCAGGCAGGCTACATAAACGTGGACAAAATACCGGCGATCAGCAAGGAGTACCAGAAGCTGATCCGGAAATACTGGAAGACCTCGGACGTGAAGGTCTCGATGGAGGCGTCCCTGACCGGAACCGACATCCAGGGGCCCCTTCCGTACGCGCGCCTGGGCACGGTGGAGTTCGACTACTGGTGGGATCAGGGCAACCCGGAGTCGGTCAAGCGGGCCGGCGTGATGATCCGCAAGACCACGGAGCTGCTGTTCAAATACGGGGTTATCCCGATCCGGAACATGTTCGGTTTCGGGGAACTCCTGATGCCTCGATTGGGGGTCTACTATGGCCTTGTGAAGAAGATGCGCAAGACCTTTGACCCGGCCAACCTGATGCACCCGGACGTAATTCCCGCTACCGATGACTACGTGTGAAGAAGGCGAAAGGTGAAAGGGTCAAGGCGAAAGGGAAGGAAACCCTATGCGCCCCAGTAGATATCAACGCGAACAGAGAACGTAGGTGTTTAGGCTGGAAGACTCCAGCGTTAGAGAAGAAGGAGGAGGAGAATGGCGAAGGATGCGAAGGTTGCGCAGAACATAAGGCCCCTGATGGAATACCGGAACGACGCGTGGAAGTGCTGGAAGTGCGGGTTCTGCCGGATGAGCCATCCGGACGAGCAGAAAACCCACAAATACTCGGACAACTGCCCGCGCGGCACCCGCTACCGGTTCGACTCTTTCTACGGATTGGGCACGCAGGAACTGGTCCGCGCCCTCACATGTGATCCGCCGGAACTGGATATCAACGATCCCGCGGTGGCCGAGCGGGTTCAGGAGATCGTCTACACCTGCACCCAGTGCGGGGCATGTCAGACGAACTGTAATCCGACCAAGCATCTCGAGCCTGCCAATGCCTCGATCGCCTTGAGAAACTGGCTCGTCGAACAGGGGCTCGGCCCGCTGCCGGAGCATCAGCCTCTGGTCAAGAGCATCATGAACTACGATAACCCCTGGATGCAGCCCCGGGCGGCCCGGGCGAAGTGGGCCAAGAAAAAGAAGGTGAAGGATGCGTCCAAGGAGGAAGTCGAGGTCCTGTATTATCCCGGATGCACCGCCGCGTACGACCCGGTGATCCAGCCGGTGGCAGGCTGGGTGACCGACGTAATGGAAGCGGCGGACGTCGACTTCGGCATCCTGGGCAAGAACGAGATCTGCTGCGGCTCGACCGTATTGCGCGTGGGCGATAAGGACAATTTCCAAAAAATCCGGGCCAAGAACCTGGAGTCCCTGAACAGCACCTCTGCAAAGACGATCGTCACCGCATGCGCGGGCTGCTTCAGCACCCTGAGCCACGAGTACAAAGAGGACCTGAACGCAGAGGTCAAGCACATCGTGGAATTCGTGGACGAGCTCATCCAGGAAGGCAAGCTGACCTTCACTAAGAGCCTCGACCTGGAGGTCACGTATCACGACCCTTGCCACGTGGGCCGATACTGCGGCACCTATGACGCCCCCCGGAACATCCTGAAGGCCCTGCCCGGGGTTACACTCACGGAGATGCATCGAATCCGGGAATGGAGCTGGTGCTGTGGCGCAGGTGGAGGCTGCCGGACCGCCTATCCCGAGGAGATCGCCGGGTTTGCGGCAGAGGCACGGCTCGAAGAGGCCCATCAGACCGGGGCCCGGACACTCGTGACGGCCTGTCCCTTCTGCGAGCAGAA
>RCNC010001823.1_pt1 | contig 22254 bp, 22 predicted proteins | sample 2041301 | NCBI WGS metagenome assembly RCNC01 (sample SAMN09708231, study PRJNA481090) | Marine sediment metagenome, whole genome shotgun sequencing project. | biome: marine sediment; feature: ocean; material: sediment; isolation source: Sewage treatment plant 13A marine sediment (STP13A) ...
CGTTTCGAGTTTTAGTTCGATACAGACGAAAACCGGAATCTGGGGCGGGAGTAGAACTAGTAAATATGGGCGGATTGCGGACTTTCGCTGCGAGCGCGGAGTCTCAGTTCAACTAAAGAACAAACGGACCTTCAAAGTAAAAATCTTGTGCGGCTGTAGCGAAGGCTTTCGGAAAGCTGCACGTCAGCGCCAAACCGACTGGCAAACGGCAGCTTCGAGCCTTTCTTGCATCATTGATAAGTCGGCATTGTGGGATGAAGTGATGCTTGCACTTCAAAACCGACCTACCTATCGTCAACCGAACTTTAGGATAGTTAATCATGGTCGGCTTGTTTTTGGGATCAATTTCTGGTGCCTATCTCAATTCAGTTCTAATGTGCTTTTTCGTGAATTTACTGCGGCAACATGGTCTTGTGTACGACCTAAAGAAAGTGATGGCGCTGGGATGGCCGGCGTTCAGGGCGATTATATTGGGTTTTGTGCCTACTGTCGTTATGGCAACGTTTATCGAATGGCTTGTGCCGTCATTAACCAGCGTTGTACCTTTGTCGATCCCGGTTGGCGCGTTTGTGAGTGCGGTATTAGTTCACAGGTTTTTTCTGACAGTGGTTGGCAAATCGCGTAATTGGAATTTTGCCATTTTGATTTTGACGGTTGTCCAGATTTCGCTTTCAGGGCTCGCGATTTTTTTGATTCAAGGTTCAAAATGATGACTGAAAGGTTGTCTTGCACAACTGAAGAATGGGTTGCTTGTGCAAGAAGTGAAACTCAAGAAACCGGACGGAGTTCTGATTGCCTGAATGAGAGCTTTGATCATTGCAGCTAACTGCTTTGATTTGATCATGTTCGCCGTGCTGGCGCAGAGCGACAGCTTCACGCCTACTGCCTACTGCCTTGATCGTACTCGTGTGCGCAGGAGCCTGCGCATTGGAGGCTGGACTAATCAATTCTTGACGGACGCCAATGCTGATGCATCCGACCGAACCTATTCACAATGCAAACATTTTTTGGACAGCGGGAAATACCGGTTCATGAAGGTCACCCGCCCGGAGAATACCTCGCGTCATCAACGCATAGCGGCCGGCGAGCGGGAGCTGTCTCATTTAACTGCCGTCCCATTCCGATGCGTTATTGTACAGTTCAGAAATGTTTCAGTCCCTAAAATTACCGCACTCTCATCCGGTCCAATCGGGAAGTAGCGCAGATCTCGGTTCCAAATTTTCGTGCGTAGCATCACCGGTCCATCAACCGAACAGCGATATGCAGACTGTGTCATAGTGCAGTCCGGCATTTCCTGCCCAGCCGCAGTCCGCACCTCAAACCGCATGATTTGCTTTTCCTCTGTAAAGCGTGGCGTAAAGTCGAGACCATCTATCTGGGAATCCGCTGTACTCGCTTCGTTGCAATCCACGCCATCAGGAAACCGTGTCAGCCACCAAGTCGAGCCAAGCTCAAATCCTAGGAACCCCGCGATCCCGATTGCTGCAATCAGGATCCAACGTCGCCTTTGCACTGCCTTAGGCTTTTCAACATTAGTTTGAGACATATTAGGCGGCCTTGATGTTGTTTCAGTAATCATAGTGATGAATAGATTGAAGATCGTAATCGGTTGCAGTCGTGTCAATCAAGGTCCTTGGCAGTTTCTGGAAGCGCGGAGCAGGTATGATAACCAGGCATCGGTTGGCAGCCGCAACTTTCATTGTGAAGTCGCTGTCTCCCAAATTCAGTCATATTATTGCCAAATTGAAACTGTTTGCTGAATTTGCTTCCTGGGCTACCAATGAAGGAGAGGCCCGCGAAAGAGTGTTACGTCCCCCAAATATTAGGAGAGTTTAGTCAAATGTCTTTTTTTAAAACCATTGTAACTGCTGGTGTTGCCGCAGTTGCCCTTAGCGCCTGTATGGAAACGACCAACGCGTCTTCCTCAAGCGTATCAGCCAACAGAGTTGTTACAATTGAAAACGCAACGGGTCAGACCATTTGGCGCTTCTACGGGTCACGTGCCTCCACGTCGTCCTGGGAAGAAGATATCCTCGGCTCCAATGTCCTGTCTAACGGGCGTTCTACAAACATCAACTTTGACGATGGTACCGGTGCATGTATTTTTGACATGAAGGCCGAGTTCCGAAATGGCGGCAGTCAGGTACTGAACAACGTCAACGTCTGCACGGCGACTTCTGTCACGTTTAGGTAAGATTGAGCATCATAGGCGACCAAAGTTGACCTGTTGGACAAGTGGTTCTGGATAGCAACCTTGCGACCCAGAACCACTTGTCCAGTGAATGGATGGTGGCTTTCTAAATTGGCCGAGGCACAGCCGATCAACACACCAAAAAAGGCAAGTATGCCATCAAATGGATGCTAACCAGTCTAGGCGGGCGCCTCATCAAGACTGCATTGGCGCGGACACCAAAGGAAAGACGCAATATGAAGCTGCTCATGACAACATTGCTGATCACGGCCCCAATCACTGCATCCGCGCAGGACGTGATCCAAATCGGCCCTGGGCAGTCTGCCGAATTAACCGGTTTCACCTTAGAGCGTGAGGCCGCGACCGGCGTTGGTACGCTGATCCTCGGTTTGGTTCCTCTCTACAATCCCGAACCCTACGGTCCCGTTCCACCTGCAGATGTGGGCCGGACGCATCGCGCGATCTGCAACCATTATGCCGCGTTGAATGCCGACGTCATGGTCCAGAACGATGCCAGTAATTTTGCTGTGCGCTGGGATTGGACGCCAGAAACGCAGGAAGATTTGGGGTTCACCGTCTCACGCTTCCATCGCAATGATTACACGATCATGGATGATGGAACGTGCAGTGCGATTTGGACCGTGACGCCCGATCGACCAAACTTACCGTCCGGTGGCGCCCCAATTCTGCTACATGCGCAAACCGTAGTGGATCGCCGTATGGACGGATTGGGCCTGGAAATGACCTATGATTGGGGCACCTCGCTCGATGCGGTCAGCGATACCAAGCTGGATCGCGCATCGCAGGAACTGTGCGTCAGCGTAGTCGCGGATGAGATGTTGAGGCGTGAGGATAACTATTCCGAGCTGCACTACGATTTTCTGTCCGTCGCATTCGAGGAACGGACCGGCCCCAACGATACCAACCGTCGCGTATTCACCCGTGCACGTGATGGCGATAGTTGCATCGGCAATTTGACGGATGCAGACTGACTGAACCAGCATATGCGGCTAGTTGCATGAATTGCGGCTTCTTGGGTTGTCAGGTTGTCTATTAGAAGGTCAACGCTCTGCTCTGCATTTTCGAGCCAATTGCGATGTTCCGTATCTGGAATGCGGTCAATCGGCAATTATGTTCCGAACGATGGTCGTGTGCTATTTGCTACCCCGTGCGGTTTTGATCCCGCGTTCATTCAATTCCGCCGCAAACTGGCGAAGGGAAGTTGACTAATGTCTGCTTTAGGGAAGCTGCGTCGCAGCAACGCTAGCCTCGGCGAAGGTCGGCTCTGGGCCGTTCGCGTTGATCGACACTGAGGGCGGGAACCGGACTTTCGCCGCGCGTGCGCAATAGCCTCGCCAGATTAGCATAAGTAGACATTTCCACACAGCAAACGCACCCTGTCTCTTCTAACGGCAGATGGGGCTAAACATGCCCATTTTCGGCAGCACCAACGGAGCATCTGAAGCGTCCGGTTTGGCGAGACGAATAATTGTTTCTGAGACTTCGACCCTCAAAAGTGTTACGAAAAGCCATACTCCTACTCCATAAATGATCCCATGAATTGATTGGGAGACTTTGAAAGCAGCAGCATACGAGGCAAACATGAATCTTTATCCTTTAATTGAACTGCAGCAAGGGCGTTGTGTTAGCCTATACCGCGGACGATTGGATGAACCGCAGATATGGCATGTAGACCCCGTTGAAAAAGCCCGTGAATTTGCTTCAGCCGGCGCGGAATGGATGCATATCACTGATTTTGACGCGATGGTTGGCGACTTTAGAAACGAAGAATTGATCCGCGAGATCATTCTTGCTGCTGGCATTCCCGTTCAATTGGGTGGTGGTTTGAGATCGATGGCACAGATCGAAACTTGGATTGATGCGGGAGTCGGGCGGGCGGTTGTAGGTTCAATCGCCGTGCAACAACCTGAGTTGGTGAAAACTGCGGCACACGCTTACCCAGATCAAATCGTCGTGGCTATCGATGTCCATCAAGGTCATGTTGTTGGCGAAGGCTGGCGTGAAAAAAGCGCCTATCTACCTTCCGATATCGTACGGGCGTTTGAGGGTACGCCGATCGCATCTTTTATAGTCACTGACATAGACGCGAACCTTGAAGAAGCAGAAGATAGTCTGGCATTGATCACACAAATTGCTGGTGAGACCAAAACACCGGTGATTGCGCGCGGACTGGCCCGATCTTTGGACGACCTATCACGTATTAAGTACGTACCTCACCTCGCTGGCGCGATCTTAGGAAGAGCTCTTTTCGATCACAGTATAAACCTGGTAGAAGCTCTGAACTTGCTCAAAACTGAAGCCGGGCCGAAAGCGCAGTTTCTCTGAAGGCGTCGTCAGAACAAATTAGCTTTAGAAACTACCATTGGCTGCGACACGTGCTGATCGCGGCTTTGACGGAAGAGCCGTCATTGGAGTGACCATAACTTTGTAACTGAAGCTATTCCTAACCAGAACAACCTGTTTTAGACCGTGTGCTGAGCTGCCGCACTAGCGAACCACGTAGACGCTCATTGAAGCATGCGACGCGACGTAACCTGCATTGGATGAAATAATATGGTCTTTGAGGCCAGGCACGTGACTTGCCATGATGATCAGGTCACAATCGGTCTCGGTTGCTGCTTTGATGATATCTGGACCTACGTTTAAATGAAGGTCGCCGCGCAGGGCGATCTCGCCAGTGGTTTTGACACCATGTCTCTTTGCCTGCTCCGAAGCAAAGGCTCTTAGACGATCTGCCACTTGCTCTCCCTCGGTTCGCTTAGACATCGTCGGAACTGCGTCGACAACATCAACAAATATCACTTCCGCCCCGTTTTGCTTTGCAGTTTGGCCAGCAAGATCAAGCGCTGTGGTGAGCTTGTCAGCGTTTTCGAGGTCAACGGGTACTAAGATGCGTGCATACATTTGTATTTCTCCTCCATTACTGACGTAAGTGTATAGATCGGAGCTCAAATCACATTGATCTGCCTCAAAGTATCAAAAAGGCGTTCAAGGCACGGCCCAGCCGGTTTGCCAGATGTCTGGCTGACCCGATTGATCGAACCGTTGAGGGCTTTTACTATCCCTGACATCGAAGCCTTCGAAGAACGGGCCGCCATTGCTGAGTATGATAGTGGACTGACAAGGCAGCAGGCAGAAAGCCTTGCCGCTCAAGACCAAGGCTTTGCCTCAGCGGGGGAATACTGGCGCTGGCTGGCTGCCTATGTGAGCAAGCGAAGGCTTGGCTAAGACCGAAAAACTATACCCCCGTCCGGCTGCCCATTGCGAGTGGTCGGGCGGGGGATATGTGAGATTATTTTTTTAAGGTGGCAGCTGCTGGGAGGGAAGACTGGGCTATCGGATAGCGCTCAGAAAGACCCGAAAGCAGCCGTTTGTTGCAACCGATCCAGAGGTCTGCTTTGCGGCCAAAACGACCCTTAACGCAACTTCGTCGAAAGGCCGGTTTTGGCGCTTTCCGGCTGGATTCTCACTTGTGCCAGCAACACGCTGCAATCCTACACCCACCGTATTCGCGGCAGCGCAGCTTCAAAAAAATCGCTTAAGTACCAAATTCCTTGGACTGCAACGGTCGATCTTAAGTGTGCATCATGATGTCCGTTTCCAGAAATTTCAGAACCTAGTTCACAAAAGCTAATTCCAACTTTGGCGCTCAGTTGATGCACTGCAGCTATTGAAAGCACCCCAAACAAGGAACCATTTTGCGCGCTCGCGAATAAACCTTTCAATTATTGCGATGGCTCTACTACTATTCTGAATGGCAGCCCATCTCTAGGTCTTTGGCGACGAGGAAAGTTTTTGAATCTTAAGGCATTACGCATTTTCCGGCAAATTGTGCTCACTGGCTCGCTGGTTGAGGCATCGCGCACGCTAAATATCTCTACCCCAGCGGCAAGTAGGCTTGTTTCTCTATTGGAATCCGAAATTGGGATCGTGTTATTCGAACGAGACAAGCGACAGTTGCGTCTCTCGGGGGCCGGCGATCTGTTTTATCGTCGGATCGTACACACCCTTGATGGCCTAGAAGACATCCCGCGGGTTGCCCGTGACATTGACGAAAAATCCCACCACTCTTTGTCCATCGTAACCGCCGCTCCGATGGCCAACTCGATTGTGTCGCCAGCCCTCGCGCAGTTGCGCAAGCATGAGCCCGGTTTTCAGTGCTCGTTAAACGTTGAAACTAGGTTTGATATCGAAAGCCGTGTAGCGGCTCGTGGATTTTCTCTTGGACTCGTGTCATTGCCAATCGAGAATGCAATTCTCGAGCTTGAGATTGAGCCCTTTTTACGGGCACGTGTGGGAGTGCTCATGCCTAAAAATCACCCCCTTGCGGCCAATGCAGAACTGTCGATGAACGACATCAAAGACCAAAGCTTTATTGGTCTTAGACGAGGGCAACGCTGGCGTGATCGACTAGAGGATCTATTTCTTTCAGAAGGGCATCAGGTTCGGGTCGACTACGAGACCAGCTCAACCGTAGTAGCGTTGCAGATGGTGCGTGACGGCCTAGGGCTTGCACTAATCGATCAGACGGCGATTAACCCGGCCAATGAAGCCAATACGGTTCTCTGCCCCCTCGCGTCCCCGCGCTGGCACACCTACGCTTTTCTGCATCCCAAAGGGCCGCGCAATAAATTATCCGCCGCTTTTATTGCATCGGTAAAAGCCCAGTTGGTGCAACGTGTTAAAAATGATCCGCCACTATTGGAGATCATTTAGGGCGGCAGCCAATACTTTTGCCCGCGCCGCAGCCGTTTTGGCAATCGCCGCACTGCTGCCAGTGTAGTGAATCGCATTCAGCAATGCGAAAGCCTCAGCCCGCCCCATCTGGACTACTTGTGGAATTGCAAGCAACGAGTCTGTCACCGATGCCCCCTTGCTTTGTGCATCTTGAATAGCGTGGTGGATCAAATCATGCGCCGCACCGCGCCCAATATGCTTGGCCAGCCCCATCATTAGGTTCTCTGTGGCCAGCATTTCACCGCGAAGCGACAGATTATGCTGCATCTGTTCGGTGTCTGGTACTAAAATTTCCAGCGAATGCGCAAACTGTTGAGTAGCAGTCCACGCAAGTGGCACCGTCTCATCCAGTACCATTGTTAACAATTGGTTGGCGGCTGCATCGCCTTCGTGGCTGGGGCGCCCCGCTTCCATCGCAGGGGCGGCTTTCGCGCGCAATGCTGCACATTTCGCAATCACGTTCACCACGTACTTTGGGTTGTGCTTATGCGGCATGGTCGAGCTACCAACAACGCCATCGTTTAACTGCTCTCGCATCTCGGACACTTCGGTTTCCATCATTTGATAGAATTCCAATGCGATCCGCTCAAGGCTCATGCCGAGCATCGATAATTGGATCACATGGTCCACGAACAGATCATTGGCAGTCCGGTTGGGGACGGGCAAGAACCCCAAACCCAGCTCCCCCGCCAGGTCTTGCGCTAATTCGGGGCCAGCGTCGCCAAAGCTGTGATACGCACCGACAGCGCCGCCGAACGACAACTTGTACACACGTTGCTGACTGTCGGTGATCCGCGTGGCCGCGCGGTCGAGCTCCGCAATCCAACCTGCAACCTTGAACCCGAACGTGATCGGCAAAGCATGGGTCCGGTTTGTACGCGCGACCATCGGTGCATCACAAAATTCCTTAGCCCAATCGCCAAGCGTGTTCAGTGCCCGCCCTAGCGCGCTTAAGGTCTGCGCCTCAGCCCGTCGCATCAACAACAGCCTGCCAGTTTGAGCAACGTTCTGTGTCGTCGCCCCCCAATGCACGTAATTCCCGCTTTCTCCGCATTTGTCAGCCAAACACCGCGTCAACGATAAAACAGGGGCCATAGTTTGAGCAATCGATGCCGAAATCGCCTCAGCGCCGATGTTTTTGACCGAAGCATTGGCGGTAATCTCATCGGCAGCGGATTGCGGTATAATCCCCAAACGCGCCTGACTTCGGGCCAGTGCGGCCTCAACGTCCAACCACGATTGCCACAGGTTCTCGTCCGAAAAAACGGTCGCTGGCGAAAATCCGTCTGCGTTCATGTCTTTCATGCCAACACCGTGTCTTGTTTGAATTGAGGGGCTGCTGCCAGCAGGGATTTTGTATAGCTGTTGGACGGCGATACAAACACTTCCTGCGCGGTGCCGAGCTCTACAATCTGACCGTTCAACATCACAGCCACGCGGTCCGCGATTTGATGAACCACAGCCATATCATGTGTGATAATCATGCAGGTCAGTTGCAAATCACGTTGTAAGTCCCCCAGTAAGGTCAAGATTTGTGCCTGCACACTCACATCCAGTGCCGATGTCGGTTCGTCACAGATCAGCATCTTTGGGGATGTGATAAGCGCGCGTGCAATCGCCACACGTTGCCGTTGCCCACCCGACAGTTGCGAAGGGTACGAATACAGCAGTCGTGCGGGCAGACGCACCATATCCAACATTTCGCGGGCAGATTTCAAATTATCCGCACTCGATTTTTCGCCACGCAAGACCAACGGGCGCGCAATGATTTCGGCCAAAGTCCGACGCGGGTTGAGCGACGAATACGGGTCTTGGAAAATAGGCTGCACTAAACCAGCGCGTTTGGCAGGTTGCATCTGCGCCACTGGTTCGCCAGCCAACAAGACGGACCCTGTCGTTGGCGCATCAAGTCCCAGCAGAATTTTAGACAGGGTCGATTTTCCCGACCCGCTTTCACCCACCAACGCAAGCGTTTCGCCACGGTGAATGTCCAATGATACGTCATCCACCGCGCGTATTTCATGCTTGGCTGCAAATAAGCCGGTGCGGGTTTGAAACACCCGTGTGACGCGGCTTGCCGATAGCACGACATCGTCTGTGACCTGTTCGCGTTTGGCAACGACTGCGGGCACTGCCGCTACCATTTTCGCAATGTCATCATCCGTCAAAATGCACCGCCGCATGTGTACTATGGTTCCGACATTGGGCGGGCGCTGCTGTGTACAAACAGGTTTTGCTTCGGCGCAACGTGGCGCAAATACGCAGGCTGTGGGTTGCGACATCAACGATGGCACCGTTCCGGGAATAGCTTGTAGCTCACGGGCATCGCCGTCCATACGCGGGATCGCATTGAGCAATGCGCGCGTGTAAGGGTGGGAGGGTTGGCTCAAGACCGCAGATGCGTCGCCTTGTTCAACGATTTCACCACCGTACATCACCGCAATTTTATCTACATTCGACGACACAACGGCTAGATCATGCGTAATCAAGATCATCGCCATGCCCATCTCACGACGTAGATCAGACAGGAGATCCATAATCTGAGCCTGCACGGTCACATCGAGCGCCGTCGTCGGTTCGTCCGCGATCAACAATTCGGGTTCAAGCATCAGCGCCATAGCGATCATCACCCGCTGGCGTTGTCCCCCAGAGAGCTGATGCGGGTATTGCTGCATCCGCATCTTTGGTTCCTGAATGCCAACACGCACCAATAAATCCAGCGCACGGGATTTGGCCTGCACATGAGTGAAATGCCCTGTCCGCACACTGGCCTCGGTTAGCTGTCGCCCAATGGAATAGACTGGGTTCAAGGATGTCATCGGCTCCTGGAATATCATCGAAATCCGCGCACCAAGGATGTCTTTGCCGAACGTTGAAACTGTGACTGATGGCAAGTCGATACCGTCAAAACCCACGACATCGGCCTGCACATTTGCCGCCTTGGGCAACAGACGCATCAAAGCCAGTGCCGTGAGTGACTTGCCAGATCCGCTCTCGCCGACGACGCCCAACGATTGCCCGCGTTCCAGCTTTAGGCTGATGTCGCGCACCGCAAACAGCTTGCCTGCAGGTAAATCAATGTCGATAGACAGGTTTTGAATATCAAGTAATGCCATTTTAGTTCCGCCCCTCTGGCGATGTAATATCGCGCAGACCGTCGCCCAAAAGATTGGCACCGATCACAGTTAAAAACAGGCAAAAACCAGGCAAGATCACCAACCATGGGCGATAAAACATCGCCTGTTTACCTTCGGCGATCATCAGACCCCAAGATGCTGTGGGTGGCTGAATGCCGACACCCAGGAACGACAGACTTGCCTCTGCGAGAATTGCAATGCCCAGCTCGAACGTGAAAATCACGATGATCTGTGGAATCAAGTTTGGGATAATCTCGTGCCAGATAACCTGACGCGGGGTTGACCCTGCCGATTGCGCGGCGGCAACAAAATCAAGCGAGCGGATGCGCTGCGTCGCGGCCCGCGTGACCACCAGATAATAGGTCCAATGCAAAACCCCGATGATGCAAATTACAACAAGAACTGACGGACCGATAATGAACACCAAAGCCATCGCCAGCAGCAAACCCGGCAAAGCCAATTGTGCCGTCAGCAGGAAACTAACGGCATGATCGACCCAGCCCCCGAAGTAGCCTGCACACACGCCAAGCGTTACGCCGATGAACAAACCGATCGTCGCAGCCCCCAGTCCAATCAAAATCGAAATACGTGCGCCAAAAATGAGCCGCGACAAGTAATCGCGCCCATTGCCATCAGTGCCAAGCAAGTGGTCCCACGTACCGCTTTCATTCCAGACAGGAGGCAACATCCGCGTGCTAAGAGATTGTGCATTCGGGTCCATCGGCGCGATTAACGGCGCGAAAATCGCAATAAGGATTAAGCTTAGCAAGATCGTGGCCCCGATCAAAAAGCCACCGTGCGTTTTTGCACGTGCGAGCATGATTTGCCGTGGCGCGGGCGGCAGATCTTCTGCGATGTCGGGTGTCTCAACACTGCTCATGTGATGCGGATCCTTGGATCGAGTGCGGCATTCAAGATATCGGCCAGAAGGTTCATGGCAACAAAAATAATGGCAAAGACAAAGATCAACATTTGGACGGTCGGGATGTCCGACCCAAGGATCGATTCAAGCGCAAGCCGCCCCAAACCGTTGATCGCAAAGATACTCTCTGTGATAACAGAGCCGCCAAATTTCTGGCCCAGCTGAACGGCAAGAACGGACACCACAGGCAACAAGGCATTGCGCATCGCATGACGTGTTAACAATGCCGTGCCGCGATACCCCTTTGAGCGTGCGGTGCGGATGTAGTCGCTCTCCATCACATCGATCAAGCCTGTGCGCGTCAGGCGCATAACGGCGGGCACGGAACTCGCACCCAAAACAAAGGCTGGCAGAACGAAATGCTGCCATGTGCTGTCACCGGACACCGGAAAGATTGGAAAAGTGACGGCAAAGACGATGATCATAATCAACCCGAGCCAGAAGTTGGGCACAGCTTGCGCGGACACAGCCACACCCAGCGCGAAACGATCCGTCCAACTGTTGGGATTTAATGCGGCCCAAGCCCCTAATGGGATTGCAACAATGATCGTCACAAATAGTGCCGACAGAGCCAGTTTGATCGTCGTTGGGGCACGGTCAATGACCAGCTCCGCAACCGGCTTTTTCCAGTAATAGCTTTCACCGAAATCGCCCTGTACGACGCCGCCCAGCCAATCAAAATATCGGACCGCAACCGGGCGGTTCAGCCCGTACGTTTCGCGAATTTGTTCAACGACCTCGATCTCGGCATCCTCGCCAGCAATGGCGTAGGCCGGATCAGTTGCAAGATTGAGCAGAAAGAATGTAGCAAGCGACACGCTAAACGCCACCGCAACAGCCAAAAGCGCGCGTTGAAAAATATATCTGAGCATATCAGCTTCCTTTGGTGGACGTGCGCCGCGAACCCTCGCGACGCACAGATCCTATTTTACTTCCAGCTGGCTTGGTCCAAACGAGGCAAACCATCGGGGCTCAGCGGAAAGTTTAAGTCCGGTGATACAAGATAGTTCGCCGAATATGTGAACAACGGTGCCCAGTATGCTTGGTCCGCTATAATATTCAGCGCAGTATCGTAGTGATCTGCACGTGATGCGCGATCATTTGTGCTTTCGGCGGCCAGAACGGCGGCCGTCAATTCAGCATCACCAGACAGATTTCTATCGGACGTGTCCGAGAAGTGGACGCGCGCAATTGCAGCCGTATCAGCCGTGCCTCCTGAACCCCACGTCCCGAAATATGCCGGGATTTCGCGGTTCGCACGGGCTTTGTTCAGGCTGGCCAGTTTAACATAGCGCAGATCAACTTCGATCCCAATTACGGTTAAATCAGCTGCGATCGCCTCGGATACTTCCTTGTCGCGGTAGGCCCATAATTCCAGCGGAAAACCATCAGGATAACCGGCTTCGGCTAGCAACGCTTTCGCCTGATCGGGATCATAAGGATACTGCGCGATGTCTGTAGTGCATCCAAACTGAACAGGGTGGCACGGCGTATGGATTGCCTCAGAGCTTCCGCCAATCAAGAACTGCGCCATCTCGGCTGTGTTCAACGCGTGATTGATTGCTTGGCGGACCATGACATTGGTCAACGGGCCATCAGGGTCAGTATAGCCAGCGGCGTCTAACACCAAAAACCCGACGCGCATGTCGTTCCCAGACAGGTGTTCCGCCATCGGCGTTTCACCTAACGATTGTGCCAGATCCAATGGGACTTTGAACATCCAGTCGATCCCGCCTGACATCAGTTCTGCCTGCTGGGTCCCGATATCAGGCAAGTTGCGCACGACAACATTCTCAATCGCAGGGGCCGCGTCAAAATAATCATCGAAGCGCTGCAAAACCAGTTCTTGGCCGGGTTCGAAGCTTTCGACCATATATGGACCAGCGCCAACTAGATTGTTGGCCATGCTGTCCTGATTGATTACACCGTCGACTTCATAAGCGCCGTCTTTACGCAGCATCACCCGTTGCGCCATGTCGCGCAAAACCAACGGGTATACTGTCTTAAGGTTGAACTGCACGGAGTTCGGGCCAGTCCGTTCAGCTGTGTCCAACCAACGCTCGATCGCGCCCTTGGCCGATGATTCACTTTCTTCGGAGACGATCCAGTTATACGTATAAACAACGTCATCCGCTGTCAGTACGGTGCCATCGTGAAACATGACGTCGTCACGCAGCGTGACTTCAAGTGTGGTCTCATCAATCCACGTGAAACCCGATGCAACGGACGGCATGTATTCGGCTGTATCCGGATTTACTTCAAAAAGCGTCGCATCGGTCATCTGTGCCAGAATGATATATTCGCGCTTAGTGGTATAAAGATAATCAAGGCTCAGAATTTCTTCAGCCAATGCAACACGTAGCGTATCGTCAGATTTACCCGCCAGCGCAGGTGCGGTTGATGTCAAAACAGCCGTCAGCGCAAATGCTGATGTCGCAAGTTTCATCATGATGTGTCCTCCCAGAAATCATCTATCATCCTTACATACGGAATGCCGTTAGTTTAAAAAATTAGAATTATTAAGCCTAATGTTTCAAATTATGGAACTAATAAATTTACTTGGGTCTAAGAGCACCAATGTCACTGGCGCCATGAACAGTTGAACTCTCTACGAGATTGATGGATTTCCACATCAGTTTTGTCCGGTTTGCAATCCTTAAGACCGTGATTTCTTATGTCATACGTTGAATGGCGTCTTGGACAAACGCGATATTTTTCCCTCCTGCATGCAGAAAACCAACACTGAATGACCGATCGTTGCCTTCAATGGCAGCTTTGCTCAACTACCGGCCATTTATGCATCACGCAGCATTAGGAAGTTTGGGCTCTGTCGGCACATTCGCTGCGTTGATCATCGATGACCGGTTCGGGAAGGTGCGCCTTTCGCTGCAACATGCACGAACTCACACAACGCAGATGGGATGGATGGCTCCTGCGCCCATGCGCCAGATTACTAAAAACCCTGAGCGATATGACCCATGGTTCGCAGACATTATGGCCCGAAAGCCTGGTAAGGTGGCTGCCGTCGCAATGGCGAATAAAACCGCTCGCATGGTCTGGGCCGTCCCAACCCGTAACGAACCTTACCACGTCAGAACAATCAGACCCAATCCGAAACACAGAGATAGCAAGACCAATGAAGTGATGGAAAACTTGTCAGCCCTAGAACCAAGACACACCGTGCTTTGTCCTCAACACATGTTGTTCGATATGCAGAATGGGACTTGGTTTGTGGAAACCATCAGGGCCAGCGGTCAAGTGATCCGCGCAAACAGGCCGGACACAAGACCGCATCTGACAAACATAAATCACATCAGAAATGTCTTGCTAAGTAGGAGCCATCCACACAGGACAAAGCGCCTGAATGACCGCTTGTCAGATTTTTTGAAAGTTTTCCCATTGCGTCTTTCAGCCCGAAACATGGGATTCGCGTAAGACGACTGGGCATTCTAAGCGTTCTGAGCGCATTGATGAATTCGCGTCTAACAACTCTCTGACACACCACTGGCCCATCTCGCGATGTGGCAGCAGGACAGTCGAGAGGCCAGGAGAAAGATGCTGGGCGATTTCCTGGTCGTCATATCCCATGACCGCGATTGTTTCGCCGATCTTCTCACCAAGTTCCTTAAGGGCTTCATAGCATCCAACAGCGGTCAGGTCGTTAGCGCAGAAAATGGCGTCAGGCCGCGACTTGCCCGACATCAGCTTTAGCGTTGCCTCGCGTCCGCCGCTTGGCATGAAATTACCTTCGGCGATAAGCGATGCATCAACCGGAATCTTGGCCGCACGCAACGCGCGTTCGTAGCCTTCCATGCGCTGGTCAGAGGCTTCCATCCAGCTTTCACCCGTGATGAAGGCAATGCGGCAGTGCCCGGCATCAAGAAGGACTTTCGTGGCCTCCTCACCTCCACGCCGCTCAGCGGGCACTACAGACGGATATTTACCGGCCGCGTCATAGCAGTTCAGCATCACGGCGCGGTGTCTAGCCAGTGCTTCGGGTGGAGTCGCTGCGCGCGTCAGGATGGAGCTATAAATCACACCGATCACGCCATCGTGGTTCCATTTTTTGAGAACTTCGGCTTCGTATTGGGGATCGCCGCCTGTCATGACGACTTCAACGACGATGTTGTTCTTCCAAGCTTCTTCCTGAATGCCTTCGATGGAAATAGCGGCAAATGGACTGGTCGCGATCTCATCTAGCATCACGCCGATCAGGCCTAAGCCCGCCATCTTTGGAGGACGCCCCGCACCCCGTGGCCGGTAGCCAAGTGTTTTGACCGCGTCCATCACCCGCTTGCGGGTTTCGCGACTGATCCGCATGTCCTCAAGCCCGTTTAGGACGAAAGACACAGTCGATTGCGAGACACCGGCGTGAAGCGCGATGTCCTTCATAGTCACGCGTGATGTCATATTTTCTTTAGGGTTTTTCATCGGATTCTCAACAGGCTTGCTTTGTGCTAATAAATATTGCTAATAATATTAGCACAAGAAGAATCAACGTACTTTGGGAGGAGACGTCAGATGGCTTCGCGATCCAGACTTTCGCAAACGCAGGCCGCGTGGCTGTTGCTGACGCCGTTCCTCGCAACTTATGCGCTGTTTCTGGTGTATCCGTTTTTTCGTGGCATCTGGATTAGCCTGCATGATTGGAACCTGCTGGCTGTTGCATTCAATCCCGATGCGAAAGAGTTCGTGGGAATGCGCAATTATGAACGTGTGATGTGGGGTAAAGACATCACCTGGTCACCGTTCAATGCACCGATCCTGCAAACCCTAGGTCTGATAGGGCTGATGCTGTCTGTTTTCCTTCGTCGGATGAACCATTTGAGCCGTTTTAATGCGATTGCTCTTGGCATCGTATCAGCGCTCTTGGTGTTCCTCCCCGGTTTTCATCCCGGCGAAGGGGGCCGTTGGTATGACCGGCGGTTCTGGCCAACGGTCGGAAATACGCTGGTCTTTGTCGGCTTTGCTGTGCCGGGGGTGACGATCTCGGCGCTGTTGCTTGCCGCTGCCCTCAACCGCGAAACCCGCGCGATGAGTATTCTGCGCACCCTATTTTTCCTCAGCCAAGTGCTGTCGGTGACGGTCGTGACATTGATCTGGCAGATCATGTTTTCGCCGCGTCAGGGCCTGATTGCCAATATCACTGAAACCTTTGGCGGCACCCCGATAAACTGGCTGACCGATCAGCAGTTTGCGATGGCGGCGATTGTGATTGCAACCGTCTGGTGGTCGCTTGGCATCGCGATGATCCTGTTTCTCGCGGGATTGCAGGATATTTCGAAAGATATTTACGAGGCTGCTGCACTCGATAATGCGCGCGGCGTCCGCGCATTCTGGTTCATCACGCTGCCGAACCTGACCCGCACGATCTCTGTCGTCGTGATCTTGCAAATCATCTTGCATTTTCAAGTGTTCGGACAGCCGCATTTGATGACCCAAGGCGGCCCGAATGACTCAACGCAGGTGCTGGTGCGTTACATCTATCAAACCGGTTTCCGCGACAGCGAGCTTGGCCGTGCAAGCGCAATGGCCGTCTTCCTATTCATCATTATGGGGTCGTTTTCGATCATCCAATTTATTGTCGGACGGGAGAAAGACTAATGAACCGCAGCTATTACTGGCTTGTCCTCGGCCTTTCGATCCCCGCGTTTTTGTGGCTGGTCCCAACACTTTGGATGGTATCGCTGTCGTTCCAACCGAATGAAGTTTTGGCGCGCACGACGTCTTCGACGTTCTTTGGTCTGATCCCGCTGCCGTTCACATGGGACAATTACGCAGCCCTGTTTTCATTCGGACAGACCCCGTGGTGGTTTCTGAATTCCATCATTGTAGCCGTGGGAATGACCTTAGGGGTTCTTTTTGTCTCAACGACCGCGGGCTACGTACTTGCGCGCATGGAATTTCCATTCAAGCGCACGATTATGGTGATTTGTCTGATCGGATTGATGGTTCCCGAACAGGCCGTGTTCATCCCGCTTTATACAATGTTCGCCGAATTCGGCTGGCACAATAGCTATCACGCGCTGATCCTACCGCGTATGGCCGTGCCCATTGGCGTCTTTCTGATGATGCAGTTCTTCAAGGCGATTCCCAATGACATTGAGGAAGCCGCGCGTTTGGACGGCGTCACGTGGCTCAAGATATTTTGGTATGTGATGCTGCCCTTGGCGCGCCCGGCGATGATGACGCTAGCGATCCTGACGTTCCTCTACGCTTGGAACGACTATCTCTGGCCGCTCGTCTCAGCGCAGCAGCGGGAGTATTTCACAATCACGCTGGGCCTTGCGTCCATTCAATCAAACTTCGCGCAATCGGAAGGACTGGGCCGTGTCATGGCCTCGGGCGTTATCGCTTCCCTTCCGGTTGTCATCTTGTTCCTGATTTTTCAACGGTACGTGGTGCAAGCCATGACCGTAGGCGGATCAAAGGGCTAATTTCACCAGGGAGAACTACAATGAAATACGTACTATTAACGGCAGCCATGGCCGCAGGGATCGCCACAACGGCCCCCGCACAAGACATCACGTTGGGCCGCTTCTTTGGCGCATGTGAAGATGCAGGCACGGACACAACGACATCCGCAGGAGAGGCTTGCATCATCCAATCCATCATCAACGCGGCTGACGCCGAGTTGGACGGGATTACCATCAACACGCTGCCAACCGACTGGGGCAACTATTACGATCAGGTCAAAGCGGCCTATGCGGGTGGCACGCCGCCAGACGTACACGTGATGCACCGCCATCGTGTGACGGAATTTGCAGGCCTCGGCGCTATTGCCGAGATTTCGGGCGAATTGGCAGCCGCCGGTATCGACACGTCTGACTGGTCGCCAGCTGCTTTGGACGCGGTCAGCTTCAATGGTGGTATCTATGGCCTTTGGCACGTCAACATGGATCTGATGGAACAGGCCGGTCTGGTTGCAGATGGTAAACCTGTTCTGCCGACGTCGCCTGAAGAGCTTCTCGCGCACGCCCAGCAGTTCAAGGACGCAACGGGGCAGGACTACCTTGCCGCCGATTTTGCGCAGTTCCCCTTGGGTGTGCGGACGGTGCTGGCGCTTCTGTGGCAGCAAAACGCCAATATCTTCACCGATGATGGCACCGCGACGATCAATACTCCCGAAGCGCAGAACGCGGTGACGGCGATCACGCAGCTGTTTGATGCTGAACTTTCGAACCCACAGCTGAACTACGCAGACAGTCAGCAGGCGTTTCTGAACGGTGAAGCTGGTATTCTGGTCAACGGCACATGGGTCGTAGATTTCTACACAGGTGAGGCCGCAAAGGAAGAAGTGAGCCTTGATAACTACTATGTTGCCGACTTCCCAACGTTGTTTGAAACTGGGGCCACATGGGCAGACAGCCATATGTGGGCGATTCCTGCATCGCTGGAGGGTGAGCAGCGTGTTGCAGCTCTTAAAGTTATGGCCTTCATCAACGACCACAACATCGACTGGGCCCGCACAGGTCACATGTCTGTGCGCACGTCCGTGGTTGAAAGTGCGGCCTATCAAGCATTGCCACACCGCGATGAATACACCGGCACCGCCGCCATTGCGCGCGACACGCCTCCGTCCGAGCGTTACGGCGCGATCCAAGACGTACTGAACCGTGAGCTTCAGGCGATCTGGCTGACAGACAAGCCTGTTGCAGACGCGCTGGCTGATGCCGAGATCGAAGTTCAGGACCTGCTCGACCGCTAAGAAAATTATCGCCCCGCTGTCATCGGCGGGGCGGTTCAAGTTTTACAAGATGGATGTGCCGATGGAACGCTGGACAAGCAAACATGCCAAAAACTGGTGGCAAGGACGCCCTTGGGTCTGTGGCTTTAACTTCTTGCCCTCAACGGCTGTTAACTTCATCGAGATGTGGCATCCCGATACCTTCGATATGCCCACAATCAAACGCGAGCTTTGTTGGGCCGCCGATATCGGGTTTAATGCTATTCGAATTAATTTGGCATACCTTGGCTGGGTCAATGACCCCGATGGAACGCTTGAGCGGCTGGATCGCGTCATGACAGTCGCACACGACCTTGGTATCGATACCATTCCCTGTTTGTTTGACGACTGTGGCTTTGGCGGCGACGAACCCGTTTGGGGGCCGCAACCCGATCCCGTCCCCGGCGTCCACAATAGCCGCGCTGTTGCCTCGCCGGGTCGCGCAATTGTGTTGGATCCCGATCAGCGCGACGGACTGCAATCCTATGTGCGATCGGTTGTACGCAAGTTCCGCAATGATCGCCGAATCCTGTTTTGGGATCTTTATAACGAGCCCGGCAACCGGATGAATTTTGCGGACGGTGATTACGAGCACTACGCATCCGCGCTGGAGCAAAGCGCATTGTCCTTGATGGAAAGCTGCTTTGCATGGGCTCGTGCCGAATACCCTATGCAACCGCTTACGGTTGCCGCTTGGACAACGCCACTGCCGGGCGATGACAGCCATCCCTATCAGACGGAAATTGACCGAAGTGCGCTTCTCCATTCAGACATCATAACTTTTCACGCCTATTGGAACCGTGCGCGCGTATCAGAATTTATCGATGTCTTGTCTGTCCTCGACCGCCCTATCCTGTGCACGGAATGGATGGCCCGGGCGGTGGACAGCCAGATCAGCGATCAATTAGAGCTGTTCCACGACCGTCTTGTTGGGAGTTTCCAATGGGGCCTAGTCAAAGGGCGCACCCAAACATGGCTTCCTTGGCCGGATGAACTTGTAAAGGCCCACGGTGGCGACGCCGCGCGTGACATCTGGTTCCATGACCTGCTCCATGAAGACGGCAGCCCGTATGATCTACGCGAAATAGAAACCATCCGGCGTTTGACCGGTCGCAATGAGCGGAAACACGAAAGGACGGCAATCTGATGTCAGGCGTCACAATGAATAATGTTATCAAGAAGTATGGTGACGTTCAGGTCATCCACGGGATCGACCTCGAAATCGAAGACGGTGAATTCTGCGTATTCGTGGGCCCTTCCGGTTGTGGCAAATCCACCTTACTGCGAATGGTCGCCGGTCTTGAGGAAACGACTGAGGGCAAGATGACTATAGGAACCCGAGATGTCACCCGTATGGACCCGTCCGAACGCGGTGTGGCGATGGTGTTCCAGACCTATGCGCTTTATCCGCACATGACAGTCAAAGAGAATATGGGTTTCGGTCTGCGCATGAACGGGCACCCAAAGCCCGAAATCGAAAGCAAAGTCGCCGAAGCCAGCCGCATCCTGAAACTCGATGACTATTTGTCCCGCAAACCTGCCGCCCTGTCGGGTGGCCAGCGTCAGCGTGTATCCATTGGCCGCGCGATCGTACGCGGACCGGAGGTGTTTTTGTTCGACGAACCACTTTCCAATCTGGACGCCGAGCTGCGGGTCGAAATGAGGGTCGAAATCGCGCGTTTGCACAAAGAAATAGGCGCGACAATGATCTACGTTACCCACGATCAGGTCGAAGCGATGACGCTTGCCGATAAGATTGTAGTGCTGCGTTTGGGGGTGATTGAACAGGTGGGCTCACCGCTGGACCTGTATCGCGACCCCGATAACAAATTCGTCGCCGGTTTCATTGGCTCACCCGCTATGAATTTCCTGAATGGAACGATGGGCGATAACGGTGTCACGATCCCTGCACTAAAAATGGATGTGCCAAGCCCAATTGGAGCGAGCAACAGCGGCAAGGCTGTCACCGCCGGATTGCGACCTGAACATCTTGTGATCGACCCAAGCGGTGACGCGCTCCATGTGGACCTTGTTGAAAGTTTGGGAGGTGTGTCATACGCATACCTTGTCGCAGACTCAGGCGAGAAAATCGTGATTGAAGAACGCGGCGACGATCGGGTCAGCGAAGGCCACCGCGTTGGTTTGCAGTTTGAACATAGCCGGCTCTACCTCTTTGATGCTGATTCAGAACAGCGCCTCCGCTAAGGTGTGCGTTCATGATGGCATATACCTTGCCTACTGATGCCTAACAGGGCTGGCGGTGAAGTGCTCAGTGACCCCATTGCGCTCGCACTGGGTGATGAACCACTTGCGGGTTGAGTGGAACTCGTTCCCTTGTGGTCTGGATGGGCGGCAGGCAAGCCGGCCTGCAGCTTCGTGCATTTAAGTGCCCACTTTTGGGCTTTGCAATTAAATTCAAGGTTGCTTGATGAACGGCGTGACGCTCTCGGCATCGGCCCTCAAGCGCCCGTTTTTATCAAAGGCATCGTCTGGATTAAAACGCATCAAAGGCAACTCGTCGAAACCATCGATGACTTCGGAATGCGCAGATAAGTGTGCTGCCAGTCGATGCTCCACCTCGATCTTTTCTTCATCTTTCCAATACCCGTGAACACCATGCACGAATTGTGGCATCGCAACTTGGCAACCCAAATATCGAAACGTGTAGGCCAAGGGCCAGAGTAACATACGTACATCTCCTTCTTTCCCGTCCGGCCCGCTTTCACTTTCCTGGGACCCCGTGCTGACGCAGAATAGCACGGTCTTTTCGCGATGCCGGCCTGTATCAAATCGCTCGCGCGAGGTGTGCATGGCACCATTTGCGAGCACCCTGTCGCACCAACCTTTAATGATTGCAGGCGGCCCAAACCACCAAATCGGAAAGTGCAATATGATCCGATCTGCGGCTTGAAACTTCGCGACTTCCGCTGCGACATCGGCAGGCAATTCACCGTTCTGTGATGCGTTTTCCTGACACTTCAGGACGTCGTGACCCATAGTTTCCCGATAATGTTCAAACCGTTCAACGGGATCAAAATTATCTTGCACCAAGTCTGATCGTAACACACGACCACCCTTTGAAAGGATCGCGTTCTCGGTTTCTTGAGCCCAAGAGCCGGTAAAAGAACTGGTGTTAGGATGCGCCGTCACGATCAAAGTTTCTGTCATGTTCAGTAGCCTAACCTGCGACGATTGTTCGCTTTCGTTGCGGTATGCGTACCCAAAGCCAACGAGGAATTCCAGCTTTCGATTTGGAAAATCCTCGCCTGATGAGGTCCATCTCTTTGCCGCCAGCGCTAAACTGCAGCAAACGTTCGCCGCAACGCAGAACACGGCCAAAATGGGCTTAGAACTGCCATTAGCTGCGCATGGCACTAACGTCCGCTTATCCCAACGGATTGCTATCTATTCACCGATGAATGCCGCTTCGATTCTGATCAGCCACCGATATCAGATTGCAGATCAACTTCATCGGGCGAAGATCGAGAGAGCTGCCCAAATAGGTCATCTTGGCATTTGA
>RCNC010000657.1_pt1 | contig 22241 bp, 19 predicted proteins | sample 2041301 | NCBI WGS metagenome assembly RCNC01 (sample SAMN09708231, study PRJNA481090) | Marine sediment metagenome, whole genome shotgun sequencing project. | biome: marine sediment; feature: ocean; material: sediment; isolation source: Sewage treatment plant 13A marine sediment (STP13A) ...
ATTTTCCGCGATTAATCGCGGAAAGTTTCTTTTATTTATCAAATTCATAACAAAGGAAAATCCCTGCAGTTTACCGCGGGGATTTTCCTTTTTTTAGGAATTTGGCCTGCTCCCAGAGTTGATTGGCCAGGCGGATGGTGGCGTTGTCCACCATGCGGCCATCGATGGCCACTGCCCCGCGGCCGGCCTTGACCGCCGCTGCATGGGCCGTGATCACCTTTTCCGCCCGGGCAATGTCTTCCTCTGTGGGTGCAAACACAGCATTGACAATTTCAATCTGGCCGGGGTGAATGACCCATTTGCCGTCGAACCCGAGGGACGCCGCCATGGCCGCAGACCTTTTGAGACCTTCCCCATCCTTGAAATTGCCGTACGGAGCATCGATGGCCAGTAAATGGTTTGCCTTGGCGGCCATGACAATCCGGCTCAAAGGGAAATGCCAGCGATGCCCCGGATAGATGGCTTCCTCTTTTTCCCCATGTCCGGAGATGGACACCAGCCGGGCCCCTACAGAGGCCGAATAATCGGCAATGCCAAACACCAGGGTCCGCAGCCGATCTGAGGCGCGGGCGGTTGCCGAAACATTCTCCAACCCTTCAGCACTTTCGATGGAGGCCTCGATGTGGATGCGCGCCTTATATCCTTTATTCATTTCAATACCGTCCAGCAGGCGGCTCACAAAATGGATGTCACCGGGATGATTCACCTTGGGGACCACAATGGTGTCGATAACATCGCCGGCTTTTTCCGCCACCGCCAGTATATCCTGATACCCATAAGGCGTATCCAGCGCATTGATTCTGACAGCGATGGTTTTATCCCCCCATGCCATGGAGCGTAAAGAATCCACGATCTGGGAGCGGGCAGCCTCTTTTGCATCCAGGGGCACACTGTCCTCCATGTCCAGCATGACCACATCCGCCTCACTCTTCAAGGCCTTGACATGCATCTTCTGCACATGCCCCGGGACCGATAATATTGACCGTCGCGGCTTCATATGGGATTCTCCTTTCAAATGTAGATATATATTTTGTTTTGTTATATAGGATATGCTTATACGGTTTCAAGGACGGATTGACCTGGAGGAATCCACGTATGACCGATGATCAGATCAATGGTCTTCTTTCCGCTTTAAAACGGGAAGTTGCGCCCAACGAGACTCAACTTAAAGAAATCCTCATCCTGAGCGGAATGCCCGAAACAGCCAACGAAATCAGGACAACTAAGATTAAAGGCCTCCCGTTCCATCGGCAAGTCACTAAAACGAGATCTTAACACCCTTAATCTTCTTAAAGATGACCTTCCATGCAGGAATCAGACATCAAAACCCCCGGCCTTCTCCCAGATGTTTTCCCGAGTATCTTCAATGACGTTATCGGCCCTGTCATGCGTGGCCCATCGAGCTCCCACAACGCCGCCGCACTTCGGATCGGAAAAATAGCTCGCGCCATCATGGACAACAGCATCACAAACGTGATCGTCGCGTTCGACAAATCAGGGTCATTGCCCTTCACCCATACAACCCAGGGATCCGACATGGGGCTGGCAGGCGGGCTCCTGGGATTTGAAGCCGATGACCACCGGCTGCTGTTTTATGAAGAAGAACTCGGAAATGCCGGCATTGTTGTCCAGTATCGGATAGATGATTTTGGAGACCCGCACCCCAACACTTATAGGGTCACCCTCAAAAACAGCACGGAAACCCACTCCCTGATCGCTATTTCCGTTGGTGGGGGCATGATCGAGATTGTCGATATCGACGGGGCTGAAGTGTCTATCACCGGAGACCTCTTTGTGACCCTGGTTTACTACGATAGGGATGCAAAACCGGCCCTTGAAAAATTCGAGCCCTTTTGCTCCTCTTCATCTCTTAAAATCCGCAGCCACTCCTCCTTTGTTGAAATCCCATCGCACAAGGCACCTCTGGAAGAGGACATTGACGCCATGGCTGCCATGGCCGGTGTCCAGTATGTCCGGTGCATCCGACCGGTCCTGCCCATACACCGCCCCCGGCATCTGAAGGTCCCGTTTCAGACGCCCACGGAAATGGCGGCCTTTGCCCGCAAGAAGGAATTCAACCTCGACGCTCTGGCCCTTTTGTATGAGAGCCAACGCGGCGACATCACCGAAGAGACCGTACTGCGACGCATGATCGAAATTGTCCAGGTGCTGAGATCTTCCATAAAAATGGGCCTGGAAGGAACCGACTACAAGGATCGCATCTTGGGTTATCAGTCCGGCGCCTACCTGGAAGAATCAAAACGCGGACGGCTCATGGATCTTGGCGTGATGAACCTGGTCATTCCCTACGTGGCCAGCCTCATGGAAGTTAAAAGCGCCCTGGGGGTGATCGTGGCCGCCCCCACTGCCGGGTCATGCGGTTGCCTGCCGGGCGCCGTTCTGGGTGCTGCGGACGTTATGGGTAAAAATGACGAACCTGTTGCCCGGGCTTTGCTCGCTGCCGGCATGATCGGTGTCTTTATTACGCGCCTGTCCACTTTTGCCGCCGAGGTGGGCGGCTGCCAGGTAGAATGTGGTGCAGGGTCTGCCATGGCAGCTGCAGGCCTGACAACCCTGATGGGAGGAACCACGGATATGGCCCTTTGCGCGGCTTCCATGGCTTTGCAGAACAGCCTTGGTATGATATGCGACCCAGTGGCCAACCGAGTGGAAGTGCCCTGTCTGGGAAAAAACACCATGGCGGCCGCCAATGCTGTGACCTGTGCCAACATGGCCATGGCCGGATTCGACCCAATAATTCCCCTGGAACAAGTCATCCAGACCATGGACCGCGTGGGCAAAAGCCTGCCCCATGAACTGCGGTGCACTGCCTTAGGGGGGCTTTCCATTACACCTGCGGCCAAGGCCATTGAGAGAAACCTGAGCCTCAGAGAACAGAAAACAAAAGGCGCGTAGGGGCAGGCCTTGTGTCTGCCCGTTGACGAGTAATCAGAAGATAGAAGTGGAAATTTATTAGACAGGATTATAATTAAAAAGTGTGCTGTCCGCTATTAGCGTATAGCCGCTTTGTACCTTATACCTTATACCGTTTACCTTATACCTATTTATATCATGCAAACCGGAATCATTTTCGACATAAAGCGCTATGCTATCCACGACGGCCCGGGGATCCGGACAACGGTGTTTTTCAAGGGGTGCCCGCTAACCTGCCCCTGGTGTCACAACCCCGAAGGCATCGACAGGTCGACCCGTGTGGTTTACCGCAAAAGCGTGTGCATCGGCTGCCTGGAATGCCTGGAAGCCTGCCCGGAGCAGGCGCTCTCAGCGACGCCTGACGGGATTCTCACGGATGAAAAATGCTGCCAACATTGCGGGACGTGTGTGGACACCTGCCCGTCCGGTGCCCGTGAACAGGTCGGAAATACCGAAACCGTTTCGTCGCTAATGCATCTCATCAAAAAAGATGTGCCCTTTTTCGACACCTCCGGCGGCGGAGTCACTTTTTCCGGTGGCGAGCCCCTGATGCAGGCGGAATTCCTGTTGGCGCTACTGGAAGCATGCGGGCAGGAGGACATTCACCGGGCCGTGGACACCACGGGATACACAGACCTTGACACCCTGATGCGGGTGGCGCGCAACACTGATCTTTTTCTGTTCGACCTGAAGTTCATGGACACTGAAAAGCATCGCCGCTACACGGGTGTTTCCAATGAACAGATACTTGAAAACCTTGAAGCACTGGCCAGCCACGGCAACCGGATCATTATCCGTATTCCCCTGATACCCGGCATCAACGACGATGAAGACAACATCGATGGAACCGCCACCTATCTTGCTCACTTGCCACAGATAAAAAAAGTGCATATCTTACCCTATCATGACTTTCAAAAGAGCAAATATGATAAATTCTCAATGAATTACAACGCCCATGACGTCAAACCACCTTCTCCCGACAAGGTGGAAGCGATTCAAAACCAATTGGCACGCAGTGGGCTGTCTGTTGAAGTGGGAGGTTGACTCGCATGAATGAACGCATCCAACGGCTCCGCAAGGAAAGCTTCGAAGCCACACCCTGCATTTCCATCGAGAGGGCCCTTTTAGAGACCGAATTCTACAAAAAACACCTGGGCAAACACTCGACGCCAGTATTGCGCGCCCTGGCATTCAAGGAACTCTGTACCAAAAAGACCCTCTACATCGGTAGGGATGAACTGATCGTGGGCGAAAGAGGCCCCTTCCCCAAATCTGTTTCCACGTTTCCGGAACTGACCTGTCACACGGCCGAAGACCTGCGCATCCTTAACAACCGCGCCATGACCAGTTTCAAGATATCTGATAAGGACATCGATCGTTATGCCCAGGAGGTTGTCCCTTTCTGGCAAGGCCGCAACATGCGCGACCGGGTTTTCAGCCAGGTGCCCAAAGAATGGGCCAAAGCATATCAAGCCGGCCTATTCACGGAATTCATGGAGCAGCGCGCCGCCGGGCATACCACTTTGGACGGCACTATTTATGCTAAAGGCATGCTCGATTTTAAAAAGGAGATTGCCCAGGCCCTGGCTGAGCTGGATTACCTTGAGGACAGCAAGGCGCTGCAAAAAGCGGAGAGCCTTAAGGCAATGGATATCGCCTGCGATGCTGCCATGGTTTTTGCCGAGCGCCACGCCGACCTGGCTGCTGAAATGGCTGCAGGGGAAAAAGATCCCCACCGCAAGACCGAACTGGAAACCATCGCCGCCGTATGCCGGCGGGTGCCGGCTCACGCCCCTGAGAATCTACATGAAGCCCTTCAGATGTACTGGTTTGTGCACCTGGGCACCATCACCGAACTCAATGGCTGGGATGCCATGAATCCCGGCCACCTGGACCAGCACTTGTTCCCGTTCTACCAAAAAGGCCTGGCTGACGATACCCTGGACCGCGAAAAAGCCAAGGAGCTCATCAGCTGCCTGTGGGTCAAGGTCAACAACCACCCTGCGCCGCCCAAGGTAGGGGTTACGGCCCAAGAGAGCGGGACGTACAACGATTTCACCAATATCAATCTCGGCGGCTTGCGGCCTGACGGCACGGATGGTGTCAATGACGTGTCCTACATCATCCTTGAGGTCATCGATGAGCTCCATCTGCTCCAGCCCCAGAGCAACGTGCAGATCAGCAACAAAACACCGGACCGGTTTTTAAAGGCCGCCTGCCGGGTCATCCGTAAGGGGTATGGCTACCCCTCCGTATTCAACGCCGACGAGGTGATCATGGAGCAAATCCGGGTGGGTAAAACCGTAGAAGACGCCCGGGAAGGAGGCTGCAGCGGGTGCATCGAAACCGGCGCATTTGGTAAGGAAGCCTACATCCTGACGGGCTACCTCAATGTTCCCAAAATTCTGGAACTGACCCTGAACAACGGCATGGATCCGGTTTCTGGAGAACAACTGGGTCCTGAAACCGGCGATCCGCACCAGTTCAGCAGTTTTGACGAGCTGTATGCCGCATTTGTCGAACAGCTTGAATATGTGGTTGATCTAAAAATACGCGTCAACAACTACATCGAACGCATGTTCGCCGAAAATGCCCCGGCACCGTTCCTTTCTGTGGTCATTCATGACTGTATCAAAAACGGCAAAGACTACTACAATGGCGGCCCGCGCTATAACACCAATTACATTCAGTGCTGCGGCATCGGCACCATCACCGACAGCCTGTCCGCCCTTAAGACGCATGTTTTTGAAAATCGCAGCGTTGCCATGAAAGATTTGCTGGAAGGGTTGAAAACCAATTTTAAAAACAACGAAGCCCTGCGCCTTAAGCTCTGGAACAAAACACCCTTTTTCGGCAACGACGACGACCGGGCTGATGCTATCATGCAGCAGGTGTACGCTTCCCTGTTCAAGGCCATCGACGGCAAACCAAACACCAAGGGCAGTGAGTACCACCTGAACATGCTCTCTACCACCTGCCACATTTACTTCGGTAAAATGCTGGGGGCCACCCCCAACGGGCGGTTGGCCGAACTACCCATATCCGACGGCACTTCCCCCTCCCACGGTGCGGACCGCAACGGCCCCACAGCAGTGGTCAAGTCCCTTGGAAAAATGGACCAGGTCAAATCCGGCGGCACCCTTTTGAACCAGCGTTTTCTGCCGGAAGTTCTGGAGAAAGAAAAAGACCTGGACAAGCTGGTACAGCTCATCCGCACCTACTTCAGGCTAAACGGACACCACATCCAGTTCAACATCGTGGACACGGACACCCTTAAGAAAGCCCAGGCCGCACCAGATGACTACAGCGACCTTTTGGTGCGCGTGGCCGGGTACAGCGATTACTTCGTTGACCTGGACGAATACCACCAGCAGGAGATCATCGACCGTACAACCCAAAAAGGATTTTAGTCAGCATATTCGCCAGGTACTCATTGAAACCATGGGGTAAAGTCAGTGGACGAACTGGGGCTGCGGCTCTCCTTGGAATAAATCCAAGCACATTGAGAAATCGCATGAAAAAATTGGGAATTGATTATGGGAAAAAAATTCAGGATGGGTATCGGTAATTGTTTTCATATGCAAATAATTCAAGATAAGCACACTACTGACCCATAATAATTCTGAAACGGTTGTCTACCGGTTATCACAACCACCTTTCATGCTACTGTGACCTCTTTTTCAAATCATCCTCGACTGCACCGCGTCTTTCATCTGTTTTGATATCTTTGGCAAATGTGGCGGAACCATCGACATTATTGATCGGAAAGCATAAGTTTATCATATTCGTCCAGGATTGTATTTCCTTGTTCCAGAATTTCCGAATCAAGAGCAGGAACAACATGATTTTTAATTAAGTCTTTGGCTATTGCTTTCGCTTCCGGGACCATATTATCGGATAGGGTTGTTTGCATGGCCAGTTTCTTTTTATCCCATAGAGTGAGTTCTTTCTTAAAATTGGCAAGAGTATGTTCGTGCTGTAGAAAATCTTTGCCGTGGCCCACTTCTTTAACAACATCCAAAGCTATTTTTTCTTCTGTGATTTCGTGATTTTTAAGAAAAGACCGATAACAATCCCATAAGTATGCATCAATCACAAGTTGTTCGTAAGAGTTGGCTAACGCATTATTGGTACCTCCCATTCCAACGACTAAATCCGTTCCCATAACGGAAAGAGCTGTGGTGCTTGTTTCGCAGTAAGATTTAGACATACCAATAGTGCTGTCACTTCCTCCAAAGCACCCTGTTTCACAGGGCAACTGATATCTTCTGGCCATTTGCGCTGCGGAATTGGAAATAAAAGGGAGTTCCGGCGCACGATAGTTAACGCCGGCTGTTGTCAATTCCATGGGTGTGGACTCGACGGTATATATGTGAGGTGCCCCCGGCGCTGCGGTTTGGGTTATTACCAGACTGGCCAGGTTTTCGGTATTATTGTTGGATATCATCCCCGCTGTTGTGACCGGTGCCGAGATTCCCCCCATTGACATGGACATGGAGCTAATTGGAATACCTGCTTTGGCGAATTCAACGTGCGCTTCGACAGCACCTTTTTCAAAGGTGAGAGGTGCTACCGGGCAAACGACAACAGATAAAATCGGATTTCTTTTCAGATTCTCTTTACCACCTGCTACCAGAGCCGCTAATTCGATTTGCATTAATGCATCTTTTGTACTTTGTGCACTAACACTGGTGACATGTTTCGTCGTATTCTGCAATGTAACCCATACTTCATGGGCGCCGTGAGCCATGTTGGGAACATCAGAAAGAGTGAGGGATGTCCAGACATACCCGATACCTTCCAAAGCATCGGACAACCTGATAAATTTGCTCAGATCGTCTTTTGTCACCTTCCGCTCTTCTCCGGTTTCCAGATCAGAAATGAAAACCGCCAACCCGCTAGTTGAGCATTTTGGCGGACCATCGACAGGAAGCGCAATATCATGTTTGGAATCCCGCCCGTAAAGGATGAATTGACTGGGCGCAGATTGGAGCGCTTTGTTCACCATTGTTTCCGGCATTTTAGCAATCATGCTGTCATAATTCACAACAGCACCTTTTTCTTCCAACATTTTCAGTACTTTTTCACTGTGGATACAGACACCAATCTCATTTAGACATTTAATACTCATCTCATGGATTAAATCTTCTTCTTTTTGATCCATGGTAATCATTTTTGCTCTAGCCATAATTACCTCTTTAAGAATGTTAATGTTTTAGTGAGACTAACTTTGCGAAATATTTCCTGTTTAGTTTCAAGTTCATGGACTGATGTTTTCATGATATAAAACAATTACTTATCATTCTCTTTTTAGGACCGTTGCATCTTGCAATGAACACCTCGATCCTCCAGATATTTCTGGACACCTTCCCAGCATCCTTCGACACGCCCCAAAATCTCGGGAGCAATTATCCCTGTTTGTGAATAATCGCCGTCAAGCACAAGCCGGGCGACCGCTGCACAGGTGTACCCGGTGGTCCTGGCCATGGAGGGAGTCCTTGTTGCGGGATCATATTCGTCGTACATGTCGTAGGTGTAGGTCGCCGGTTTCCCATCTTTCTCACCGGAAATTATCAGTCTCATGACAGTGAGATCGGACTCGCCTGGGTCGTATTTCCAAAGCGGGGTGATCACCGACGCGGTCACATCTATCGGCCGCACCGCAGCGCCCTCCACCTGGATGGGGGTCTGGCTGAAGAATCCGGCATCATTGAAGATGCGCATCTGATTTACGTGTTCGGGGTAGCGCAGGGTCTTCTCGAACATGTTGGGGACCTCAGAGACAGAGGTGTGGATCAGGGTTCTGAGTCCGTCGGAGGCGAGGCATGCCATGGTGCCGACCTTAGGGAGATCGATGGTCGTGGTTTCGGAGAGCGCCAGCTTTTCGACCACCTTACCATTTTCAACATTTTTTCCAAGGGCTGAGTATTCTTCAAAAACCTCCAATACAGGAAAGTCCGTCTTGTAGCCTAAAGGGGTGTTCCTCGACTTTGGGAAACCGCCGACGTAGCACTCATAGTCAGTAACCTTCATCTTCCGCATATGATCGCCAAGAATGATATTGGACATTCCCGGTGCCACACCACAATCCACCACTGCAGTGACACCCTTTTCCTTGGCCAATTCATCCAGTTCGAAGGGATCTTCTAAAAAGTAGGAAATATCCACAATGTTCTTACCTGCGCGAATGACGGTTTCAAGCATTGCGTACCCCAAGGGACCTGGCACTGCACCAATGACAACTTCTGCTTCCGCTACAGCCCTCGTGACTCCTGCCGCCGTGGAGAGGTCCTCTACCCGGGTCTGAACGGGATGTTCACTGGCCAGTTGCTCCAGGGTCTCCCGGTTGATGTCTACCGAAATAACCTCATAGTCGGGATTCTTGCACAGATCGATGGCAATGTATCTTCCGACCGGCCCTGCGCCCAGGATTACTATTCTACTCATATTGTTTTCCTTTTTCCGTAACGTTAAATTTAGTATACTCGAATCTTATAAATAAACCCGCATCAAAAATAGCATCCTTCATTTCTATGAAATTTCTGTTCCAGTTACACTGCTGCAGCACGTTTGCAGATTTTCTCCAATTCTTTTTCAACATCGTCACCAAGGGGTAAGGGTTCATGTTTTTTTAGTATACCGACTACGCTTTCCCGGGCCTCTTCCTGGAGGGTGGTCCGATCACCGGCGGACCATTTTTCAAAGCCTTCATGGCAGCCAAGACCCGGGATGTACCATTCATCACTTCGCAGCGCAGCCACAGTCGATTCCTCACACAGATAATTGCCGCCGGGGCCGACCTTTGAAATCACGTCGGTCAGCCATCTTTCCTCCCTGGTATCCAGTCCCCTGTGTACACATTTGGCCAGACGGAAAACTTCCACATCTATCAGCATCTTCTCAAGGCTGGATACCATCGAACCGTCCAGCATTCCGGGACCGACTACAATATCCGGCCAGGAGAGCATGGTTGGCATAGAAAGGGCAGCACATTCATGAGCGTTCTGATAATCCAGGATATGGGCGTCCGAACCGCCGGGCGAGGACTCGGACGGCAATCCATAGTACCTTGCCATTTCGGTGGCAGCCATATCCATGACAGTAAATCCCACAGCGGCATAGCTGGGACTGGCGGTTCGAGGATTCATTACAGCCAGGGCCGGCGCGTAGATGATGGGAACGCCCGGTTCGTTTGCCTGAACCAGGCAGAGCGTAGAAAGGACTTCGCAATTGCCCTGAATGATGGTCGCGATCATGCTTGCAGGTGAGCTGCATCCCATCAACGGCATGGGCATGATAGCCACAGGAATATTCCAGCCTTTGAGGGCCAGGTAGGCCTCTGTATATTGTTGGTCGATGGAAAGCGGAGATCCGGGACAAAGTTCACCGGAAACAGGATGGTTTTTTTTGATGTCATCCTTGGAACCGAAAACCGTCTGCAGTATTTCGGTGAACCAGGGAGTTTCTTCGTCGGTCTTGGGACAATCCTGGACGTGTTTGGAAAATCCCCTGAAAACCCTGCAAAAGTAGTCGACGGTATCCCCCAGGGTATTGCCGCGGTCGCTGGGAACAACCTGACACCAGTACACCCCGATTTCATCCAGCGCATCAGCCAGTCTTGTAATTTTCTCCCAATCGTCATAGGTGGCTGGCCGCCGTTGGCCGGTTACGCTGTCCAGCACCATCGTCCCACCGCCATCCGGACAAAGCGTACTACCGCCACCATTCATGACCAGGTCATGGCCGGAACGGCGTGAGCTCAAAACGAAGTCCCTGGTCACAAGTTCAAGGGAGGACTCAACCAGTTCTCTGGGAAATTTGACGATTTTGTGAATGTCGTCAACCCTGGCGCCCGCATCCTGCAGTATCCGGCGGCCCCGGGGCGTTTCAACCCGCACCCCTGTTTTTTCAAGGATGTTCAGTGATTCCTCATGCACTCGATGGCGTTCGTCCTGGGACAAAACCTGCACCGACGTTTTCATAAAACCTCCTTACTCACGAACTCACTCAACCCCGAGGTTGTATAAACCCCATAGTTGCATAAACAACTTGGCAAAGTATAGATAATGGATAATTTTCCGCCGAAGCAGCCAGACGATCGGCGATATTTTGGCTTTGAAAATCCCGCTTAATCGCTAAAAGACGCTCATCAGACATGACCCCTGAACTTTTCCACATTCACCATATACCATTTTTTTAAACCGCCAAAGAAGGAGCGCAGTGCTTTTGGCCCCGCAGTGGTTCGTTGATCATTTCGTTTTCAAGACCAACCGTCTTAAACCAGAAATTGTCGAGAAAGTACTCATACAGTTCCGGCGGTTTCAAGCCTTCAGGTTTGCTGGAAATGGACGTGAAATTTTTCATTTATAAATCTATGCCTCAATGTGTTCACCCACCAGGCTTTTCAGTGCGGCTTTGCGAATGGCTTCGAGGGATGCCTGAACATCCGCAGGCAGTTCCTGAGGGCAATGTTTTTCAAGAATATCCTTGGCTTTTTCCACTGCCTTGGCACCCCAGGTTTTGCTGCCCTGGGCAATCCAGGGTTCCAGGGTTTCGCGGTTGACAAGCTGCGGCTGCCAGTGTTCCTTTTTGAAATACTGCATGGTTTGTGGGGTGGCGATGAAGGCTCCCTGGGGCCCCACTTCCCGAATAACGTCCATGCCGATGTGGTCTGCATCGATATCAAACCCCTGGATAACGCGTCGTACGTAGCTGATGATCTCGGCGTTCATCACCAGGGCAGCCGGCGATCCCACCAGGCCCTGCCCCATGTAGCCGATGTCGTGAATCAGGTTGGCCCCGTCAAGGCCGGCCATGAGCAGAGACATGGACCACTCCATGCTTGCCTGCTCATCCGGGGCGTGCGCATCACTGACCCCGGCCGTCCCCCACATGGGAATGCCATAATAGTGATAGAGATCCGAGCAGGCCGAAAGCGCCAATCGGTATTCCGGACAGCCGTAGACACAGGCGGACGTCTTCATGTCCAGGGTGGACATGCCGAACCCGGAAATAATGGGCGCCCCCTTGGCGCGCAACTGATGCATAACGATGCCGCTCAAAGCTTCTGCATTGCCTACGGTAATGGCCCCGGCCAGGGTCACCGGAGCACTGGCGCCCGACATCATGCCGGGGGTGTAATTCACCGGCACGGCATTGTCGGCGCAGAAAAAGAGCTTCTGAATGGCGCCGGAGGAGTGCATAAGCGGCGTCAAGGGCTCGGCATAGTGGATATGAATCGGTTTTTCCCTTAAGCGCTCTTTTCCACCCATCACAGCTGCCGCCATGTCGTTGATGATGGCGATATCTTTCATCCCCGCAGCTGTGTAAAAAATCGGTTTGATGGAATTCTCCAGTTGCGTCTTGAAAGAATCTATATACATCAGGTTGGTGGGAGAATCGTATGGCAGAGCATAGGAACCCAGAAAATCGATCTCTTCCAGGGCATCGGCGACCCTGGCAGCATTGGTCACATCCGACAGGCGCGATTCACGCAACTCGCCGGAGTCCAAATCATAGGTCTTGATGAGATCCGTACCCATGCCAAAATAGGTCTTGTTGCCTTCCAGCTGCATTGCCGCCTGGCCCAAGCGGTTATAGATGGTGATGCGCGACGGGGCGCTGCGGATACACTCCTCTACCAGCCAATTGGGTATTTGCACGATGTTGTCCGGTTTTACCCGGCAGCCGGCGTCGGCCAGCATCTCGACCGCCTCGGGATACATCACCTTGACCCCGATAGTTTCCAGAAGTTCCAGGGTGGCCGTGTGGATGTGTTTGATCTGGTCGTGGCTTAGGATTCTATAAGCAGGCACACATTGCGATTTGAAATTGGTTTGCATTACCATGGTCTTTTCCTTTCAATAAGATAAAACCTCTGCGTCCTCTGCGCCTCTGCGGTAAATTTGTATCTTGGCCGTAATGCTATGAAATACTAACCCTGCTGGACCACACTGTTAAAATCAATACTGTCAAGTTGTTGCACGGCTTCGGGCGGGCCGATAAAGACGACCTTGTTCAAAAGAGCTGCCATGCCTTCCTTTTGATCGATTTTCTCCAGATCGGTCTTGCCCATTACGCAGTTAAGCAGATAGACATCTTCCCCGGTCTGGATAATTCCCTTGGCCCTGGCAATGCCGGTGGGTATCTGTACAGCCATTTCCTTTAGCATATTAAGGTCCTTAGCCGACCACACCAAGGTCTTGGAGAGCAGTTGGTCCGGCGGCATCATGGAAATGCCAGGTGCCGCCATGAGTCCGTCGATGAAACGCTCGAGTTCCTTTTCTGAAACGTTCGGCAATTGCTTTTCTGCAGCCGGCCTTGCTGTGGGCAGATATTTTTCAAGGGAAATGTCAGCATACTCTGTTTCGATGAATTTAGGATCTGGATGGTGCCTGGCCACGATCTGTTGCACCCTTTTGATGGTGGCCTCATCGGCGGTATCGACCTTATTGAGGATTAATACGGTGGCGCTTTCGATCTGCTTTTCAACGAACGTAAACGTGTCGTAGGCATCCTCGAAGTTGGCGACGTCGATAAGGCAGAACTGTTCCTTGAGCTGGAACTGGTTCTTAAAAATCGACAGCTGCAGATCCTTTTTCAGGTCAGTGGGGTTCGCAATACCGGTGGCCTCGATGAGCAAGACATCGGGTTGCTTGTTGCGGGCGATGTCCATGAGCCCCTTGATGAAATCGGTTTTGACACAGACACAGAAGATCGAGCCTTTGCTAATCTCCAGCATATCCAGGTCATCCCCCTCCACCAAGGCGCCGTCCACCCCCAGATCACCGAACTCGTTCATCAGGATCATGAGCTGCCGGTCTTTTGGAAAGGCATTGATGATCCGGTTGAGGAAAGTGGTTTTACCGCTGCCCAAAAAACCGGTTATCAGGTATACATCGGTATTTACTGCCATAGTTGTATTGTCCCTTAAATTTTTAACCACAAAGACACCCCGGTGAAATCGTCTACAACGGCACTGACGTGCATTTCACTGGGTAAACAAAGGACACAAAGATTCCTCTAACTTTTTTCTTCCGCCCTTGAAAACTTTTTCGTGTTTTATTCTTTTCGTGATTTCGTGATGATTTTTTCTGGTTGCGAGCTGCGAGTTTCAAGTTGCCGTTCTGTAAGCGCCGACAATAACCTCGATAAGTTCCTCTTGGTCAGGAATCAGGGATTCGAATATCAGTTCGCCGTTTATGGCTATACTGGGAAGTTTTTTAACCCGGCTTTCTTTAAATAACCTGACCGCATCAAGAGTGCGCATATCCCATTCCCTGACCTCGATGATGGCCTGTATCTCCTGCGGCAAGTCCCTTGCCGCTTGCACCATGTAGACGCAGGCCGCTCACTGCCTGAAGTCGGTCACGAATATGTCGACGATTACTTTATCGGATGTCATCTGTTCAACTCCATTATGCTGAACCACCCTTGTGAAATCCGCTGCGCTCCTCATTGGCATGAATTTCACTTGGTAAACAAAAACACAAAGAATAACTTCTCTATTAATGCCGTTGGCTTCTGGAACTCTGATCTCTTAACCGCCCAGCCTGTCCCGCGCCTTCTGCGGGGCTACGCTCAAGACGCCAAGAGCGCAAAGGTTTAACTTTTGGTGACAGAGTACCAAAGAAACAAAGTACCTGAGTAGCGGATTGCCACTTTGTCTCTCTGTATCTTTGTCACTTTGTCTCTATGCAACCTTGGCGTCCTTTGCGTCTTTGCGGTTCAAGGTTTTTCAACTTGGCTTCTGACCCTGTCCTCAGTCCTCTGTGGTTCTGACCTCAGTTGTTCCTCGATGGCTTCTTCCAGTTCATCCCTCGACGGAATGGCATCGAACACAAGTTCGCCATCCATGAACAAGGCCGGGATGGGTGCCAGTCGGTAGTGTTCGTAAACGCCCTTCTCGCCGAACAGGGAACATGAGAGCGCCAGAAAGCGCTGTTTGCCCGCTTCCGATTGAATATCCAGCCTGCTGTATTTGACTTGCCGGTCATATGCGGGCAGGATATCCAGAATGGCTTCTTCCATGTAAACACAGGGCAAACAGGACTTTGCTTTGTAAGTAACCTCTATATGTATTTTCGTTTGCATAAACAACATGGCAAAGAATAGATAGTTTTTTTGTTATAATGCCAAATATTATAGCGATAGTTCCATTTCTTGGATATATCCCCAGGTGAATTCGAAGGATGATGTCTATTTTACCATGTTGTTTACCCTCCGGCTTTTGCAATAATAGGGTGAAATCAGTGGCCAGTGCGTGTCTTTTTACCCGATCCAGCCTTGTCCAGATTTTGCTTAATGTTGTCAAAATCAAAGCCCTTGTCGCGCACGGAAAGCAACCGACCGCTCAGTTCGTCCGAACCGGCCCGTTCAGCTAGGGCATCGATTAACTCCTCATACTGCGGGATCATGCTCTGAAAAACAAGATCCTCCTCAATACAGATGGTGGGCAGGACCTTGCCTTTCAGACGGGTAAACATGGCAATGCCCTCTTTGGTTTTGATGGACCACTCCGTGTAATCGATCATCTCCTGGACATCCTCCGGTAATGCGGCAATCGATTCCATCATATACCCGCATGCAGCACACTGCACACTGTCCAGGGTCAGAACGTCGATGTGTATTTTGTCATTCATGGTTTACAATTCCTGTTAATCCTGTCTGAAGATATAAACAACGAAACGCAAAAAATCCGTGCCATCCGTGTCAAAATTATACTGCTGGATACTTCGGATAATGTTCGTCAAACCACTCTCTAGCTTCATATGCCTGGATCAGATGTTCCGCCGGAACATCAAAGGGGATATCTCAGCCGGGGGCAAACGTGTACCCCTGTGTTCCGCCGGCAGCCAGGCTCACCAGTGCGTCCTCCCTGGGCGACAACAGCCCCAGGCTGAGGGCCAGGGTCAATTTCAGGTTGCCGCCAAAGCCTTTGTTGTATTTCATGGCAATGTCACGGATGAAATTCATGTTCAACTGTTCATCGATGGCAAATCCGTGGGTGCCTACTTCGCAAACCTCCTCGATGACCTTGGTGCAGTCGCCACAGATAAAAAAGGTGGATGTCTTGCCGGCATCGTGAATGGCTTTTACCGCTTCTTGGCAATTGGGCGTCACAAACTCCTGAAAGGTTTCCGGACGAATCTGGGAAGATACCGGATCCACGATGGCAATGATGTCACACCCCATTTCAGCATAGAACCTCACAGATTCGGCGCAAAGCCTGCCGGCATATTCGATAACTGCGTGGGCAAACTCTTTTTTCTTTTTCACTGCCGTGAAGATGCGCACGCCAGCCAGATGGGACGCCAGGGTCAAGGGGCCGGTCGCCAGGCCCAGCATGGCACAGTCCATTTCATCCAGCTGTGGTTTGGCCTTGGCGGCTGCCTCAAAAATGATCGGCCACCGGCCGCTGGACTTTGTGAACATCCCCAAGCCAAGTTCCTCGGGCGTCTCTTTTTCACACGGGTGCGTCCGCACCGAAGGCACATTGTCCTCCCAGTATTCCAGTTCACACCCCACAGACTCGGCTTCCACTGACAGATCGAAGAGCAAAGGAATGCCGTCCGCGTGATAAGTCCTGGCCGCTTCCACCACCCCTTTGGCCAGCAAACCGGCATCCTTGAAATAGCGGTCCGTCCGTTCCTTAATCAAATAAGCGCAGTTGACGCCGGCATAGGGGACCCAGGGGGCCTTGTCCGTTCTTTTCCCGCGCGTAGCATCTATGAGCATCTGTTTAGCCATCCGGCAACTCCTTTTTTTTACTATTTAAAACGGAAACTCGATTCCCATCTCCGCAATCTCGTCCTTGACCCGGCGGAACATGTCGTAGTGTTCCTGGGTCGGGACGGCTTTGGCCACATCGTAGCATTCGTGATACTCGGACCCCATGGGTGCATCTGCGGCATTGTCCTCATACTTGGCCAGCAATCGGTTGGCGATGTCGTTCACCTCGGCCCTGGACAAGCCCTGACGGGCCACGGCATGACCCACTTCCATACCGATACGCGCCTCGAGCGGTGTGGCCCGGTTTTTGTACTTGTTACGGGTCGAGGCCATCTCCCACAAATGCCAGCCGGTTACTGTGGACACCATGGCATGCACGGCCGTTTCCCTGAACAGCATTTCCGTCATTGGGCCGGCATTGGCAAACCCATTGGATGTGTGCAGCAGTTTGCTGTTTCTGGCCAATGCCTGTCCCGCCATGGCAATGGGCCACAAAAGCTCTCGGGTCGTGTTGGAGCCGTAGTTCAAATGAAAAGGAAAGTGTTGGTTGAAGATAGCGCCGTGAATCACCAGGCCGATAAGGCTGTAGGCCACCGTGGTGACGGCCGTGCCTTCTGACCCGCCGCACCATCCACCGTAAATCGCGCCGGTCAAATTGCCCGTGTAACAGCCGTACTGGGCATAATGAAGGGAACGGTTCAGTAATGTGTCAGCAGTCTTGAACTCGGTCAACGAGCCCACCAGACGTGCGTCTGTTTTTTGGACGCCCCACTCGTCATTGGAAACAGCGATCTGGCCGCTGTCGTGCTCGGCAGTTCCGACGGCCACCATGAAGGTACCTGGTCGTCCCAGCAGTCTGGCAGCCATTTTCTGATTATAGATATGCTGAATACAGCCACTGATTTCCGTGGGGCCCGCGGATTCGATCAGATGCCCGAAGGTCTCTTCCAGAATCGGGCCGCAGATACCATCCAAAAGCGGCTCCTTGAGATAGGCCATGCAGATGGACTGATGATACTGCTCATCACAGGTGATATCCGGGCTCATGATGCAAAAGGGCGGCTCCGAATCTTCCACCTGCCGGTGCTTCCACAAAACGGCATCCTTGCCCCCCCCTACCCAGTACTGGTCGTGGGCCATGTATAGCGCCTCCCTGATCTCCTCGTCGGTGACCTGGATGAGCCGGTGGGAATCGGTATTGTAGTAACCCACTTCCCGTAAAAGATCCCAGGCAGCCTGCCATATCCTGTCGGCCATGTCGTCGTCCGTAGGGCACGGGTTTTTGGGGTCGTACTTAATTTCATATTTCTTGATGAGTTTCTTCAGCGTGGGCGTAAAATGTTTCGGAAGAAAGTCATCTTCATCCATAAAGGGTCCGGTCTGGGAGCGTTCCAGAATTTCCCAGTGCCTGTAGGCTGTGGTCATTTCAAACCTCCTTGTTTTAACGTGTGCTCATTATCAATAGATAGGGTATCAACAGTTTTCATATAGAATAAAAAAGGGTCCGAGGGGTCCAGGGTTCAAGGAGCCAAGTGAAGGTGGCTCATTCTTATCGTTCGATGTTGGACGTTCGATGTTCGATGTTCATCTTTTCTCTCGATCCTTTGTGTCCTTTGTGTCTTTGTGGTTCTAGTCCATCTCATGTCAGCTGGACTTGAGATTCACCAGCTGATCCGGAGCGTTCTTGGCCTCCTGACAATACAGGTCGGCTCCGATCTGGTCCGCCCACATCTGGGAGGTGGGCGCACCGCCGATGACGACTTTATACTTGTCGCGTATTCCTTTGGCTTCCAGAATTTCGATGATCTCCTTCTGGCGCGGCATGGTGGTGGTCATCAGGGAGGAAGCTCCGATAAAATCAGCCCCCATTGCCTCGGCTTCCTTGATGAATGTCAGGGGGTCGACATTGTATCCCAGATCCTTGACCTCAAAGCCGTTGGTCTCCAGAATAAGCTTGGCAATGTTTTTTCCGATCTCGTGCAGGTCGCCCTTGACCACGCCGATAACGATCTTGCCCTTGACTACCTGTCCGCCCACGGCGTCCAGGTAGGGGGTCATGACCTCCACCACTCCGGTCAGGGCTTCGCCGGCCAGCATGATCTCGGGCAGAAAGATTTCCAGTTTGGAAAAAAGGTCGCCCACCCGGGCCATGGTGCGGGTCATTTCCGCGATCATTTTCAGGGGGTCTGCGCCGTCCTTCAGAAGCGTTCCGGCCAGTTCCTGGGCGTCTTCGGTTTCACCGTCTTCCACCAGTTTACTCAATTCCTCCAATGACATATGCTGCCTCCTCTTGTATATACAATTAACAGTTCATAAATGAATGGCCTTAGAAAAAATCTTTTGGATCGAACTGAGGTGAAAACGTGTCCCGAAAAGCCATCTCCCCGCGCATGGTATATTCTACATACGTCACCGGATCCTCGAATGAGTACGTCATGCGCTTTATATGGAACACCGGATAACCCGGGTCCGCATTGAAGAGCGGAGCGGTTTCCTTGGAAAGCACGATTGCCTCCATGCTCTGGTCGATCCTGGTCAGTGATAGCTTGTATTTATTGATGAGAATGCTGTGAATCGATTCATTCCGGAGATCCTCGAACAGAATCCCGGCACAGGTATCCGGGCGCAGGTAGCGTATCTCGTAACGAACCGGCTTTTTGTCAAAATACCAGAGCCTGCGTAAGATGATCACCTGGCTGTCGGACTGCAGCTTTGCGGCCACGGGCGCCGGGGGTTCGACCATCCGTGCTTCCAGGACTTCGGTGGTCAGTTCCACCTTGAGGTCATCGGCCCATTTCTGAAACGGCCGCACCCGGAAAAACCCGGTGGTGTAGTGCTGCTTTTTTTTCACGAAAGTACCCTTGCCCGGCGTGCGTTCCACAAACCCTTCCCGCTCAACCGTGTCAACAGCCTTGCGTGCCGTCATGCGACTGACGCCGAATTTTTTCGCCAACTGGTTCTCGGACGGTATGGCAAGGGTGAAATTACGCGACTTGATGCCCTTTATCACGTAGTCTTTGATCTGCTCATACTTAGGATATTGTTTTGCCATCGCCTTTATTTTCCATTGACAAATTCAGCCGTTCAGCTAAAATACAACTTGTATATACAAGATGAATGTCTCAGAGGTCAAGCAGGATTTTCAAATTTATTTCTCCCGATAGAAAACTTAAACAGACGACCTTCATTGAATTTTTTCTGAGATAGTTATATACATTAGAAACATTCTCATGCACCCAACTACAATCAGCATCAAGCTTATGAAGATGTACTCATGTATTTGAGCAAAGACCTGTTTCTAATGGAGGTGTTCCCATGACTCACCCATCTGCAAACGGCAGCGCCGCTAGATTCGAACTCGATGGCCGTCTCCCTGAATACCCCGAATTCGCCAAAGGCATCCGCCGGGCCCCGGATCGCGGATATCGCCTGACCCAGGCACAGACTGAAGTTGCCTTGAAAAACGCTCTGCGCTACATCCCTGCGGAACTGCACGAGGAACTGGCCCCGGAATTCCTGGAAGAACTGACCACCCGGGGCAGGATCTATGGATACCGTTACCGACCCGCCGGCCTCATCAAGGCTAAACCTGTTCACGAATACAAGGGCAAATGCCTGGCCGGCAGAGCCTGCCAGGTCATGATCAACAACAATCTCGACTTTGACGTGGCACTCTACCCATACGAACTGGTCACCTACGGGGAAACCGGCAGTGTCTGCCAGAACTGGATGCAGTATCATCTGATAAAAAAATATCTGGAGGCACTGACCGAAGACCAGACCCTGGTGGTCGCCTCGGGGCACCCCCTGGGGCTCTTTGAATCCAGGCCCTCGAATCCCAGGGTGATCATCACCAACGGTCTCATGGTGGGCACCTACGACAATCTCGACGACTGGGAGATCGCCGCTCAAATGGGTGTGGCGAGCTACGGCCAGATGACGGCCGGCGGATGGATGTACATCGGCCCCCAGGGAATTGTTCACGGAACCTACAACACCCTCCTGAACGCCGGCCGCATCCGGTTCGGACTGGGTAAAGACGCCGACCTCAAAGGACGACTGTTTGTCTCTTCCGGCCTGGGGGGCATGAGTGGCGCCCAGCCAAAGGCAGCGGAGATTGCCGGGGCGGTTTCCATCATTGCCGAGGTTGATGAATCGCGGATTCAGACGCGTCACTCCCAGGGTTGGGTCAATCACGCCTCTGCAGACCTAGGCGAAACGTTTGCCATGGCCCACGAAGCAATGCAGGCAGGCAGGCCGCTTTCCATCGCCTTTCATGGCAACATCGTTGACTTTCTGGAGTATGCGGTAGACCACAACGAGAACATCGATCTTTTGTCCGACCAGACTTCCTGCCATGTCGCCTATACCGGTGGCTACTGCCCCCAGGGCATCACCTTTGCAGAGCGGACCCGGTTGCTGACGGAAGATCGCATGGCTTTCTGCAAACTGGTGGACAAAAGCCTGCATCGCCATATCGAGTTGGTTGAAATCCTCGTGGACAGGGGCACCTTCTTCTTCGATTACGGCAATGCTTTTTTGAAGGCCGTATTCGATGCAGGGGTCACCAAAATATCCAAAAACGGCGTGGACGAAAAGGATGGATTCATCTTCCCCTCCTACTTCGAGGATATCATGGGCCCGCATATATTCGATTTCGGCTACGGTCCCTTTCGCTGGGTGTGCCTCAGCGGACAACATGATGATCTGATTAAAACCGACCGGGCCGCCATGGCGTGCATCGATCCCGACCGCAGATTCCAGGACCGTGACAACTGGACCTGGATCCGGGATGCTGAAAAGAACAGCCTTGTAGTAGGAACCCAGGCACGCATCCTCTACCAGGACGCTACCGGCAGGATCGGCATCGCCCTGAAATTCAATGAAATGGTGAGAAAGGGCGAAGTCGGCCCCATCATGATCGGGCGCGACCATCACGACCCCGGGGGCACGGATGCCCCTTTTCGGGAAACTGCCAACATCAAAGACGGCAGCAATGTCATGGCGGATATGGCCACCCATTGTTTTGCTGGAAATTGCGCCCGGGGAATGTCCATGGTGGCCCTGCACAACGGCGGCGGAACAGGGATCGGCAACGCCATCAACGGCGGTTTCGGTCTGGTGCTGGACGGCAGCCAACGGGTGGACGATACCATCCGATCTGCCATCTCCTGGGATGTCATGGGCGGCGTGGCCCGGCGGAACTGGGCCAGAAATGCCAACGCCATGGAGGTGAGCCAGTCTTTCAACCAATCGAACCAGGGGGTGGGACACATTACCATTCCTTACATTACCAAGGATGAACTGGTTAGTAAGCTGGTGGCGGAAAAATTAAAAAATTGAGCAGAGAAAAAAGAGTGAATATCCAATATTCAATAACGAATTATCAATATCCAAGTTATGGTACCCGGTGTAAGGTGGGCGGCTGGCAGGGATAAATCCCTGCGCTACGGTGCCGATAGCTTTATGCCATGTAGCCCAGGGCTTCAGCCCTGCTGAAACTTGATAATTGGGAATTGGATATTGATTGTTGGAAATTAATTTATAGAGGTCCTAAAATGAAGCCTGTCCTCATC
>RCNC010000658.1_pt1 | contig 22225 bp, 18 predicted proteins | sample 2041301 | NCBI WGS metagenome assembly RCNC01 (sample SAMN09708231, study PRJNA481090) | Marine sediment metagenome, whole genome shotgun sequencing project. | biome: marine sediment; feature: ocean; material: sediment; isolation source: Sewage treatment plant 13A marine sediment (STP13A) ...
TGCGTCTTCACGCCTCAAAACAAAAGGTTATGGAGAGAGCAAGCCTGTAAATGACAATTCAACTCCAGAGGGAAAGGCGAATAACCGAAGAGTTGAGTTCGTCAAGATTTGATCCTCATTCAGGCCCCCGATCTCAAAGGGGCTCTTCCGTGCAGAGCGAAGCTCACCGGTGCGTCATCCGGCTGAATCACGGCACCCCAACCAATCTGTGACATTGCGGATGAATGCCTTACGGAGCAGTACAAGAAGCTTCGCGACTGCCACGCAGAAATCGTCAAACTTGCTGCCATGAGCGACCGCCTCTTTGCCGACGATTCCCGGTCGATCGTTAACACGGAAAGGGCCCCGACAACTTGATTTTTCTGCGTGAATCTTGAGAATCAAAGGCATCCCGAAAACCTTCTCAGCAAAGGGGAACGAGGCCATGAAAGCAGCGATCTTTCACGAACCGATGAAAGTCACCATGGAGGAAGTTCCGGTACCGAAGATCGGCGACGCGGATATTCTGGTGAGAGTCCATGCCTGTGGGATATGTGGATCGGACCTGCACATGTACAGGCTGGGGGTCTTTTCCGAGGTCCTTTGTCGTCAGTCGGAAGGCGGGTTGATCCCCGGCCACGAGTTTGCCGGCGTGGTGGCCGAAGTGGGCAAGGACGTTGAGGGAATTTCGGTTGGAGACCGGGTCATGGCCATCACGTTCGGGGGAATGGCGGAGTATGTTCCGATAACGCCCGCTCTGCTGGGCTTCAACGTCTACAAGGTTCCGCAGGAAGTGGGATGGGTGGAGGCTGCAACCACCGAACCGTTGGCGAACTCCCTTCACGCGACTCAGCTCGGCAGTCCGGCCGACGGCCAGAATGCGATGATCTTCGGGGCCGGTATCATCGGCCTGGGAGTCGTTCAAAGTATCAAGGTGATGGGATTGGATTTGAACAAGGTCATCATGGTGGACGTTTCGGACAAGCGCCTGGCCGTGGCAAAGGACCTGGGGGTTACGGACGTCATCAATGCCTCCAAAGAAGATGCCTATCAACGGGCACTGGAGTTGACCGGGGAGGTGCCTGTCACGATTATTCAAGGCGCTGTGACGACTCCGGCTGTCGATGTCATCTACGACTGCGTGGGGTACATCCAGGAACGCCCGGAGGCGGCGGTCATCCAGCAGGCCTTGATGATTGCCAGGGAATACGGGAAAGTCGTGGTTCACGGTGTCTTCGAGGCTCCTTTAACCCTCGAGCTGATGCCCATGGTACTCAAACACCTGCAGGTGTTAGGTTCTTACGGGTTCGTTCCGGACGACGTGGTGAAGGCCCTCGAGCTGATGCGTGACAAGAAGGTGGACAGGATGAAGCTCGTGAGCCATGAATACCCCATAGAAGAGGCGGGACAAGCCTTTGACATAATGTGTCAGGTAGACAATTCGGTAAAGGTGGTTGTGAAACTCTAGGGAATCGAAACGGACCGCAAAGGGGTCACCGTGATCGAGCAAATTGAAGACCATCTGTGGCGAATCGAAGTGCCCCTGCCCGGCAATCCCCTGAAGTCCATCAATTCCTACGTGATCAAGTCCCCGTCCCGGAATCTGATCATCGATACGGGGTTGGACAGACAGGAGTGCCTCGATGCGATCCTGGCCGGCCTGGCCGAGGTGGACGTGGATCTGGACGAGACCGATTTCTTCATTACCCACATGCACGCCGACCATTCCGCACTGGTTCCGAAGCTTGCCCGGGATGGGAGCAAAATATACTTCAACCGGCCCGATGCCGAGGTCTTCGAGGGGGTGAGTCCCTGGGAAACGATCCTCGAGTACGCCGGGAGGAACGGCTTTCCGGAAGACGAGCTTCGGGCCGCCCTGGAGAGCCATCCGGGCTACAAGCACGGCGTGACGAAGATACCCGATTTCACGTTTCTCGAGGACGGCGACCCGCTGGAGATAGGAGACTACCGCTTCCGTTGTGTACAGACGCCGGGCCACACGAAAGGCCACACCTGCCTGTACGAGCCTGAAAAGAAGATCTTTGTGTCCGGGGATCACATCCTTATCGACATCACGCCGAACATCCAGTGCTGGCGGGACGGGATGAACCCCCTCGGCGACTATCTGGCCAGCCTGGACAAGGTCCGTGCGTTGGACATTGAGCTCGTGTTGCCCGGGCACAGGCGCCTTCTCCGGAACTGCAGGGAACGGATCGATGAATTGAAGCGGCACCACGACATAAGGGCGGAAGAAACCCTCTCGGTCCTCAGCGTTGGGACGCAGAGTGCCTATCAGATCGCGTCCCGGCTGACCTGGGATCTGGATTGCGCTTCCTGGGACTTGTTCCCCGTGGCCCAGAAGTGGTTTGCCACGGGCGAAACGATCGCTCATCTGAGGTGGCTGGAGGAGAGGGGGGAGGTCTGCAGCGAAACCGAGGCGAACAACGTCACATTCTCGAAAGCGCACTGAGGGATCGAAGCGGTTTAGCAATGCCTTCTCCCTCTGGAGGGTGTCGAAACGCACCTATTTGCTGTCATCCCCGCGTAGGCGGGGATCCCTATGCTCCTGAAGCCCCTGGATTCCCGCCTTCGCGGGAATGACAGCGAAGTAGAAATACTCTATTAATCGACACCCTCCTCTGGGGAGAAGGTCAGGATGGGGGGGAGAAGATGAAGACAAAGGTATTGGTCGTTGTCGAGTTTGTCCTGATCCTTTTGCTTGGCGCTGCGCTGCTGTCGCAGTACGTTTCAGTAAAGAGAGTGAGCCCGGTGGTGCGGGAACCGGCCGTGCCCGGTGAGTCGACGCTCGCCTACGCGCCGCCCCCTCCACCCAAGATCGCGCTCGAGGCCCTGAAGGATCTGTCCGAACTGAAGAAGGCGATGACGCCCAAGGTCGAGAAGATCACCGAGGACATCTACCTGGCGAGCGGGTTTGCCCTCGGGAGCGTGCAGATGGTCATCACGGATGAAGGGCTCGTGATTATCGACACCACGGAGAGCGAGGAGGCCGCACGCGAGATCTTCGACAAATTCCGCGAGATCACCACGAAGCCGGTCCGGTATGTGATTTACACCCACGGGCATCTCGATCACGTTTGCGGGACACCCGTGTTCATGGAAGAGGGCACAGAGGTCATCGCCACCAAGGACCTCGTCCAGTTTATGGAGAGGGACTTTCAGGAACTTCACGAGTTCCACGTCCGCTCGCGCCGGAACCAGTCCGGGACGCTGGCGGAGGAGTATTCCCGCGAGCTGCCGGTGAAACCCCTGTTCCGGGGGATCAGCGGGTTCGAGAGGCTCGTTTGGCCGACCATCACCTTTGACAGGGAATACTCCTTCGTGCTGGGCGGGAAGGCCTTCGAGGTGTTTCACACCTCGGGCGAGACCCCGGACCACCTGATGGTCTGGATGCCGGAAGAGCGGGCCCTGTTCTGCGGAGATCTCTACTATGCCAGCTTTCCGAACCTATCGACCCCCATGCTCGAGCCTCGCCCTGTGAAGGGATGGGTCGAGTCCCTTGACCGGATGATCGAGATGGAACCCGCGTACCTGATCCCGGGCCACACCCCGGCCATCACGGGTGCGGAAAATGTCCGGGATGTCCTGACTCACTACAGCGGGGCGATCCTTCACGTTTATGAACGAACCGTGGAGTGCATCAACGAGGGAAAAACCGTGGAGCAGGCCGTGCAGTCGGTGCGTCTGCCCGAGGACCTGGCAGGACTTCCCTATCTTCGGGAGCTGTATGGCCGGGTGGACTGGTCGGTGCGGGGCATCTATCGGGGCCTGACCGGCTGGTACGACGGCCGCGGGACAGACCTGGCGCCCCTGGCGCCCATCTACCGTGCCCGCGAGACGGTCGCCCTGGCCGGCGGTGCGGACAAGATCCTCGCCAGGGCCATCGAGCTTCAGAAGAACGGGGAGCACCAGTTGGCGATCGAGCTCTGCGACATCGTCATCGACGCCAACCCGGACGACAAGCTCGCCCGCATCGTCAAGGCCAATTCGTTGGAAGCCCTGGCCTTCACGGGTGGAAATCTGAACATGTTCGGGTTCTATCGCTCCGCCGCGGCCCTGGAGCGCGAAGCAGCAGGAGTGAAACCCTAGCGAAACTGTACGCGAAGACGGTCCCGCAAACTGCGAACATTGCGAGGAGCGCCAGCGACGCGGCAATCCACCAGCACAGAAGTATTCCTTCTCCCCCTTTGGGGAGAAGGTCAGGATGAGGGGGAGCTTCTGTGACACCCTCACCCTATCCCTCTCCCTCAAGGGAGAGGGGATGCAAGTATGCCGGGTGCTTCGCTAACGCTCGCAATATCCGCAACTATGCGATGCGGTGTCATTTCCCAAGAATGTGAATGCTCATGGCAGCCTCACCCGTGCCGAGGGTGCCCCCTCCGTTCTCGGACATTCCTATGCGGGCCCCCTGGACTTGCCGCTTGCCGGCTTCCCCTCGCAATTGGGTGACCAGCTCGTAGATCATGGCCAGGCCCGAGGCGCCGATGGGATGTCCCCGTGATATGAGTCCCCCGCTCGTGTTGATCGGGATCTTGCCGCCCAGGGCGGTTTCCCCTCTTTCCGCGAAGGGGCCTCCCTCCCCGACCGGACAGAAGCCCACCTGTTCGACCTGGTGGAGTTCGCCGAAGGCTGTAGCATCGTGTACCTCGGCCAGGTCGATGTCTTCGGGACCCACGCCGGCCACTTCATACGCCTTCCTCGACGAGCGTACCGACACATCGGTCGGTCCGTGAAGGTTGCCGGACTGCAGGATGGAGGCCAGGACCTTCACGGCCCGGCTCGAGGGATGTTTCTTCAGGAAGCTCTCGCTGCAGATAATGGCCGCCGCCGCCCCGTCCCCAATCGGCGCGCACATCGCCCTCGTCAGGGGCCAGGAAACCTCGCGGTCCTCGAGGACCTGCTCCACGGTCTGCGGGAAGGTGTACTGGGCCAGGTCGTTCAAGGTCGAGTTGTTGTGGTTCTTGGCCGCGATGGCCGCCAGTTGCCGCTGGGTGGTGCCGTACTTCTCCATGTGCCGGCGGGCGCCCATGGCATACCAGTCCATGAAGACGGAGTGGCCGCCGGGCTTCTCAGGGGGCACCTCGACGCCCTTTTCCTTGGCCTCCTTTTCTTTCCGCTTCTGCTCGGCTTCGGCAAATTGAGCCATCTGGTCCGTCACCACTTCCACGTCCATGCCCGCGAGGAAGCCTTGCATCGTCTTGGCCCGGTCCTCGCTGTAGAGCTTCTCCGCACCCATGGCCAAGACGCAGTCGTAGAGGCCCGCCTTCACAGCGGTCCAGGCCCCGTGAAAGGCGGTGCTGCCGCTGGCACAGGCATTCTCCACGTTGGTGATCGGAATCCCCTCCAGGCCGTTGGCTGACAGGGCTACCTGACCTCGGATGCAGTGCTGGAATGTGTGGATGCCCCAGCCCGAGTTCGAGAACCAGGCTGCCTGGACGTCATCCAGGGGGAGCCCACAGTCCTTGAGGACGAGGTCCAGGGCCTCGCCGGTCAGGGACTTGATGTTCCTGTCCATGTATTTGCTGAATTTGATCATTGCCGAGCCGAGGATGTAGACGTTATCACTCATCTTCTGTTGCTCCTTCTTTTTTCTGTTTTCGCCCGCGTTCCTGGACCCCCTGCCTCTGGGATGCGATGAAATCAGCCGTCAGCGTCCTCGCGTGCTCCTTGGAGGTTTCTCTTTCCATCCGGAGCGCCTCGGAGAGGGGCATGCCATAGCCCTCGTCGATGACACGCTTGTAGCTCGAGACCAGCCCCGGAACGCAGGAGAGGATTTCCGCGGCCAGGGTTCGACAGACTGGAAGCAGCTCGTCGGGCTCCACGACCCGATTGACCAGGCCCCAGGCCAGCGCCTGCTCGGCCGAGAGGTAGTTGCCCGTGAAGGAAAGCTCCTTGGCTCGGCCGATCCCGATCATCCGGCTGAGCTTCTGGCTCATGCCCCAGCCCGGAAGGACCCCGACCCGGGCGTGGGTGTCGGCAAACCGGGCCTCGGTGGACGCGATCAGAAAATCGCACGCCAGGGCAAGCTCGAACCCACCGGTGATGGCCGTGCCGTTGATGGCGCCGATGATGGGGCGATCGAAGCTATGTATGATATCTATAGTATCTAAGGTGCCCGACGCCTCCGTTTCCCTTTCCCCCACGCCCTGCTCCGACAGCTCCTTCAGGTCGAGCCCGGCACAAAAGGCACGTCCAGCCCCTGTGAAGATGACGACCCCTGTCTCCTTGTCCTCCTTGAGATCGGTGAAGGTCCGGCCAATGGAGGATACGAGTTCCCGCGAGAGGGCGTTCATCGCCTTGGGCCGGTTCAGGGTCAGGGTCGCAATGCCATCCTTCTTTTCCACGAGAAGCACGGGTTCGGACATGATTCTACCTCCTCTTGGGGCCAGCATCTTACCATTTACGCTCGAATCCGGTATTATACCCTTCTGCGACGGTTTCAGTCGAATGCATCGAGGCTCTTGGGCGATGCTTCCTGGAGAAGGAATCAGCAAAGGAGGACCGAGAAATGGCAGAACAAGTACCGATTCGAGAGGGAACGTTTCAGGAAGGCCCCGACGGGGGGACCCTGCTGGCGAACAAGTGCAAGTCTTGCGGACAGATCTTCTTTCCGAAGGCGAAGCTGTGTCAGGCCTGCCTGCACGAGGAGCTGGAGGAGGCCCCTCTGAGCAGGAAGGGAAAGCTCTACTCCTACACGATTGCCCACATGCCGTCATCGTTCTTCCCGCCTCCCCACGCCATGGGGTACGTGGCTTTTCCGGAGGGTGTGCGGGTCTTTGCCCCCCTGAAGATCATCGAAGGCAAGCCCTTCGATGTGGGGATGGAGATGGAGGTGGTCATCGAGAAGCTTGCGGATCTCGATGAGAAAGAAGTGATCGGTTACGTGTTCAAACCCGTCTAGCGTTGACGGAGAAGGAGAATTCCATGAGGGAAGTTGCCGTGTTGGGCGTGGGACAGAGCCAGTTTGGAAAGATGCCCGAGATATCTGCTGCCGTGCTGGGTCGCGATGCCGTGCTGGCCGCGATCAAGGATGCGGGGATCAGCGCGAGAGACATACAGGTGGCTTACAGTTCACGGCTGTACGATGCCGCGATCACGAGTCAGGATGTGCTCAAGGAGGTGGGCATCACGGGCCTGGAAATGATCAACGTGGAGAATGCCTGTGCAGGGGGCGCGACTGCCGTCCGAGGGGTCTGGAAGGAGATCGCAAGCGGCCACTACGACGTGGGTGTTGCCATCGGCGTGGAGTCGATGACGACCAGCCCGATCGCCCGCAAGCTCATTCCGCCCGGGAAGGACGACATCGAAGGGCAGCTCGGTCTGACCATGCCGGCCGTGTTTGCCCTGCTCGCGAGGCGCCAGATGCACGAGTCCGGGGCCACGCCGGAGGACTTTGCCCAGGTGTCGGTCAAGAACCATCACCATGGCTGCCTGAACCCTTATGCGCAGTACAAGAAGGAGTTCACGATCGAGGAGGTCCTCGCCTCGAGGATGATCTGCGAGCCGATCACCCTGCTTCAGTGCTGCCCGAACACGGATGGTTCCGCCGCCGTGATCCTTTGCTCCATGGACTTCGCCCGGAAGCATACGACCAATCTGGTGAAGATCGCCGGCTCTGCGCTCCTGTCCGCCGGATACAGCTGGCAGCAGAAAGACATCACCTCCTCCCCCCTGGGCGTCGAAACGGCGAGGAGGGCCTACGAGATGGCAGGCTGCGGGCCGGAGGACATCGATCTCGTGGAATTGCACGACGCCTTCTCCACGGAGGAGATTCTCCGTTACGAAGACCTCGGCCTGTGCAAGCCGGGCGAGGGCGTTGCGTTTCTCCGGTCGGGTGCACCCGCACTCGGGGGCAAGGTTCCGGTCAACCCGAGCGGCGGGCTCCTTTCCCTGGGCCACCCGCTGAGCGCGTCCGGCGTTCGGGTCGTCGCAGAGGTGACCACCCATCTGCGGGGTCAGGCCGGGGAGAGACAGGTCGAAGGCGCCAAGGTCGGACTGGCCCACATGCTGGGCGGGTTCGCGGCCGGCCTGGAAGCAGGGGCCTGCGGGATCCACATCCTGACCAAGTGACACCCTCAAGGGGGAGCGCATGACCTTGCCGCTGGAAGGAATACGGATCCTGGATTCGGCGCACCAGTACCCGGGCCCCTACTGCACCATGCTCCTGGCCGACATGGGGGCCGAGGTCCTGAAGGTTGAGAGGCCCGGAGGAGGGGACCCGGCCAGGCAGGTGCCCGACTTCTTCCGAACCATCAACCGAAACAAGAGAAGCCTGACCCTCGACATGAAGAGTCCGGCAGGCAAAGAGATTCTCCTTGGCCTGGTCGAGCAGTACGACGTCTTCACCGAGGGGTTTCGGCCCGGGGTCACGGAGAGGCTGGGCATCGACTTCGAGGCCTTGAGCAAGATCAACCCGCGCCTGATCTACTGCTCGATTTCCGGTTACGGGCAGAACGGCCCCTTCCGGGACGTTCCGGGCCACGACCTGAATTACCAGTCCATGGCCGGAATGCTCGAGGGGTTTCTTGACAAGGACGGCGAGTATATCGCTCCCCGAATCACGGTGGGAGACCTGTCGTCCGGGATGTTTGCCGCTATCGGGATCCTGGGGGGGCTCGCGTCCAGGGAGAAGTCGGGCAAGGGGCTCTACGTGGATGTCTCCATGTTTGACGGTCTGCTCTCCTGGATGAGTGCGAGCGTGGGCATGACCTTTGCCGCCGGAATGTTCGACTTCGGCCAGGATGCGGGCTACGGCGTCTTCAAGGGGGCGGACGGCAAGTCGTTTTCCCTTGGGATCGCCCATGAGGACTGGTTCTGGCAGAGGCTTTGTTCCGTCATTGGACTGGAGGAACACGCTGGGTTAAACGCCCTGGAGAGGAGACTGCAACGGCCGGACATCGAGAAAGAGATGCAGGCCGTCTTTTCCCGGAAGGACAGGGACGAGTGGGTCAAGATGCTGATCGAGGCGGACGTGCCCGTGGCGCCGGTGAACGACATGGAGACGTTGCCCAGGGACCCACACGTTCAGGCCAGGAAGATGATTCAGGATATTGCACTTGCCTCCGGCCAGACCATCCGGCAAGTGAGCTTTCCGATCGAGTTCTCCACCTGCGATGCGAAGAAGATCAGAAGACCCCCCCCGGAGCTGGGCGAGCACACGGATCAGGTCCTTTCCGAAATCGGATATTCCGACAAGGATGTGTCGCGGTTCCGGCAGGAGGGCGTCGTATAACCGATCCCATCGGAGGGTACCCATGACCAGGCAAGACGGCCCCACGTATGAGATCTATGCCCTGCACTTCGGGCATCATGTTCACTACCCAAGCTACATGTTCTTCTGGATGGGGAATCCGCCACTCGCGGCGGAACAGACGTTGATGACCAGCTCGTACTATCTCTGGTTGATCAAGGGACCGGACGCCACCGTCCTGTTTGACGCCGGGTGCACGGCCGAGGCGGCGGAAGAAAACAAGATCGAGGAATATGAGGACCACGCCACGCTGCTCGGGAGGCTCGGTTTGAATGCCGGCGACGTTGATGCTGTCATCCTTTCCCACCTTGACTGGGATCATTTTGATGGGATGTCCTTTTTCAACGAGAACATGCCGGACGTCTACCTCCATGAAGCCGCGTTCAGCTGGCACGTCCAGGTGGCCAGGCGCTACGAAATACTGAGAGCCTTTAATCTCCCTTCCTGGGAGGAAGTCGAAAAGGCGCTGAAGCTGCTCGATACGGGCAGGTGTCATCTCGTGAAGGGGGAGCACGGGGACCGGGTGGAGATTATGCCCGGCCTCTCCGTGCTGCGGACCGACGGCCACGCCGTCGGGCATCTGGCTCTCGTCGTTCAGACAGCCAAGGGCCCGGTGGTTCTCGCTGCTGATTCGGTGTATCTGTACGAAAACCTCGAGATGGGATGGCCCGTCGGTCTTGTCCGAACCTCCTTGACGGATGCCCTGGATGTCTTTCCGATGGTCAAGGAGATAACGGCGAAGGGCGGGTTTGTGGTGCCCGGCCACGACATTCGAATCACGGAGAGGTTTCCCCAGGTAAAGGACCGGATTTACCAAATCGCTTGAGAGCCTGCCAAGGACGCCAGCGTGTTCCGATCCACAGGAGACATCATGAAAGACAAGGTGAGAGAAGAGCTGAAAGGGTACGCAAACACGGTTTCCGAGAATTGTTTAGAACTGAAGGACGAAACGGATCGCCTTGCCTGCTTCGTGGAAGATCTGCAGGCATACAGGGACTTGTACGACACCTCCATCGAGGGCATGGATGAAAGGTACAAGTGACAGGGGGACTCTTATGTTCTGTACGAAGACGGCAACCTGTTCGTGAACGCTGCGAGTGGGGCCGTACCCGTAGACGACAGGGTCAAGAGAGACCTGCGGCTCTACGAGTATGCCAAGCCCCGGCTGAGAGATGCCTTTTATCGACTCCGGTACTGCGATGAAATGTGGTTCTTCACGACCGAAACCCTTGCGTGCGGATGGGTGGAGTACGACTACATCGGGCCCAATCTCCCCGAGAGAATCGACCTTACGCAAATCCATCCCATGAGAGTGACCCGGTTGGATTGGTTCGATATCGTCAATCCCACGAACAATCCTGAAAAGAAGGGAGTCTGGTCGCCGTTTCCTTTTGTCGAGTTGTATCATCAGTGGATATTCACCTATCACGTTCCCCTCTATGCCGGTGACGATTTCATTGGAGCCTTTGTTCCCCATGCGAAGATCGACCCCATGCTGGAAGACTCGATCTACAAAGGCAAGGCAAAGATGATGGCCATTCACGACGACGCCACCCTGATCGGGATGAACGAGGCGGCGGAAAAGGCCTTCGACTTGGAAACATACACATTTCGCCTGTGGGACGATCCTGCTGCAAAAGTGCCGTATGTGAGGAATGACCTGAACCTGATGAAGAAGGACTGCGAGGATTTTCACTGGCTGGCCGACGGCATCAAGTGGCAGGACGCCTTCGATCTGACCATCCTCGGAAAGGAATACACGATCGTGAAGGAACGGGTTCCGGAAATAGGGATGAACCTCGTTGCACTATTGGATAAGAAGTGAGAGAAACGGGGACGCGACCCTCTTGGGCATCCTGCCTCGTCCCCGGTGCCTGGCGGTCAGCATGCTTAACGGAACATTGCCAGCCGTGAATGTGGGTCTAGGGTAAAGAATGAAGGCCCTCTGCTGACATGGATATATCCGAATCAAAGACAATCCGTTTGTATCCTCCAGGAGCATTGGGCCAGGGATGCCATGGGGGCAGATCCCCCCTGTTAGGGTTTCCCGTATACACAAATTGAGCCCAATAGCTCATCATTGCCTCCGATAAGCGTTCCCGTTCGATACGGTTATCTTCACTCCAGGCGTATCTCCACTTGGAGTTTTTATCACGATCAAAATTGCCGAAGACAAATGGGATTTCGACGGAATGACTCCCACCGGTCAGGAAATCGAATGGTCTGGGTTCATCGTCCCAGTCAAATCCGTAGGCATAGATATTCTCCTGATGACGGCTGAGAATAGAGGCAGTAAGATCAACACAGATGAACTCCATCATCCCGGATGCGAGTACAGATATGGACTCATACACAGGAATCCAGAGAATGCTCATGCCCAGATAGTCGCAAACCTGGGACAGGTCCATGGGATTGTCAGGGTCAAAATGCATAGCCAGATCATAGAGTCCATGATCTTTGCCTTCGGAAAGGACAAAGGGAAGAAATAGCTTGACCTCATCCTTGTTGGCTCCCACGATGAGGGGCACCTTGTTGTAGTCACCGCTGATAAAGCTCTTCCATCCGTCCTGAGGAATGACCGTCCCATCCTGGAAGGGCGGGAAGGTTTCACTCAGACCTCCGCTTACCGCCTGGGTATAGTGGGTGTAGATGTCTTCTGGTATCTTTGATCGCAGGTAAGCTGCCAACTCCCGGCGGGGGTGGGCGTCAATGAATTCTTGGGCCTCTTCTGTGCTGTAGCCGTCGGCCAAGAGCAGCTCTGTGAAGACACTTTGAGCCTTCTCCTGACCTTCCTCTACGCTGGAAGTCGACATCTGAGGTCCGCTCTGCACGATTGCCCGATGGAACAGTCCCTCTACCAGTGGAGAGAGCATCAGAGAAAGCACATTGTATCCCCCTGCTGACTGGCCGGCAATGGTTACATTGTCCGGATTTCCGCCAAAGCGGGAAATATTCTTGGAAACCCAGCCTAGCGCCTTGATGATATCAAGGGTGCCGAAATTACCGGAATCATTCAGGGCATTACCAGTTTTTAGGGCAAAGTGGTTGAACCAGCCGAATGGCCCGAGACGGTAATTGACTGTTACCACAATCACGTTCGAGTTGTGTGCCATATTTGCACCGTCATAGACACCAAGTCCTGCTTCTCCGATGGAGTTCCCGCCGCCGTGAATCCAGAAGAACACCGGCAGATTCTTCTTTTCTGTGGCAGGTCGCCAGATGTTGAGGCACAGGCAATCCTCACTGCCCACCAATTCACCATATGTGCCGGGGTCCATATAGGTTAAGTAGCCTCCGTACTGGGTACAACCGCTGCAAAACCCATCGGTGATGAGGATATCATCCCAGGACTGCGGATCCTGCGGTGTCATCCAACGTAAGTCGCCAATGGGTGGCTCTGCATAGGGTATGCCTAGCCACGCCCAGGTGTCTGCCCTGGTCTCGATTCCACGCGCATAGCCATATTCCGTTAGCCTGACAAGCGGATCGTCTTGAGGATTCTCGGGCTCCTCAGGGGTTCTCGAATCATGCGAGGGGTGAGATGGTGAACAGGCAGCAATCAGGAAGGTGATGAGAAGAAGGAGCGTACGGCGTTTCATTTGTCTGCCCCGCGTGTCCCGAACATCGTTGAAGGTGTCGGGCTAATGTAGCCATAGGTGATGCCCGCATAAGGTACAGCAGAGTATATTGACGGCCACACAGACATCCTGCACCATTCACGTCCATCCGTCAGTTTGCCTTTTGGAGTCTGAAAGATGGCGATGGTGGATTTCTGTTCGCTTGAAGGTCAATGTCATGGTAACATAACTATTGTTTTACTTGAAGAGTGACTGCAGAGTGTCCGTGAATTACGCCCTCTCCAAAGCCCAGAGGTGGTAGCAATGAAAAAGGGATTGTTCGGAAAGAATCTCCCGATATTGTCCGGCATCAGTATGGGAGTGGCGTGCTGGATTTCAACCTCATCGGCCTTGGCCTTCTCCCTTTCCGACGTTTTAGGAAATGGGGGCGACACGCTGACATCCGTATGTGAGACCCAGGAACCCGTGCTCGATCAGGACGGCAATCCCACCCAGAGCTTGGTCCCTGTGTTGCCCGGGGAAGGGCACCTCCTGCGTGACGATTTGGGAGCTACCACTGCCACGCCATTGAGCAATAAGCTTTCCATGGCTTATTTCTATTTGATGACCGATATCCACATAACCGATGAAGAGGCCCCGAGCCGGCTGATCTTCTTTGACTTCCTCGTTGACTCCGCATGGCGTCCTCAAGAAGACAGGGGGGTTCATGTTCTTGATGCTGCCATCCAGACCGGGAACGGCCTGATGGAAACCTATGGCAGGGACTTCGACTTTGTGATGAGCCTCGGTGACAACGTGGATAACGCACAGGACAATGAGATCACGTGGTTCATCCAGGCGTTGAAAGGTGCGGAAGGCTTGAATCCTGACAGTGGAGATGAAGGAAGGACCTTTGGAAACCAAACCTCATTCGTGTACGTTGATGGGAATTCAAACGATGTCTTCGAAGTCTTTGGGTTAAAAGAGGGGATTCCTTTCTACACAGCGGTGGGAAATCACGACGCGCTCTGGACTGGCACCTTTGCCGAGCCCCTGGCAAAACCTGATCTCTTCGTTGGAGAATGGTCGCCGTTGGGCTTCCTGTCGATCGATCATCCCAGATTTTGGTTCAACCAGCTACCTGTTTGTGTTTCCACGGCGGGGTGCGACGGTTCCCTGTCCGTCGAGGCTTCGGCTGCCTCCATGTCCGTTTTAGGAATGGCTCCGATGAGCAGGGATCCAGGGGTCTCAAAGATGGAAGCGAACGCATTGGTAGGAGAGTTTCTCAGGCAGAACCTCGGTGATGTTCAATCCTCCCAGACCTTTGATGATCGGCAATATATCAATCACGATCATTTTGTTGAAAGAATGAAGGATGAGGGATTTATCCTGATCGGCGAGGATGTGCCGGAAAACATGGGATACTACTATTTCGACGCCGAGGAATTCCCTGTCCGGTACATCGTCATGGACACAGAGGATCGCCCGTGGCTGTCAGAGGGAGGGGTCAGCAATGAGCAGTTTGCGTGGATCGAGCAGAAGATCTGGGAAGCCACCGATTCCTCTGATCCTCGGCTCGTGGTGATCACGTCCCATCACGAAGTGGAAGACGGCCTGGTCTGCCTTCTGTGTGATTACAAGGACGGTGAAGACTTAAGAGACCTTTTCTGTGAGTATCCGAATGTCATCATGGTTCTCAACGGCCACGGGCACGACAACAGGGTCCTCGCACAGCGGTGTCCGGAAGCAAAGCCCTCGCATGGATTCTGGGAGGTGGAAACCGCTTCCCTAATCGACTTTCCGCAGCAGACACGCATTGCGGAGATTGCATACAACTACGACGGAACCGGTTCGGTCCTCCTGACCATGGTGAACCATCAATCCCATGAGTCGGGGCACATCGCAGACGGGTCGAGGAGCGACAGTTGGAAGGATCTGAACGATCCCAGCAAGAACAGGTTAGAGGTGGATGAGGAAGGGGAGATTTGGAAGGTTACCGGTCCGGCTGACAATCCGAAGTCCTCCCTCACCGGCCGGGGTAGCCGGGATGACCGGAACGTGGAGCTTGTGTTTCCTGTTTCCCAGAATATTGCCGCACTCTTGGAGGATATGCCCGACGAGGTAGGGACGACCACGGAACTGTTCTATGATTGTCCTACCACGGAACCGTTCCATGATTCTCCTACAACCCCCTGCGGCGGATGCTCTGCTGCAAATTCGTCTTCAGGGATCAGGTATTCGGCCGGTCAGGTGGCCCTCGATTTTTCCGTGTACATGCTTCCCATTCTCTTCGTCCTCGGCTGGCATCGGAGAAAGTCCCTCTTCAGATTAACAAGATACAAGTTCAGAATCTTGATGTTGTACTTGGTCGTTGCCGGCATTTCGAGCCTGATTGTGGGCATTTGGCTATCCTTCTAATGACAAGGACCGTCTGAGGAGAGATCGAAAAGCCTGTATAAGGGACTGGCGGTTCGTCTCTATGCCCAGGAAGCCGACCTATTCTGCAGGGGGCAAACATGACAACTCTCAAAGATCCTCTTACCCGCGGAATATGTCTGGAACCGAAACCCTGACGATGATCCTTTTCACAAATGTCTAAACATGCTTGTTCCTGAATAGGAAGCAGGAGCGGAAGAGAAATGACCTCGAAGGAGCTCAAACAAGAGGCAAGGGACGTTGCCCTCGAGCAGGGCGCAGACCTGGTCGGCGTTGTCAGCGTGCGAGATCTCGCCGAACACGAAGAGGGAATCGCCCGAATCCTGCCCTCGGCGAAAAGCATCGTCGTCATTGCGGCAAGGCACAGCCTGGCAGCGATACGATCCTCGAACAACCAGGTGGCCCAATTCGACACGATTCATACCTATGGACAGGCCGAAAAGGCCGCTCATGGCACAGCTCGATTCCTGGAGTCGAGGGGGGCTCCCTCCGTGGCCGTACCCGCCTTCATCCCGCTCGATATGGCAGCGCCCAAGAAAGGGATGCGAGGCGAAATCTGCTGGCGCAGGGCCGGCGTGCGTGCGGGGCTCGGCAGCTACGGAGAAAATGGCCTGCTCGTCACCCGTTCCTTCGGGAGTGCGGTGCGCGTCTCCGGGGTTGTTACCGCCGTAGAACTGGCAGGGGATCCGCGTGTGGAGGAAGACGTCTGCGACCATTGCATGCGGTGCGTCGAGGCATGTCCGGCAGGGGCTCCTCTCGGAAAAGGAAAGATCAACAAAAAACTGTGCGGCGACGTGATCTTCAAGCACGGATTCCGGTACTTCCAGCAAATGATGGAAGGGATCGCAAAAGGGAAATATGCAGAAATGCGGGAGACCATCGATGGAGAAGGCTTGAGAGATATGTGGCAGACCTTCATGACCAGAAACTACTACTGTTTCAAGTGCCAGGCTCAATGCCCTGCATCGGCTCTCTACTAGATACCCCTGTGGTGACATTCTTCGGCAAGCAACCTCGATTGGCGACAGCGCTTTCTCGCGCATTGGAACAACAGAACATATCCCTAAAAGGAGATAGAAGGAAGAAGCCGTTGCGCCCCCCATCCCTGTTCCGATGATGGCCACATCATATTCGGGCTTTTCCGTTTCTTTTCCCCTAGTTCAGCAGATAGGAGAAGATGAAGGTGATTTGATCCCGGTCACGGAAGAAGCCAAAATTGGTGAAGGCTCCCGCGACGGCGCTGTACTGGATCATGAACCGGAACGGCTCAAAGATGTAATTGACAGAAGGCTGAACCAACCAGGCCCCCCGAACGTCGTAGGCCACCACCATCTGCGGGGTGAGCCGCCCGCTCATGTAGCTTGTGTTCACGAGCATGGTCACCACGCTTTCGATCTCACGCACCCCCGCATAATCGCTCGCGTCCGGATAGATCGGAACCGGAACCTTGATCCGGTCGTCGTAATCCAGGATGTACTGGCCAAAATACTGCACGGAGACGAAGAACGTTTGAAGCCTGTTCAACTTCCTCACCCAAAGGCTCTTGTCCAGGCCGAGCATGAACCGCAGGATGTTCTTCTCTACCTTGTCCCCCTGGGCCGGCAGCAGGTCCAGCCCCGGAATCGGAATCCCAGAGGGCACGAGCGGAATACTGATTTCCGGGATGAAGACCGCCTCGTCCCAGAACATGGCCACCTCGCTCCGTACGACCACATCGGTCATCGACTCCCACCAGTTCATGGCGAACCCTGTGACCTGCACGTCATCCCAAAACGGCGCCAACCACGCATTCGGTATGAACGAGCCCGTGTCCTCCACATTCCAGAGAAGACCAGGGGTGTCCAGGAAGCTCTTGTAGTGACCGATCGAGAAGTTCACCGACTCCGCCAGCATCCCCATGAGACGGACCCCCCAGCGGCTGTTCGACATCTTCTTGCCCGGCGGCTCATACAAGGTCGGGATCGGCACTTCCGGAAGGGGGGCAGCGTAGGCCGTGCCCCTGGGAGCGACCGGGGCAACCCGCACGTCCCAGTTGCCCGGCACCCAGAAGCCCTCCAGGGTCGTGGAGGCGACCGGCCCTACGTACCCGAAGTTCCAGCTCGCCCGGAGCATCCATAACGGTATTCGCCGGTCGTCCAGATCTTCAAAGGGCCCCCCGAAGGTGTTGTCCAAGGGGTTGATGAGATCCATGAGTCGAAAGACGTCTGTCTCGCCCCAGGAGAGGTTTTGCCTGCCAATCCGGGTGAACAAGGGACCCTTGCTGAAGTCCACGTAGGCCTCCCACAGATCGTACTGCTGGGTGAAGCTGTCGATGTCTTCCTTGTTCTGGTCCTTCACGTCCTGGAATGCCGAGGGACCCACGTCATAGACCGCCTCGTACATGAACCGGCCCACAATCCGGTACTTCACCTCAACCCCCCACCGCTTCAGGGGCTTGAGCACATCCACGCTGCTCATTAATTGGCGCAGATCGTGCTGGACCTCCAGGTGGGCCATGTTTCTCCACTGCACGAGGTTGCCTATGGCGATATCCAGTGGAAAGGTGAACCCCTCGGAGTCCTGCATCCGCAGCGATACCCTGGACTGGAGTTTGGCCGTGAATTCCAGGGTCCGTTCGTCGTCGATCAGGACACCGTGCGCAGCCTCGACCACGATGAAGACCCCGAGCAGACAGACCATGCCCGACAACAACGTGCTCGCCCTGCCTCTTGTCTTCATTTTTCGTTTCCCCCTATGGTGTGGAAGGCACTCCAGAATGATCAGCGAGGTCTTGCGGGAAGGTTTGCATTGTCCTGGGCGAGAACCCTGCGGAAGACAGGAATCTGGATCGAGTGGCCTGGTCACGGAACGTTGCCCCTGAAGACAACCCTATTTACAGAACTTCTGGAACCCTCCCAGCGAGAAGTAGTTGACATCCATCTGGGCGAAGTAAGCCCATATGTTTCTCGGGCTGCAGTCCTCGATCACCGTGCAGCGCTCCGCCCGGTCGTCGATCATCTGCTGGAGTGCAACGGTGTAAAACCGCAAGCTCTTGTCGTCATTCTCGCAGGATGCGGCACCGATGAACATGGTTTTCCAGTAATCCCCGGCCTTGTCGTGGATCACCTTGTACGCACATCCGTATATCTCCGGATCAAACCAAATGTGCTGCACGCCATAGTTGTAATAGCGATCCTTCGCGTTCATCTCCAGAATAATGACAGGCCGCTTCACCCAGCAAAGATTCGTGGGTGCCCAGGGAGCCCCTTGCCAACCTTCTTTCTGATACCCATAGACCACGGGTTTGATGTTCTTTGTTGTCACCCATTCCCCACGGTCGTTCTTGACGATCCTCACGGGATCCACATCCAGGACTGGCAGGAGAGCCTCCTGCTTCCTGAGTATCTTCCAGGTGAAGGCCGTGACCTTTCCGTCGTAGCCGTTGGCATCATCCACGGCAAGATCGGACCCCATGAGCGCATCCGATCGGTTGGCAGCGCTCATGCGCCGCACCCTGCGGATCATGGGGGAGTACGCGAAGCTGTTGTCTTGCTTCTTCGGATCGCGATAGCGCCAGGTCATGATGGAAGAGCCGGCCAGATCGTAAGGCTTCTTCAAGGCCATGATCACATACTTCTCGATGCGGCCCGGGTTCTTGATTTCCAGGGCCCCCGGATACCCGTCGAGGGCCATTTGAATCAGTACGGACTCGGTCTCTCGCAGGTATCCGGAACGGCTCAGCCAGATCCCCTGAAAGGGGAACCGGAGATGACCCGGCATGTACTGCATGTAGTGATTGTTCTGCATGAGCTTTTCGGCCCGCCTGGGATCGTTCTCTGCAATCACAGGGAAGGGAAGGCCGATGATGTGCTCCGGAGCCTTTCCCGTCTCTGCATCGACGATGCCGCCGTCCGCTTCGAGCTCGTACTTGCCGACATTGGTTTCAAAGGCTTCCAATTGATGGGGGGGGAAGAAATCGAGGACACGATACTTGAGTCCATGGACGTCGAGGACAAAATCGCCTTTCTTCACCCACTCGAGGACCGGCTCGGGGAGGAGGTCCCGGGCCTTCTCCCAGTTCGTTTTGTCGATCACGTCCCCTGGGGAGACATCGGCTCCTGCCGTGTGAGCCGATGCGACGATGAGGCAGACAACCAAGAACCAAGCATGAAGACTCCGCACTTCTCGCATGGGTGCCCTCCGCTGTTTGTAGGTGGTTGCACCAAATATTCGAACAGCGAGAAAAACACTTGATTGACTTACCTGGAACAGACTGGTACGTTGACAAAAGCTGACATGTGAGTTTTCTTGCACTCATATCAAGCACAAAGAACAATGTCAACGAAAATCTCAGACCATACCTACTTCCTGCCCAGATTCGTCGGGACGATTCAGAACCAGGTCCCGGACCAACCATTCTTGAATGTAGTTCTGAAGAGGCCCGATGGAACGATCATCCCGGAGCCTCGATCGTTCCCACCCGAGGGCTGTTCCGTTACGTTCGAGAAGGGATCGAACGAAAGCGGGGACCCTGGAGATCCTCGAATCAAGGGTTTTATGAACGTACCGGGGGGAATCGAAGGATGAAAGCGGACGCACGAAGGCAAATGCTGCTCGATCGCGCAAAGAGGTTGTTTTCGCAGCGTGGATATTATCAAACGCAGATTTCAGACATCATCAAGAACGCGAAGATCGCCCGCGGTACGGTCTATCAGTATTTCAAGAACAAGGATGATATCTTCAGCACCCTTCTGCAGACGGCCTATGATGAATGGCAGGCCACGATAGCCGAGGAGATGAAAGGCGTTGACCTGACGAGTCTGCCCCCCAGAGATTACTTGAAATTCCGGATCAGGAACAGCCTCACCTATTTTGCCAAGGATCCGGAATTGACAAACCTCGTCCTGAGAATGGGCTATGGATTGCCTGCCAATCTCGTGCGGGCACTCGATCGCATGGACAGGGAAATCATAGGCCAAATGGGCGCCGAATTGGGTTGGGCTGTGAAACATGGTGTGCTAAGAAAGGATTTGGATGTCGAGCTTTCGGCAAATCTCATACACGGTGCGGTGACTCGCATCGCATATCACTATTTCGTGAAGAAGAAGACGAGGAACGACCCGGAAGAGATTGATACGCTCGTTGAGGAAATATTCGATATCATCGCACCCGGTATCTTCATTCCTTGATCAGTCCCAGGGCCGCTGATAATTTGGAGGAGAGTGAGCCTCGTGGAATATCTTGAAAAACTCCTAGATGAATTTTCTGATACTCCCAGGAACATAATACTCCACGCTGATATCCTGCGGAGGGGCATGAAGCTGAACCGTGATCTTACCGAGGCCGGCCAAACGTCTTGTATCACCGGAATCTCGACCAAGCTTCAGAGCCTCGCCGGAGACGCAAACCAGCCGCCTCCCAGTATGTTTCATTTTAAGGCTGATGAGACCTCGGTTGACATCAAGATAGACCTAAGAAGCCCGTACGAAATCAAGAAAGAAGCGCGGTACTACAAGAAGTGCCTGGAGGCCATTCTCGAGCAGATTGATCCCCCCGAAGAGATACAAATCTTTTCCCAGGCTTTTGATGAAGAAGACCAGAAGGACTTAAGGGAGCTTGGAGTCACCAATATCTTGTTCAATCTTGAGGTATGGGATGAGCGGCTTTGGCCTCTCCTGCTGCCCGGCAAAGCCGAGGCCATCGGCCGACAGGAATGGATGAATCGCCTGATCAAGGCGGTCGAGGTTTTCGGCCGAGGTCACGTGGGGAGCGGTTTTGTGGGAGGGTTCGAGTGTGCCCCTCACCCTGGCTTCCTTTCCCGGGACGAGGCCTTGAAATCATACCTCGATGGGTTCGAGTTCCTGATTGAAAGGGGGATTGTGCCGTGGTTCACGGTCTGGACCGCGGTGCCCCAGGTAGGCGGTTTTCAGGTTTATGATCCGCCGCCGACAGAGTTCTACCTGCGGCTTGGCCAAGGCCTTCATGAGTTGCTGGACAAATACGGCGTATATCCTGACCTGGGATTTCCGAGAATGGGCGTAAACCCGCCAACTCTGGGGCTCTATTGTTACTACTGCTTCAGCATGACCTTCAGCCGCGACTACCCCCGGCTAATCGGACGTGACAAATCGTCAGCGTGAATCCGTGATCTCAAGAAAAGGCACAAGGGACTGAAGCCGAAAGGCACATATTTGCCTCTTCTCCGATACTCGGAAAGATACATATATCGCCCCGTGTACCTACTCATGAATGGCGGAAGGCGATTTCATGTAGCTCTTATCTTTCGCCTTTCCAACAGTCACCGTGGGGCCTACTATCTCAAGACGAAAGCTGTAATCCACGTAATGTACGAGTTTTGACCAACGATATGGAATTTGGAGGACATGAAGGAAGTATCTTTGTCAAATGTGTAGGTTTGACCCCATCTCTTTGAATTGCCAGGATAAGCAGCTCCGAAGCCTCATTGCCCGGGTTTCTAGCCAGAGCAGGGGACTCACCGGAAATGCATAGATAATCTCCCATGGCAAGAGGGCGGAGTTCGCTTTTTCCTTTGGGATCGTGTTCAGACAGGATTTCAAGTAAGCCTTTCCTACATACCAGAAAAAGATGATGATCCGGCATCACGATTCTGTCCGAAGCGGCAGGAGCAAGGTTGCAGACAAGCGCCAGAAACGAGCCATCGTCATATTCCGCTCGCCAGGGAAGGCTATCGTGAACAAAAGGTGGGTGATTGGCGGAACTGTGACGCATCTCAATGCCCATGAGGCATACTTCATCCCGGTTACGTGGGGAAGCTGCTGCCAGGTGGACCGAGGGATGCTTTTTGGTGGGCATGAAGAAGAACAGACCTTCCGGAAGATGTACCGCTCCGGTGAACACATTCTGCAGGGCAAGCCAGAGCTTCTTATAAAAAGGGAAGGACTGGGGAAAGACGATGGGACTGCGTTTGTAGCCTTTGAGGTTTGTAGTGCTCATGCGTCCCCCCTTTATCACGAAATACAGGGTG
>RCNC010000659.1_pt1 | contig 22218 bp, 21 predicted proteins | sample 2041301 | NCBI WGS metagenome assembly RCNC01 (sample SAMN09708231, study PRJNA481090) | Marine sediment metagenome, whole genome shotgun sequencing project. | biome: marine sediment; feature: ocean; material: sediment; isolation source: Sewage treatment plant 13A marine sediment (STP13A) ...
TAAAATGGACGGTGTGGCACCAGTGGTAAATCGACAGGGGATCCAGTCAGCGCCAGGTTCGGGCAGGAAACTGAAAAGGGGAGGGGCTTTACAAGGTACGGAGATTGTCAACGGAAGGTAGACCGTAATCGTGTTGGATGGGGTGGTGGCGACACACAATTTGCTCTGAAGTCTGAAATTGCTGTGGGCGTGAATAATTTTTAGGGCAAAATGAAATTTATGGTAGGCTCTGAATTGTGATAATCAGGAGAAATTCATGAGAAAAAGTTGGCCAACATCTGGCCAACAAAAAACGGGGGTTACGATTTCGTAACACCCCGTTTTTATATATTATTTATGGTGCCGAGGGCGGGACTTGAACCCGCACGACCGTAGGTCACTACCCCCTCAAGATAGCGTGTCTACCAGATTCCACCACCTCGGCATGCGCGTAAATTGGCTTTACTCGGATTTCGACTCGGATTTCGTATCGGCGTCCGTAGCATCGCCCTCCGCCTGCGATTGCTGCGACTGTTGTTCAATGGGCACCTGGGCATCCATGACAACCGATTTCGTGACTTTGCCGCCGGCCATGTAGGCCAGGGTCAGAGACGTGAGCATGAATACGATGGCGGCCGCCGTGGTTGCTTTGCTCAGAAAAGTTGATGCCCCGGTGCTCCCGAAGAGGGTCTGACTGGATCCGCCGCCGAAAGCAGCGCCCATGTCTGCCCCTTTGCCGGTCTGGAGCAACACGATCATAATCAGGGCGATGCACACAACTACGTGAATTACTATCAACAGTATGGACATTGGTTATCGTCTTTTACGGTTCAATCATTCATTAAAAAAAACCAGCTTGCTGAACGTTTCCGGGTCCAGGCTGGCCCCGCCGACCAGCGCGCCGTCAATATCGGGCATTTCCATGAGCACCCGGACGTTGTCCGGTTTTACGCTCCCACCATAAAGGATGCGAACGGCACTGGCAAACGGTTTTCCAAATAGCGTGTCGAGCAATGACCGGACAAACTGATGGGCCTCCTGAGCCTGCTCTTTAGAGGCGGTTTTTCCGGTACCGATGGCCCAGACCGGTTCGTAAGCAACAACGAGACCGGATAAGTCATCAAAAACAAAATCTTTTAGACCATCTTGAACCTGTTTGTCAAGCACAGAAAATGTCTCACCGGCTTCGCGCTGCGCCTCTGTTTCACCGATACAAAACACGGGGATAAGACTCGCTGAAAGGGCTGCCCGGATTTTAAGATTGATGCTTGCATCGGTCTCTCCAAAAAACAACCGTCGTTCGGAGTGACCGATGATCACGTGGCTGCAACCAACCTCCACCAGCATCTCCGATGAGATTTCTCCCGTGAAAGCACCCTGTTTCTCCCAATACAGGTTCTGTGCCCCCAAGGCGATGGTACTTCCTTTGAGGGCCTGGGCCACCTGGTAAAGGGCGGTAAAGGTGGGGGCTATCATCACCTCCACATCCGTTGCGCGATTGACCAGGCGCTTCAATTGACTGGCGGCCTCCACGGCCTGGAAACCGGTTTTATGCATTTTCCAGTTGCCTGCGATCAGTGGGGTTCGGCTGCTCATCGGTCATTTTCTCCTCTACTAAAGTTGTTTGCCAATCATGGCGGCCAGGTCGACCATGCGGTTGGAGTAACCGGTTTCGTTGTCGTACCAGGAGAGCACCTTGACCATGTTGTCCACGACGTACGTGGTCGGTGCATCAACGATCGAAGACAATGGACAGCCGTTGAAATCGGTGGAGACCAATGGCAGGTCGCTGTAACCCAGGATGCCTTTGAGCGTTCCTTCAGCTGCTTCTTTGAGAGCTTCATTGACATCGGATTTGGTGATGCCGGCTTTGTCCACGCTGACCACCACATCGACAATGGAGACGTTGGGGGTGGGAACGCGAATGGCCAGGCCGTTGAGCTTGCCTTCCAGTTCGGGTAGCACCAGGGCTACGGCTTTGGCCGCACCGGTGGTGGTCGGGATCATGGACAAGGCCGCGGCTCTGGCCCGGCGAAGATCCTTGTGGGGAAAGTCCAGCAGGCGCTGATCTCCCGTGTAGGAGTGGATGGTCGTCATCAGCCCGCTTTTAATGCCGAAGTTTTCCAGCAATACTTTGGCCACCGGTGCCAGGCAGTTGGTGGTGCACGACGCATTGGAAATGATGTGGTGCTGCTTGGGATCGTATTTGGTGGCGTTGACGCCCATGACGATGGTGATGTCCGGATCCTTGGCAGGAGCGGAAATGATCACCTTGCGCGCGCCGGCGGTCAGATGCTTGGCCGCGTTATCGCGGTCCCGGAAAAGGCCGGTACATTCACAGGCGATGTCCACACCATAATCTTTCCAGGCCAGCCGCTCGGGATCCTTGACGGCCGTGTAGGCGATGGACTTGCCGTCGACCTCGATGGCGCCATCTTTGGCTTTGATTTCCATATCCAGTTTGGCATGGACCGAATCATATTGCAGCAGGTGCGCCATGGTTGCAGCGTCAGTCAAATCATTGATCGCCACGACTTCCACGTCCGGATGGTTCATGGCGGCCCGGAAAACCACGCGACCGATCCTGCCAAATCCGTTGATGCCAATTTTTATGCTCATCCTGCCCTCCTTTAAAGTTAACGAAAAAAGTCGCTTGTGAACGGCTCACGAAAGCCGCGATTATCACGGTAATTCATCCAGTAATCCGGTTTACCCGTTTTTCCTGGGCCAGAGGACTTATCTGCTGAAGCATGGGAACCCATAGCCGATACACCCGTCTGGCGACTACCCTCTTTTGTTCCCTTTCAATATGCCGCTGGCCAAAGAGATGCTTTTCTTTCCGAACGATTCAAGATTGGTCGCCAGTTCCGAAAGGGTCTGATTTTTCCGGGCGCTGGCTGCCCGGATCAGGATTGGCAGATTAACTCCGGATATCACCTCGATGCGCCCCTCTTCTAAAAACGAATAACTCAGGTTGGACGGCGTTCCTCCGAACATGTCGGTAAGAATCAGAATCCCGTCGTCGCTTTTCAATTTTTTAATGCCGGCGGCAATCTTGTTGCGCAACTTATCCGCGTTTTCGTTCAAATCGATGGATACGGGGGCCATGGCCTCCGGTCGTTCGCCAAGAATGAATTCCGCCGCCTCGAGCAATGCATCTGCGAGCCGGCAATGGGTAACCACTAAAACGCCAATCATATCTGCCTGTCTTTCATCGGGTGAATGGGGATAACGGAACCGGATCTTTTTTCATGGTCAATGGGATTTGTCAATGTCGCGATGGGTCAGTTCCGTTTTACGACCCAATGCCGTAATGTGATCACACAATTGTCCGGCGATCACGACGGAGCGGTGACGACCTCCTGTGCAACCGACGGCAATAGTGAGGTATGATTTTCCTTCATTTTCATATTGGGGAACCAACAAGTCCAACAGATCGAAATATTTCTGTAAAAATAAACAGGTTTGGTCAGTATTCAAGACAAAAGAGCGAATTTTTTCTGTTTTCCCGCTCAACGGCCTAAGTGACGGTTCAAAATAGGGATTCTTTAGAAAACGGACATCCATGACCAGATCGGCATGAACCGGGAGCCCATACTTGTATCCAAATGAGATTACCTGAACATTCATCGACTCGTCTTCGGCGCCCACGGTGGCTATTTTCCGGATGATGGATTTAAGATCGTGGACATTCAGATCAGATGTGTCGATGATTGGATTGGCCTTGCGCCGCAGCGATGCCAGTATGGTTTTTTCGGAGCGAATCGCATCGTGAAGGCTTTTTTTCAGTGCCAGTGGGTGCCGCCGACGCGTCTGGCTGTAACGTCTCAGCAGGGTCTTCTCATCCGCTTCGAGAAAAATGATCCTGAAGTGAAAGCCCAATCCCTTTAATGTATCGAGGGTGGATTCATATTGCCGGATAAAGCCATTATCCCGAAGATCCATGCCGAATGCCAAACTGGTATAGGCACCGGCATGGTTCAAAGATAAATTCAGGAAGCCGGGCAACAAGGAGACAGGCATGTTGTCCACGCAGTAGTAGCCGGAATCTTCAAAGGCGGCCAGAGCCGTACTTTTTCCGGAGCCGGATCTTCCGGTGACAATGGTGATGGGGGGGGCTTTCACAACGCGGTTCTCACATAATTATGAGGCAAGGAGGCGCAGGCGGATGCCCGGAATACGGCTAAAAATCGTCATCATCCTCACCGATGATGGCGATGATTTCATCGGCGCTGGTGGCCTTCATCATCCTCTCTTTTAGTGGCTCTTTTTTTAGCAGCCGGGATACGCGGGCCAGCAGTTTAAGGTGCAGGTCGGTCGAGTGTTCGGGCGTGATAAGCAGGAAAAACAAGTGGGTGGGGCGACCGTCCATGGACTCGAAATCCACCCCCTTTCGGCTCAGGCCAAAGCCCAGAACCAGTTTCTCCAGATTTTTAAGTTTGCCGTGAGGAATGCCGATGCCGCCGCCAATGCCGGTGCTGCCCAATCGTTCCCGCTCCATCAACACACGCACCATATCGCTGTGGTCGATGCCGGTAATATCCGCGGCAGGGGCCACCAGTTCATTTAATATGCCGATTTTGTCCTTGGATTTCAGATCTAAAAGAATCGCTTTTTTGTCGAGTACATCTAATATTTTCATCGCTTTCTCACCCGATCAGGCATCTTCCCGCTGTTTGTCGTTGGTAACCGACGTGTTTCTGGAGGCTGTTGAAAAACGGTGGCGCACGCTGCTCGATCTTCTTATGCTGTTCAACATGCTCGCCAAACCATCGTTTTCCTGTCTAATTAAACCTTTTTTCTGCCTATCCGGATGCTGTCAACCCCGCTATGCCCGCGGTTGGATCAATCCGTAGTTGCCGTCTTTTTGCCGGTACAGTACGTTGACCGATTCCGTTCGGGCATTGGTGAATACCAGGAACTTGTCTTTTATCAGATCCATCTGCATCACCGCCTCATCCACGTCCATTGGCTTGAATTCGATATGGTGGATCCGTACCCGGGGCTGGTCACCTTCTATATCAATCAGCTGCTCGGGCATCATGGCACCGGTTTTTCCCTTGGATCGGTATTTCCGACCCTTCTGTTTGCTTTTTTTTATCTGGGCCTCTAGCTTGTCCAGCACCATATCGATGGCTGAATACATCTCTTCGGTCTCCTCCTTGCCATTGATGATTAGCCGGTCTCCCATGATGTTGATTTCAGCGCTGTGGCGAAATTTTTCAATGGACAGGACCACATTGGCTTCAGCTGGGCCGTTGAAGTATTTTTCCATTCGGTTCAGTTTTTCGCTGACATAAGATTTGAGGGCATCGGAGGGTTGGAGGTTCTTGAATCTGACGGATGTATTCATGGTCGGTGCCTCCTTTTGGAATACCTGTCGGCAGAGGGCGGCCAGCTGGTTTCAGATATGCCCCCTGCCGGTTTTTTTAGTGGCGGTGAGACAAGAAACCCGTGGCCTGGTGCTGGGGATGCCATTAACAGCCTGTTAGAACTGTTTTCGTTTGCTGGAGGATAAAATGCCCATCATCTCCCGGTATTTGGCCACCGTGCGACGGGCGATGTCAATATTGTCCGTTTTGAGCAACTCGGCCATTTTACTGTCGCTATATGGCTTTTTGGGGTTTTCCCCTTCGATGATCTTTTTAATTTTGGCCTGCACGCTGGCCGAGGCGATATCTTCGCCAAATACCCGTTTGATGGAGCTGTTGAAGAAATATTTGAGTTCGTAGATGCCCTGGGGGGTGTGGGCGTATTTGTTGGTCGTTACCCGGCTGATGGTTGATTCGTGCATGCCGATATCTTCGGCCACATCCCTGAGCACCATGGGTTTTAAATGCGTCACGCCCTTTTCAAAGAAATCCCGTTGAAATTTCAGGATGCTCTCCATCACCTTATAGATGGTTTTCTGGCGCTGGTGGATGCTGCGGATCAGCCAGGCCGCGGATCGCATCTTGTCGCGAATGTATTCCTTGGCGTTTGCGCTGACTTCGTTTTTTTTGGTGATGGCCCGCTTGTAGAATGGATTGACCCGAAGCTTGGGCATGCCGTCGTCGTTAAGGACGATTACAAATTCACCCTCACTCTTGTCGACGTAGATATCCGGGATAATATAGTGGGGTGTCTCTTCGGTGAACTGTCTCCCCGGTTTGGGTTCCAGCGCGCGGATGACGGTGACCGCGGCGATGACGTCTTTCAGTTTCACCTTCAGGGCCTTGCAAATGGCCTTGTAATTCTTGTTTTCCAGATTCTTCAGGTGATCGGAGATAATGTCCGTCACCAGGCTGTTTTCCAGTTCCAGAAGCTGGGCCTGGAGCAGGAGGCACTCCCGCAGGTCCCTGGCACAAATCCCCACCGGATCGAAGGACTGCATGGTTTCCAGGACATCCTCCACCATCTCGATGGAAATGCCGCTTTGCTGGGAGAGTTCTTCGACGGACAGTTGCAGATATCCGTCGGGGTTGAGGCTGCCGATAATCAGGCTGCCGACCTGCTTTTCGATATCGGTGGGCGAAAGCATCAACAGTTGCCATAACAGGTGATCGCTGAGGGACTCCTTGGAGGAGACAAATGCCTCGTACTGGGGCGCATCCCGGCTTTCAGACTCGAAATTGACTTTTCCGGGCGAGTTATACTCGTCGAGGTAATTGCTCCAGTCGATTTCGTCGTTGATCTTCTCGTCGATTGTAACTTCACGGGCTTCTTCGACCGCGGCGGCAGGCTCCTCTTCGGGCTCGCTCTCCTTGGATTTGTCGGGGGCCTCCTGTATTTCCTCTAGTGTGGGATTCTCTTCCAGCTCCTGTCTGATGGTGTCCACCAGCTCAAGGCGGGACAGCTGTAACAGCTTGATCGCCATCTGGAGCTGCGGCGTCATAATGAGCTGTTGGGTCAGTTTTAGTTGTTGTCTGAGTTCGATTGCCATCTTAGAGTCTGAATTCGTCTCCCAAATATATTCGTCGGGCGATGGTGCTCGAAGCGATCTGTTCCGGTGTTCCGGTTTCAATCACTTTACCGTCGCTCAAAATAAATGCCGAATCACACGCCCCCAGGGTTTCCCGTACATTGTGATCGGATATCAAGATGCCGATGTTCCGATCCTTCAAATGGGCGATGATCTTTTTTATGTCGATCACCGCCAGCGGGTCGACGCCGGCAAAGGGTTCATCCAGCAGCATAAAGGCCGGGTCCGTGGCCAAGGCCCGCGTGATTTCCAGGCGGCGGCGCTCGCCGCCGGACAGCACCGCCGCTTTTGATTCCGCCACGTGGGCGATACCCAACTCTTCCAGCAGGCGGTTGGTGCGCTCATGGCGCTGCTGGCGTGACAGGGGCATGGTCTCCAGAATCGCCAGAATATTCTGGCGGACGGTCAGTTTCCTGAAAATGGAGGCCTCCTGAGGCAGGTATCCGACCCCTGTTCTTGCCCGAATATGCATGGGGTATTCCGTGATGTCCTTATCATCAAGAAAAACCTGGCCGCTATCGGGCTTGATCAACCCCACGGTCATGTAAAAAGTGGTGGTTTTGCCTGCACCGTTTGGCCCCAGCAGGCCGATCACCTGCCCGCTTTCCACGTTCAGGCTGACCCGGTCCACCACTTTTCTGCCCCGGTAGACCTTGACCAGTTCACGAACAGACAAGACAGCCATTAACTGTTTTCCACAGGGTGCAAGTTCACGGGCTACTCCAATCCTGATTCTTCCGGGAGGATTACCGCTTTGACGCGACCGTTGGATCCACCTTCGACGGTGAACCGTCCATCATCCCGGTAGAACGTGATGGTTTCGCCGGTGATGGTGTTGTCGCCGCTGGTCACCATAGCCCCCGGGCCGGTCAGGATCAGCATGCGCTGTGCTATTATATATACTGCCTGCCGGGCAACGGCAAGCCTATTGTCGAATTTAATTTCCACGTTTCCGGTGGCTACCAGCTTCTCTAAAGACTGTGAAGGTGAAGCGGGTTCAACTTCGGAGCCACCGGAAAAAAAAATCTTGAGGCTGTCCGCGATGATCAGGGTCTCCCCCTGTTTGGCCCTTACATTCCCAATAAACTCCGCATGGTTGTCTGCTGTGTTGGATATGAGCCGCTCCGACGAAATATGAATTTTTTTTGCCTCGGGATCGGCCGTTTCCGCTGAAGGAGTCTTGGCTCCGGCCTCACCGTGGACGGTCAGCGGGGGCAACAGCAACATGCAAAACAGTATCGTCAGCACGAGGCCGGCGGGGCAGCTAAAGTTGAAGATCTTCACTGATTATTCCTTCCACACCACCTTCGAAGCGGGTGATACTGGTTTCCAGGTTCATGGTCATCGTGTCAGCGTGAAGGGTGATCGACTTGCTGGAGAGGGTCACCGGTGTATCGGCGCGAAGTTCCCTGGCGGCCGGGTCGTAGTCGAGTGTTTCGGTCTCGAACCGGTAAAGGCTGGTGTTGGCCGACACCTGCCCCGAGACCGTTATGCGGCTGGAGTCCGTGTAAATCGTTCCCTGCTCGGCGGTCAGGTGCACATGATCCCCGTCGTCCATGAAAAATTCCACATCGGGACTGACCAGCAGCATGGTTTTCTCTTTTTCCAGAAGGGTTGCCGAGACCGCTTCCAGCCGCCACTCCCGAATGCCGTTTTTCATGGCGGTCTGGCGAATTTTGTTGAGCCGCATGTCCGCTTCTTCTTTAACCAGGTCCAACAGCACCTCCGGATTGCGGGTCATGCGGCGATACCCGATAAAGACGATAATCGTACCGGCCAGCACCAGCACAACAATGCTCAACAATACACGCTGAATCAGGCGGCGGCTATTCATGAGAACCGTTTTTTGATCATCGGTTCCCAATCTCCCCTGGCTTGCAGGATCCGCTCGCTGATTTCACGTACCGCGCCACAACCGCCCATTGCCCGAGTGGTCATTACGGCAGCCTGTTTTACCAGATCGTGGGCATCGCCGACTGCGATAGGCACGCCCACCCGTTGCATGATGGGCAAATCCGGCAGGTCGTCTCCCACAAAGGCCGTGGCTGATGCCGCCACGCCTGTCTCGTTCAGTATCTCTTCAAGGGCGGCAGCCTTGTCGCGGATGCCGTCTTTGAGCAGGTTGATGCCTAAATTTCGGCACCGGTGAACCAGTGCCATGGAGCGGCGGCCGGTGACGATGCCCACCATAAGCCCTGCCTCGATTAACATGCGGATACCCAATCCGTCGCGCACGTGAAATACCTTGGTTTCCTGGCCGCTGTCGTTGTAAATCACCTGGCCAGTGGTGAGGACTCCGTCCACGTCCAGAAGTATCAGGGCAATTTGTTTCAGGCGGGTGTCGATCATGGGATTTTGTCAGGCGGCCAGGGCGGTTTTGATGGCTTTGAGTTGGACCAGCAGATCGGGCAGCTGGTCCAGGGAGAGTGAATTGGGGCCGTCGCAAAGGGCTTTGTCCGGGTCTTCGTGAACTTCCAGGAAAACACCGTCGGCACCGGCCGCTATGGCTGCCCGGGCCAGCACCGGGGCAAACTCCCGCTGGCCGCCGGAGTGGGTTCCCGCGCCGCCGGGCAATTGAACACTATGGGTGGCGTCGAAGACCACCGGACAACCGGTTTGCTGCATGATTTGGATCCCCCTGAAATCCACGACCAGGTTGTTGTAACCAAACATGACACCGCGTTCGGTGATCATGGGTTGGACGCTGGATACCGAACGAATCTTTTCGACGATATTGACCATATCCCAGGGGGCCAGAAATTGGCCTTTCTTGACGTTCACCGGTTTGCCGGTTTTTGCAACTGCCAGGAGCAGGTCGGTCTGGCGGCAAAGAAATGCCGGGATCTGAATGACATCAAGCACCTGGGCGGCCGTTTCCACTTCGCTGATGCGGTGAACGTCGGACAGGATCGGCACGCCAAGGGTTTGTTTGACTTTGTCCAGCACGCGCAGACCGTCCTGAATGCCCGGCCCCCGGAAGGAGGTGATGGCGGTTCGGTTGGCCTTGTCATAGGACGCCTTGAAGGTAAAGGGAATGCCGAGGCTGTCCGTCAGCGCTTTGAGTCGGGCGGCGATGCGCAGCGTGACAGCCTCATCTTCGATGACGCATGGGCCGCTGACCAGGAAAAAAGGGCTATCCATTTTCATTTAATGTCAACTTTCAAGAGAATTGGAATCATGTTTTATTATGTATCCTCAGGCGGTTAAAAAGTCAAGTCGCGAAAAACTTTGCCTTGATTACCGGTGGCTTAACTGGTATTGTCCCCAACTTAATAGACGGCTAAAGAACAGCGCCGAAAGGAAAGAATCCGTTGAATAAAAAAGGAAGTTCGCTCAGACCGATCCTAATTGTCACTGTGGCGCTGCTGATCAGTATCCCTGCCGTATGGCTGGCCATTATCCGTATGGAAGGATCGGCACCTGCCCTGGAAATTGAACTCGAATCACCTTTTATCGGTGCCACGCAGACCGTTACCGTGAATGTGGACGATGCCGGCAGTGGTATCCGCAAAGTCTGGATGGGCCTGTTGGTCGAGGGCCGGGAGGTGGAGGTCCTGCAGCGTAGCTTTCCTTCAGCCGGTTTCTTTGCGGGCGGCAAGGAAAAGTCGGTGCAAGTGAAAGCACCGGTCTCCCCTCAGTCCCTGGGGCTGGCCGACGGAAAGGGCGTCATCCGTGTCGTGGCCTGGGATTACTCGCTGCGCAAGTGGGGAAAAGGCAATCGGGTTTACCTGGAAAAGGAGATCCAGATCGACACCAAGGCGCCGTCCATTGACCTGATCAGCCGCTCCCACAATCTAACCCAGGGAGGCAGTGGTGCGGCAATATACCGGCTGTCGGAAGATTGCCCGGTCAGCGGGGTGACGGTGGGCGATCTTTTTTTTCCGGGATATGCTGGTTATTTCAAAGATCCGTCCATCCACATGGCCCTGTTTGCCTTGGATTTCCAGCAAGGCAAGGAAACGCGACTGGCGGTTGCCGCAGAAGACTTCGCCGGCAACCGGTCGACGGCCGGCTTGGCATATCACATCAACACCCGGTCTTTCAGAAAAGACACGATTAATCTGTCCGACACCTTTTTTAACGCGAAAATGCCCGATTTCGAGCGCTACTTTCCTGAATCATCGGGCGGCAGTCGAGCCGATCTTTTTCTTAAAGTCAATCGTGAACTGCGTCTCAAGGATACCGAGGCGATATACCAAATCACCCAGCAGACGGAAAAGGATATCCTTTGGGATGGGCCATTTTTGCGGCTTCCGCGGTCTGCCAACCGTGCCCGATTCGCCGATCACCGCACCTATTTCTACGGCGGCAAGGAGATCGACCGCCAGGTGCACATGGGGATCGATCTGGCGTCTACGGCGCATTCCCCGGTACCGGCGGCCAACCGCGGGAAAGTCGCATTCACCGGTGACCAGGGCATCTATGGCAACACCATCATTCTTGACCACGGGTTCGGACTGTTCACCCTCTACTCGCATCTGAGTCAAATCGATGTCGCCGTCGGTCAGATGGTCAATAAGGGTGATAGTATCGGCAAGACAGGCTTAACGGGTCTGGCGGGTGGTGACCACTTGCACTATGCCGCCCTGATTTACCAGACCTATGTCAATCCGGTGGAGTGGTGGGACGACACGTGGATCAAAAACAACATCAGCGCCAAAATCAATGACGCGGGACCCCGAACTAGGCCTTAAGATAGTTTATTTGGCAAGGATAGTAGGGAGGAAGCCGTATGGTAATACTGCGACGACCGATAACGCAGTCCAAATAAATTATCTTAAAGCCTACAGGAGCAGACGGCGGTATGGGACGCCTTAAGGTTCAGAAAACGGTTCAGCAGATTAACGATAAAATCAGGGCCGGCAAGGTGGTTGTCGTCACTGCCGAAGAGATGATCGACATCGTCGCTGACAAGGGTCCGCAGGAGGCTGCCCACCAGGTGGATGTGGTGACCACGGGGACCTTCGCGCCCATGTGCTCGTCAGGTGCATTTATCAATTTCGGTCACTCGGCACCGGGGACCAAGGCAGCCAAGGTCTGGATCAACAATGTGCCCGCTTACGGGGGTGTTGCCGCGGTAGACTGTTACCTCGGGGCCACCGAGCCGTGCGAAGACGATCCCCTGAACAAGGTGTATCCCGGTGAATTCCTCTACGGCGGCGGCCACGTCATCCAGGATCTGGTGGCGGGCAAGAAGATGCATATCAAGGCCACCGCCTACGGAACGGATTGTTATCCCAGCCGGGAATATGAGAAGATTGTTACGCTCAACTCGTTGCCTCAGGCAACGTTGTGCAACCCCAGGAACGCCTATCAGAACTACAACTGTGCGGTGAATCTGACCAATAAAACCGTTTACACCTACATGGGGGCGCTAAAACCCAGGGCGGGCAACGCCAACTACTGCTCGGCCGGCCAGTTGAGCCCGTTGTTCAACGACCCGTTCTACCGGACCATCGGGCTGGGCACGCGGATTTTTCTGGGCGGCGGCGTCGGGTATGTCACCTGGCACGGCACCCAGCACCGGCCAGGGGTGAAGCGGGCAGCCAACGGTACACCCTTGACCCCGGCGGGGACCCTATGGGTGATGGGTGACATGCAGCAGATGAGTCCGGACTGGCTGGTGGGCGTCAGCATCCAGGGGTACGGGTGTTCACTGGCAGTGGGGCTGGGCGTCCCCATCCCGATACTGGATGAGGAGATGGCCAGATTTACGGCAGTTTCAGACGCTGAACTGTTTACCCAGGTTGTGGACTACGGCAACGATTACCCCAAGGGCAAATCAAGCAATTTGGGACAGGTCAGCTATGCGGAGCTCAAAAGTGGGGTTATCACCGTCAAGGGGAAGAAGGTGCCTACGGTTCCGCTCTCAAGCATGGTTAAGGCCCGACAGATTGCCGAGACGCTGAAACAGTGGATAACATCGGGCACATTTGAATTGGGTACGCCGCAGTTCACCCTCCCCGCTGCCTGATGCCCGACGGCGGCCTTCATGCCAGACAGCGGGTCGCAAAGGAGCCACAGTGCCAAAGACCCTGCGCGCCTTTGTTGCCGTACCGATCCCTGATGCGGTGGCCGTCTTTTTGATACAGATTCAGGCGCGGCTTCAATTGCCGCGAAGAGAGATCCGCTGGGTGGCGGCGACGAACATTCATTTGACCCTGAAGTTCCTTGGAGATATCGATCCGTCCCGGGTTCCTGCAATCGCCGCTCAGATGGATGCCGCCGCAGGAATGACAGCTGCTTTTTCGCTGACCGCAAAGGGGGTGGGTGTTTTTCCGAACCTCCGCCGTGCACGCGTGATTTGGGTCGGACTGGCGGGTGATATCGACCGGTTGAAAGCGGTTCAGGTAACCCTCGAATCCGGTTTGGAATCGGTGGGCTTCAAAAGGGAATCCCGTGGCTTTGGCGCTCACTTGACCATCGGCCGGATCCGCCGACGGATCGATGCGCAATTGATCGACGAATCCTTGGAATCCTTGAAAGCGGTTGCCTCAGATTTTTTCCGAGTGGACCGACTGATGCTCTTTAACAGTATTCTCAAACCCAATGGGCCTGAATACACCCTGCTGCACACATCGCACCTGGCGGTTTAGAAACCCCCAGGCTGTTTTTGAAAACCGTATCGATCCGGCAGATCGAAACGCGACATCGAGCAAGCCGAGAATAGTTTGACGTGCCTGCCTGAAAATTATCGCGGGAGGCTTTCAATGATTTTTTTTCACCCTGTTACCAACCTGGGAGGATTGCATGGCAATTTCACCGGATAAAACCAAGGCGGTAGACTCCGCCATGGGGCAGATCGAGCGTCAGTTCGGCAAGGGCGCCATTATGAAACTGGGGGCACGCCCCGTCGTGGACATTCCCGTGATCTCCAGCGGATCCATCGAACTGGACCGCGCCCTGGGCATCGGCGGACTGCCCCGCGGCCGCGTGATCGAAATTTTCGGCCCCGAGTCATCGGGAAAGACGACCCTGGCCCTGCACGCCGTGGCCAACGCGCAAAGACAGGGTGGCATCGCGGCCTTTATCGACGCCGAGCATGCCCTGGACACGAGCTATGCCCGCAAGCTGGGGCTTAACTGCGATGAACTGCTGGTCTCTCAGCCCGACACCGGCGAGCAGGCCCTGGAAATTGCCGACATGCTGGTTCGAAGCGGCGCGATCGACGTGATGGTCATCGATAGCGTGGCAGCCCTGGTTCCGCGGGCGGAGATCGAGGGTGAGATGGGGGACTCCCACATGGGGCTGCAGGCACGCCTCATGTCCCAGGCGTTGAGAAAGCTGACCGGCACCATTGGAAAGACGATGACGTCGGTGATCTTCATCAACCAGATCCGTATGAAGATCGGCGTCATGTTCGGCAACCCGGAGACCACCACCGGCGGCAATGCCCTGAAATTTTATTCTTCCGTTCGGCTGGACATCCGTCGCATCGGCGCTATCAAAGACGGGCAGGACGTCGTGGGGAACCGGACCCGGGTCAAGGTGGTCAAAAATAAAATGGCCCCGCCGTTCAAAGAGGCGGAATTTGACATCATGTACGGAGAGGGCATCTCGCGGTCCGGCGACCTGCTGGATGTGGGCGTCAGTGCCGGCATCATCGACAAAAGCGGTTCCTGGTATTCCTACAATGGCGAGCGCATCGGCCAGGGGCGCGAAAACGTGAAAAAATTCTTCCAGGACAATCCCGACCTTTTAGAAGCCGTGGACATGAAGGTGCGCGAGGCGGTGGGCCTTCTGAAACCAAAAACAGATGCGAAAAAGGAAAAAACAAACCCGAAAGCTAAAGAACAATAACCAAAAACCAAACCACAAATAAATCTCAATAGCCAAATTCAACATTCCAAGATCTGATAATCTTGAAGAAAGGGCATTTGATCATCAATATTGGAGAAATCAAAATAACAATCAACCGTTGGTTGGTATCTTCTTTGAGATTTGGACATTATAATTTGGAATTTATTTGAATTGTGGTGCTTGTTTTTTGTTGTTTCCCTTTTTCCGGATTAGGAGACGGTTATGACCGGCGACGAGATTCGACAACTTTACCTCGACTATTTTCAGAAACATGGCCACCGGGTCGTGCGCAGCTCGTCCTTGATACCCCAGGACGATCCGACGCTGCTATTCACCAATGCCGGGATGGTACAGTTCAAACGCACGTTTCTGGGTGAGGAGAAGCGGGACTATGTCCGCGCGACCACCTCACAGAAGTGCGTACGGGCCGGCGGCAAGCACAACGACCTTGAAAATGTAGGCTATACGGCCCGGCACCATACCTTCTTCGAGATGCTGGGCAACTTCTCCTTCGGCGACTATTTCAAGGAGAAGGCCGTGGATTTCGCATGGGATCTGCTGACCAACGGATACGGGCTGCCGGCGGAAAAGCTCTGGGCGTCGGTCTACCTGGATGACGACGAGGCCTTTGATCTGTGGCACCGACGCATCGGCATCCCCGAATCGCGGATGATAAGGCTGGGGGAGGAGGAAAACTTCTGGGCCATGGGTGACACCGGCCCTTGCGGTCCCTGCAGCGAGATCCACCTGGACCGGGGGGCGGAACATGGCTGCGGCCGGCCTGACTGCGATGTGGCTTGCGACTGCGACCGGTTTCTGGAAATCTGGAACCTGGTCTTCATGCAGTTCAACCGGGATTCCACGGGCGCCATGACACCCCTGCCCAAGCCCAGCATTGATACGGGCCTGGGTTTGGAGCGCATGGCATCGGTGGTTCAGAATGTAAACACCAATTTTGACACCGATCTGATTTACCCGATCATTCAGCGTACCGAAGCGCTGGCCCAGAAATCATACGGCCAAACCGAGTCCGTCGACGTGGCCATGAAAGTGATCGCCGACCACAGCCGGGCCGCGGCCTTTCTCATCGGCGACGGTGTGCTGCCGTCCAACGAGGGCAGGGGATACGTGCTGCGTCGGATCATGCGGCGGGCCATCCGCTATGGCCGCAACATCGGCCTGACCCAACCCTTTCTCCACGAAACCGCCCGGGTGGTGTTTGACATCATGGTCCCGGCCTACCCGGATCTCAAGACGGCCTCGGCCTTTATAACCAACGTCATCGAAAACGAGGAGGTTCGTTTTTCGGAAACGTTGGACAACGGGCTGCGGGTGCTAAACGATGCCCTATCAGAGATCCGGGCCAAGGGGTCAACCCAGGTTCCCGGTGAATTGATCTTCAAGCTTTACGATACATTCGGGTTTCCCGTGGATATCGTGCGCGACGTGGTGCGGGACGAAGGCATGACGCTGGACACCGACGGGTTTGAACAGCGCATGGACGAACAGCGCAGGCAGTCCCGTTCCAAAATCGCCTTTGCCGGTGTTTCCGATGCCTACCGCCAATTGAGCGCCTCGGGTGAAAAACCCGAATTCGTCGGATATGGCACCCTGGCCTGCGAAGCGCGTGTGGTGCTCATCGTCCAGGACAACCAAGGGGTCGATGCTGCCGATACGGGAACCACGGTGGAAGTGGTGACCACGGCCACACCCTTTTACGGAGAAGCCGGCGGCCAGGTGGGTGACCAGGGGGCGATAACGGCCCCAGGCATGGAGATGAGGGTCATCGACACGGTCAAAGATCCCACGGGAATCATTATTCACAAAGGGCAGGTGCAGGCCGGCCGCCTGGAAAACGGTCAGACGGTCATGCTCACCGTGGATGGCGACCACCGGGCAGCCGTGGCCCTCAACCACACGGCCACGCACATTTTGCATGCAGCCCTTCGCCATGAACTGGGGGATCACGTGAAACAGGCCGGATCCATGGTGGCGGCGGACCGGCTTCGATTCGACTTCACGCATTTTTCCCAGATCGAATCCGACGCATTGGCGCACATCGAAATCTTCGTCAACCAGCGTGTGCGTCAGAATGTTCCCGTGACTGTTGAGGAGATGGACATGGATCATGCCATGAAATCCGGCGCCACGGCCCTGTTCGAGGAGAAATACGGCGACCGGGTTCGTGTCGTTGCCCTGGATACCTTCAGCCGTGAGCTATGCGGGGGTACCCATACCGGCCGCACCGGCAATATCGGCCTGTTCAAAATTAGTTCCGAATCGAGCGTGGCGTCCGGCGTGAGACGGATCGAGGCCCTTACGGGCATAGCGGCGCTGGACCATGTGCAAAAGACCAGCCGGATTCTCCAGCAGTTGAGTCACCTGGTCAAGGACAAGCCCGAGACCGTGGTTGCACGGGTCGAGTCGACTCTGGCATCGCTGAAAAGCTTGGAAAAAGAAACCGAACGGCTCAAGACCAAAATGGCAGAAATGCAGGCCGATGGCAGCGGTGAGAAAATCCTCGAGATCAACGGGGTTACCGCGATCATCCAACAGGTGACCGTTGAAAAGCCGTCCGCCCTGCGTGAGCTGGCCGACCGGTTCAAGGACCGCATCGGTTCAGGCATCGTGGTCCTGGGGTGTGAGACCGACGGCAAGGCGCTGTTGATCGTTGTCGTGACCAAGGATCTCAACCACCGGTTCCATGCGGGCAAGATGATCAAACAGATTGCCAACGTGGTGGGCGGCGGCGGTGGTGGCCGACCCGACATGGCCCAGGCCGGCGGTACCCAGCCTCAGAATCTGCCGCAGGCGCTGGAAAAAGCGCGTGCGTTGATCCAACAGGAATAGAAGCGGACCCGTGCATGGGTGAGTTGATTCATTAATCACCCCCTCTTTTCGTCGATATGAAACCCCCACAATAAACACCCGCGGCGGCTTTGGTGGCCGGACGGACAGCTGGCCTTGTACGTGCCCACCACCTCGCCGGGCAGGCCGATGGCGTCCCCGTGGCGGATATCAACCTTTTAGCACATCGATCATCGTAAAAACCCGACCCGTTTCGCCTTTTTTAAGTTTCCGATCAAGATAACAGGCTGCATCCATGGTGCCCTCCGCATAAATGTCGCGGCCGTTGACGTTATGCTGGAATTCAAAGACAACGGTGTTGTCCGGCGAGGTCAACCGATAGGTGTGCCATCCATGACCGGACAAATAGGCCTCGGGAATTCCCCATTGCTCGCGTTGAACCGACGGGTCCCGCTCCATGGCGATTGCTTCCGGCGAAAAATCGACACCCATATGTTTGAAATAGGAAACCATGGCCTTGGCCGTGCCGCTGGTATCCGCTTTGCCGGCCTGGTGGCTTTCCCGGACGGTCAGCGTGTAGCCTTTGAAAATGCCTGGAAATGTGTCGGCCGCGTATTCCATCATGGCCTGAAATCCCACAATCTGTTTGGCCATGTTGGGCGCGATAACTGCGCAGGCGGTTGCGTTGCGCACCGTTTGGTTCAGCATTTCCCGATCGCCGCCAGTGGTGCCCATGACAAACGGCAGACCCCGATTGCAGTAAAAAACGGCATTGTCGTTGACGGCGGAGGGATGGGTGAAATCCACGCTGATGAAATCACCGTGCGTCTTGATCAGCGCATCCATTTTTTTATCACGGTCAGCCGGGGTGATCAGTTCGATGACCGTTCCGGAGATGGTGTGCCTGCCGGTTTGGATTTCCGGTCCGGTGAGGGAGTGGGGCAATAGGGTGATCCGGGAATCCTGCAAGGCATGGCCGGCGATAATGGAGGCAACGTTCCCGGGCAGGCCATTGATCATTATTTTTATGGAAGTCATCGTGTTTGGTCCTTATTTTTGGATGGGCCACATCGGTTTGGATGGCTAAGGGATGGTCACACCCACCCAAACTGAGCGATTCACCTTTCTCGAAGAAGGTTGATTGTTAACGATTACGGTTGGTTACCATCGATTGTTGTATTTAAAAAGTGAAACCCATTGGTTTGCCGATCTTTATCCGCCTCAGGCGGATCACCCCATCTTCGGCGTTAGCTATCGCCGCGCATAGTCCACTATAGCGCAACGACATCTGCCTTGAATCTGCGGCAACCTCGACAATCGCTCAGATTGGGTAAAAGTGTCGAGATGATTCAACCGTCCTTTCAAGAAGGGGCTTACATGTCAAGGGCGATGCTCTTTACAGGCGACACCACGCATTAACTGCCCCAAACCCGATCGTCCAACGTACCCATCGACAAATGATTGACCATAGACATATAAAGGGCGTATTCTTGTGGTATGTCTTCTGGTTAATAGCAACCAAAAGACATCATTCAGAACAACATAAGACCCAAGACAGAATCATGCTCATACAAATGGTAAGGCATGTGAACTGCGATAGTGAGCTTATCACCCGCCGCTTGCCGCGGATAGGGTTCAATTGAAGAATGCGTCCCTGTGAAATCGTAATGTACTATCTCTCTGGGCGGTTTTTAGTCGGACCGCTATGTATGGGACATTTTTCCACTGAGACCTGTTGTTGATTTTCCAAGAAAAATTAGGACGTTGACATGGGCCGCTCACATGATGTACTCAATCTTCATTGTCCCGCGACTTGCTTTCTTTCCGGATAACATTACAATTATTATAATTTGATCCGTATCATCACCTGAGTTGTCCGCCATTTCGCTTCCAGCCCGTCGGCCATGGGGCGGTACCATCACAGCACCATTTCGAAGCAAGGCCTGTAAACGCGAGTGTAGGCAGATGGCGCCCTAAAGGGGCGATCCCTCACCGGGGCCGGGACGGCTTTAGATAACTATCAAAGACCAAAGAGAATTTGTATCATGTAAAAAGAGTAAAAGGGCTTCAACGCATTTCACATTTTAATACAGGAGGGATTTATCATGGGCATGATGAAAGAGTTTAAGGAATTTGCCGTCAAAGGGAATGTTATCGATATGGCAGTTGGCATCATTATTGGTGCGGCATTTGGTAAAATCGTTTCGTCCTTTGTTGCCGATGTGATTATGCCTCCAATCGGTTTGATGGTGGGGGGAATCGATTTCTCCAACTTAGCATTGACGATTAAAGAGGCGGCTGGAGATATGCCCGCTGTCGTAATTGGATATGGTAAGTTCATTCAGACCGCGGTCGATTTCACCATCATTGCATTTGCAATTTTCATTGCCATCAAAGGGATAAACTCCCTCAAGCGGCAAGAGGAAGAAGCGCCTCAAGCGCCGCCCGAACCCTCGGCACAGGAAGTATTGCTCACGGAAATACGTGATTTGCTGAAGAGTCGAACGTAAGCCCTTTTCAGACCCATCCCCAAAAAAAGAAAACTTCAGTCGACGGGAGACTAATCATGCGTTGGCGTGGCAATCGTAAAAGCAGCAATGTGGAAGACCGACGCAGTATGCGAGCCTCCGGACATGCGGGCTTAAGCGGTGGGAGTGGTATGTTGCGTCTGCTTCCCGTGATATTCAAGTTTTTAGGCTTTAAAGGTACCCTGATACTGGCCGTGTGTGTGGGCGCCTACGGTTTATTTACCGGAAACCTGGGCAACTTATTTGGAGGCCTTGGGCTGCAACAAGACACAACCGTCAGTGAACGCGCAGTGCCGTTTCAGGAAACCGCGGAAGAAAAAGAGCTGGTGGATTTCGTTTCAGTCATCCTGGCCGATACCGAAGAAACCTGGACCACCTTGTTCCGACAAAAGGGGAAATCCTATCAGGAGCCACGCCTTGTGCTGTTTCGAGACGCAGTAAAATCCGCCTGCGGAATGGCTCAATCAGCCATGGGACCATTCTATTGTCCAGGTGATCAAAAAGTATACATCGACCTGGGTTTTTATGACCAGCTGAAAAATCGTTTCAAAGCGCCGGGTGACTTTGCCCAGGCGTATGTCATCGCCCACGAAGTGGGTCACCATATTCAGACCCTTGCGGGTATATCCGACAAGGTGCAAGCCGCCCGCAAAAAACTGAGCCAGGCAGAAGGCAACAAACTCTCCGTTCGTCAGGAATTGCAGGCTGACTGCCTCGCAGGAGTATGGGCCCACCATGCCAACCACACCCGACAACTGCTCGAAGCAGGTGATGTAGAAGAAGGTCTGGCTGCTGCCAGCGCCATTGGTGATGACACTTTACAGAAACAGTCACAAGGATACGTCAGCCCGGACTCATTTACCCATGGCAGTTCTGCACAACGGGTGAAGTGGTTTAAAATTGGTCTGGCAAGCGGCGACATGGACAGTTGTGACACATTCAACAACTTTTAAGATAGCAGGGCAAAAGGAGCTGTGGGTAGATCTGATTGTATTGATCGGAATGACGTTCCCACGCAGTCATTGAATCGTGCTGCCGAGTGTATTCCCCACCACTTGCGCCGAGGTTAGCGAGCGAACCGGAAATCGATCTTATCCATATATTGCTGCGCCGCACTCCCGTTACCGTAAGAATACTCCCCGCGGCTTGCAGCATGGACGGTTCAATTGGCATCGGGCGCCACGTATCTATCCGGCATGAATTGATTGCCGCGAGGCATTCATCCGAATCATAGTTGTTGTCCGCCTGTCCGGGAACGGGATGTCTGGCAGGTTCAGACGTTCATATGGGGTTACCCAATTACCGCTGTAGTTGCATTCAAGGAAAAACCCATTAAATTAAGGCATAGGGTTTGGATTCCTTGGAATTATGATAGAGGGCAAATAGCATAGTCAACTTGTCAACAGATTGCGGTTAGGCGTGTGATTGGCGCATGGCTTAAGAATTTGTCAGGAAGGGCCATCCGAAATGAAAGTACGATTCTGGGGTACACGAGGATCCATTGCGAAGCCGGGATCATCGACCGTTCGCTTCGGAGGCAACACGTCGTGCGTTGAGGTTCGTTCTGCTTCTGGCACCATTATAATCCTCGATTGCGGCACCGGGGCGCACGGACTCGGCCAGGCGCTCATGGAAAGCGGCGACCATCCCCTGCGCGGCCATATCCTCATCACCCATACCCATTGGGACCACATCCAAGGTATACCGTTCTTCGACCCCCTCTTCGTGCCCGGCAACGAATGGGACATCTACGCCCCCCGTGGCCTCGGTTCGTCCCTGCGCGAGTCCCTTGCGGGCCAGATGCAGTACACCTACTTTCCTATAACTTTGGAAGAACTTGGGGCAGCCATCCGCTATCACGACCTCGTCGAGGGCGTCTTCGAGATCGCCGACATCAAGGTTCGAACACTGTATATGAACCATCCTGCCCTCACACTGGGATATCGGCTGGAAGCCGACGGGGTTTCGGTGGTTTATGCCTGTGACCATGAGCCGCATTCCCGTCAGTACGCCCAGGGCACCGGCACCATGAGCGAACAGGACCGGCGCCACATCGAATTCATGCAAGGGGCCGATCTGGTGATCCATGATGCCCAATACACAACGACGGAGTATACGGACAAGTTCGGTTGGGGGCACACA
>RCNC010000660.1_pt1 | contig 22207 bp, 27 predicted proteins | sample 2041301 | NCBI WGS metagenome assembly RCNC01 (sample SAMN09708231, study PRJNA481090) | Marine sediment metagenome, whole genome shotgun sequencing project. | biome: marine sediment; feature: ocean; material: sediment; isolation source: Sewage treatment plant 13A marine sediment (STP13A) ...
TGCTCTTCCGATCTAACAAAAAATAATGTGGTTTGCTTTTTTTGCATCATTTGCCATTGTTTTCCTGGTATTTCGTTTATTTTATCAACTGGCATATAGGTATAGCCCGATTCTCAAGTCTAAAGCCCGCTCTTTTTATGTTCGACTCGGTGAAGTTCTTTATCATATTATGACCTTTGTTGGTGCTGCCAGTGTCTCCTTGATTGTACTCTATGGATCCGGGGATTGGGTACTTTTGAGTCTTGCAATCATTTTTATGATCGGTCTCGCTTGGACCGCGAAACAAGGTCTTCCTCGTTTCTGGGAGCAAATTAAGCTTCTTTTGAACCTGGGTACCGTCAGAGAGAATGAACGCGTGATTTACAAGGGACTTCCCTGGAAGGTCGTATCCATTAACCTCTATTCCCGTCTCGAAAACCCGGCTTTGAAAAGCAGCCTGATCAGACTTCCGTTGCGGGGCCTCACTGAATTGAACTCCCGACCTTATCATGCTGATGAGCCTTGGTTTCCCTGCAAAGAGAACGACTGGGTTATTCTGGAGGATGGAACCTACGGCAGGGTCGTTACGCAGTCCGCCGATGTCGTGCGGCTGGTTCTTCTTGGAGGTAGCTATAGGACCTATCTCACGGACGAGTTTTTAAAACAAAATCCGACTAATATTTCCACCAATTTTCGCCTCAGGGTAACCTTTGGCATTGACTACCAACATCAAAAGATCAGCACCCAGGAAATGCCGGAAAAATTGGAAGAGATGTTAAATACTGAACTCACTAGGGATGGATATGGCCGTGACATCATAAAGCTCGTAGTTGAATTCAAAGAAGCCGGGGCTTCATCCTTGAATTTTGAGATTCTTGCCGATTTTTCAGGAAAGGCAGCCCAATATTACAACGTGCTGGCTAGGGCGATGCAAAGAATCGCAGTTGATGCCTGCAATAAATACGGTTGGGTGATACCTTTCACTCAGGTTACACTCCACACCGCGGCTGCCGACGACAAATTCCACAGCAACACAGTGGATTGATAATTTTTAATCAGGCACAGCTTTAAATGATTTCACGGTAATTATTTTCATCTCCCCTTTTTCTTCGACGGTTCCGGTTACCTCCACTTTTTCGGCGATATGGTTCATTACCAAGTCATCGCCCATTGCCGTGTTGGCAACCTCGTAAATTTGACCATCCGCCATGAGCTGATAGGAATAATTCACCTCGCCGACAATGGTGATTTCGGCTGCGAAAACATGATATATAAAAAACCAAAACGTCACCGACAAGCATAAAAGGCTTAAAAAATTGACCGCTGGTCGATGCCTAAGATATAGCTCGTGGACAGGGCAGGATCTGCTGTTGGTTTGGAGAAGAGAGGGAAAAGCAGGGTAGTCCATCAGAGATTTCCCAGGCATTTTCGCATGTTTTGCCATTGGCCGGTTTTCACCCATGTGTATTTCTCCAAAAATAGTTTATCGCTTTTAAAATATTTACCCATTTTCTTGCGACTGAGAAATTTCTTAAAGTCTTGCGGTCCTCCATTGTACATGGCATAAATGACCTGGGCGAGCGTATCGAAAGCAATTTTTTTTCCACTATTCATTTCTTTGAGATTTTTTTCGATGTATTTGGTCACATACAGATCAAGAATCTCACAGCCCGCGCGGACATTGTAGCGGATGTTCCAGCGTAACCGATGCAAGTCGTACATTCCCCGCCACACGCGTTCATTGATTTGCATAACCCCTACCGAACTGCCGTTATACGAGCGTAAGTAGACAATTTTTTTCTTTTTGACCAAAAACTGCCGCATACAGCTTTCCTGCCAGGCCGTGGCGAGGACCACCTGGGGGAACATTTTGGCATACGCGTTGGAAGTTTTCCTTTTGCCCAGCACTTTTCCCGCTGAATTGAGTAGCAAGCTTTCTATTCGTTTAAGGTATGTATCTGAATTGTGCCGGGCCGCGAGCCAGGTCCGAATTTCAGCCAGGCTGTCGATGGGGTTCAACTTTTGGGCCCAGGCGTTAGGAATCAGCAGAGCGCTCAGGATCCCGAGTATTGTCTGTTCTGAATCGAGAGTTGACTGAGGGCCCGGCGGCTCAAGCTCCACTTCCTCCCCCTTAAAGACGGCCTCGTCGGATTTTAGCTCCGGGGCGAGTCCTAAAATGCGCCTTAAATCAGTGTCAACCTCGCTGCGATAGGCAAGGGTAACCGGTTGCTGCCGGGCGAGCAGGCGTGCCAGACGAATCAATCCCTCGCGGCTGATTTCAAGGCCCAGTTGAGGCCCAATGCGGTCCAGCGCTACCACGGCATCGGATGCGGTAAAAAAGGCCAGATAACCTAACAGATTTCCGGATGGCCGGCCACCGAGATAATGGCGAAAGACAGGCGTTAGATCCGTCCACGCAGTCACGAATTGTTGGCGAATCATATCCCGCTCGATGGTTGCGGTGGTCAATGCGGTGATAAATTGATATCGGATGGTCAGCAGGGTATCCAGGAGGCACTGGCGATCGTCTGCAGACAGCTTGTGTGGGGCCAGGGAGGTAATGGTGTACACCAAAAAGGCATCCCAGGCTTCCCAGTGCGCGGTCACTTGAGCAAGTTCAGCTCCGGATAGGGATTCCGCCTTTGCGGCCGGCGCAGGTCTTTTCGCCACATCGATATTTGTGTATATTTTAATTTGGAGGGCTTGGGTGTTAACTGTGATCGCTTCAGGTCTTAAGGTGTCCAACATTTGTTTGGCGCGGTTTATTGATTCCGGCGGAAATAGGGATTGCAAAAAAGCTTTAAGTTCGGAAACAGGCGGTGCCAGGTCAATTCGGATCGAACTTAAATACTCGTGGACCGGGGTATTAATCAACTTCCATATGATTCCCGCGACCGGGGCCGGTCGATGGTTTCGATCATAGAGCGTTGAATCGAGCGTTTCAAAATATAGTTGCCAGGATTGCTTTTCGATTCGGGGGCGCTGTTCGAATACCACGTAACCTTCCCAATCGACAGGAGCTAGACAGGTATCGCCAAGGGTTGTACCGAGCCTGACTTCCGCTTTGACCTCAAATTTAAGATGCGAACCCTCGCCGTGATAATTGGGCGCGGAAAGTGTGATTCGCCGACACCCTTGATTTTCATCGAGCACAACGGTGGTTTCTCCCGGATCGGTGAAAGCTGTCGCCACTGCTAAGGAGCGCAAAAGAGGATAATCGATGGTAAGCGGCAGATTGACAGTTTCGGTGGCCGCCATGCCAGGACCGCTCAGAATTCCGCCGATTAAACACGCCAGTAAAACTGCCAAAAACCGTTCGCCTAAATTATTAAGATTGAGCCTCATTGCTGTCAGGATTCGATATCTCAACATATAATAGAGCTCCATTCATCGATGACCCGCCAAACACGGGTCATCGATGGGGTTGTGGCCGTTATTTGTTGTTCCCCTTGGCGCTATGGTTTGACGATGACATCGATGCGCCGGTTGATCGCCCGGCCTTCGGCGGTTTGATTGGATGCCAGGGGCCGCATGGAACCGTAGCCTACCGCCACGATGCGATCATAGGGCAAAGTTCGATTCGCCACCAAATATTGCCGCACCGCTTCGGCGCGCTGTTGCGATAGATGCTCGTTGATATCATCGGACCCCGTACTGTCCGTATGCCCTTCGATCACCACATCCGGTTCGCCGAAGGTGCGAATGGATTTTTGCACGATGCTCAGCAGTTCATAATTATTGGGCATGATAATATCTTTGCCGACCGGAAATTGGATCGCTTTCAACCGAATGACCAGTTGGCTGCCCTGTTTATATACTTCGGCCTCATTAGAGTTGAAGTAATTCTGAATCTGGGAAAATTTTTGGTTAAATTCCTTTTCCGCGGCCAAACGTTCCTTTGCCGCCCGTTGCTCTTTGGTCTCCCCTTCCAGAGCCGCGATGCGCTTTGTCAAAACACCAATTTCCGTCTCCTGGGACTTGCTTTGTTGGATGACGAATTTGTGATCCGCCTCCAGCGCCGATACGGATTCGACCATATTTTCGACTTGGGTCTCGAAAGGCTCGTTACGCATATCCGGCGCGGAAAGCTTGACCGTTGTTTGGTGCAGCATGCCTTCAATCCAGCGCGCAATCTCTTCGGACTCCATGGTTCGAATCTTCTGGCTCTGTTTATTCATTTGCACCAGTCGTTGGGCGTAAAACAGGGCATCATTGGCCATCTCCTGCATCTTGGCCTTTTCGTACGGATTTTGGGTGATAAAGGCATCGGTGTTTTTTAACTTTTGCTGGGCCATGGATAGCGAATGGGGCGCGTATTTGCCGGCACGGTCATATTCCGCTTGGGCCAGCAGCTTGCGAACTTCACCGATGGTCTGGTCTTTGATCGCCCGCAACTCAAGGGCGCGGAAGGCTTTGCTTACGCTGCCGCGGTCACGCTGGGCCAGCCGCAGGTTGTTATCTTCAATGGCCTTGGTGAGCGTCAGAAAGTCATCTTCCACTCCCGCATAGTCCTTTATTGTGGTTGCGCCGGCAGCCCGGGCCATTTCGCGACTCTTTATCACTTCGGGCAGGGTGGTCCGGGCGACCTGTGCCATTTCCTCTGCCGTCTTTAGCTGTGCGCGTCCTTCGACAACATTTTCCATGATCTCCGAAATTTCATCGCCCTTGTTCAAGGCCTTCTTGGCTCTCGCCAGTGATGTTTCGGCCTTTGCAAACCAATCGGGGGACAGGACATTGAGTTGGTTTTTGCGGGCGGTGGTGATTTCGACGCCAAACTCATTGACCACGTCCGTGGGATTGGCCGATCTGGGGATGGGCTGCACCCCGGGTTGAGTTCCAGCGCAGGCCGCCAATAAAAAAACAATGATGCCGATAGTCGCCCTACTGGACACTTTTCCGAAGAAATTTTGCATTTTTCCCTCCTTTTATGGTTATACGTTCGTTAATGTTTTCGCGTGGAAACAACTGGCTGATTGACAAATGCCAATGAGAACCATCCTAATTTCCTCTTTGTTCTATGGTTAACACAGCAAAGCGTGTGCCACCTTGAAGTAGGTTCGGCGGGTAATTCCATAATTGGGGTAAAATCTAAAGTACCGGGATCCTTATTTAGGATAAATATCAAAGAGTTTTCGCATCAAATCGAATTTCTTTTTTTGCGGGCTGTTTATTATAGATCTAAAATGAGAGTTGATAGATACTTTAAAATCAGAAGATTTGATTCTGCTTTTTTATTACAATCAGAACTGGAAGTTCTATATTTTAAGTGGGCCGAAAATTTACTTTTGGATCCGGGCTCCTTTTTCCTTTCTCCATATCGGTGTCGTTTAAGTGTTTCCGACAAATTACAAAGACATAGCGTATATCGTCATTTTTGCCAGCAGGCCGGTTTCTATCTGGCATGTCTGTTGCTCCTTATTCATATGAGCTAAACCAAAGTGGTATTGCAGAAGTCGTCAAAAGCTAATTAATCCATCTGCGCCGCCTGTCAAAGGAATAAAATTTTTTGGTGATCTCAAAATTGGTGTTGACCATTTTCTCCCTGTGCTGCGGTGATGCCAGTACTTCTCTGACTCTGTGTACTGTTTTGCGGGTCAGATATCCGTCCATGGCGATGAAATCAAATGCCTTGGGCTCAATATCGCGTACGAAAATGGTGTAGCGATTGATCAGCAAAGGCTTTTTAAATGGATGCAGAAAATCAAAGCGACATATCCGGCAAAGCGCGGTTGAGAACGGGGACGTAGTCACCAAGGCAGTGTTTGCATGTTCTCTTGCAATGAGCCCTTATCGATTTTTTTGACAACATGTTGTAAAAAACATAAGAATCTCCTTGTATGAGCCTGGTGGAGTTAGACGTCACTATGAATGAAAAATCGATTAAAACAATTGAGGGAACGCAATTTCGTTGAAGATCAGCAAAAAGATACCGTCTTCAACGATTTGGTGACTTCATTTCTCACGAGTACCCGGGAATATCTTTCAAACCCGAATTTCGCGGCACGCTACGCCGTGAGAGAGCATTTAAGGCGACAGCAGCGGAAAACGTGGTATCAGGATGGAAACAAAGCATAAAGATGAAAGCGTCCATTAAAAGCATTGCCGCCAGGTTCTCAGCCCGCCGGATGGTCAAAAAATATATCGAAAAGTTCTATTCCGCCGCTTTGAAGAGTATTTAATAAGAATTTTTTCAAAAAAACAAGCTATAGGTAATGCCATGAGATCGATTTTCGTTTTACTGATAAATATCATATCGCTTTTTCTTTTCAGTTATGTTCAGGCTGAGCATGGTCAATATCCCAACTTGGCGAATAGTGTCGACGAAAAATTTGAACAAGCTCTAAGGGGTGCACTTCGTGCCGAGTTTGGATTGGAATTTTGGCGGACTATCGAAACTAAGAAGGCTGGCATCGTTGTGGCCGATATAACGGAACACCATCAACCTCTCGTGGCCGCCATCAATGGTGATGAGATGATGTACGCGGCTAGCTTACCCAAGATAGCAATCCTCCTGGGAGCGTTTGTTCAGATTGAACAAGGCAAAATGGTGTTTGACGGGAAAACGAAGACAACACTTACGCATATGATCAGAAACTCTTCAAACCCGTCGGCAACCGCTATTCTGAATCAGATTGGAATAGCCAACTTAGCGGCGATCTTACAGTCAGATTGTTTTCGTTTATATGATCCTGAGTTAAACGGGGGACTATGGGTAGGCAAAGATTACAGTGGAGGGCCGGTTTGGAAACGAGATCCTCTTCACAATATCTCTCATGGCGCTACAGCCATGCAGGTTGCTCGATTCTATTATCTGCTGGCGACAGACCAGCTGGTTTCGCCTGAATCAGGCAAAGAAATGATAGCAATACTGTCGAAACCAGGTATTCAACACAAGTTTGTGAAGGGACTAAAAGATCGACCGCCGGCCGAGATCTATCGTAAGTCCGGCACATGGAAGCACTTTCACTCCGATAGCGGGATTATTGTGCGTGCTAAACACAAATATATTGTCGTCGCTCTTATCCAACATTCCAGAGGTGCTGAGGACCTTAGTCGGCTAATTATAGCAGTGGATGACATGATGGAACGCTGGCGGCCTTAGCAAAAAATTTTTTCCACGCTTTCTTCGCAAACGCCTGCGGCCATGGCCTGGGTGATGTCCCATGTGGTCAGTACGCCTGCAAGTTTGCCATCCATGGAAAGCACGGCAATGATGCTGCTTTGGGTTGTTTCGATCAGTGCTGCGGCTTCCTGTAGATTGGCCTGAATGCCGATGGTCGGCATCGGGTCCATAATATCCCTGGACGTGCGCTCGCTTTCTTTGGCCGTGAAGCGATTGAGACTGATGCTTTCTGCAGCCTGGCCGGGGGCAGCAAGTCCGGGTTGGAAGCTAGCAGATCAACCAACTCCGTCATGTTGCGTCGGATCGTCTTGTCCCGGTACTCTATCCCGGCTTCCAAACGTTTTGCAGATAATTTGGATAATTCTGCCTGATTCTCCAAAATCCAGGCCTCGACCTCCGGCTGGTTGCCGCGTATTTCTTCGGGAATCTGAAGCTGCGCAGGCGTCGGGATAATATTTACCTGGGCGGCAAAAATGACACCACCTGAGTTTACCAAATAGTCTTTTACTTTTAATCGTCTCTTTCGCGGATGCTGAGCAGCGGCACCGGGCAATGGCGAAACATCTTTTCGGCCTGTGAACCAAACAGTATGCCGGCAATATTCCCACGCCCTTTGGTACCCATAACCACCATGTCGACCTTTTCCTCCTTGGCCGTTTCGACCAGTTCTTTAAACGGGACTCCCTTTTTAATGATAAATCGATTGGGGATCTGGGTGCATTTCGTCTCCGTCAACAGGCTCTGCATTAGCTCGGTGCGGTCTGCTTTAAGACCATCGACGTAACCCTTCACTGATATCTTGTCCGTGTGCATCGCGACCTGTTTGACCATGTCGACATCACGCTGGTTGATGACATTGACAAATATCAACTCAGCTCCCAGGTCTTCTGCCAGATGGCCGGCATATTTCACGCTTTTGGGAGAATATTCAGAAAAGTCCACCGCCACCATGATTTTTTTGATTTTGCTCATTCAACCTCCTCGTATTACTATTCTGCTGTGTTTTTCGAATAATTCGTGTCAAAAAGATAAAGGGGCCGGAAAATAGTCGCGCCTCCCGTTTGATGATCTCTTTCACGAAGGCTGAGGAGCGGCACCGGGCAGCGGCGAAACATTTTTTCAGCCGTCGAACCGAATAACATTCCGGCAACATCGCTGCGTCCTTTGGCCCCCATGATCACAATATCGACTTGCTCTTTTTCGGCGGCATTTATTAGTTCTATGAAAGGGATTCCCGTCCTAATTACGACCCTGAGGGTGATATTGGTGCAGCTTGTCTTGCCTATCAATTTTTGCATTTTTTCAGCTCTTTCGCGCCTGAGCTTGCTGATGTAATCATCTACCGGCAGCTTTTCTGAATGATAAACAAACGCTTGCTTGATGGCATTGATATCTCGCTTATTGATGACGTTGACAAATACCAATTTCGCTTTTAAATCCTCTGCAATCCCTCTGGCATATTTAGCAATTTTCACTGAATGTACTGAAAAATCGACAGCCACCATTATCTTTTTAATTCTACTCATTAATACATATCCTCATCCACTTGCGGCAAGTTCGCTTTTTTTTCCGGCTTTTCACTGATCAGAGCTTCGGTGGTGGTTATCAGGCCGGCTACCGAAGTGGTTTTAAATTCCAGTTTTTTAATGGATGCTCCTTTAAATCTTCAAAGTCATTTTCTATTGTTCTAACCGTTTCCACATAAACAAATTTTTTTCCGTCTAATCGTTCTTTGATCTTGCCTTTCACCCTGACTTTGGCCTGAATTAGGTTTGCCAACTCTTTTATTCGTTTATTTTGTGCAACGACATAAATTTCCTCCCGATCAGTATATATAGATATCCCGATTACGTTTCCGTTCTCATCCCATTGATTTGCAAGAATTATCCCTGTGATGTCATTTTGTGGGGCAGGTTTTATCTTTTTCATTTGACTTAACTTTTATTTATTCAGCCCACCGTGACCGAACGATAAAAAGTGGACGATCTAAAGGGACCAGGATTTTCTCATACACGGTTAATCTCCTTTCTTTTTTCGCTGTCTTTGAATTGGCAATACTGCTCCACATTAAAAGTTGCCCACAAAGCTCTGAGAATGGCCGCGACACCCTTGAGAACATTTTTTATCTTATTGACCCTGGCAGCGATCTGAAGCGCTTCTTTGGAATCAATAATCTCGCCGGCAGCAACCATATTACCGGTGTTGTCGATGACGCACCTGCTCGACCTTAAAAGGGCCGCGGGTATGAAAAGGATAGCTGTCAATCAAATGCTTCCGACCCCCTGTGATAAAAATATATGAGCAAAGCATGTGCCAATTTGAGACCGATCCCTAAATGAATTTTCTTATGGAGGAGAATTTAAATAGGCGGGCTGCATATTTAGGATAAATATCAAAGAGTTTGCAAATTAGATGAAATTGTTTTTTTCTACGACGGAATTACTTTTTCTGCGGGCTGTTAATGCTATCTATAATAGGAGTTGATAGACATTTTAAAATCAGATAAATTAGTTCTGCTTTTTTATTTCAATCAGAACTGGGAGTTCCATATTTGCGGTCAGCAGAAACTTATCTATTGATCCAGCCTTTTTTTAATCTTTTTTCAAGCCGCAGCTGATCATGTGTTTTTGATAAAGAACAGGGGCATAGCACACTGCGTTGAAATTTCCAGAATGTCGACACTTGCCTGGCATGTCTGTTGCTTTTGTTTTTGAAGTTGGGAGCCGGCGGCAAAGCGATCCTTCGTAGGGCAGCGTCTTTGGCCGAAACCAACCGGGCACAATTGGCGGTAGCTGTATGCAAATAATAACAACCCATAAGAGCACCGACTTTGACGCCGCTGCCTCCGTGCTGGCGGCAAAGATTCTGTATCCCGAGGCGATTGCGGTGCTGCCCAAAAGCCTGAATCCGAACGTTAGGGCTTTTCTGTCGATTCATAAAGACCCGTTTGATGACAAAGCATGACATTGGCCGCCTTCCGGTGGTGGAAAACGGCTGTGTCATCGGCATCGTTACAAGATCCGATACCATGCGCTATCTTTACGATCTGCTGCCCGAGTGAGCAAATCCAGCGCTAATTATTATTAAGGAGAAATGAGATGGAGCATAAAGACCTGCAGGAATGTATTCGCAGTCTGGCAATGATGGTTCAAACCGAAGTTGCTCTGGCAGGTCCTGCGGGAAAAACCATGCAAACGTTTGTTGAAATGAACCTGAAAGCCTTGGACCTTGGTTCGAAGGCGGCGGACGAAACCGGGTGAGGTAGAGGTTCCTATGTTGATCAACAAATCGTCGGGGTACCGCTATGAATGAGACTAAATATTTAGTGAAAATTGATAAAATTATTCTGGATGTCATTTCCCACTTTGGAACAATAAGCTTAATGGATTTGTGGTATGAGCTCGGGGAGAGTGGTGATCTAAAAGAGCAATCAGTGACCGAGGATGAGATTTTGAACAGGTTGGAGTTTCTAGCGGCCAAGGGTCTTGTGAAATCTGAAGGCGACGAGTGGGTTATAAAAGAGTAAAGCTTTCTTCTTGTAAAACCATCAGTGTTAATGCTTTCTAAGAGGAGATAAAATGATGGAAAATGCGTATATGGCAGTCTGCCTGGTAGTATCCCTGGCAGCCTTAGTTTGGATATTTTTTAAATATCGTTAAAACTCATGCTTCAAAAATAAATAAATAAGGCAACCCTTTTGCGCAGGAGATACTCAAGATCCCATAACGGGGAACAAGGATGGGCCTTCTTTTATGATGTGATCGGAGTAGGATTTTTTATGGATGAAAATTGAATCGGCTCTGTTAAGCAGATCGACTGAACCGCTGATTTTGAGATCCCGCCAAATTATCCAAAAGACAGTCCGCCCTGTGAAACTTAGGGCTGTATTCGGGAGGTGCGAAAATGGCAAAAAAATGGGTGTATCTTTTTGATGAAATGGACCAGGCTCTATCGTATGTAGGTGGTGATTGGGAAGCTGTTCGCGGCTTGCTCGGCGGCAAAGGGGCGAATCTGGCGGAAATGGTTCGTCTGGGCATACCGGTTCCCCCCCGGCTATATCGTGACCACTGAAGCGTGCAATGCCTGTCTTGCGGCCGGCGGAAGCAAACCCGAAGGGTTGTGGGACCAGGAGCAGACGGCGCTGACGGCCATTGAAGAGGCTGCCGGCAAAAAATTCGGCGATCCGAAAAACCCGTTGCTGGTTTCATGCCGCTCCGGGGCAAAGTTTTCCATGCCCGGCATGATGGACACCGTGCTCAATATCGGCCTTAACGACGAGATAGCAGTCAGCCTGGTGGAATTGACCGGGGACGAGCGTTTTGTTTTCGACTGCTACCGTCGCCTGGTGCAAATGTTCGGCAGTGTGGTGATGGGAATACCGGATGAGATGTTTGAGGATGTAATTTCCGCTGCGCGCAGCAAGGCAGGCGTCGATACCGACGCCGAGTTGACGGCGGATGTCTGGAAGGCGGTGACCCAAGAATTCAAGATCATTTTCAGGCGCCGCACCCATCGCAATTTTCCCGACGATCCTTACCAGCAGCTGAATCTTGCGGTGGAAGCTGTTTTTAAAAGCTGGAACGGCAAAAGAGCGGCTGATTACCGCAATGCCGCAGGCATTGCCCACGATCTGGGTACGGCGGTCAACATCCAGGCCATGGTCTTCGGCAACCTGGGATCGGATAGCGCCAGCGGCGTCGCCCTGACCCGCAGTGGAACCACCGGTGAAAAGCAAATTGAAGGTGATTTCCTGATCAACGCCCAGGGCGAGGACGTGGTTGCCGGTATTCGCATCACCAACGACCTTGCGCATATGAGACAGGAGATGCCCGCGCTCTATTCCGAATTCGCGCACATCGCCGAATGATAAAGACGCGAGATTTGACACAGGACGTGTGTCGATCGAAGAAAGATGATGTTACAAAAGGGGATCAAAATGAGACTAGAAGTTATCCTCGATATTGTATTCTTCGTGTTGATGCTTTTTACCATCATCTGGAGTATATACACGGCGGCAGCTGTAATTGGATAAATGACACGGTCAAACGAATGTCTTTGTAACTAATATTCGGATCTGGACTTATATTCCAATTCGTAATCAAATTCTTCAGGATCATCTTCAGTCACTTCATAAACTTCATAACCGGTCACAGCTATTCGGCGGACACCGTCTTTAGTTCTGGAGATGATGCCGGTGGCTTCAACTTTATTGCCGACTTCATACTGCAGATTTTTACCTTCTTCATTCATTCTAACCACGAAACTTCCATTTTCGGTTGCGATGCCGACACGGTAAGATTTCCAGTTATCTCCGATTTCTCTGACAATTCCGATGATTGCTATTTCTTTATTGCTTTCTTTTGGTTCTTTTCTCATGTTCAAACTCCGGGATTTATTTATCAGCCTGAAATATTTCTTATCCTGAACCACATTAGCAAAAACCGTGCTAATTTTATAATGAACTGAAATTAAATTATTTTTAATAAATTTCAAAAAGAGATTGGAATTTTTTGTTCCGAATATAGAGGGGTAATCCTTTTTAGTATAAGAGCAGGTTTTTCATTGACAAACGATCCTTTTTTTATTTATCAATCTCTATCACTGTAAATAACCTGACAATATTCCATTTCGGTACATAAAATGAAATCCGTTCTGATTATTTCTCCGAAGGAAGACGAAGCCCGAATGATTCGTGAATCTCTACCGTCCGATTATCAAGTGGAGACTGCGGATAGCATCAAGAATGCGCTTAACCTGCATCGCCAATACTCGTTTGATGTAATTTTTTCTGATTTAAAATTGCTGCGAGATACTTCTGAGACAAATAATATAGCTGAGGCGATCAAGCTCTTAAAAGAAATGAATCCGCTGGCTGAGATTTTGATATTATCATCAAAAGCATTCATCCATGATACCGTCAAAGCTGTCAACGCCGGCGCCAACAACTACCTGACCTATCCCATCGATCCCTCCGAAGTCCGGCTTGCCATCGAATCCGTGGACGAATCTCTCACAAAAAATTTGGAACTGGATTATTTAAGAGATCAATTCTGGAAACCCGAATGGCTGGATATCATAGACTCACGCAATGCTGAAATGCGCGATGTGTTCAAAAAAATTCGTTCCGTTACACCAACCAAGGCTACCGTGCTGGTCATCGGAGAGACCGGTACCGGTAAAGGATTGTTGGCGCGGATGATCCATCTGCATAGCAACCGCTGCGATAATGCGTTTATCAGTGTGCACTGCGGCGCAATCCCGGATACGCTTCTGGAAAGCGAGCTTTTCGGGCATGAAAAAGGCGCTTTTACAGGTGCCGTGCGCAAAAAACTGGGTAAATTTGAAATGGCCCGCGGCGGTACTATCTTTTTGGATGAAATCGGTACGATTACGCCTCAGGCCCAGATCAAGCTATTGCAGGTGCTGCAGGACGGTACCTTCAGCCGGGTCGGTGGTGAAGAGGCGTTGCAAACCGACGCCCGGGTGATTACCGCCACCAACGCTGATCTTGCCGGGATGAGCGAGCGGGGCGAGTTTAGAAAAGACCTTTATTATCGCCTGAACGTTTTTCCGGTTGAAATACCCCCGCTCAGGGGGCGCGTGGAGGATATTCCTCAGATTGTTGAAGTGTTTTTGAACAAGCTGAAGCAAAGACATGAGAAGAACATCCATTCAGTCCATCCGCAGGTTCTGCAGGCTTTTAAAAACTACCCGTGGCCCGGCAACATCCGTGAGCTGGAAAACTTGATGGAACGGGCCTGTATCCTGGAAACATCAAAGGTATTGACTCCCGAGAGTTTCCCCGCCGGACTTTTCGAATCCGGTGATCAGCATGCCGTGTTACCGGTCGAAGCCCACCTTTCGCTGGCAGAAGCCCGCAGGCATATCATTGAAGACTTTGAACGCCAGTATCTCAAAACGCTGTTTGCTCGCAGCAAAGGCAGGGTCAATCGTGCCGCGCAAGATGCCGGCATCAGCTCCCGCCAGTTGAACAAGCTGATGGTCAAATACGGCATTCAGAAAGAAGCTTTTAAAGACTGAAATCTGCCCTAAAATTCCTGGCGACATATTCGCCGAATCTCTAAAACTGTGAACGGTTAAGATCGTTTTCAGGCCCCATCTTTTTCTCCAAATATCCTTTTGTTTGTTCAGTCAGTTACCAGTTTTTGTTGAAACCCGAACCATGAGTTCAGGTTCTCAAAATATCGGAACAGCAAGTTCATATCGTCCAATTAACAATATTTTCAGTATATTAAGATTCTACCTACCAGTGTCCAGGGAAACAAACACGGATGGCGAAATCAGATTGCGAATTATATGTTCTTATAAAACCCCATTTATTTTTAAATTCATAATTATAACGATAAGTTGTAAATTTGGCACGCGTGATGCAATGCTATACAACAAAAAATCATAAAAGTTAAAGAAATGAAAAGGGAGGTAAAATCATGTTTGAATTAATGCAGTGGAAAAAACGGGGCGCTAAAGCAATCAGCCGTTTCGGTAGTGAACTGGATAGTATGGCTAACCATTTTTGGGATCACGGTTCAATGATCCCAGCGAGATTTTTGCAAGAGAAAGCGTTGTTTCCGGTACTCGATATCAGTGAAAGCAAAAAGGAAATAATGGTCAAAGCGGAAATCCCGGGGATTGAAGCCGACGATCTGGAAGTTTCGCTGGATGGAAGAACGTTGATCATAAAAGGCGAAAAAAAACAGGAAAAAGAGGACGAAGACGAAAACTATCACCGCATGGAGAGATCGTACGGCTATTTTAGCAGGACCGCCCAGCTGCCCGTCGATGTGGATCCGTCGAAAGTGGAAGCATCCTATAAGAAGGGAGTCTTAAAGGTCGTGTTGAAAAAACCAGGGAATCCAAAGCCAAAAAAATTGAGGTTCGGTAAATATTTGCAATTAAATATTTGCAATTAATCCCGGCCGGTGTCATCGGCAGGATGAATAATCGGCCAGGAAGGATGATAGTGATAATTATTAATGAGTGGGAGATAAACATCAAAATATAAAAAAGGAGGTATCCGAAATGATAATTAAACGAATGTTTGACTTTCCAAATTATGGCTGGACAAGTGCTTTTGACGACCTGGAACGAATGCGGCGGGACATGGACCGCCTTTCCGGCCAGGTTGCCGGGCAGGCTTACTGGCCGACCCATGCCGGTGTTTTTCCCCTGGTCAATGTCACCGAGGACCATGATCATTTCTACATCCGTAGTGAAATTCCCGGTATGAAAAGCGAAGAAATAAACATTTCTGCGGCCGGCAGAAACTTGTCCATTTCCGGAGAACGGAAAATCATCTCAGAAGGCGAAGATGTGAGGTATCACCGGCGTGAGCGCGAAGACGGCAAATTTAGCCGTGTTATTGCCCTGCCAAGTGATTTTCAGGTAGGGAAAATCGAGGCCGGTTATGTCGACGGGATTTTGAGCATTAATATACCCAAAGACGAAGAGGCCAAACCAAAGCAGATTACAGTAAAATAGTATTTATAAAGGATTCATTTTATCAAGGGAGGTGAAAATTATGGCTAAAACAAAAGAACTTCAGGCCAAAGGAAAAGTGGAAATCCCCGCTTCCGCAGAACAGATAAAACCGGGACCGGTGTTCACACCCAACGCGGATATTTTCGAAACGGATAAGGAAATCATTATGCTGGCGGATATTCCGGGTGTCAAAGCACCGGATTTAACCATCGACCTGCGTGACGATACCTTAACTTTTTCCGGGGAAGTGAAACCATTTAATCGCCCTGAAGAAGAAGACGTTCTGATTGAATATCAAATCGGCAGGTACTACCGTCAATTTACACTGGCGGAGGTGATCGACCAGAGTAAAATAGATGCCGCCCTGAACGACGGTGTTCTTAGGCTTACCCTGCCAAAGCTTGAAAAAGCCATGCCGCGTCAGATCACTATTAAAGCGGGATAAAGTTTTTTGGGGATGGTTATCCTTTTGAGCCGGAGAGCATCCGCTGCAATTACCAATGCCGGGATTATAGGACCCCCTATACCCCGGCATTAATTTCTAATTTTCTGAGCATGTTAACTCCTGTTGGCGTCAGACCTTTCATAATATACGACCAATGCTAATCTGGCATGCCAATTTCCTAATTTATTCCTGCATAGGCACTATATCTAACAGCTTTACGGTAAAAATCGCTGGGGACAACATGAAAAGGAGTCCAGCAGAAACTGACAAAGATTTTATATCTCATAGGCGGAGACGCATGATGAAGATGAGTAAAAATAATAAAATAAATCTATATTTCAATTGGATAATATGCTCGCTGACAACAATGCTTCTGGTTGCATTTTTGTTTCTTTTTCCACAGGAGCTTGAGGCCAAAAAGAATTCAGCCTCGGCGGCCGCCAATCCCGGGTCATTTTCTCGGTTGGTAAAAAAAGCCAGTCCTTCAGTGGTCAACATCAGTGGGGTCAGAGTCATAAAGTCTCTTGAGCAATCGCCATTTCCCTTTGGATCGGATGATCCCTTAAAAGAATTCTTCAAAAAATTTTCCAGAGAGCAGATGCCCGGGAAATTCAGACAGAACCTTTTGGGGACAGGCTTTATCATCGATAAGCACGGTTATATCCTAACCAACAACCACGTTGTCGAGCAGACGACGGATATTAAAGTGAAACTGGCGAATGACCGAGAATACGCCGCAAAAATCATCGGCCGGGATCATCTAACTGACATGGCGCTGATCCATATCACTTCGGACCAGCCTCTGGAGCCGCTTCCATTCGGAGATTCGAACAGCATCGACGTCGGAGACTGGGTGATTGCCATCGGTAATCCGTACGGATTGGGAAATACGGTGACAACCGGTATTGTCAGCGCCAAGTACAGGAAAATCGGTGCTGGTGCATACGGCAATTTCATTCAAACCGATATGTCCCTCAATCCTGGAAACAGCGGTGGTCCTCTGCTTAATGTGGCGGGAGAGGTGATCGGCATCAATACGGCCATATTTTCTGAAACCGGCCGCAGCGTCGGAATCGGATTTGCCATTCCGATAAATATGGTTAAAGATATACTACCTCAGCTTCGAGAAGGAAAAGTCGTCAGAGGATGGCTGGCGGTAATGATTCAGAAAGTTACACCTGAATTAAAAGCCAAACTCGATCTGATCGATGAAAAAGGGGCTCTGGTATCCGATGTGTTCGCGGGGGGGCCTGCCGATCAAGCCGGTATTCAACGAGGCGATGTCATCATTTCCTTTAATGGCAAAATGATCGAAACCTCGAGCGACCTGCCCTACACTGTCGCCTCTACTCCTGTCGCAAAAGTGGTTATGGTCGAGGTGATTCGTAAAGGACAAAAAGTGGCAGTTCAAGTCGAAACGGGAGAATTAGAAGAGGAAGTCGAATCCATTGCTCCAAGCGAAACTAGTTCCAACCTGGGGATGGTTTTACAACATCTAACTCATGAGCTAACCAAAGAATTATTTTTACCGGCATTAGACGGTCTGCTCGTCGTTCAAGTTGAAACCAATTCATCGGCAGCCGAGGCCGGACTGGCGCCGGGAGACGTTATTCTTGAAGTCGATCAGAAAGTGGTTAGTGACTTGGCTGAATTCAACCTCAGAGTGAAGGAATTGAAAGATGGGGATATTATACTCTTTCTCGTCGATCGAGGAGGGACAACGATTTATATTACGCTCAGGATTCGGTGATGGACTTAGAGTACCATTGGATAACCATCGTTTGAAGTGCTCACTGTAAAAGAATCAAGGGGTAATATTGGATCGTACTGACAACCGTAAGATATAATCATCTGGAAAATTTTGTAACCCTATGTCAACCCAAGTCGACGACTCGCAGGGCCGTCAGCTTTTTCTGCATGTTGAAACTGTAATATAACCTTTGGAATGAAGGATGTTCGAAATTAATTCAAAAAAGAGGTTTGAAAATGACTATTGCTCGAGTGGAACAATATGCTGAAAGGGAGTTGCTGGAAGAGTTGATCCAATCCAACGATATGGCTCGAATCGAGACGGTTTTTGCCTCATCGTCACCGGTTGAAATCGCCCGTATGATCTCCAGCATTTCTAAACCCGATCAAATTCGCCTGCTTGAAATGCTGGGTGCGGAGGAATCGGCCCACCTTATTTCAAAAATATCCGATCTGGGCACGGGAGACCTGGTTTCGCAGCTTCCTACGACCCAGGCAGTGTCGATTGTGAAGGAAATGTCCCGGGATCAACAGGCCCATTTTCTCAGGACCATTGATGGCGATGACGCCGAGGCCATTTTGGACGAGATTAAGCCGCAAAATGCCAATAGAGTCCGGAAGTTAATGAGCTATACGGAAAACACGGCCGGCGCACTGATGATTACCGAATATCTGTCCTATGGTGGAAACATGCTGGTCAAAGATGTGTTGGACGATCTTCGCGCCCGGGGCGAAGCATATTCGGATTACGATATCCAGTATGCATATGTGGTTTCCGATTCAGGTCGGCTGATCGGTGTTCTGCGGTTGCGTGATCTTCTGATGGCTGCCCGAAGTAAGACCATTAGTGAGATTATGATCAAAGAGCCCCAGCACGTAAATGTCAACATGTCATTGCGAGATTTAAAGGACTTTTTTCGACAATATTCTTTTCTGGGTGTGCCGGTCGTCAATGATGGTGGCAAACTGGTCGGTGTTATCCGAAGTTCATCTGTGAGAGAGGCGGCCAACCGGCAGAACAACCAGCTGTTTTTAAAATTTGCCGGTATCGTCGGCGGCGAAGAGTCCAGGAACATGTCTCTGTTCAAGCGATCCTCCCGCCGCCTTTCCTGGCTCAGCATCAACATTGTGCTTAACATTGTTGCCGCCAGCGTGATTGCCATCTACCAGGACACTCTGGAAAAGGCGATTGTGCTCGCAGTTTTTCTGCCCATTATATCCGATATGAGCGGTTGCTCCGGCAACCAGGCTGTTGCCGTGAGTATCCGTGAATTGACGTTAGGCTTGGTGCGGCCCCGGGAATTGGTTCGCGTCCTGACCAAAGAATCCGCCATTGGTGTCATCAACGGCATCGTGCTGGGAATCCTACTTGGAGGTGCAGCCTTTCTCTGGAAAGGAAATCCTTGGCTCGGATTGGTGGTGGGGGTTTCTCTGGCGGCCAACACGCTGGTGGCTGTGAGTCTTGGCGGACTGATTCCGCTGGTTCTTAGGGGTATGCGGACCGATCCGGCGCTGGCATCCGGGCCGCTTCTAACAACCGTAACGGACATGTGTGGGTTTTTCTTTGTGTTAAGCTTTGCTTCGGTACTTCTTCCGAGGTTGACATGATAGGAAGGCTGATGAATAAGGCATCCAGATCGGCTATGCCGGTCCATTATTTTTTAAACCAATCGAGCATGGCTTCCCATTTATTAAAAAATGAATCAGAGGGCTGCTCAATTTCCTCTTGAAGCTCGGGAACGCCTGCTTTGGAGATACCCAATTTTTCGGCATAGCGGTCCAACAAATCCCATTGGTTGCGACTCATTGGAATGGAGGGGGAATGCTTCATTTTCCGAATGGCTGCTTTTAAACCGTCGCCCGTGCTCATAAGATAAGCGGCAACGAAGGTACCGGTTCGGCCGATGCCGAAACGGCAGTGAACAAGAACTTTTTTGCCGGCATTTATGCAGTCCGCCACCCAGAGCAGAGCCTTGTCCAGATCTTCCAGAGTCGGGGCTTCTTCATCCGGAATGGACACGTAATATACGTCAAATCCGGCATTCTTTTCAGTATCGTACAAATCATAACATTCAGCGCATAGATTGACAATGGCAGCGATTCCCTGAGCGCGAACTGTTGTCAGGTCGTCATGGGATCTGGGTGCATAGCCGACGGCCAGTTCGGTGGTTATCCATCTGACCGGATATTCCTGCATTTTTCTGTCCTCTCTCTAATATCCAGCTTGACATGAAACGTTCACCTATCATAACAAAATATTACTGTCTGTCAAATTTACACCATATACGCGGACAGTGATTGAATTGAAATTTATGCTTTGCATAAAAATTTTTCTATCGTTCTACATGGAGGATTTCTCATAGGCTGCTTTACGTTTTTTTGCCTTTGCCATCTCTTTCGCCTCAGTGCTCACAGCCTTTTCATATTCTTTTTGATTTTTCTCCAGGCGTTTCTTGAAGTCCGGCAATGAATATTTTACTGCCGCCGGCACACTTTGCTCTATTAGCTTCGATACCCGAGCAAAATCCCGTTCGTATTCTGCCACAGACACGGCAAGCTTGGCCTTCTCCACGCCGGCGGCTTGAACATCGACCTCTTTTTCTTTCCACTGGATCAGCAGTTTGGCATGCTCTAGCTCTTTGTTGGCGTTGCGTAAGGCCTTCTCCGCAGCGTCAATACGCGTCGAATCTTGGGCTGCCTTCGCCTCTTTGAGGTCGGCTTCTGCAGATTTATGGTGCTTTTTTTTTGCATCGAGGGTGAGCTTGGATATTCTGAGATCATCTTTGGCCTTATTCTCAAGCACCTTTGCGCCGGCATGCTTGACTTTCCTTAAAAAAACGTAAAACTCGGTGTGTTTAAGGGTTTCCAGTGCTTCCGGGGAAAGCTGGGAAAGATCAGCAAGATTCACATCTTCTTTGAATATACCGGCGTCAGCACCGTTATAAACCAGGGTCAATATAGCCAAACTCATGAGTATTTTCCGCATATCGGACCTCCTTTTCGTTCCATGGTTATAATTCTTCCGTTAGTAGAGAATTATTATAATGGAAATTCCTTCTGTATAAGAACAGAAATCAATTTCAACATCTTCGATGTTTTTAGCTTCCAAATCGCCTTTGCATTTTGGGCATTGCATTCGATTCTCCTTTGTAAGCCAGATAATGTATTGTACTGTTTTGTAATGGATTAATACATAGTATTGGTTATTAAGTGGAAAGCTCGTATTTGACTGAAAATCGGGAATATATTCCATTCATCGTCTACTTTAATAAACCTAACAACTTTTGCGCATAACATAATGACCAATATCGAAAATATTATAAATGAATAGCCGTTGATCAGATAAAACCAACTCCCAGTGTAAAATTATAAGAGCAAAACATGTGCCAATTTGAGATTGATCCGGAGATGAATTTTATTATGCAGGAGAATTCGAATAGACGGGCTACATATTTAGAATAATTATCAAAGTGTTTGCACCTTGGATAAAATTGTTTTTTTAACGACGCAGTTACTATTTTTTGCCGGCTGGTAATGCTGATCAAAATAGCAGCTGATCGTCAATTGAAAATCAGATAAATTAGTTCTGTTTTTTTTTGAAATCAGAACCTGGAGTTCTATATTTTAGGGCATCCAATGCTTCTCAATCCAATCCAGTCTACTTTTTTCCTCTTCAGAGCAGTTTTTACCAGTTGTTCTCGATGAATAACAGGTGCATAGCGCATACCAGTGAGTTTACATACAGGTTACCCCTGATATGGCACAAACGTTGTTGTGTAATCTTAGTATGAATTAAAGCAACACATGTTTAGAAAAGCCTTAGAGTAGATTTGGAGAATCCAGAGGTACTGAAGAATATCGAAAGTATGGCATGAGCGGAAAAACAGGTCAGGTTTATTTTGCTCGAGAAAAAAGAGCTCAGTATCTCAATATTCCGATGGAAGGCGCTCTGGAATACAGTGAAGCCTCGGCCGAACTCATTGATGGAGAGGTCAGTGAGATCATCAACAATCAGTATTCAAGGGCGTTGGAAATTTTACGTGAAAAAAGAGAAATTCTCGATAGAGGTGCGGAGTTATTGCTTGAAAAAGAAAAAATTGAAGGAGAAGAATTGAAAGCGCTGATGGATGTACCTTCGTCTAAGCCATCAGAAAACCAGAAGGAATTAGCCTAGATATTTTTGATGAAAATCAATCTGGAAGGCATCGATTCGTTAAATTTTGGCCACTGACGATATGATGGTCGCAGGAGAAGGAGAAAAGTTAGATCCGCGAGGTGTGATTCCTGAATTTTAGAGCAAAATTCATCGCGCAAAGTCAATTGCGGTAACTTGGCATCAAACGTGCATTTAGCATAACAAAATATAAATGTCTGCTAAATTTAACCCATCGAAAATAAAAAAGATATATAAC
>RCNC010000661.1_pt1 | contig 22203 bp, 17 predicted proteins | sample 2041301 | NCBI WGS metagenome assembly RCNC01 (sample SAMN09708231, study PRJNA481090) | Marine sediment metagenome, whole genome shotgun sequencing project. | biome: marine sediment; feature: ocean; material: sediment; isolation source: Sewage treatment plant 13A marine sediment (STP13A) ...
CCCGCTGGCGTCGGCGAAATCGGCGGAGTGGATACGCAGCAACGTGCCGGGTGTACATATTCCGGATCACATAATTGAGCGCCTGAAAGGTGCGGAAAACCAGAAAGAAGAAGGCGTAAGTATTTGCGTGGACATGATCCGCGAAATGAAGGAAATAGAGGGCGTTAGCGGCGTGCACATCATGGCTTACAAACAGGAAGCCAGGGTTGCAGAAATCGTCGAACGTTCAAATGCATTAGCAGGCCGCGAGCTATGGCATCCCGGAATTGCCCGGGATACAGACCCGGCTACCAGTTAGATTAATCGGAGATTACTGGAATGACAGACACACTCATCAGTTCTGCCAATAAGGAAGTGCGAATCGGCTTTGACCGCCCGTTCGTCATCATTGGCGAGCGCATCAACCCAACGGGACGAAAAATTCTCGCCGAGGAAATGAAGAATGGCGACTACAGCCGTGTCATTTCGGATGCATTGGCGCAGGTCGAAGCGGGCGCGCACATGCTTGACGTGAACGCTGGAATTCCGCTCGCTGACGAACCCGCGATCCTGGCCGAGGCGATCAAGCTCGTGCAGTCGGTAACTGATGTGCCACTGTCGATTGATTCGTCAATCATTGAAGCTTTGGAGTCCGGACTATCCGTCTATCAGGGTAAAGCATTGGTCAATTCGGTGACCGGCGAGGACGAAGTCCTGGAAAGAGTATTGCCGCTGGTGGCCAGATACGGCGCTGCCGTCGTTGCTATTTCAAACGATGAGACGGGAATATCGGAAGACCCTGACGAGCGCTTCAAGGTTGCCAAGAAAATCGTCGAGCGTGCGGCGGACTTTGGTATTCCGGCAGCAGACGTCGTTGTCGACCCTTTGGTCATGCCAATCGGGGCAATCAATACGGCGGGTAAGCAGGTAATGCACATTGTGCAGCGACTTCGAAATGAGCTGAAGGTCAATACGACCTGCGGTGCGTCGAACGTCAGTTTCGGTTTGCCGAACCGCAACGGTATCAATAGCGCATTCTTAACCATGGCGATCGGCGCCGGCATGACTTCAGCAATTACCAGCCCGCTGCATGCAGAAGTTATGCAGGCAGTACTGGGTGCGGATGTGATGATGGGTAACGATCCCGATTGCAAAAACTGGATCAAGAAATATCGTGAGCCGAGTGCGGAGGGCGAAGGTCGCGGCGGTCGCAAGCGCAGACGTCAATCAGTCTGATGAGTAACAACGAGGCGAAAATCGTATTCACACCGTCGGGCAAGCGCGGCACGTTCGCGCTTGGTACTTCGGTGCTGGATGCGGCGCGTAGCCTCGGAGTGGACGTAGACTCGGTATGCGGCGGGCGCGCGATGTGCGGTCGTTGTCAGGTGAACGTTGCCGAGGGTGAGTTCGCCAAACATGCAATTACTTCCAAAGGTGAGCACCTCTCTAAAGTTGGTGAAGTCGAAACGCGCTTCGCAGAGCGGCGTCGCAATTTCAAACCTGGTCGAAGGCTTAGTTGTCAGGCGACTATCCAGGGCGATCTTGTCATTGATGTACCTGCAGAGAGCCAGATGCATCGACAGGTTGTTCGTAAGAGCGCCGAGCATCGCGATATTACGCTCGACACTGGCGTGCATCTCTACTACGTCGAGGTGCGAGAAGCCGACATGTATGAGCCAACTGGTGACGTGCAGCGTCTGCTGGAAGCATTGGAGTCGCAGTGGGACCTGCCGGACCTGAAATGCGATTCTCGTGTCTTGCCCGGCCTGCAAACAGCACTGCGCAAGGGCAAATGGCAAGTGACGGTCGCGGTCTATAAGAAGTCCCGGGTAATTGCGGTCTGGTCTGGATTTAAACAAGACGCCTATGGCATTGCGATGGATATCGGATCCACGACGATTGCTGCAAATCTGATAAACCTTACCAACGGCGATGTTGTCGCAACCGACGGCATCATGAATCCGCAGATTCGCTTCGGTGAAGATCTGATGAGCCGTGTGTCGTACGTGATGATGAACGCTGATGGAGCGGCGGACTTAACGAGTACGGTTCGCGAGGGCGTGAATAAGCTGATCGCCGGTCTCGCCAAAGAAGGCGGTATCGACGTTGACGAGATAGTCGAAGTTACGGTCGCCGGAAACCCAATCATGCATCATCTGTTCCTCGGGCTGAGTCCGGTGGAGCTTGGTACAGCGCCATTCGCTTTGGTTACCGATGCAGCGCTTGATCTAAGCGCAGCTGAGTTGGGATTGGAGATCAATAGTGGCGCGACAGTGTACGTACTGCCGTGCATCGCGGGCCACGTCGGTGCGGATGCCGCGGCGATGATTCTCGCCGAAGAGCCGTATCTTCTGGGCGAGGTCTCCTTGATCGTTGACGTTGGCACTAACGCGGAGATTGTCCTCGGTAATCGTGACGGTTTGCTCGCTTGTTCGAGCCCGACCGGACCTGCTTTCGAGGGTGCGCAAATCAGTTGCGGGCAACGGGCGGCACCGGGTGCGATCGAGCGTGTTCGTATCGACCCGGGGACCCTGGTCGCACGCTTTAGTGTCATAGGTTCTGATATCTGGTCCGACGAGCCCGGTTTCGCGGAGGCGACCGAAGCATTCGGCGTTACCGGCATCTGCGGCTCGGGCATTATCGAGGCGGTCGCCGAAATGTATCTGACCGGCATCATTACTGAGGATGGTGTTGTAGACGGCGCCATGTCCGAACAGAGTGACCGTGTGATCCAAGAAGATCGAACCTGGTCGTTCTTGCTGCACGATGGCGTGCAACGAATCGTCGTTACACAAAATGACGTGCGTCAGATTCAGTTGGCGAAGGGCGCATTGTATGCGGGTGTGAAATTGCTGTTGGATAAAGCGGGAATCGAAAGCGTGGATCGCATTCGTCTTGCGGGCGCCTTTGGTAGCCACATCGATACCAAGTACGCGATGGTGCTCGGTCTTATTCCAGACTGCGATTTGAAAAATGTCGAATCCGCAGGTAACGCTGCCGGTACAGGCGCACGCATCGCACTCCTGAATGTCGCTGCGCGACGTGAGATTGAGTCCGTCGTGCGAAAAATCAAAAAGATCGAGACGGCGGTCGAGCCGAAGTTTCAGGAATACTTTGTCGACGCAATGGCATTGCCAAACAAGACCGACAAATTTCCGAAATTATTTTCGGTAGTCAAAAGGCCCGCGCCGAAAGCGGCGCAGAGCGACTCCGATCGACCACGGCGTCGCCGGCGAAGTAAGGCATAGGTTATGGCTGCGAAGGTTTCATACACCGCGATGGAGCATGGGACGCAGGACGATTGCGATATCGTCAACGCGCACTATGACCAACACATTGCGAGTTTTGCCGATCAGGTAATGGAGTGGTTACGCCAACTCGACGGTGAGTCGCCGTATCAGATCAGTCGACTCGAGCATTGCCTGCAGACGGCGACGCGCGCCGAGCGTGATGGCGCGGATGAAGAAACCATCGTTTGTGCGTTGCTGCACGATATCGGCGATATCCTTGCGCCGGCAAATCACTCGCAAGTAGCGGCTGCGTTGTTGGCTCCCTACGTAAGTGAAAAAAATCTATGGATCGTTAAGCACCATGGTCTATTCCAGGGTTACTACTATTTTCAGTTCATGGGCTTTGACAGCAACGCCCGTGAGAAATACAAAGACCATCCACACTTTCAGGCCTGCGTGGATTTTTGCGCGAACTGGGATCAACCCTCGTTTGATCCCGATTACGAGTCGCAACCATTGGAACATTTCGAACCTATGCTGCGCACGCTTTTTGCGCGCGAGCCGAGTTCATTCTATTGAGAATAACTAATTGAAAACACAAGCAAAAGTAGTTGTAATCGGCGGCGGCGTTGTTGGCGTCAGCGCGCTTTATCACCTGGCCAAAAAGGGTTGGGGCGATGACGTGGTGTTGCTCGAGAAGGCAGAACTAACGTCCGGATCAACCTGGCACGCTGCTGGCCTGCTGCCATTGTTCAACATGAGCTACAGCGTCGGACAGGTGCACAAGTATTCGGTGAATCTTTACAAGAGTCTGGAGGAGGAAACCGGTCAATCGGTTGGCTTCTCGCAGGTCGGCAATCTGCGCCTTGCGATGAATAGTGATCGCATGGATGAGTATTACCAATACGCGGCGACTGCCAAGACTATCGGCGTCGATGTTCAATTCCTTACGCCGGACGAAATTCTAAAGCTTTGGCCGATGTGTAATATCGATGGGCTTGTCGGCGGTATTTATCACCCCGATGATGGCTACATTCAGCCAGCCGATTTAACCCAGGCATTGGCGAAGGGTGCTCGTGCTCGCGGCGCCACGATATACCGACAAACGATGGTCCTGAATATAGAGCAGACGACGGCGGGCGGTTGGCTGGTGCAAACCAACAAAGGCGATATCACCTGCGACCACGTTATTTCCGCGACTGGCAACTACGCGCGCAAAACTGGTGAAATGATAGGTCTGGATATTCCAGTGATCCCGGTCGAGCATCAGTACATCGTCACCGAACCACATCCGGATCTACAAAAACGTCGCGCCGCGGGACTGCCGGAAATGGGCGTGCTGCGCGAGGCTGATGGATCCTGGTATCTGCGCGAAGAAAACGGTGGATTTATACTTGGACCGTACGAGGAGGGGGCTCCGTGTTGCTATGTGGATGGACCTGATCCGAGAGCAGAATACGAATTATTCCAGGAGGATATCGATCGCCTTGCACCGCACATTGAAGCGGCAATGAATCGGGTGCCGGCGTTTGCCGAAGTCGGCATCAAGCAGGTCTATAACGGCGCGATCGCGTACACGCCGGATGGCAATCCGATCATTGGGCCAGCGTGGGACGTAGACAATTTCTGGCTGAATGAGGGTCATAGTTTCGGTATCACTGCCGCGGGTGGTGCGGGCTGGCAGTTGGCTGAGTGGATCGTCGACGGCGAGCCCACTATCGATATGCTCGGCGTTGATCCGCGGCGTTTCGGCGACTACGCGAAGAAAGAATATTTGATCGCGAAGAATGAAGAAACATATGCGAATGTCTTTGTAATTCACTATCCGGACGAAGAGCGTCCGGCGGGCCGTCCGTTGCGAACGGCACCCTGTTACGAGCGGATGAAAGAGAAGGGCGCGGTGTTTGGGCAGCGATTCGGCTGGGAGCGCCCCAACTGGTTTGCGACGGATGGTATGGAGCAGGTCGATGACTGGTCGTTCCGCCGCTCAAAGTGGTTTGAGGCTATTCGTAAAGAAGTCGCAAACACGACGCAAAACGTCGGTTTGCTCGACATGAGCGCTTTTGCGAAGTGCCGCATTTCAGGTCCGGGCGCGGAATCGTTTCTGGACTACATGATCGCAAATACTCTGCCGAGAAAGGTGGGCGGCATCAGTCTCTGTCATTCGCTGAACACCAAGGGCGGTGTCCATTCTGAATTCACGATCCGTCGCGACGCCGCAGACTCGTTTTACCTGGTGTCGGCCGGCGCACTGCAAAGGCTCGATCACGACTACCTCAAGAAGCGCATGCCCAAAGACGGCAGTGTGATATTTGAGCAGCTTACCGATGCGGTTGGCGTGCTAGTCCTCGCAGGGCCTAAATCACGTGAACTACTGTCGCGAGTGACTGACGCAGATCTTTCCAACGAAGCATTTCGTTGGCTGACCGCACAGGAAATCACAGTCGGTGGCGCTGCCTGCAACGCGATGCGTGTTAACTACGTCGGCGAATTAGGTTGGGAGTTGCATCATGCGATGGAAGATCAAAACCAGATATTCGATGCCCTGTTTGCGGTTGGCGATGACCTCGGTCTGAAACCGTTCGGCATTCGTGCCATGGATTCTATGCGACTCGAAAAGTCCTACCGGATGGTGGGTACGGAACTTTCCATTGAATACTCAGTGTTTGAGTCGGCGATGGATCGCTTTGTGAAACTCGATAAGGGCGACTTTCTCGGGCGCGAGGCACTCGTTGCCTGGCAGGAAGCGGGCATTAACAACATGTTGGTCACATTGATTGTTTCCGGCGTCGATGATGCGGACGCACTGGGTAACAACGCACTGTTGCAGAATGGCGCGGTTGTGGGACGCGCCACGGGCGGTGGCTTCGGCTTCCGCATCAACCAATCTCTGGCTTTGGGAATGGTGCGGCCGGAGTTGGCAGAGGTTGGTACAGAACTTGAAATTGAGATATTGGGTAAGAACTATCCGGCAACCGTCGTGGTCGAAAGTCCCTTCGATACAAAGCAAGAGAGGCTGAGAGATGTCAACGGCGCAAACGACTAGTGGGCATTGCCTGTGTGGTGCCGTCGACTACAAGGTCAGCGGCGAGTTACGTCCCATCATGTTCTGCCATTGCGAACAGTGTCGCAGGACCAGTGGCCATTTCGTGGCCGCGACCGCCTGCCGTTCTGAGCAACTCAAGATCGATGGCGAAGAGAACATTAAATGGTATCGCGCATCACCTACAGCGGAACGTGGCTTTTGCCAGCACTGTGGATCGAACCTGTTCTGGCGACCGGAACACGGCAAGCACTGGAGTATTTGGGCCGGTTCCTTAGACCGGCCAACTGGACTGAAGACTTCGCGGCACATTTATGTGCACATGAAGTCTGACTACTACGATATTGATGATGGCCTGCCGCAGTTTGCGGAAGAATACAAAAGCTATTTTGACGATGAAATTGAATGAGTGATTCTAAGTGAACAAGTATTCCGCCTTCGGTTTGCTAAAGAACGCGCTAACGCAGAATCGCAATTGGGATTCCGCGTGGCGCAAGCCCGAGCCTAAACGCGAGTACGACGCGATCATTGTCGGTGGCGGCGGACATGGGCTGGCGACTGCCTATTACCTGGCGAAAGAGCATGGCATGCGAAATATTGCTGTGCTGGAGAAGGGCTGGATTGGTGGTGGCAATACCGGTCGCAACACGACCATTGTTCGATCGAATTATTTGTGGACCGAAGCATCGTTGCTGTACGAGAAGTCATTGAAACTCTGGGAAGGCCTCAGCCAGGAGCTGAATTACAACGTCATGTTTTCACAACGCGGCGTTTATAACCTCGGCCACAATCTGCAGGACATGCGTGATATCGAGCGCCGCGTCAGTGCCAATCGACTGAACGGCATCGACGCGGAAGTCGTGGACGCTGCCCAGATCAAGAAAGCGATCCCGTTGATCGACACATCCGCACAAGCGCGTTATCCAATATTGGGCGCGTCGCTACAACGACGCGCTGGTGTCGCACGGCATGATGCCGTCGCGTGGGGCTTTGCACGAGCTGCGGATGCGCTTGGTGTCCATATCATTGAGCAATGCGAAGTGACGGGCATTAATCGCAAAGACGGCAAGGTAACCGGCGTTGAAACGACACGTGGAACGATCAACGCGCCGAAGGTCGCGGTTGTTGTTGCCGGACATGCCAGCGTGCTTGCGGAAATGGCGGGTCTGCGGCTGCCAGTCGAGAGCCATCCTTTGCAGGCCTTCGTCTCGGAGCCTTTGAAGCCGGTACTCGATACGGTTGTCATGTCAGGTGCCGTTCACGGCTACATCAGTCAATCGGACAAAGGCGAGCTGGTGATTGGTGCCGGGATTGATTCATATATCGGTTATGGACAACGCGGCAGCTTTCAGACGATCGAACATACGATGGAAGCCATTGTCGCCTTGTTCCCAATGTTCAGCCGAGTTCGCATGCTGCGACAGTGGGGTGGCATCGTCGATGTTTGTCCGGACGCCTGTCCGATTATCAGCAAGACACCAGTCGACGGCCTCTATTTTAATTGTGGATGGGGTACCGGCGGCTTCAAAGCAACGCCGGGATCCGGCTGGGCATTCGCACATACGATTGCGCAGGACAGGCCGCACGAGCTCAACGCGCCGTTTGATCTGGAGCGCTTTACGACTGGCGCATTGATTGACGAGCACGGCGCTGCTGCCGTGGCGCACTAGGGAGACTGCTGTGTTACTGATCAAATGTCCATGGTGCGGCGAGCGAGCTGAAACTGAATTCAGCTATGGTGGTGAAGCCGGTATCAAACGACCACTCAAGCCGGATACGCTGAGTGATGCCGAATGGGCTGACTACTTGTTTAATCGCAAGAACCCCAAGGGCGCCCATAAGGAACTTTGGAACCACGCTCAGGGCTGCCGACGCTGGTTTGAAGCGGAGCGGGACACTGTTAGCTACGTCATTGCAGAAACTCATGAGCTCTAGTCGCAGCGACAATCGCATGCCGCAAGGCGGCCGTATCGATCGCTCGCAGCCGCTTGCATTTACCTTCAATGGTAAACGCCTAAGCGGCTATGCAGGCGATACTCTGGCATCGGCGCTGCTGGCGAACGGGGTCACTTTGGTCAGCAGAAGTTTCAAGCTGCATCGACCGCGCGGCATTGTTGGTGTCGGCGCCGAAGAACCGAACGCGATCGTGCAGATCGGAGTTGGTGCCGCGACGATTCCGAATCTTCGCGCGACCCAGGTGGAGTTGTACGACGGTCTTGTCGCTCGCTCCTGTAAAGGCTGGCCCAGCGTTGAATGGGATATCAGTGCACTTAACGATCGTTTTAGTCGCGTGTTCGCCGCGGGGTTTTATTACAAGACTTTCATGCGACCCAAGGCGCTTTGGAAATACTACGAACGCTTTATCCGCGCGTCTGCGGGCTTCGGCACTGCTCCCAAAGACGCCGACCCCGATAGTTATGAACACCGCAATGAACATTGCGACTTGCTGATCGCAGGCGGTGGGCCGGCGGGCTTGATGGCCGCTCTGGTAGCTGCGAGATCAGGTGCTCGTGTGATTCTGGCCGATGAACAAAGCGAATTCGGCGGCAGTCTGTTGTCGGAGCGCAGCGAAATCGATGCACAGGATGCGACAGACTGGGTAGCGGCAACTGTCGCTGAGCTTTCTGCATTGCACAACGTACGTTTGTTGCCGCGCAGTACGGTCTTTGGTTACTACGATCACAATTTCCTCGCAATCGCGGAGCGCTGCTCTGACCATCTAGGCAAGCAAGAGTCCGAGCTCCCACGCGAGCGCCTTTGGCGGGTCAGGGCGAAGCAAGTGGTGCTGGCGCAAGGCGCTTTCGAGCGCCCTCTGGTGTTCTGTAATAACGACCGGCCAGGCGTAATGACAGCCTCGGCGGTGACGGCTTACATCAACAAGTACGCAGTATGTCCAGGCGAAAACGCTGTCGTTTTCACGAACAATGACTCCGCCTATCAAGCCGCTTTGGATCTCGATCGTGCTGGCGCAAGAGTAGTCATCGTGGATAGTCGCGCTACTGGTGCGGCCGCAGCAGGTGCTGCTGCCCGTGAGGCGGGCATTCCGATATTGCAGGGACACGTAGTTTGCGATGTTGTCGGAGGTAAGAAAATCACGGGCGTGCGCGTCGCGATCTGGAACGGCGATATTTCAGAGACGGTTGCACCGACCATCAATATTGACTGCGACTTGCTGGCGATGTCGGGCGGCTGGAGTCCGGCGGTGCATTTGCACTCGCACTCGGGCGGCAAGAATGCGTGGGACAGCGAGTTGCACTGCTTCGTGCCGGCGTCGTCGGTGCAGGCATGCATCGTGGCCGGCTCAGGCACGGGCAAGTTTTCGCTTCAGGAATGTCTGCAGGACGGCAGCGATGCGGGCGAGAAAGCATTGGCCGCGTGCGGCATCAAAGTACCCAAAGTTGACGTGCCCGTCGCGATAGCGATAGAGACGAATCCGATGCAGGCCTTGTGGCGCGTACCTGCGGCAAAAGACCCGGATCGATGCCCGAAACAATTTGTCGACTATCAGAACGACACCAGCGTGGCGGATATCCGTCTCGCGGTACGAGAGGGTTATCGCAACGTCGAACATGTCAAACGCTATACCGCGCTAGGTTTTGGTACCGATCAAGGAAAGTTGGGCAATATCAACGGGATGGCGGTGCTTGCTGAGTGTCTGGGTGAAGATATTGCGGCCGTTGGAACGACTACATTCAGGCCTGCGTACACCCCGGTGACTTTCGGCACCGGGGCCGGCGAAAATACAGACCTTCTGCTTGATCCGTTGCGCAAGAGCGCGATTCACGAGTGCCACGAAATAGCGGGTGCGCCGATGGAAGTAGTCGGTCAGTGGCATCGACCATGGTATTTTCCCACGACCGGCGAGGATCTGCACGCTGCGGTGAATCGCGAGTGTCTCGCGGTACGAAATTCGGTCGGCATGATGGATGCGTCGACGCTCGGCAAGATCGATGCGCGTGGACCGGATGTCGTTGAGTTTCTCGAACGAATTTACACGCACGACATCGGCAAGATGAAAGTTGGACGTTGCGCTTACGGCATCATGCTGGGTGAAGACGGCATGCTTATGGATGACGGTGTCATGGCGCGGGTCGGAGAGCAGCAGTTTTACCTGACGACAACGACCGGCGGCGCGGCCAATGTCATGAGCTGGATGGAAGCGTGGCTGCAGACCGAGTGGCCGGATCTTGAAGTCTATCTGACGTCCCTTACGGACCAGTTCTCGACCATTGCTGTGGCCGGCCCGAAGAGCAGGCAAGTCCTGCAAAAACTCGGCTGCAGTCTCGATCTGAGCAATGCAGAGTTCCCGTTCATGTGCGTAAAAGATGCAGAGCTAGCGGGTGTAGCAGTGCAGTTGTTTCGCGTTAGCTTCAGTGGCGAGTTGGCCTTTGAAGTGAACGTCGACAGCCGTTTTGCGGCGGACATGTGGCGCAGCATCGCCAGCGCCGGCGAGGAATTTGGAATGACACCGTATGGAACCGAAACCATGCACGTGCTGCGTGCTGAAAAAGGTTTCGTCATCGTTGGCCAGGACACCGATGGTTCGGTTACGCCGGTCGATCTACGTATGAATTGGCTGTTATCCAAAAACAAGGACTTTCTTGGCAAGCGATCCCTGTCGCGATCTGACTCTGTCCGTACAAACCGCAAACAATTGGTCGGGTTGTTGTCTGCAGACGGAGTCAGCGTTGTTGCGGAAGGCACGCAACTGGTCGATGACCCGGCTGCGGTAGTGCCGGTGCCGATGTGCGGACACGTTACATCAAGCTACGCGAGCGCCTGTCTCGGGCATCCAATCGCGATGGCATTGGTCGCTGACGGGCATTCACGCAAGGATCAAATAGTTCACGCCGCGCTTATTGATGGCAGCTTCGTGCCGATGAAAATTACATCGCCGGTTTTCTATGATGCGAAGGGAGAACGACAGAATGTCTGATTCGACCCTGAGCTTGCAGCGGCTGACGGATGTCGGCTACATAAATTTACGCGGTGATGCGAACAATTCCGATTTTCTCGATGCAACGGCAAAGGTTATCGGACTTGCTCTACCTATAGAGCCGAACACTGTCGTCAGTGGTGAGCATGATATTTACTGGCTTGGCCCTAACGAGTGGATGCTCGTAGGCGAGCAGGCCGACACCTCACGGTTGACGATTGCGCTGGCTGCTGAACTTGAGCGGCAGCATGCTGCAGTGAACGACCTGAGTGGTGGACAGCTCACTTATCGACTGCGTGGCGAGAGTGCGCGCCAGTTGCTCTCCAAAGGCTGTGCGCTCGACCTGCATCCCGGTGTCTTCGGTCATGGAGCATGCGCCCAGACAGGTTTGGCGAAGGCGAGCGTGATCCTGCGACCGCTGGACGGCGACGCTGGATTTGACGTACTGGTGCGACGCAGCTTCTCAGACTATCTATGGCAATGGCTGCTGCGCGCCGGAGACGAGTACAGGATTGAAGTCGCCTGAATCGCGGCCCATACTGCGGCTATGAACGATGCCGTAGAGAAAACTCTACCAACCCGATTTGGATTCTTCCTGGTCAATGACTTCACATTGATCTCGATGTCATCTGCGGTCGAGCCGCTGCGCATGGCGAATCGTATCTGCAAGAAAGATGTGTATCGCTGGAAAACAATTTCAGAATCCGGTGGGCCGGTCCTGGCCAGTGACGGGCTGTCGGTGAATGTTGATAGTGCGATGGAAGATCCGGACGCCCTCTCAGGCGTTGACGTTTTGATAATTTGCGGCGGTTGGAATATAGAAAAGAACACCAACGGTACAGTGCTTCGTTGGCTACGTTCATTGAGTAATCGCAAAATCGGGTTTGGTTCAAGCTGCACCGGTAGTTACGTTCTCGCCGAAGCCGGCTTGCTCGAAGGCTATCGCTGTAGCGTGCATTGGGAAAACATGGGTTCGATGACCGACCTCTTTCCGAAAGTCCACGTTAGTCGCAGCGTCTACACAATCGATCGTGATCGATATACCTGTTCCGGTGGCACCTCGCCGGTCGATATGATGCTGCATCTGATTAAAAGGGAATGCGGACCGGAAGTCAGTGCGGGCGTCGCCGAGCAATTCATTTACGAACGCATCCGGCGCTCCGGCGAAAAGCAACGCGTGCCGTTAAGACATGTAGTTGGCAATCAGTCTGAAAAACTAATTGTCGCCGTCGAGTTGATGGAGGCGAACGTCAGGGAGCCAATGAGTCAGGTCGATATCGCGTCGTACACCGGTGTGTCGAGGCGGCAGCTGCAACGCTTGTTTGAGCGCTACCTGCACTGCACACCGTCTCGCTATTACTCGCAGATTCGACTGGCGCGAGCGCGAGAATTACTCCATCAGACAAGCATGAGTTTGGTAGAGATTTCTGCGCTAACCGGTTTCGTTTCGAGTTCGCATTTCAGCAAGAGTTACAAAGAGCACTTCGGCCATTCGCCCAGCGCTGAAAGAAAACGCTAGCCCTTCTCACATGGAAACGACGATGTTGCCTACGTGTTCTTTTGCGAGGAACGCGGTCTGTGCCGCGACTAGTTCTTCGAGCGGATAGCTGGCAGCGAGCAGGGGTCGGATTTCCCCGCGCTCTATGTATGACACCAGTCTGCCGAACGTTCCTGGCGGAACTACCGTCGCTCCGGTGAAAGTCAGATCATTCAAATACATCGTGCGCAGGTCAAGGTCGACAATCGGCCCGGCGATTGCACCAGAGCACGTGTAGCGGCCACCACGAGCCAGCGCGTCGAGCATGGACGGGAACAGGTCACCACCTACAACGTCGGCGACGACATTGACGCAATCCGCACCGATCACATCTCGAAGCGATGCTCGTAGATCAGTCGGTTCGCGGGATAGAACTGCATCCGGCCCGAGCGCCATTACAGCGTCATGTTTGCTGTCGCTAGCCATCGCGATAGTTGTTGCACCACGGCGATTAGCTAGCTGAATGAGCGCCGATCCAACGCCACCAGACGCGCCTGGAATCAGGACCTTGTCGCCTTCGCCAACTTGCGCACGGTCCAGCATATTCTCCGCTGTGACGTAAGACGTAGCGAAGGTTGCGAGTTCTTCGTCAGAAAAGCCTGAATCTATCGGATATACGTTTCGATAATCGACTGCGGCGAATTCGGCGAAGCCACCGTCGATATCGGAGCCAAAATATCGGCACTTGTCCATATTAAGCGGGTCATCCGGATCGCGTAACCAGACGTCGACCATGACGCGTTTTCCAAGTAACGAAGCGTCGGCCTGACTGCCAGCTTCGACAACGACACCTACGGCATCAGCGCCCTGAATGAGTGGAAACGCGATGCTGGTTCCTCCCCAGGCAGCATCACCTTCGTCGCCTGACTTGGAATACCAGGACGTTCGCGTATTGACATCAGTGTTGTTCAGGCCACATGCGCTGATTCGGATCAGGACTTGATTCGGCTCTGGACTCGGTGCCGGGTAGTCATCCCGATAGACGAGTTTTTCCATGCCGCCGTGACCGGTTAACAAGACAGCGCGCATGCTTCGCCCCTTATGAGCGTGCTGCTATTCGTCGTCGCTATCATCTGCATGATCTTCCTGATAATGAATCTCTTCTTCATAGACTTGTGACGCAGTATGCGCCGTTGCCAGCGCATCGCCGAATGCGATGTGGTGTTCGGTCGGGGAGCTGCTGCGGCGAAAAATTCGCTGCAGGATATAAACGGCCAAAGACGCATGCACGAGCAGTGTCATTAGATAAAGCCCCGAGGATCCGCTTAGCTGCATGACCGCAGTGGCCAGGAACGGGCCGATGATTGCACCGATGCCGAACATGAGTAATAAGCCGCTTGAGACCATGACGTAGTCGTCAGCTTCTGCGTAGTCGTTCGCGTGAGCGACCGCCACGGCGTACATCGGGAAGGCGAAAAAGCCCCAGGCTCCACCGAGTACGTTGATACCAACAAAGCCCAATTGAGCACCGAACATCAGGATAAATCCCGCAACGATTGCGCAGGATATTGTCGACAGGAGCAGGGTCTTGCGTCGCCCTATTCGGTCTGAGAGATAGCCGAGCGGCCATTGCGCCACAGCGCCGCCGATCACTGTTGCCGACATAAACCATGCGGCCAGCGACGGGTCGTTCGATACGCCAGCAGTAAACAAGGGCGCAAGCGACCAGAAGGCGCCGTTCGCAAGGCCGATTGCGAGGCAACCTATTGTTCCGGCGGGCGAGAGCTTGAACAGTCGCCGGATATCCACTTCTACATCATGTGGTTGCTGTGGCGTCTGCGACTTGCTCAATGCGACCGGTACTGCTCCGAGCGACACGAGCACCGATGCAATAACGAACAACTGCAAGCCGGAAGGATCGTATAGCAAGGTCATCATCTGGCCGCCGGCCATCACGGTTAATGTGATCATGACGTAGGTCGAAAAAACGATGCCGCGGTTTTCGTTACTGGATTGTTCGTTCAGCCAGGATTCAATAACGACGAATAAAACTGCGAAACAGAACCCTGTCAATGAGCGCAGAATGATCCACACAAAAGGATTCAAGACCATGCCGTGTAGCAATGGTGCTGCAGATGCCAGCGCGGACATAGCCAGAAAGACCCGCACGTGCCCGACGCTCTTGACCAATTTTCCGCCTTTCAGGCAGCCAAGCGTAAATCCGAAAAAGTAGGCTGCACCGATGACGCCGATAGAAAACGTCGAAAACAATTCCATCGATGCGCGTACCGGGAGCAATGTGCCCTGCATACCCTGACCGGTCAGCAATATCGCTACGCCGACCAGCAAGGTTGCGACCGGAGCGAGAGCATTCTTCATCGTCAGGGTCCGGTCAGTTTTCGTTTTCGACGCCAAGCCGTTCATGCATAACGGGGCTGGTCGTCGTGTACTGCAGATGAACCTTCTTGCCCGGTTCAATCAGCGCCTTGGCCGCGAACGCGGCTAGTGCCGCTTCGTGGAATCCGCTCAAGATCAGTTTTTTCTTACCTGGGTAGTAATTAATGTCGCCAATGGCGAAAACGCCCGGGATATTCGTTTCGAACTTCTCTGTATCGACATTGACGGTCTTGCGATTGAGGTCGAGACCCCAGTCAGCAATCGGTCCCAGTTTCGGCGCCAGACCGAAAAACGCCATCAAGGCATCAACCGGAAGTTCTGTTTCACTGCCGGAGTTCTCGGTAATGGTGACCGATGTTACTTTCTCTCCATCATTAGCAAATGCGCTGATTTTGCCTTCGACAAAACGCGCCTTGCCGGAATCACAGAGCGCCATGAGTTGATCGACGGTCGACTGGGCGCCGCGAAACTCAGGTCGGCGATGCACAATGGTCATGCTATTGGCGGCTTCGGCCAGCGCAACGGCCCAGTCCAGCGCGGAGTCGCCACCACCCAGAATGACAACGTCCTTGCCGGCAAATTGTTCGGGATTGCGAACGCGATAATGGATATTGCTGTCTTCAAAATTCTCGAGCTCCGCGAGACGTATCTTGCGCGGCTGAAATGAACCGACGCCGCCAGCGACGAAAATGGTCTTGGCGTGAAAGCAGGTCTCTTTTGCGGTCTTGACGATGAAGCTACCGTCATCTTGCGGCGTCAGCTCGAGGACCTCTTCGCCGAGGTGAAAGGTTGCTCCGAACGGCTCGACTTGCTTCATCAGCGCTTCGATCAGCTCTTCGCCACTGCATATGGGGATGCCGGGGATGTCGTAGATCGGCTTGTCGGGATATAGCTCCGCGCACTGCCCACCGACAACCGGCAATGAATCCAGAATGTGGCATTTGATGCCAAGCAAGCCCAGCTCGAACACCTGGAAGATGCCGCAAGGTCCCGCGCCTATTATGAGCGCGTCGGTTTTGATTATGTCTGTCGTCATTGGCGAACGATACTATAGATTGTGCTATCTGGGCAGCCTATTGGCGCGGCCCGACATTCTTTCTATAATCAGTTCAAATAACGAATACATAGAAGTAACCCCCCAGTGAAACCCCAGATATTTCGCGCTCGGAGCGCCGTTTTCCTGATGTGCTGCCTTGCTGCCTGTAGCGGCGGCGGCGGTTCAGGGGGCGGCAATACAGCGCCACCACCAGCGCCGCCAGCGCCCGTGCCACAGACACTTTTTGACGAGGTTACGACGGGGTCGGGTGTTCAGTTTGAGGTTGGATTCTCAAAGATTACGGGTGACCTGTTCGATGTGCCGTTTTTTGCGGGCGGTGTGGCGTCGGGTGATTTCGACGGGGACGGCGATATTGATCTGTTTATCGTGCGCGGCGATATCGGCCCGAACCTCCTGTATCGCAACGACGGCAACAACGTATTCATGGAAATTGCCGCTGCCGCGGGGGTAGCCAATACGAAATCCGCCACTGAGAATTATCGACATAGCGGCCCCATGTTCGCGGACATGGACGGCGATAACGATCTCGATCTGTTTCTGGGTGGCGTGCAGGGCGACCCTTGCAGGCTTTTTTCGAACAACGGCGACGGTACATTTAGCGACGTAACAGCAGGTTCGGGACTGGATGGTATAGGCGCGACGCAAACGGTATCTGCCACTTTTGGCGACTACGATCTTGATGGCGATTTGGACTTATTCCTGTCCCACTGGGGCGTTGAGCGCTCGGAAGTGAATCCGGGGGATACGGAACACCTTTGGCGCAACGAGAGCACTGCGGGGCAAATACGTTTTACGAGCGTTAGTGAAGCAGCGGGTATCTCGCCAAGCATCATTAATCTGCAAGACCCGTATGTGCCACTGCAGGAAATCGACTATTCGTTCTCACCATCATTCGTGCATCTTAACGATGACCTTTATCCTGACATCGTCATGTCTGGTGATGTAAATGGCTCGATGGTATTCATGAACAATGCTGACGGTACGTTCGACAATGTAACGGACGTTGAAGTCATTAAGGACGCGAACGGCATGGGCTCTGCCGTTGGTGACTACGACAACGACGGCGATCTCGACTGGTTCGTCTCAAGTATTTTTCGCGCATCGAATCCGCTGGAAGAGAACGGCAACCGTTTGTATCGGAATGATGCCGGTGTGTTCGTTGATGTTACCGATACGGCCGGAGTAATCGATGGCGGATGGGGATGGGCCGCGTGCTTCATGGACATAGACAACGACGGTAATCTCGATCTGTACCACACCAACGGCTGGCAGTTTGATCACATCGGCGACTTCACGTCCGACACGAGTCGTGCATTCATGTCGAACGGGGATGGAACATTTACGAACAAGGCACTCGATCTCGGCATCGCGGACAAGGATCAGGGGCGCGGCGTCGTTTGCGCCGACTTTGATCGAGACGGCGATGTCGATATTTTTCTTTGGGCGAATGAGGGCAACAATGCTGCCGCCTTGTATCGTAACGACAGTATTGGCAATAATTATCTGGTGGTGAAGCTACGCGGTGCCGCGCCAAATACGGCGGCCGCCGGAGCGCGCATCAATGCGACCGTCGGTGCTAGCACCATGATGCGGGAAGTCACACTAGGCAGTAACTTCATTTCGCAGAACCCGACAGAGCAGTACTTCGGGATCGGCAACGCCGCGCAGATCGACAAACTGCTTATTCGCTGGCCGGATGGAAGCACCACTGACCTGGGTATTGTGCAGGCCAATCAGAGAATTGTAGTCGATCAGCCCTGATTCTACTGTTCCGCGCGTGCCACCTGCAGCGCGTTCGCATACCACTCGTACTCGGTAAGGAATTTATCAGCGCGTTCCTCGTACGCTTCGTCAAGCGCTTTGCCATCCTCAGCAAAAGATTTGGACACGCTTGCGATGAGTAACGCGGGCGGGATCGGGATAGATCCGAGCGTAGACATAACTTCACGCAAGCCGGCGTGAACCCGCGCGCCTGCGAAAGAGCCGGCGGAGTAACTCACTATCGCGCTGGGCTTGCGTCGGTACTGTGGCAAAAAGTGATCCAGCAGATTCTTAAGGCCCGGTGGAATGCCGTGATTGTATTCGCCGGAGACAACAACAAACCCGTCTGCTGCATTGAGCATTTCGTGAATCTTCTGCATTGGCTCTGGCGCGGCACCTTCGTCGTACTCGCTATAGCGCAGATCCAGAATTGGTAATGGATGCTCTTTTGCATCGACCAGAGCAACGTCGTGTCCACGAGCTTGTAGCTTATTCAGCAGAAAACGAACGGCTCTTATACCTTGTCGGTCACGGCGAACGCTGCCATATATTACGGCGGTCTTGAGGGTCATGAATGTGTCCTGTACTAGAGTTGTGACGACTTGATAACCATCATCTTGTCGATCTGCATGTCTTCCAGTGTATAGGGGATACCGCCAACGCCCAGCCCTGATTCACGCAACCCGGCGAACGGCATGACGTCGTCCCGAAACGCTGTGTGATCATTGATCATGACCGCTGATGCATCGAGTTGTTTGTATAAGTGGTTGGCCGTATCGACGTCGTCAGTGAATACCGCTGCTTGAAAAGCGACTGGCAGACTGTTGGCTTGTTGCACGGCATCGTTCAGATCGTCGTAGCCGTAAACACAGACGACCGGACCAAAGACCTCGAGCGTACTAATCCTGGAATCGACAGGCGGGTTCAGCAGAACCGTAGGTGCATAGCAGCTGGCGGAGATTTTCTTGCCGCCACAGAGCAATTCCGCTCCTGCTGCGATCGCTTCATCTACCCATTGCGCTATTCGGTCGACTTCGGCAGTACGAATCAGCGGCCCGACCTCTGTCTCTGGATCTTCCGGTGGCCCAACTCTCAGTTTTGCGGCTAATTCAGCCAATGACCTGGCGAAATCAGCACATTCGGCAGCAGGTGCAAAAACCCGCTGTACAGAAACGCAGACCTGACCAGCATGGTAGAAGCCACCTTTCGAGGTCGCGGCCAGTGCGGCATCCCGATCGTATGGCGGTGCCAGAATTAAGGGCGCTACGCCACCGTGTTCGAGCGCACAGCGTGCGCCGGGTGCGAGCTTGGCTTTGAGCATCCAGCCGACTTTCGCGCTTCCTATAAAGCTGAAGAAGCCGACTCGAGAATCAACGACGAGTTTTTCAGCCGCGTCGCGATCGTCAGCGATCAAAACCTGACACCAGGCAGCGGGCAGGCCGGCCTCACGCAAGATCTCAACAAAGCGAATGCAAGACAGCGGTGTGTCTGCAGCCGGCTTGACGATAGCAGGACAGCCAGAGGCTACTGCAGGTCCAACCTGATGGATGATGAGGTTGAGCGGGTGATTGAACGCACTGACAGCGACGACTACACCAATCGGTTCTTTCTGGGTAAAAGCGATGCGCCCTGCAGTGGCCGGGGTCGTGCCCAGCGGTATTACGTTGCCCGTGTGCGAACGTAGCCCCTCGGCGCAAAGATGTACGCCGTCGATGGCACGCAGTACTTCGACCTTGGAGTCGTTGTACGGCTTGCCGCCTTCACTTGCTGCGATGAGCGTAAGTTCTTCAACTTGTGATTGCATGATCTCGGCGGTCTTGGCAAGAATCTCAAGGCGTTGCGGAACAGAAAGCCAAAGTTTACGATCGCGAAACAGAGCATGCGCGGCCGCGAGCGCATCTTCTACGTGGTCGACGCCGCTGGTCGCGACCTGTTCAAGTTCGCGGCCGTCGTACGGTGAAAGCACCGCGAGCTTGCCGACAGCAGGACGCTTTGATTCGATCATTAACTTGCGCATGAGATCTCACCGAGTTTCTTCGTTAGCAACATGTTTTCCCTGTAGTCGATTGGAACTACAACCAGACTCGGCCCCGTTTCGGCGAGCGCCCCGTCTAATGTCGTAGCGAGGTCTGCCGCGTTGTTTACGTAGTGGCCATTCCAGCCAAATGATTGTGCGAGCAACAGCCAGTCCGGATTACCGAATGCCAGGTCGGTGTGTTTTCCGAAGTGGGTCTCCTGCTTCCAGGCGATCAAACCGTATGCGTGATCTTCCCAAACCATGACGGTGATGTTGCTGCCGATACGTTTCGCGGTTTCCATCTCCTGAACATTCATCAGGAATCCGGCGTCGCCCGCGATCGCGAGAACACGTCTGTCGGGGTGCACTATGCCGGCGGCAATTGCGCCGGGCAGAGCAAATCCCATTGAGCAAAAACCGTTAGGAATCAAGCAGGTATTGGGTTCATGGCACTGATAATGACGTGCTATCCACATCTTGTGTGCGCCGACATCTGATAGCAGGATGTCGTCCGGTCCCATCACCTGCCGTGTATCCCAGATGACTTTTTGCGGACGTATCGAGCCTTCAGTCTCGTCATCTTTATACTCTGCAAAGTCGGCGGCCATGTCGGTACGACACTGTGCTTGGTACGCAAAGTCGTAGTCGGGCAGACCATCTGTGTGGACTTTCTCATTTAGCATCCAAAGCGCGTGCGCGAGGTCACCGATGACTTCCGTTTCCGGATGGTAGTGTTCGTCGATTTCGGTCGGCAGAAAATCAATGTGCAGAATACGATTGTCTTTGTTGGCATTCCATAATTGCGGATGGTATTCGACCATGTCGAAGCCGAGGGTGATGATCAGGTCGGCATCGTCGACGGCCATGGCAACACGGTCTTTGGAGCCGAGGCCGATGGTGTAGAGGCAATAGTCAGCGTCCATGTCGACGCAACCCTTCGCCATGAAGGTACTGATTACTCCAATTCCCGTTTTCTCGCAAAACATTCGCAGTTGCTTGCTCGCTCGGCGTCGAATGCAGCCATTACCTGCAATGATGACCGGCCGTTTCGCGTCTTTAAGCATCTCGAATGCCTGACTAATGATCTTCTCATCCGGTACCGAACGGCGAAAACGACGCGGCACCAACGGTTCGGCGTTCGATTCTTCGCTCGCAACGTCTTCTGGTAATTCGATGTGTACGGCGCCCGGCTTTTCAGTGCGAGCAAGTCGTACAGCTTTGCGCACGATTTCCGGAATCGTGTCCGGATTGAGAATGGTTGTCGCCCACTTGGTGACCGGCTTGAACATGCTGACCACATCCATAATCTGATGTGATTCTTTGTGCAAACGAGCGGTAGACCCCTGGCCGGTTAATACCAACATCGGTGCGCGGTCCATATTGGAATCGGCAACACCCGTTATGAGATTGGTCGCACCGGGACCTAAGGTTCCCAAAGCGCCGGCAGGGTTGCCGGTCAGTCGGCCGTAGATTTCTGCCATGAAGGCCGCGCCTTGTTCATGGCGTGTCAGGATGAATTTGATTTGCTTTGATTCCTCAAGAGAAATCATAAAGTCGGCATTTTCCTCGCCAGGTACGCCGAAGATGTACTCGATGCCTTCTTCTTCCAGGCACTTGACCAGAAGGTCGGATGCTTTCACTGCGGTTCCCCTAATTATTAGTCGTCGATCTTCTAGACCGGTCGGTACGCTCGATTATTTCACATTCGGTTGCTTGCAGGCGGTTTGTCCAGTAGACAGGATGGCCATGAAAGCCAAAGACATCATTGATCTGGTTCTTCTCGCGGCCGCGTGGGGCGCATCGTTCTTGTTCATGCGCCTGGGTGCCCCTGAATTCGGTCCAATAGTGGTGGCGGAGTTGCGAATGCTGATCGCGGCATTATTTTTGCTGCCTATTCTGAAGATGCGCGGTGGCTTCGCGGAGCTGCCGCCGAACTGGAAGCCGCTGACGATGTTGGGTGTTCTCAACTCGGCTATCCCGATGACGCTGCTGGCTTATTCCACGCTCTATGTGACAGCCGGGTATTCTTCCATTTTTAATGCGACCGCGCCGCTGTGGGGAGCTCTCATTGCGTGGGTCTGGCTGTCGGAACGTCTCAGCAAGATAGGTGTCATTGGGCTGCTTATTGGCTTGCTCGGTGTCGCGGTGTTGGCCGGCGACACCGAGAGTCTTGTCAGCCCCGGTTCGATGCTTGCGGTTGCTGCCGCGATTGGGGGCGCATTTTTCTATGGCGTCGGTGCCAACTACGCACGTCGTTATACCAAGCACATGAAATCGTTGAGCGTCGCGACCGGAAGCATGCTTTT
>RCNC010000680.1_pt1 | contig 22190 bp, 21 predicted proteins | sample 2041301 | NCBI WGS metagenome assembly RCNC01 (sample SAMN09708231, study PRJNA481090) | Marine sediment metagenome, whole genome shotgun sequencing project. | biome: marine sediment; feature: ocean; material: sediment; isolation source: Sewage treatment plant 13A marine sediment (STP13A) ...
TTGGCCGGGCTGGCCGTGGTCATGGACTGGGGTACGTGGTCCTCGGCGGCCAGGGGTTCGCAGAGCCCCGTGGTGGCCTGCCGCACCGACCGGTATCGGGCCGCATGGCTGATCATCGTCCCTTCCTTCCCGTTCACTTCAATTGTCCATGATCCGAAGTTCTTCTTGGAAGAAAGGGTATCAGATACCACGGAAATTCAAAAATCTGCTCGTTCTTCTTTGAGCGCCAAATCCACGGCGGCCTGTGCGTGGAGGAGGGTGGTGTCAAAAAGGGGTATCTCGACCTCGTCCTGTTTTACCAGCAGCACCCCAGAATGATTCCTTCTGCCCCGTTGTCTTGCAGGTTGCTGATGATATCCCAATATCCCTTTCTGGATTCAGGGCTGATCACCCCGATGGTCAACTCCTCCATGATCACACGGTGGATCAAGGCCACTTCTTCATCCGACGGAATGAGGGTTTTGATTCCGTGGTTTTCCAGCAGACGCTTCTTGTAAAAATCCTGGGTCATGGTGAACCGGGTGCCCAACAGGCCGATGGTTCTGCATCCCCCGGCTTTGATCGCTTCCGCGGTTACATCGATGATGTTCAGGATGGGGATATCAATTTTTGCAGCGATCTGATCCGCCATTTTGTGCATGGTGTTGGTACAGATCACCAGAAAATCAGCACCTCCCCGCTGCAGATTCAGCGACCCCTCGATCAGCCGGGCCTGCACCAGATCCCAGCGTTCGATCTCCATCTCGGGTTGTATCTCACCGAAATCAACGGAGTACATCAGCGACTGTGCGGAATGGATACCGCCCAGTCTGCTCCGGACGCCCTCGTTGACCAGCCGGTAATATTCAACGGAAGATTCGCATGTCATGCCACCCAGCAAACCGATGGTCTTCAACCTGCACCTCCAACAGCAGCGGCGTTTCGCCTGTTCCACACTCACGAGTGAGAACAGGATAGGGAGAAGTCGCTGCTCCGTCAAACTGCCGACCGGCTACTCTTCTCCAGCCCCGCAATCGGCGATTTCACGTATTTTGTCCATCACTTCACCCCCCCGGGAACCTCTCTTTCCGCATTGATGTCCGCATCCGCGGTCTCGCCCCAGTGAACGAGGAAGAACTTCTTCTCCGAACTGAGGAAGTAGGGCGAACTGCCGACGATGGGCCGCAGGGTGGTGCTCATCTGTACCATGGTGAGCAGGAGGATGAAGCACCAGACCACGATCAGGTTCGGCTTGCGGGAGGCCAGCGCCCTCAGCCCCTGCACCAGGTAGCGGGTGCCGATGGAAAAACTGACCAGCCAGATCATCAGGTGGATGAAGCCCATGAAGGAGACTGAGTTGGTGGAGCAGGTGAAGATGAAAGCCACCGGCACAAAACCGAGGAGCAGCACTGCCACCAGGGCCATGGCCCCCACCAGCAGCGAGCCGGCCTGCCCCGGCCGGATGTCCGCGCCGCTGAGGCAGGAGAAGATGAAGAGGCTGGGGTAGCAGAGCAGGCCGGCCAGCAGCATCCCTACCGCCACCTTCGCCGCCGCCGCCAGCCACTGGGGATGGCCGGAAAAACCACCCATGATCGCGCCATAGGCCAGGTAGCAGGCCAGGGCCAGCCAGAAGAGCAGCATGGTGGTGTGGCGATACCGACCGTCACGCACCAGGTTCACCAACTCCCCCGGTTTTTTCAGCAGCGCTTCCACCACCGGCATCAATCCCAGGGATTCCTGCAGCACCTGCTTCTCTTCCATCCCGTTCTGTTCGTCGCTCTTGTCCATGCTGAACCTCCAATCGGTTGGTGGGCAGTGCCGGTTCACAGGATCTGCCGCAAAAACACCGTGAAAAAGTTTTCGTAAAAAGTGCCATCAAAGGGGTGCTCCCGGAGGAAGCGCACCGGCAATCCGGGTGACCCCACAAAGGGCCGCATGTTCCATGAGATCTGGCAGCCGACGATCATGTTGAGCACGAGCCAGGCACCCAGCACCTGGATCGCCTTCAGCCCGCCGCCGCAGACCTGCCGGAGCAGAGAGAAAAATCGGACCGTGGCCCCCACCCCGGCCGCGGCGATCAAAGCCACGTGAAAAAGGAGCAGCGTGTTGTGGGCCAGCTGCGTATCCTCCGAACCCATGGGCGGCAGGTTGAACCAGAGGAACAGCGACAGGGGGGACAGCGAACCGAGGATCACCGCCAACAGGGCAAAGCTGATCATCACTGCGGTGAAGCTCTGGCGAAAGGTGAGCCCGGCGCCGAGGAGCTGGGCCAGCATGCCGTTGATCGCGGCATTGCACAGCGCCGTGATCAGGACGATCAGCGGAAACTTCAGCCCCACGTACAGTCCCATCAGCGGGTCCCGCCAGAGCCCCACCGAGAAGCCATAGATGCCACTGCCCAGAACCAGCAGCAGAAAGCAGAGGGCCAGGCTGCCTTTGCCCGGCTCCAGCCATCCCGCCAGCTCATCCGGTTCGGCCCGGCAGAGCCGAATCATGCCGTTCCAGGATCTCTTGAGAATTTCATTCATCGCGTTTCGCTCCTCTCTCCTGCTGTTCTTGAAATATACGGGGCCGATGTGCAGATTTCGTGCAGGCGGAGAGGCGATTTCATGGAAACGGATTCGAGGTGTGGCCCGGACCGGCGGCATGGGATATATTGAGGGCATGCCGAACCCGCAAACCATCCTGATCGTGGACGACGAACCGCACATCAGGGAGGTTGTGGTCTTTGCTCTGGAAAAGGCCGGGTACACCACTGTCGAAGCAGCCGATGGCGAACAGGCCCTGGACCTGGCTGAGAAGCACGCCCCCGACCTGGTGGTCCTCGACATCATGCTCCCCGACATCGAGGGAACCGAAATCTGCCGCCGGATCCGCACCACGTCACAGGTCCCGATCCTCTTCCTCTCCTCGAAGAACGATGAGATCGACCGCGTGCTGGGGCTGGAGCTGGGCGGCGACGACTACGTGACCAAGCCGTTCAGCCCCCGGGAGCTGGTGGCCCGGGTCAAGGCCATTCTCCGCCGGGCGGAACCGCCGGCGGCCGGGACAGATGACGAACCCCTGCGGCACAATCTGCTGCAGCTGGACCTGGAACGCTGCCAGGCGGTCTGGGACGGCCGGACCGTGACCCTCACCGCCACCGAGTTCGGCATCCTGCGGGCCCTGCTGGGCCGGCCGGGCAAGGTCTACAGCCGTAGTGAGCTGATGGAACGGGCCTACGAGGGCGCCGCCGTGGTCAGCGAACGGACCCTGGACAGCCACGTGCGCCGGGTGCGGGAGAAGTTCCGCGAGGTGGGCGGCGACCCCATCGAGACGGTGCACGGGTTCGGCTACAAACTCGGTCCCTGTGAATGACCAGAAGCTACCAGCCCAGCCTGCGTACACTCTTCCTGGTGGTGAGCCTGATCGTGCTCCTCCTGCCCCTGGGCGGCATCGCCGTTCTCCGGCTCTACGAAACCGCCCTGGTGCGGCGGACCGAGTCGGCGCTGATCGGCCAGGGGGCACTGGTGGCTGCCTATTACCGGGAAGAACTGTCACGGCAACTGGCCACGATGCACGATGGGGTGGTGAACGATCCCGCGCTCTACGGCAACCCGCTGAAGCCTGAATGGAAGGCAGACCCCAGCCAGCCCTTCACCCCGATCCACCCCAGCCTGGACATGGCCTCATCCTCAATCAGGGGGCCGGCGGAAGAGGCCACCATTCCTGCCAGGCCGGCGGACCGTTTTGCTGAAGCCGCCGGCCAGGTGCTGACCCCGGTGATCAGCCAGGCCAAGCTGGTCTCCCTTTCCGGCATCCGCATCGTCGACCACCGGGGCACGGTGGTGGCCAGCAGCGGCAGCGAGCTGGGTCTGTCGCTCACGGCGCGGGAGGAAGTGCCGCGGGCGCTGGCCGGCGAACCGGTGAGCCTGCTGCGCCAGCGCATCTCCGACGAGCCACCGCCGGCCGTCGATTCGCTGAGCCGCCGGACCCGTGTCCGGGCCTACGTGGCCCTGCCGGTTGTCTCCGGGGATCGGGTCTGGGGTGCGGTGGTCCTCTCCCGCACACCGCTGGACGTGCAAAAGGCACTCTACAACCGCCGTCACACCCTGCTGCTGGGGGGCGTGGTCCTGCTGGCTGCCGTGCTGCTGATCACCCTGCTGACAACATTTGCCGTTACCCGGCCGATGAAGCAGCTGGTACGCCAGGCCGAAGCGGTGACCCGCGGCCGGCGGGACGCGGCCCGGCCGCTCACATCACCGGGCACCCGCGAGGTGGCCCGGCTCTCCGAAGCGATCTCGCGCATGGCTGAAACGCTCAACGAGCGCGCGGACTACATCCGTACCTTTGCCGGGAATGTTTCCCACGAGTTCAAGGCGCCGCTGACCTCGCTCAAGGGCGCGGGTGAGCTGTTTCGTGACCACCTGGAGGAGATGAGCCGGGAGGAGCTGGAACGATTCCTGCGGATCATGGAAGCGGACGTGGAGCGGCTGGACCGGCTGGTCAACCGGCTGCTGGAACTGGCCCGGGCTGACATGGCCGCACCAGGGAACGAGTTCTGCGACCCACTGCCACTGCTGGAAAAGCTGGCCGACCGCTACCGAGATGCCGGTCTGACGGTGGAAGTAAACCCGGCGGGAGGCCGATTCACTGTCCCAATGTCAGCCGCGGCATTCGAATCGATCTTCTCCATACTTCTGGACAACACCCTGCAGCATGCCGGGGCCGGCCGTTCGGTGTCCATCACCCTCTCCTCCACCGCCAGAGATGATGGTGAATGGACGGAGATCGGCTATGCCGATGACGGGCCTGGAATCTCCGCGAAGGCGGAGGGAAAGATCTTCAATCCCTTCTTCACCACCGCCCGCGAACAGGGCGGCAGCGGCCTGGGCCTGGCCATCGTCAGGTCCCTGCTGGAAGCCCATGGTGGCGGGATCGAACTCCGGCCCGCGGACAGGGGCGTCAGGCTGGTCCTTCGCATTCCCGCTGCCGCGGGACGGGTGCACCGCGGCGAACATTGAACGCGACTACCGCATGCACTATCATTCCTAAATGGTAAGCGGCAATTCGAATCGCACACCGGCCCGGCATCCCGCGAAGCCTGCCCCGCGATCCTGAATTGATCCGCCGCCCGTCTTGACGGCGGCATGCAGCGATGGAGTTGGCAATGGATACGGCTCTGACCATCAGCGGCGCCGAAAAGGCCTTCGGGGAGACCCGGGCCCTGGACGGCGCCGGTTTCGAGCTGCGGCACGGCGAGTGCCTGGCGCTGCTCGGCCCCAACGGTGCGGGCAAGACCACCCTGGCCCGGGCCATCACCGGGCGGGTGTGCCTCGACGCCGGCGAGCTGGCCCTGCTGGGCGTTCCGCTGGACGGATCGCCGGGGGCCGCCGAGGCCCGGCAGCGACTGGGTGTGGTGCCCCAGGAGATCGCCCTCTACCCGGTGCTCACCGCCGAAGAGAACCTCCGCGCCTGGGGCGTGTTCCACGGTGTGGCTGCCGCCGATCTCGGCGAGCGGGTGCGTTGGGCCCTGGACTGGACCGGCCTGGCCGGCCGCTCGCGCGAGCCGGTGAAGGGGTTCTCCGGCGGCATGAAGCGGCGACTGAACATCGCCTGCGGCGTCCTGCACCGGCCCGAGGTGGTGGTACTGGACGAGCCGACGGTGGGTGTCGACCCGCAAAGCCGGGCCCGCATCTGGGAGATGCTGGGCGAACTGGTGGGCGGCGGGGCGTCACTGCTGCTGACCACCCACCAGCTGGACGAAGCGCAACAGGTCTGCGACCGCATCGTTATCATCGACAACGGCCGGGTCATCGCCGACGGTACCTTCGACGACCTGGTGCACCGGACCATCGGTCCGGGCCGCCGGGTGTCGCTCGATATCGATGGCGACGTGCCCGAAGCGCTCCGCGGCGGGCGGTTCGAGCCGGCCGACGGGGGCGGGATCAGCTGCCGGGTGGAAGACGTGGCCGGCGAACTGGCCGGCGTCCTCGCCGAGGTGGCGGCGGCCGGGGCCCGGGTGGCCGACGTGCGGATCGAGGCGCCGTCACTGCAGGCCGTGTTCATCCACCTCACCGGACGGGAGCTCAGGGAATGACCGGCACACTGCTCCGCATCAACTGGCTCAACCTCAAGCGCGACAGGGTGGCGCTGGGCCTGACCTTTATCCTGCCGCTGGTCTTCTTCTCCATCTTCGCCTTCATCTTCGGCGGTGGCGGCGGTGGCGGCGGGTTGGGTACGATGAAACTGGTGGTGGTCGACCTCGACGGCTCCGAGATCAGCCGCAAGCTGGCCGCCGCCCTCGAAGACCAGGGTGCGCTGACGGTGGAGACCGCGCCGCCGGCCACCGAGGAGGAGCCCGACCCGGCGCCCTATGACCGCGAAACCGGCCGCCTGGCCGTGCGCACCGGCAAGCGTTCCGCCGCGGTGGTCATTCCCCCCGGATTCGGCGAAGCCTTCGGAAAATTCGGCACGGACCAGGCGCCGGTGGAGCTGATCCACGACCCCTCCAACCCCTTTGCCAGGCACATCGTCACCGGGCTGCTGCAGGCCTGCGCGATGACCGCGGCACCGGACGCGCTGCTGCAGGGCGGTATCGACCAGCTGGAGACCTTCGGCGGGGAGCTGACTCCACGGCAGAAGGCCAGCGTGGAAATGATCAAGGGCTTCCTCGCCCGCCCCGAACCGGTGGAAACCGGCGAGACCGGTGACGACGGGCAGGCAGCCGCCGGGGCCGGGGATGCGTTTGGCGGGCTGATCAACGTGGAAGCGGTGAGCGCCATGGAGGGCGAAGGGGAAGAGGAGGAGGACGGCCCTTCGATCATCTCCTACTACGCGGCAGGCATCGGCGTGATGTTCCTGCTCTTTTCCATGGCCGGCGCCGGCGGCTCGCTGCTCGAGAACCAGGAGCAGGGAACGCTGGAACGGCTGCTCTCCTCCAACGTGGGAATGGGACGGCTGCTGACCTGCAACTGGTTCTTCTTCGCCGTGGTGGGCTTTCTCCAGCTGCTGGTGATGTTCGTCTTCGCCGCCCTCGTCTTCGGGCTCGACCTCTTCACGCCCCGTCATCTCACCGGCTTCGTGCTGATGACGGCGGTGACGGCCGCCGCGGCGGCGGCCTTCGGCATCGCCCTGGCCACCGTCTGCCGCAGCCGGGCGCAGCTCGGCGCGCTCTCCACCATCCTGATCCTCGTCATGTCGGCCCTGGGCGGGAGCATGGTGCCGCGGTTCATCATGCCCGACTTCATGGAGACCACGTCTCTCTTCACCTTCAACGGCTGGGCGCTGGACGGTTACCTCAAAGTCTTCTGGTACGACGACCCCCAGGCGACCTTCGGCGGCTTCCTCGTCTCGCTGCTTCCGCAGCTGGCCGTGCTGGCCGCCATGGCCGTGGTGCTCTTCCTCGTGGCCCGGACGCTGGCCCGGCGCTGGGAATCGGCCTGAGCCCGATTCAGTGGGTGGCACTGGTCGAGGAACCGCTTATCGTAGGTGTCGAGGAACAGGTCCAGGTTCTCGCGTATCGCGAGGTGGAGGTCGGTCCGCTCCGGCCGTCGAGGCCGGTGCATGCCGGTGATCCGCGCTTATTTTGTTCCCGCACATGCCCGGCAGGTCATTTGGGGGATTGATCATTCCCCGATGACCTTCACCAGCACGCGCTTGCGCCGCCAGCCGTCGAACTCTCCGTAAAAGATCCGTTCCCAGATGCCGAAGTCGAATTGCCCGTCGGTGATTGCCACCACCACCTCGCGGCCCATGATCTGGTGCTTCATGCGCGCGTCGGCGTTGTCCTCGCCCGGCGGCCCCATGAGGTGCATGCGAGTCGGGAACCCGGGAAGATCTCTTCAGGGAAATTGTTGCACCAGCAGGCGATGAATCATATAGTCAGCGGCAGTGCCAAAGAGAAAGGAAACGGGCCCGCGGGGGCGAAGTCGCCGAAGAACAAGGAAAGGAAAATACGATGAAAGCCAAATGTATCTTCACGATCGCTGTCCTGGTGACCGTCGCCTTGACGTTCAACATCGCTCAGGCCGGTGAGCATCCGGAAGGTCCCGGTGACCTTGTCGCCGTTGCGTCCGGCGCCGGCGACTTCAATACGCTGGTGAGTGCCATCGAGGCGGCGGGCCTGGTGGAAGCGCTGCAGGGCGAAGGACCGTTCACGGTTTTTGCCCCCACCGATGCCGCTTTCAAGAAGCTGCCTCCCGGCACCCTCGAGGATCTGCTCAAGCCGGAAAACAAGAAGAACCTCGTGTCGATTCTGACCTTCCACGTCGTGCCGGGGAAAGTCATGGCCGCGGATGTGAAGACCATGGAAGTCGAAACGCTGAACGGGCAGAAGCTCAGCATCAAGGTTGAAGACGGAAACGTGACGGTGAACGGCGCCAAGGTCATCGCGACCGACGTTGCCGCTGCCAACGGCGTGATACACGTCATCGACGCGGTGCTGCGCCCGCCTGCTGGGGCGGTGGATCCCGCCGCAGCCAAGCCCAAGGACCACCCGGCGCACTGAGGCGACCGGACGGCCCGTTTCCGGGCGGGAACAGCAGACTGAGGGAGCGGCAGCCCTGACGGTTGCCGCACCCATTCCCGTTCAGCAGGGCTTCATTTCAGAGAAGAGGAGGAGGCATGTCACGTACTCGCCTTCAGTTCACTTCCCTGCCGGCGTCCTTGCTCCTGGCCGGGATTCTGCTGAGCGCCGTATATGGCCAGGACGAAGCAACCGGTCCTGATCCGGCCGGCGCCGCGTATGTACCGACCATCGTCACTGGCGACATCCAGGCAGGTATCGAAAAGCACATTGCTGAGCAGGTGAAAAGCGGCGGCGGCTACTTCACGGTTCCTTTCGAAGGCAGGGAACTCAAGCTCAAGCTGGTCCGCGTGCACGTCGAGTATCTCGCCTCGCTGGCGCCGCAAAGCCACTTCGCCTGCGTGGATATGGCAAGTTCCGACGGACAGTTCTACGACATCGATTTCTTCCTGAAGGGTGATCCGGGCGCAATGACCGTCACCGAAACCACGATCCACAAGCTCAATGGCGTCCCCTACTACGTATGGAAGCAGAACGAGGACAAACACTGGGTTCGCGCACCGGTCGATGACGCGTCAAAAGAACTGCTCGGCGTGCTGACCGGGCTGGACGCCTTCGAGTTTCGCTACCAGGCCACGCTGCCTGAGATCAAAGGCACGGCGCGCTGCTGGCTGCCGCTTGCCGGTTCCGACGACTATCAGAAGGTCACAGTGAAATCCGTCGCCGTGCCCGGCACACAGAAGACGCTTACCGACAGCGCCCACGGCAACCGCGTACTGTTTCTGGAACTTGGGCCGGAAGACAGCGGCAAGCCGCTGGAAATCGTTTACGAAGTCGAGCGCTTGGAAAAGGGCGCCTACCCCGGCGACCCCGACGAGGCGGTGAAGTACCTGCGGCCCGAGCGTATGGTTCCGGCGGACGAGAGGATCAAGGGTGTCGCCGAGAAAGCGGTGAAAGGAAAGAAGGGTGACCTTGTGCGCGCTCGGGCCCTGTACGACCATGTCATGGAAGAGATGAATTACATGAAGTTCGGCGAAGGCTGGGGTCAGGGCAACGCCGTTTACGCCTGCGATGCCCTCTACGGCAACTGCACCGACTACCACGCCTATTTCATCGCCCTGGCGCGTTCAATCGGAATCCCAGCACGCTTCGCGATCGGTGCCGCGATCCCTTCCGAGCGCGATGACGGCGGGACGGATGGCTATCACTGTTGGGCGGAGTTTTACGCCGACGGCAAGTGGTGGCCGGTGGACATCAGCGAGGCCGACAAGTTCAGTGCGCTGAGCATGTACTTCTTCGGACACCATCCGGCCAACCGGTTCGAGTTCACACGCGGACGAGATCTGGTGCTGGACCCGGGCCCGGCCTCCGGCCCCATCAACTTCCTGGCCTACCCGTTCCTGGAAGTGGACGGAAAGCCGCAGAAGGTCAAGACGCTGTTCCTGTTCCGGCGCACAAGCTGCGACGCGAATGGCCGGGCGCATTCGCGTGGCGGACACGGTGAGCCCTAGGCAGACGTGCCAACGGCCGGAGGCCCGTTTGGCCGTTTTGGACGACGGTATCCAACACGGATGCCGGTGAGCAGCTTGCGGTCATGGTAGAGCGGGCGGCGCCGGTGTCTGGGCAGGACGAAGCGGCACAGGATCTCGGCTCGCTTCTGCTGGCAGGAGGGGCAGACACCGCGGAGCTGGCAGCGCATGGAGCGAGCGCTTCGGTCATATATACAGTGCAGCCCACTCGCCGTTCAAACGAACCAGCTTCAGCAGGAGTGGTGTGACGGTGAGATCGTCCGAGCGGTCATCGGCGCTGACGCATCTTCGCGGCAACAAAGGTGACGTCGTCGTCGATCTTCGTCATATCATGATCTTCGGCGATACGGCGAAACAGCTTGTCGGTCAGGTCCCGCGGTCCCTCATTCGGCAGGCTCAGAAAGTCACGCAAGCGATCAAGGCCGAACTGCTCACCGGAGCGGGTGGTCAGCTCGACCAACCCGTCGGTGTAGAGAAAGAGCGTCTCACCAGGTGCGACCCGGGTCTGCTCAACCTCGAAGCGCTCACCCGGGAACAGGCCGATGGGACGCGAGTTGGAACCCAGTTCGCGCAGATCACCCGCCGCTCCGCGGATCAGTGCCGGCAGGTGGCCCGCCGAGCAGTAGCTCGCCGTTCCATCAGCCCCCAGAGTGATGAAGAAACCCGTGGCGTACATGGTTCTGCCGCAGGGCTGCACCAGGTGGTGCAGCGCCTCGTTCAACTCGCCCACCAACTGGTCCAGGCTGCCCGGGCTGTGAAGGGCGTCGATGACAAGTTTCAACAATACCGAGGCAAGCCCCGTTTCCAGACCATGCCCGGACATATCCACTATCCAGATCAGGAACTCACCATCGGCCGTCACATCCCAGCCGAAGAGGTCGCCGCTGAGATGGCAGTAGGACTCAAGCACGGCGGAAATCCGAACAGGGCTGTCAGGGGGAAGCTCCTTGGGCAGCAGATGGTACTGGAGATGATGTGCCAGCCGCAGCTTGGGGTCCATGCCGGGGAAGAGGTGGGGTACGTAGTGCAGATCCACCGCCCCCTGGCTCGCGTGCGCCGTTTTGTCCGCCGGTCCGGGGGTGCCCCAATCATCCAGCGAACTGTTGTCCAAGTCGATGTCGAGGCGTTCCACCAGCTCCGCGATCCGGACGCCGCGCACCCGGCACTCAAGATCGAAGCGAGCGGCAATATCGTCGAGCAATCTCTTCATCTCAACCAGACCATCATCCCCTCAGGTGCAGGAAACCATCCCTTGCAACGGTTCGATCCGACCAACGGCAAGCAATCAGGCAGTATCAAGACCCAAGCGGATAGTAGTGGTTTCCCCGGTGATGGTCAATCTCTCCCAGATCACGTCACGTCGGCGCGGAAAGGGGCAGGGAATCAATACCTGACGGCCGCAGACACCACGGCATGATTGGGCCCGGCGCCGGGAATGGGCCTGAGCCCGGTTCAGCGGGCGGCGCGCAGCGCGCAGCGTCGTTCGGCGTAGGCGGCGTCCTCGACCCACAGCCGGTGTGCGCGCCAGCACATCAGGGGACGCAACAGGGATCCGAAGAGCCGGACCACGGTACGGAACTGCGGGCGCTCCGAGGTGGCGAGGGTCGCCTCGCAGACCAGGGTGCGGCCGGGGTCCAGCGGCGTGGCGTGGGTCTCCACCACCGACCCCACCCCTTCCCCGCCGACGATGGTCATCACGATGGTCCGCGGTTCGGGGCAGTGGAAACGCGCGTCGACCTCCATGCCGATCCGCCGGAAGATGCGGAAGACCACCCGCACGGTGATCGCGTCGTCCTCCTGCCCGATGACCTTGAGCCGGGCGAAGGAGTGCGGGTGGAAGTGGGCGCCGTGCCACGGGTCGAGGCGGTTGGCGATCACGTCCCGGGGGTCGCAGAGCACTTCCTGCTGCAGTACCGCGTCGATACAGTTCTCCGGCCGCGGCGGGAGCACCGGCGCGTCGAACCCCGGTTGCGCCTCCCCCGGCCGGATCCAGAGCAGCACGCCGTCATCGTGCACCGCCACCGGCTGCCACTGTCCGTGCTTATCCCGGCCCAGGGCCAGCCCATGCCAGGGGCAGACCACCTTCCCGTCGCGCACCGACCCGTCGGACAGCGAACCGCCCATGTGCGGGCAGGAATCCGGCGCCACCGTAATCGTCCCGCCGCTGCGCCAGCCGACGTAGTCCCGGCCGTCCACCCGGTAGCGCCGCGGTTGCGACCCGAGCTCGCCGGAGGTCCCAAGGACGTACCACCCTCCCGAGGGGAGGGCCAGCGCCCGCTCCAGCCCCTGCTCGATCCAGGGCACGCGGGCCTGCATCCAGTCGGGGTCCGCGGAAACGGGCTCGGCCGGGCCGAGCTCGCGGCCGAACAGCTTCAATCCATCCGAGTCCCTGAACATCACTCTTTCACACCTCCGTCACACCGGCAGCCAGGAGAGCATGCCCCGGGGCGGGGTCGACCGGATCGGCTCGGGGGCCACGCCACGGTCGGCCAGATAATGGTTTGCCGCCAGGAAGCCCGAGGCGGCGGCCCGCTCCATCAGCGCACTGGGGATGGGCAGCTTGACGAAATCGCCGGCGATGGTCAGCCCGGGGAACGGCGTGGCCACGCCGGGCCGCGCCGCATACGCCCCGGGAGCGAAGGCCGGGCAGTCCTGCCTGACCAGCCAGCGCTCTTCCAGGATGCGGGCGTCCCTGGTTTCGGGGTAGAGCTCGTGCAGTGCACCGAGCAGGTCCCGCTTGAGGTCCTCCTCCTGTGCGTCTTCGTCCACGGCGTAGGCGTGGAGCTCCACCACCGAGCCCCCGTTGGCCTCGGCCCAGCTCCGGCTCTCGTCCTCGAACAGTTCGTAGAGCGAGATGTTGTCGATGGCGCCCAGGCCGGTGGTGCCGGCAAAAGGGGCGCGCCCCTCGGCAGCCGGCCGGTCGAGCCAGAGGCGCCAGACGGCGAAGGGGTTGGTCAGCGACGTTTTCTCGATCGACGCCCGCCACTCCGGGTCGTCGAGATCGGGCGAGGCGGCGACGATCTCGCGAATCGCCGGGACGGTCACCGCCAGCACCACGCCGTCGGCGTCCACCGCGGTTGTGCCGGCGGAGACCTGCCAGCCGCCGCCGGCGCGGCGGTGCACGGCCTCCACCGCCTGACCAGTGTGTATGCTGACCCCCAGCGATTCGAGGTAGCGGCCGAACGGTTCCCAGATCGACCTGGAGAAGGGGGCGTCGGCAACGTCGAAGATCAGCCCCTCGGGGTTGCCGGTGAAGTAGAAGTGGAACATCATCAGCAGCTCGCCGGCCGACATCTCCCGCTCGGGGTTGAAGAACGAGTGGGCGAAGACGTCGAAGAGCAGGCGCCGGGCATCGGGCGGGAAGCGCAGCGAATCGAGGTACTCGCCGGCGTTCATCCCGTCCCGGCGGCGGTAGGTCTTCTCCAGGTCGAAGGTGAGCATCTCCAGGGCCCGTCGTGCGTTGACCCCGGCCAGGTCGCGAAGGGTCAGCGCCCGTGTCCGGATGGTGAGGGTGGCGACGTTCCACGGGGTGCGGCGGGGGAGGTTGGCGAAGCTCTGCACCTGGCCCTCCGGGCCAAGGATCGGGTAGTCCTCCAGAGGCTGGAGGAAACTGAGCTGGGGGTCGATTCGCCGCAGCAGCGACTGCAGGTTGTAGTATTGCCGGAAGAACGCGTGGAACCCCCGCTCCATCTCGAAGGCCGTCCCGTCGGCCAGGCGGTCGGTCCAGGCACCGGCCCGGCCGCCGAGGTATGCCTCCCGCTCATACAGCGTGACCTCCACCCCCCGCTCAGCCAGCACCGCCGCGGCGGCGACCCCGGCGATCCCGCCGCCGGCGACCACGGCAGTCGTCTTCTCCCCGACACGCTCGCGCCCGCCCGCCGCGGGCAGCATCAGCACCCGTTCATGTCGCGTCATCTTCCTTCCTTTCCCGCGGGCGCCGGCCCCAGGGCCCGGCCGCCCGCATCACTCGGCGGCACCCACGAGGGTGATCTCGATCTCCCGGGGGCCGTCCGCCACGGTGAGCGCGGCCGCGGCAAACGTCGGCGGACCGAACAGGCCGCGGACATTGTTCGACGTGCCGTAGCGTTCAATGGGCCGGCCGAACAAGTCGGTTTCCATCCGGCCGTCACTGTCGCGGTCGTGGTAGACGCTGACCGCATACTGCCCCGGCGGCAGGCCGGTGAAGGTGACACTCACCGCTTCGCCGTCCGCCGGCACCTCGGCGTGGCGCAACTCGCTGCCGGCCTCGCCGGGAAACCCCTCTGCCGAGTCGAAGAGCGCCACGCGCACAACCCCCTCCGGAGGGCTGATGCCGTTGACGGCGATGAAGAGGGCCCCGCCCCCGCCCACTCCGGACACGGGCTTCTGCGCCCCCGTCGGCGACACGCAGCCCGCGGCGAACAGGACGGCGAGAGCGATGATCGTGCTGGCCAGTCGTTTCATCTGGATTCCACCGGCATGATGTCCCCGGGGAACGATACGCAACGCTCCGGCGCGGTCAGGGCCGCCGTCCCCTTGGCGGCCCGGCCGCCGGAAAGAGTTTGGCCCAGGGCCCCGGCGACGAGGACCAGCTTCTGCCCCAGGGGCACGAAGGCCCGCCCGGCCAGCGGGTCACACCCCGCACCGCGCACCCGCACGCCGATGGCCGAGTAAACCTTGCGGGCCGTCCTGATCGACAGCTCGCAGCGCCGGCTCAGCGCGTAGAGCCCGCGGTCGCCCGACGCATAGTAGCGATCGGCCTCGTCGAGCAGCGCCGCCGTGGCGCGGGCCACCGGTTCCCGCGCCTCTTCGGGGAAATCGCCGCCCAGCCGGTCGGCCAGCCGCGGGCAGCCCCGGGCGGCGAGGAGTTCCTCCGGAATGTAGAGCCGCTGACGCTGCCAGTCCTCCAGCACGTCGCGGCAGATGTTGGTCATCTGCATCGCCATCCCCAGGTGCGCGGCATAGCGGACCGCCCCTTCATCGCGCAGCCCCATTACGTGGCTCATCATCAGCCCCACGGTACCCGCCACGCGGAAACAGTACAGCAGAAAGGTGTCCATCGAGTCGTATCGCGTGCCGGCGACATCCATCGCCATGCCGTCGATCAGTTCGTCGGTGTAGGCGCGGTGGATGCCGCACTCGCGAACCACGCTCTGAAACGAGGAGAGCACCGGGTCGTCCAGTTGCCGGCCGCCGTACACCTCACCCAGCTCCCGCCGCAGCCGCTGGAGCGCTTCCAGTTGATATCCCGGCGGAGCGTGGTCCACCGCGTCGTCCGCGCGCCGGCACCAGGCGTAGACCACCACGGCCCGCCGGCGCACCGCGGCGGGCAGCAGCCGCGAAGCCAGCGAGAAACTCTTGGAATGGTAGCGGATGATCTCCGCGCAGTGTTCGATCGGGTCCTGTTTCATCCGAGAAAGTCCTCGGTCACCAGGCGCATGGTGGCCTTGGCCGAATTGATCACCCCGGGCACCCCGGCCCCGGGGTGGGTCCCCGCTCCCACCAGGTAGAGGCCGGGGATCCGGTCGTCACGGTTGTGCGGCCGGAACCAGGCGCTCTGGGTCAGCAGCGGGGCGCAGGAGAACGCCGAGCCCATGTAGGTGTTGTAGACGTCCTTGAAGTCCTGCGGCGTGAACCAGAACTTCGTCACCAGGTGCTCGCGCAGCCCCGGCAGGTGCGTCTCCAGCGCGGTGAGGATCCGGTCGGCGTACGCCTCGCCGGTAGTGCTCCAGTCGATGGGCGCGTTGCCCAGGTGCGGGACCGGCGAGAGCACGTAGAAGGTCTCGCACCCTTCGGGGGCCAGCGAGGGATCGGTCACCGTCGGCATGTGCAGGTAGAGGCTGAAATCCTCGGCCAGCTGCCGGCCGTGGAAAATGTCGTCGAGCAGCCCCTTGTAGCGCGGCCCGAAGATGATATTGTGGTGGGCTACCTGCTCGTTGTAACGACGGTCGGTACCGAAGTAGAGCACGAAGAGGGACATCGACCACTTCATCCGCTCCAGCCGTCTGCGCATCCGCGCGGCGTGCGGGACGCCGTCGAGCAGCGTGCCGTAGGTGTGGTGGATGTCGGCGTTGGAGACCACCAGGTCGAAGGGTTCCCGTTCGCCCGCCTCGCTGGTCACCAGGTGCTTCACCCGGCCGTTGCCCTGCTCCAGCTCCACCCGGCTCACCGGCGTGGAGAGGCGGACCTCCCCGCCCAGTTCCTCGAACCGCTTGACCAATGCCCGGACCAGGGCGCCGGTGCCCCCGCGGGGGAAGTAGACGCCCCACTCGCGCTCCAGATAGTGGATCAGGGTATAGATCGAACTGGTCTCGAAAGGATTGCCGCCCACCAGCAGCGAGTGGAAGCTCAGCGCCTGGCGCATGTGGTCGTTCTTGACGAAACGGCTCACCGTGCGGTAGACCGACCGATCGGCCCGGAGCCGGATCAGCGCCGGGGCCACCCGCACCATGTCGCTGAAATTGAGGAAGGGCGTGGCGGCCAGCTTGCTGTAGCCCGCCACGAACACCTTGCGGGCGTATTCGGTGAACTTGAGGTACCCCTCCACGTCCCCCGGGTCGCGCTCGCGGATCTGGGCCACCATCGATTCCGAATCACCGTCATAGTTGAAGATGTCCCCGTCGTCCCAGATCAGGCGGTAGAAGGGGTTGACCGGGATCAATTCCACGTAATCCTCGAGGCGGGCCCCGGTTTCGGCGAACAGCTCCTCGAAGATCAGCGGCGCGGTGATCACCGTCGGCCCGCCGTCGAAGACGAACCCCTGATCTTCATAGACATAGGCCCGGCCGCCCGGCTTGTCGCGTTTCTCGAACACGGTGGTACTGATACCCGCGTTCTGCATCATCACCGCGGCCGCCAGTCCGCCGAAGCCGCCACCCACCACCGCTGCCCGCGGCGTCCCTCCGCTGCTAGCCATATGCCCTCTCCAGTTTGAAGACGTCCTCGTCGAGCTGCTCCAGCTGCAGCGAGTCGCCGATGGTATGGCGCAGGTCCGCCAGTGTCCGCCGCAAGTGCTCGGAGATGCGGTTCCGTGCGGTGGGGATCAGGGCGTCGCGCATTTTCCCGATCACCTGCTCGGCATCCCAGTCGATGGAAGCCGCGCCGGCCTGCCGGGCCAGCCCGGCGTAGGTCACGTCGTCGCAGGTCTCGGCCAGCCAGACCCAGGGCCAAGTGGGCCGGCAGTGCCGGATGTCCTCGATGCCCTTGTCCAGCCGCTTGGGGTTGTAGAGACCGCTCCAGTCGTCGATCATCTGCAGGCCCAGCCCGTATCCGGCGCCGAACGAGGCCAGCGCCGCCACCACCGGCGGCGGCGCGCCGGCGCCATGGGCCCCGACCAGGGCAGCCATCTCCATCAGCGAGCCGGTCTTCAGCCGTGTCGACCGGGTGACCAGCGCCGGCACCTGTGGCCTGGGCACGCGGGTGATGTTCACCGTCAGGTCCAGCGCCTGGCCCTTGTGGCAGCGCAGCAGCCCGAGGCTGATGTCCTCGTAGAGCGTCAGCCGGGCGTCCGGGCCGAGCTCGACGCGGAAGAGCAGGGTCAGCGAGAGGAAGTAGAGCCAGTTGGCCATGTTGATCGCCACCGGAACGCCGTAGCGCCGGTGTATCGCGGGCGCGCCCCGGCGCATCGCCGAATCGTCCTCGATGTCGTCGATGATCAGCGACCCCACGTGCAACAGTTCAATGAGCACGGGGAGCATGTCCGGCGGCCCGGCGGGGTCGCCGCCGGCAAGGTGCCAGGCGTGTTCGAGCAGCTTCGCCCGCACGCCCTTGCCCGAGCGGCTGAGAATGTCCCGGGCCGGATCGATCAGCGCCTTGTCCCAGTAGCGGGGATCGATCTCCCCGTGATCGTCCCCTTCGGAAGGCAGGCGCTCGAAGAGGCCCCTCATCAGTTCGCCAAGGTCGGCGTCGGGGCCAAGCAGTTTTTCAGCGATGTTCATCTGTCTGTACTCTCGGTCAACCGGTAGCGGGGTGAGAACCCCCGGGGCGGGTTCCCCACCAGCAGCCGGAACCGGTCGGCCCAGGTCAGCCGCAGCGCATAGAAACGCTCGACGGTGGCCATGGGCAGCCGGTAGAAACGTTCAAAGATGTGCCTTCTCGACCGCGGGGCGTACCAGCGGAAGAGCAGGCGGTTGAGCAGGTGGCAGAACCGCGACTGCGATCGCTGCCGGGGCACCAGTTCGTCGAGCCCCTGACGTTCGATGGTCTCCAACGGTCGGTCCGCGATGTGGTCCGCCACGCGGGCGGCGATGGGCAGCGAGTAGCCGGTGGCCGGGTGGAACCAGCCGCCCTGGAACCCGGCGGCAATGGCGCCCACCGGCCGCCGCTCGGGCAGCGAACCGCTCCAGGTCATGGGCAGCACGCCCTTCTCGTCGCGGACCAGCGACGCGACTTTGTATCCTTTTCTTTCCGCGTAGGCCATGATCTCCGCCCGGATCCCCTCGGCGTCGAGGTCAGGCGACTGGTGGAAGTAGGTGTCCTCCAGCAGCAGCCGTTGGGCGGTGAGCGGCAACACGTACATGAACCGGAACCCGTGGGCCTGGTCCAGTTCGGCATCCATCAGGACGGGCCGGTCGAGGCCGTGCGGCTCGGCGAGGTCAACCTCGAGGCCGACAAACTTCTGGAAACCGGCGGTCCGCGGGCCGGCGTCGCTGCGCGAGGGCCCGCGGGCATCGATGACCACCTTTGCGGTCAGCGCCTGCCCGCCGGCGAGGTGCACCGCACCGCGCTCGACGCGCAGCGCCTCGGCGCCGAGAAAGAGCCGCGAACCCGGACGCCCTTCCATCGCCTCCCGGACAACCTGGTCCATCCTGTCGCTGGTGATCGCCGAGTACTCGACGTCAAGCCGCCGTTCAAAACCGGGGAACCGCACCACATAGCCCGGCCAGCGGTGGCAGATCAGGGGTGCGATCCATTCCGCAGCGCGAGGTGAAACGTCGCCGGCGTGAAAACACCAAGTGTGGTTGCCACCGATGGCGTCATCTCGTTCGACGATGGCGATGCGCGTTTCGGGGTGCCGGGCGCGAAGGGCGAGGGTGATCAGGCCGCTCTGCAGCCCGCCGCCCACCAGCAGATAGTCGTATTCCGTCTCAGCCATCAAACGACGCTTCGTCCGGGAAGCCATGTCCAGGTTGCATACCCCACCGGCCGCCTCCAGCAGAGACGACCACTCCCAGTGAGACAGGCATCCGACGCCGGGAAAGGCAAGAATGGCCCGGGAACCACGCTTCTCCTTTCCATCCTCCCGACAGCGTTCCGTTCCGTCGATCATGGAAAGCGCACTGCGGACCGCAGAGAATGGCCGGCTGGGCTTTCCATCGAAGAAACTGAATATCTGATTAGATCAGACTGTTAGTACAGGTGCAACTATTTCAAGATCAGCGTTTGATGACGGACCGGTCAAAAGCCGGTATCGGTGACGGTTCCCAGATCCGCGTCCAGACCCAGGCCAGCTGGCGGCGGTCAAAGCGGGTGTCCAGTTGCTCGGCCTTCATCGGCAGCACAACGGGTCCGTCCCGGCGCGCCACTGCAAAGCGAAAGACATAATACGGCTCCGAACCCATACGGAGGTCACTCACCACGATCTGCTCGCCTTCCTGCGCCAGGGAGTAGAACCCCCGGGTGAACCAGCGCAGCCTGGCCACCGGCCGGTGCTCTTCCAGGCCGCGAAGCAGATCCAGGCGCCTCGGGTAGTGGGTGACAAGGAGAGGCGCATTTCCGTCAAAGATCGAATAATAGGTCTCGAAATAGCTGTCCCCGTCGATCCCCACGTAGCGGTGGAGAAAGGTGGTGAAAGGCGCCGGGGTGGCGGTGAGGCTGGAAAAGGCGACGTTTTGCCGCTCCAGTTTCGACACAACCCGATGATCGACGTATTCCCTCACACCGGCGGCCCACAGCATGTAGACCAGGCACAGCAGCAGGCCGGCCATATTCAGGCGGTGCCCCAGACGCCTGTTCCCGGTCAGCAGCAATGCCGACAGGCAGCCCGCCATCAGCGGCAGGGTGAACAACGGATCGATGATGAAAAAGAGTGGCCAGGCTTGGGGCGTGGTGTCGAAGGGCCAGAAAATCTGTGTCCCGTAGACCGTCAGGTAATCGATGAACACGCTCGATTCCAGGACGAGAAACGCCAGCAGAATCCATCGTTTGAGATGGTTTCGCGTGGTGGGGTGGATCCGGCTGATCAACCAGCCCGCCACCGGCGCCAGCAGCGCCAGGAGAAAGAAAGAGTGGCTGAATGAACGGTGCGAGACGAACGCCTCCACCGGTCCGTCAGCCGGAAGAAAAACATCCAGATCGGGAAGCGTCGCCAGAATCGCACCCCAGAGCATGGCCCGGCGGCCCACCCGGGGACCGAGGACGGCCTCCCCCACGGCGGCGCCGGCAGTCAGCTGGGTCAGTGAATCCACTCTCCGCCCCCGTTCGGCATTCCCTTCTTAAGGTCAGCCGGTCTTAACGGCCGACCGCAGATCCGACGCGTCACCGAGAATGCCGCTGCGGAAGGCCTTGTGGCCGGGCACAGGCAGCGGCGGGAAGGTCTCGTTATCCGGGTTGAACCGCAACCGGTAGGAGAAGCCGAAATTCCCCTGGGACTCCATGGCCCGCCAGCCGCGCACGGAGTAGGGGCAGCAGCCGCTCCTCCTCGGTGGACCGTTTCCAGACCGCGGTGGCCTTCTCCGGGAAGTAGCGGTTGGAGAACACCACCAGCATCAGGCCCCCGGGTTTCAGCACCCTTCCCGCCTCCCGCAGTACCTCTTGCGGCCGGACGAGGTAGTCCACCGAGACCACGTTGAGCACGGCGTCGAAATACTCGTCTGCGAAAGGCAGCACCGGGTCCTGATTCAGGTCGTGGATCACCCGCCGGGTCAAGAGGCCGTTATCGGTCAGTTCGGTCTCGTTGAGTCCCAGGCCCACAACCTCGGCCGGCTCGAGCCCCTCTGGGAGGTGCGAATCGTGGCTGGCCATCAGGTCGAGGACCCGCGGGTTCTCCTCGACGAGCAGCGTGCCCACCAGTTGCTCCACCGTCTGCAGCGCCCGGCGGTCCAGATGGTCCACCAGGCGGGGGCGGCTGTAGAAGGTGGTGTCGGGACACTGGTTGTCCCGGGAGAAATCGTCACGGTCGGTGCCGGCAGCGGGCCGGCATGTCAACGGCTGGTCCATCTCGTAATGCTCCTTCAAACAGCTTCAGCCGGCCGGGGCCGGCTGCTTGTTAACCATCCGGATAATTATTATGCCACGGGAGAGCGAATCAGGACGGAAAACCCGATGGGGCAAGTACCCGCAGTAGAGCGGTTCCGTGATAGCGGCCCTGCTCGTGCTCTGCCGGCTCTTCTGGCTTCAGCCGATGCGGGATGCGGGCCCCTGCATGATGCCCACGGTGAGCCCCGGCGGCGAAACAGCCGGGGTGCGGAATGACCAGACGTGGTTCCATCGCCTCTGATGAGGTTATGAAACCACGTCTGACGGTTACCGCCGGTCTGCCGCTACCTTGACTCCGTGGGTCACCACGGCCTGGTCATAGGCGAGGAAATTGACGCCGCCCATAGCGGTGAGGGCCTGCCCGTCGTAATTGAACCCCCGAACCCGGGCCGGGTAGTCCGGCCCCGGCCCTGGCCCGGTGAGGATCTCGTCGATGCCGTCATCATCCAGATCGCCGCAGGAGACATTGGCCCCCCACTGAGTGTACTCGTAGGCAAAGAAACTCACCGCCGGTATGCTCTGGGCCGAACCCGTCCCGTCCCAGTTCCAGGCCCGCACGTGGGGGCCGAATACCGCACCAGGTCCGGCGCCGGTGACCATCTCGTCGATGCCGTCGCCGTCGATGTCGCCGCAGCAGACGTTGACCCCGAATTTGTTCGTGCCGTAAGCCAAAAAGGAGACCCCGGATATGGGTACTGCGCCCCCGCCGTCGCAGTTCCAGCCCCGGACGTGGGGACCATACACCGCGCCCGGCCCGGCGCCGGTAACGATCTCGTCGTAGCCATCACCGTCGATGTCGCCGCAGCTGACATTGACCCCCCATTTGGGGGTGCCGTAGGCGAAGTAGGAGATCCCCGGGATCGAGGTCGGTGTGCCCGTCCCGTCCCAGTTCCAGCCCCGGACGTGGGGGCCGAACACCGCCCCCGGCCCGGCGCCGGTGACGATCTCGTCGTAGCCGTCGTTGTCCAGGTCGCCGCAGGCCACATTGACCCCCCACTTGT
>RCNC010000662.1_pt1 | contig 22188 bp, 19 predicted proteins | sample 2041301 | NCBI WGS metagenome assembly RCNC01 (sample SAMN09708231, study PRJNA481090) | Marine sediment metagenome, whole genome shotgun sequencing project. | biome: marine sediment; feature: ocean; material: sediment; isolation source: Sewage treatment plant 13A marine sediment (STP13A) ...
AACTGAAACAGGTGCACAGGGACCACTTAGTGCATCTACTGAAATCCCCTGAACTCCGGTAAGCATACTACAATCAATAATTATATCATTCACAGCTGCAGAGGGGCCAAATGCAAGTAATTGACCTGAGGGGCCAGCTACATCTCCATCATCCGCATATTGAATTGTAACTCCAGCTACAACATCACTGTAATCAATAATTGAAGGGAGAGCAAAAACCAAAATATTCGTCCCACTGCCACCAGGCCCTAGGACACCTACAACAGGTATTCCTCCTATTCTCACAGTCCAGGTTCCAGCACTAGTCCAACTTAAATTTTCGTCGAATTGTATTTCCAGAGTCTGCTGGTCGGGTGTAATATACTTGGCCGATACCAAGTTTGGCTGAGCAATAACTGCAAACTGACTGGCAGCAGCTATTACAATTGCTATTATGGCAATAAATCTCTTCAAAATATTGATTCTAAACCTCATGGGTGAATATTTTAAAATGTCCAGGTTTAGTGGTATTTTTTTTACTTATATCACTTAACCAATATTATACTGTTATTTCTTAATTAAAGTTACATTCCCAAACTTCACAAAGGTTTGTCCATTAATGTAGCTTCCTCTGGCTTTCCAGATATATACTCCCTGTTTTGCCAGATGATCATTTATGTATCCATCCCAACCTATGTTGATATCATTGCTTTCAAAGACAAGGGTTCCAAAACGATTATAAATTTTCAGATGGTATTCTGCCACGCCTTTGTAAACAGGATGGAATACTTCATTTGTAGTCAATCCATGCGTATAATAACCATTACTCGGGCCATTTGGATTGGCCGTAAAAGCACTTGGGAAACGGATTTCAAAGACTGAGTTCTCAAATGCATTTAAAATGGTTATTGTATCTATGCAAGCTTTCTCAGACCAAACTTTCAAAGTAATGCTATAAGAGCCAGTGGTTGAATAATAATGAGTGGGTTCATATAGAGTAGAATTAGTTCCGTCACCAAATGACCATTCATACTGCACAGCATTTCTTGAATAATTATGGAAATTTACAGGATCTCCTGGTATTAGAACATTGGATGGATAAATCTCAAAATTAGCCTCGGGCTTTTCAAATACTTGGATAACTTCATATTCAAATTTATCCTTCCCTACTTTACTCGATGCAGTAAGTCTAACTATGTATTCCCCTGGTTTATCAAAAATATAGGATGGATTCTCTTCAGTGGAAACACCACCATCACCAAATTGCCAATCGTAGTCACTGGCATTTTCTGAAGTATTGATAAACCGGACACTAAGAGGAACACAACCTGATTTTACATTTACCAGATAGCGGGCCCTAGGCTTCAAAACTGGTTCAATAATATTCGAAAGAGATTTATTTGTGGGAGAGTCTATGATCTTATTCTCTTGTTTACTTTTAATAATGCCTAGATGATCTTTCTCAGCAACAATTTCGGAAGAGTTATTACTATTTTCTAGATGATCCCTTGGAATGGCTTCTTCCTTATCAGTATTTTGTTTGTTAGAATTGGTTTTCTGTGGATTAAGAGTCCTGTTTTCTGCTTTATCATTTTCAGTTAAATCATTGGTTCTGTCATTATTAATAGCGTCTTCAAAAGGAATATTTAGTTCTGATTCCCTTGAATTTTCGATCAAAACAACAACGCCTATCACTGTAGAAATAAGAACTACCAAATAGAATACATTAAAACTTGAAAAACTGAATTTAAAAAACTCTCGAAGCGAAAGCTTCTTGGCAAGCTTTGTCCATACACCTTCGGAAGGAATAATCGTATAACCCGAAAATTCATTCCGAAAAAAATCTTCTATATTCTTGGACTCTTTACCCACGTTTCTCTAATGTTTTACTTATTTTTCCCAAATTCTCACGCATCAAGTTCCTGGCCCTTGAATACTGAGATTTAGAGGTATTTACATCGATTTTCAACTTTTCGGCAATTTCATGGTGCTTGTATCCTTCAATGGCATACAGGTTAAAAACCATTCTATATCCTGGGGGAAGATTATCTATCACTTTTAATAATTCCTCTTTGGTAAAATCAGATTCAAAATTCTCAAATGAAATATGGCCCGATACCTGGGGTTCTTCCACATCCAGATGGTAACGGTATTTGTAATTTTTATGATAATATGTTATTGCTGTGTTCACCATTATCTTTTTCATCCAGTTTTGTAGAGGACCTTTTTCAGAGTAGCTTTTCAGGTTAAAAAAAATCTTTAGAAATCCTTCCTGTAACATATCTTCTGCTTCTGGCAGATCAACTGAGTATCTTCTGCAAACACCTAGTAAAATAGGTGCGTATCGGTCGAACAGAATCCTCTGAGCCCTCTTATCCTTCCTGAGACACTTTTTTATAATCTGTGCTTCCTCTGTCATTTCCTGGTTACAATTAGGACCAATTGATGATCAAAATGGTTGCAGCACGAATGAAAAATACATCTATCCAATTAATAATGTGACAAATAGACAATTGTAAAACCTCCCTGGTTTTATAGTCGTCTTAATTAGAAAATTCTCATTTAATTTATGCTGCTTGTCACATATACGACTGACAAAGGTCATAGGTTTGAATATTATGATTTTTATTACTTTGGAATTAGAATATGTTAATTAGGAGAATTTTATCTAAATCTTAAATTCTGGAATTATGTTTAATAAACTGATTGCATCATTGCTGCCCTTTATGCCAAAAAAATTGGTATGGATATTTTCAAAACCATATATTGCCGGGGTTGATATAAACAGTGCTATAAAAGCGTCAAAATCTCTGAATGAAAAGGGAATAAAAGTTACTGTTGACGTGTTGGGAGAGTTTATCACAGATTTAGATGAAGCAGAGGAAAACAAAAAAGAATACCTCAACGTAATAGAGCGCGTTGAGGAAAATAAAATAGATGGTAATTATTCCTTAAAACCCACCTCTTTCGGATTGCTAATTGACAAAGATGTTTGCTACGATCACATAAGGGAAATTGTCAAAAAATCAGCATCCCATAATAACTTTGTTCGTATTGATATGGAAGACTCGCCATGTATTGATCTTGAAATAGAATTATTTCGAAAGTTGCATGCAGAATTCCCAAAAAATGTTGGCCTTGTTGTTCAGGCCTATATGAAACGTACCTTCCAGGATTTGACAGATTTATTAGATATACATACCAAGGAAGCGCCCTTAAACTATAGATTATGCAAAGGGATATATGTTGAGCCAGCTGAAATAGCTTACAAAGATCATGAGGTGGTTAATCAACATTTTCTGGAAGACCTGGAATTTCTTTTTCAAAATGGAATTTACCCTGGAATTGCCACACATGATAAGTTTCTGATTAAAGGGAGCTACGAGTTAATTGAAAAGTATGCTGTTTCTAAAGATATGTATGAATTCCAGATGTTATATGGTGTTACTCCTGACTTAAGGAATTCTGTTGTACAAAAAGGACACAGCATGAGAGTCTATGTGCCATTTGGTGAGAAATGGTTTGGATATTCCACAAGAAGACTAAAAGAAAATCCTAAAATGGCCTCCTACATAATAAAGGCGATCTTCAGAAAAGGTTGATAAGAAAGCTTACTTTATCTGTAGCGAGATAACAAAATCCTAGTTATTGTTATTCTTAATTTCAACACTATCAGGAGCTGCTCGATTTTCCAGTTGCTGGTTCAGGTAATTCTGCAATAATATTTGGTACTCACTTTCAGAAATATAGACATCATCCGGTGGTTTAATCTCCTCCCTTGTCATCATATAAATAACATAAGGAATTACTGCGAGGAAGTTCAGTCCTACCATTTGGGTTGGAGCTACCATACCCATATTCATCGCAGCCATTTCATGCCTCATCTTCACCATTTTGTAACTCTCATCAGCATTCCATTCAACGCCCTTACCTGTTAAGCCCTGATATGATGATATAGCAAGATTTCTTTTTGCTATTTCAAAATTCGGGTCTGGAGGTACATTCATATTCAGAATCTCGTTCCGTAAATCTTTTCTCCTTGGAACAATCACAACTTCTTTCATTATTATAGTATCCCGAGATAACATTACTCCAACTACATATTCTCCAGGCAACAAAGTATCACTTACTATAAGACTTGATTCCTTGTATCCAATATGGCTAAATTTGATTGTATCATGTATTTGAAAAGTCGCTTCAAACCTACCCTGTAAATTAGTTACAGTTCCAATATTTCTATTTGCAATAATCAGATGAACATTTGGCAAAGGTGATAGGCTATCTTCATCAAATACAACCCCAGATATTTTAACAAAATAGAGCGTATCTGATTGACCAATAACTGTCAAGCTGGATATCAAAAATACAAATATGAAAATGAGTGTTTTCATTCTGGGAAGTTATTCAAATGAAGGCAAACATCAACTTCTTGGAACATAAATAAATCAGGACAAGGGAAATAGAATATCCTTAAACAATCTTTTAGGAACATGGTGGTTCCCTTCAGAATCTCTCCAATAACGGATATCTCCATTAGCCTCAATCTCTTCCAAAATGATATTCTCTGCTGATGCTCCAAGGGCAAGTACATATAGAATTTTAAGATGATCAGGAATTCCTAATTCATTTCTCAATAAATGTCTGTTAACAGATCCTATGATGCAACCATTAAGTCCATACTCAACAGCTCCTAATAGAATACTTTGCATTGCAATTCCAGCATCACATTTAAAAGTCTTGGAGATTTCTGTATCACCCAGAACAAGAATATAGGCTGATGGTCTTTCTCCTACCTCAGGGCCATTCCAATCACTTAGATATCCAGCCCATTTCAAGTGAGGAAATATTCTGTTATTTAGCTCACTGTAAGATGAAAAAGAATATTTTAAAGGCTGGTCATTTCTTGCAGAAGGAGTGTTTCTGGCAAGTCCAATCAGGCTTTCAAGTATTTCATTTGAAACCTTTTCTGATTCTTTAAACCGTCTTACACTTCTGTTAGAATAAACCAGCCTTTTTAAGTTCATAAAGATTGATAAATTACCTAAACGGTATCAAACCTTCTGGCAACTGCTTTCCAATCAATAATTTCCCAAAATGCATTGAGATAGTCTGGCCGTTTGTTCTGATAATCAAGATAATAGGCATGCTCCCATACATCGCAGGTAAGTAAAGGAGTATATCCATCTTTCAGTGGATTTCCTGCATTTGATTCTTTTACAATGCTCAGTGCACCAAGATCATTCTTTACAAGCCAGGCCCATCCTGCACCAAAAAGTGTGGCTGCTGCTGAAGTGAACTGTGTCTTGAAATCCTCAAATGAACCAAACTCCTTTTCAATTGCTTTTGAAAAATTACCCTCAGGTTTCCCCTGGGCATCAGGACTAAATGTTGTAAAATAAAAAGTGTGATTCCAAATCTGCGCACCGTTGTTAAACACTCCCCCGCTTGATTCGCGAATAATATCTTCAAGGCTTGCATTTTCAAAGCCTGATCCTGGTAGCAAATTATTCAAATTATTCACATAAGCCTGATGATGTTTCCCATAATGAAATTCAAGGGTATTTTGTGTTATATACGGTTCTAATGCATTTAATGCATAAGGTAATTCTGGTAAGGTAAAAGCCATAATACTTATTTTTTAGTTAATAAATTTTCCGTTAAATTAATAAATTGGGATGATACAACAAAAAACTAATGCATATATCCAATTAAATATTGCACAAAATTATTTCTTTCCGCTTTTTTGTTCAGGCCATTTTGAATGTCTATTTTCAGCAGCCAAAAAAAATTCATGAATAAGAATATTCTTCGTCTGGCTATACCCAGTATTATTAGTAACATTTCAATACCCCTGCTTGGAATGGTAGACCTGGCTCTTGTCGGACACCTTGAAAATATAGAATATATTGGGGCAGTCGCGATAGGAAGCATGATTTTTAACTTCATTTACTGGGGGTTTAGCTTTTTAAGAATGGGTACAACTGGCTTAACGGCTCAGGCCTATGGTTCACGTGATTTGACTGAAAGTATTTTAATTTTATCAAGATCTATCTTAATAGGACTTGCTGGGGCCTTCTTGATCCTCATACTTCAAAAACCATTAGAAATTCTAGGGTTTTCATTACTTCATGGTAGTGAGAATGTTGAGAAATTTGCTCGACAGTATTTTTACATTCGGATCTGGGCAGCTCCGGCAACTCTTGGTTTATATTCGTTAACTGGATGGTTTATTGGAATGCAGAATACCAAATTCCCCATGTACATTACTATTTTTATTAATGTATTGAATGTCCTGTTCAGCTTATATTTTGTTCTGGTATTGGATATGAAATCAGATGGAGTAGCTCTGGGAACTGTTATTGCACAATATTTAGGATTGGGACTCAGCATCCTATTATACCATAGATACTACCGGAAGTTAAATAAATATTGGAATCTTAATAAAATGTTGGACTCCTCAGCGTTAAGGAAATTCTTTAGTCTTAATAAAGATATTTTCATACGTACACTATTTTTAATTTTTGCCTTCGCATTTTTTACTGCTGAATCAGCCAATATGGGGGATGAAATTTTGGCAATTAATACTTTATTGCTGCAGTATTTTATGTTTTTTTCCTACCTTATTGATGGATTTGCATATTCTGCTGAAGCACTTACAGGAAAATATATTGGTGCAAACTCTAAAGAGAAACTAAAGCAAAGTATTAAGCTTCTCTTCTTCTGGGGAGTCGCTACCAGTATCCCTTTTTCACTATCATACCTTGTAGGAGGAAAACAAATACTTGGTCTATTAACAAATAATCAGGAACTGATCACACTTTCTTCAGAATATCTATTCTGGATTGCTCTTGTTCCAATTATCACTTTTCCTGCCTTTATTCTTGATGGTATTTATATTGGTGCAACAGCATCTGTTGGAATGAGAAATTCAATGATAATTTCTATCCTTGTATTTTACCTACCCACTTATTACCTTCTAAAAGGGCCTTTAGGGAATCATAGCCTCTGGCTTGCATTTATGATCTTCATGATTAGTCGAGGGGTATTATTGTTTGCTCGACTAAATAAAGATGTTTTCGGGAAGCTTTCTGATTCAACGTATTAAATTATTTTCAAAAACATTGATAAAAATTCTAATTTTGCAGGCAGTAAAAGGCCTACAAGTTTATCTAAAGAGAGGTCTTTGGGAATCGTATAATCATGTTACTGGTTCAGAGTATTTATTAGTGTATTATGCTTATTGACAAGGATATAACTATTGAAGAATTGGTTGAAAAGGTGCCAGAATCTGTTCAGTACCTGATGAAAGAGGGAATAAAGTGCATTGCATGTGGCGAACCAATCTGGGGGACTTTAGAAGAAGCAGCACTAGAAAAAGGGTTTAATACAGAGTCTATTCAAAAATTTGTGGATGACCTAAATAATCTGGATAGGAATCAAATACTCAGTAGGGAGACGACCAAATAATAAGATCCTGGATATTTCCCCTTTCAACGTGTTCCATTTTCAATTAACCCAGGTTCTCTGAAACAAATAAGTTTTTATTAACAGCGGGTATCAATTCTTTTTCTTTTGCCAACTCATAGAATCTCCTGATAGCTGACTTCCCTTTCTCACCAAGCTCAATGGTATACTTATTTACGTACAGCCCAATATGCTTCTTCATTACATTTTCATCCATTTCCTGGGCATATTGCTTTACATATGGCATTACCTCTTCAGGATGCTTGAAAGCAAATTCTATACTTTTCTTTAACACTCTATTAACTTTTGCTTTAACCTCATTATCAAGATTTCTCAATATTACAATCCCCCCCAATGGGATCAGTTCTTCTGTGAGTTTTTCCCAGAACTCACCCAGGTCAATTACCTTCTGTAAACCTTTTGAAGCATAGGTAAACCTGTTTTCATGAATGACCAAACCCGCATCCACCTCATCTGATAATATGGCTTCTTCAATGTCAGAAAATAAATATTCCTGTTTTTGCTGTGCATAGGGATAGGCTATACCGAGCAATAAATTTGCTGTAGTATATTTTCCTGGGATAGCTATTGTTAAATCGTTGACTTCGTTGGGATAAACTTTTCTCTTACTTAAGAGTATAGGACCATTTCCTTCACCAAGTGCACTGCCTGAATCAAGGATCATATAACTTTCTGACAAAAAAGCATAAGCATGATAGCTCAACTTCGTAATATCAAGTTCCTGAAGGAATGCCCTTTTATTGAGATCTTCCACATCTCCTAAAAAGGGTTCAAATTCAAGTCCTTCAGTATCTATTTTTTGATGCACCATTGCATCGAAAATAAAAGTATCGTTGGGGCAGGTCGAAAATCCCAAACTCAATTTCATAGTTTTCAAATTTCATTAAAGTAATTCATAAGCACATCAGACAGCTTGTTAGTAGCTAATGAAATATCCCAATTACCCTTATCAATAACTCCTACTCTATTTGAAACTGATCTGATCACAGCAAAGGGAACGGATTCTAATAGACATGTATAAAAAAAAGCTGCTCCCTCCATACTTTCAATATCTGCCTCAAATTTCAACCGAAGATTTTCTGCATCTTCTGTTGAACCAGTCGTTCTGTTTACGGTAATCCCGGTAACATTTTTGAGACTTTGAATTGAAGATTCATTTTCAGCTTTCAAGTTCACCAGTTTTCCATCCTTATATGGCAGGTAATCTTTGTCGGCTAATCCAGCGTCGAATATTGTGGTAAAACCTTCTTTACCTACAACTCCAAGATCAGCAAACATATCTTGCTCAATATAAACCACTTCCCCAAGCTGTATATCGTTGCTAAAGCTCCCACAAATCCCTAAGTTCAAAACCAAATCGTACTTCTCATTTGATAATTCTTTTGTAAGGTGATATACTGTATGCACACCTCCAATTCCTGTAATTCTGAATTTTATTCTATGTTTCTTATAACTTATATCAAGTTGATCAACAGATTGATCAGGAGATACAGATAGCTTCCTGAGCAGAGGATCAATTTCCAATTTTGTTGCAGAAATACAGAGTATTCTCAATGTTTTATATACTTTTATATTCGTTTTGTAAAAGTATAATTTTCAAGTTTAATTTACTATTTGGTTATCTTTTAATACCTTTTAAGATTATCCGGGATACTTTTTATGCGAAAATAGAGAAACCCAAATCATTTTCTAAATGATCTATCTAACAAGAAGAGAACGATTTAATGCTGCCCATCAATTGGTTAATCCAAATTGGTCTGAGGAAGAAAACTTTAAAGTCTATGGTAAATGTTCAAACCCAAATTGGCATGGACACAATTATGAGCTATTTGTTACCATAAAAGGGGAGATCAATGAGAAGTTAGGATATGTGGCAGATTTAAAATCGTTAAGTAATATTATAAATGAGAAAGTAATAAGTAAACTTGATCATAAGAATATAAATCTTGAAGTCAGCTTCATGAAAGGAAAAGTTGCGACAACTGAAAACCTCGCTATTTCTATTTGGGAGGTATTGCAACCCTATGTTAATGAATTAGGTGCAGAATTACATAAGATTAGAATTACTGAAACTGAGAATAATTCAGTAGAATATTATGGTGAAAAATAAAATAAGATTATGGACTTAAGTTTAAAAGATGGTTTTGGGTATGAAAAAGTTGAGAAATTCAATGAAGAGGCAACAAAAGAATTATCTAACCATTATAAAGAAATAATTAAGTTGATAGGTGAAAACACCTTACGAGAAGGATTGGAAAAAACTCCTGAAAGAGTTGGGCAGGCTATTCAGTTTTTAATGCATGGGTATAATCTTGAACCGAAGGAAATATTAAAATCAGCTATGTTCCGAGAAGATTATCAGCAAATGGTTTTGGTAAAAGATATTGAGATCTATTCCATGTGTGAACATCATATGATACCATTTTTCGGGAAGGCTCATGTGGCATATATTCCTGACAAATATATTACGGGTTTAAGTAAGATTGCCAGGGTTGTTGATGCTTTTGCCCGGCGACTTCAAGTACAGGAAAGGTTAACGACTCAAATCAGGGATTGTATTCAGGAAACCCTAAATCCTTTAGGCGTTGCTGTAGTAATTGAAGCTCAACACTTATGCATGATGATGAGAGGAATCCAGAAGCAGAATTCTGTTACTACAACCTCTGCTTTCACCGGCGAATTTTTGAATGAAGCTACAAGGCAAGAATTCATCCACTTGATAGGCTCAAGGCTACATTAATAAAAATCTTAATAAATAATATATGAAAGCTTATGTTTTTCCCGGGCAGGGAGCACAGTTTCCTGGTATGGGAAAAGAAATGTATGATAATTCTGTACAAGGTAGAGAACTTTTTGAAACAGCCAATGAAATTTTAGGTTTCAGTATAACCGATATCATGTTCAATGGAACAGAGGATGATTTGAAACAAACCAAAGTCACACAGCCAGCAATTTTTTTACATTCCACAATATTAGCAAGTACATTGGGGGATAATTTTGAACCAGAAATGGTGGCCGGACATTCTCTTGGAGAATTCTCATCTCTGGTTGCAAATAAGGCTCTTTCTTTTGAAGATGGCTTATCACTTGTTTCCAAAAGAGCGCGGGCCATGCAGAAAGCATGTGAAATTGAACCATCAACGATGGCTGCTGTTATTGGATTGGAAGACGAAGTAGTAAATGAGGTTTGTGATAGTATTAATGAGGTTATTGTTCCGGCTAATTATAATTGCCCGGGCCAAATTGTCATTTCCGGATCAATTAAAGGCATTGATTTAGCCATGGAAGAATTAGAGAAACAAGGAGCAAAAAGGGTAATAAAACTGGTTGTTGGGGGAGCATTTCATTCTCCACTAATGAAACCTGCTCAAGAAGAGCTCACAAAAGCCATTCACGCCACCAATTTTTCAAGGCCAATTTGCCCAGTATATCAGAACTTCACAGCTGAACCTACTTCAGATCCTGAACAAATAAAAACAAACCTTATTCATCAATTAACTGCACCTGTAAAGTGGACCCAAACTGTTCAAAACATGATACGAGATAATGCTACTTCATTTACGGAAGTTGGGCCAGGTAAAGTATTACAGGGATTGATTAAAAAAGTTGACAGGAAAATGGAAACCCGGAGTGCCAGCTATCAATCTTCCTGAGCAATTAAGGCATCAGGCCTTAAAACTACACCTCTGTTATGCCTGCCATCAATTTGTATTATAAGGGGTTCATTAAACCGAATATGTCGGATTAAATCATCTTCATATATGGGTTCGAGCTTGTTAAGAAAATCGATATCATAATATCCATCATTTATAAATGGATTAATTGTAAAGTAGCCCACTCGAAATGCCGTAAGGTTTTGAAAAAAATGTGAGCCCTGACTTGGATCTACTCTAAAATTTTCCAGACCAGATTCAACGATTACTTTAGCCTGTGAAATTTGTGGCCATTTTACAGGGATTCCTAGCCAGGAGTCCTGTGACCCCCATCTTCCTGGACCGATTAGAACATAATTTTTATTTTCTTTACGAAATTTTGAATTAATTTTTTCAATATCATTGACAATTTTGACATTCAATGCAGGATTGAAGGACTCAGGTTTAACATAAATAATGTCAGAAACATCTGTAACTATTCCATTGCCCATTGCTGATTCAGAGATTATTATGGCCTTCTCTTCATCAATTTCATCAATTTTAAATCCTCTGCCCTGCTCATTATCTACAATAGGACGAATTTGAAGTGCATTGAAGAATACTTTCTTATTCTTCTTGGGCTCAAGGTTTACTGCAAATTCAATTTCAACCGGGTTACCCATTTCTTTTTGTCCAATATCTAGTAATTCACGAAGTATCTCAGCAAGAGGAAAAACATTATGGTTGAGTATTTGTGAAAAAGTGATAATTTTTTTCCCTGGACCCATTATCCCATCTCTTATCATTTGGCTTTCAAAGTCATAGGTAGATGCAAGATACTTAAACGATGATGTTTTGCTGGCTTCTTCAATTGGCAATTTCTTTAGATTTACCCCATCATCTGTAGAAGGCACAAAGCTTTTTTCAGATAAATCCAAGGCATAGAAGAACTTCTGTGTGCTTTTTAAAGCCATATCAGGAGAAGAAAGCTGGAGTATTTTTCTAGGGTATTTTGGTGAAAAACGCAATGCCATTCCCCCCTCTACTACCAACTTTCCCAAACCCAACCCAACTCTGGCCACTCCATCCTTCGATTCTTCGTTTCCAACAGGATAAAAATTTATTGATCTTGCAACCCCTGAAAAAGTTGGATAATAATAATCTCCATATGCATTTCCACATACTTCCTGAAGAATTATACCCATTTTTTCTTCACCAATTAAATGTGCCGTGGCGGTAATATATGACTTACTAGTTTTAAAGTATACTGAGGCATATACTTCCTTAATAGCATCTGAAATGAGCTGCACCATTCTCTTACTATCTCCAACTTTAGGGATCATATATGTGGAGTATATTCCCGCGAAAGGCTGGTAATAAGAATCTTCTAGTTTACTTGAAGAACGCACTGCAATAGGCTTTGTAAGAACAGAAACTATGGCGTACAGGTCTTGATATATCCAGCTGGGTAACTCAGCTTTTAGAAAATTCTGTAGTATTTCTTCATCTGGAATATCTGATAAAGCCATATCAAATAGCTCATTTGATTCCATAAATTCATCAAATACATCCGTGGTTATTACCACAGTTCGGGGAATAGTAATATGTATATTAGGGTATTTATTATATAGGTCATTTGTTTTGATGAATGAGTTAAGGAAGGCTAATCCTCTGGCTTTACCTCCAATAGAACCATTCCCGATTCTGGAGAAAATCAGGTATTCATCAAAACTTTTTTTATCAAACTTTGCAATTATACCTCTACCCTTACCCAATCTAAAACTTGAGATAGCAACATAAACAAAGGAGCGAACATCATCAAGAGAAGAGAAATCTTCTCTTCTTAAATACTTAAACATTTGTGCAAGAGGAAATAATGCCCTTGCATTCAACCATTTCGAAAAATGGTTATTATCAGTATGAAAAGCTAATGATTCATCAGGAATTGACATAAGCTTTTGCTGGAATTCTTGTAAATTTTCAGCTCTATCAATCTCTTCAAGTGTCTCTGGATCACGAAATATAAAAGGGCCAAAGGCTAGATTCCGAATAATGAAGTTCCTAAGTTCAAATGACAATGTTCTTGAAAATTTATATAAAAATCCAACCCCCAATTCTTTTGCAATAGTTTCATTATCGGCGCTGGATGACTGAAGAAGAAAGGGCATGTGTTTGTCTGATTCTCTAACCAGTTTGCAAAATTTGATTCCAGCCTCTGTATCTTTCTTACCTTCTCTGTTAAAACTCACATCGGATATAACGCCTAGCATATTATCCTTAAACCTGTTAAAGAGCTCAGATGCACCTTCAAAGGTTGTTGCTAATAAAATTTTAGGGCGCCCACGCATTCTTAGCATCTGTTGATGATCATTCAGGGCTTCCTGCTGAAAAGCTCTGGATTGGACAAGCACAATTTTGTATAAGGTTGGCAAATATGAAGAGGTATACCTAATAGAGTCCTCAACAAGTAATATTGTCTGAACCCCAATTTCCTCAACATCATACTTGGCATTCATCTTATCTTCAATCAGCTTTATGATTGCTACAAGAAGATCTGCATTTTCTAACCATGAGAAAACGTAATCAATCGCTGACAAATCCTCGTTTTCAAGCCTTAACGATACTTCCCGGGTAAAATAAGTTAAGACAACAATGGGAATACTAAAATACTTGTGTTTAATTTTTTTGGCTACCATGAAGATATCCATTGTCTGGGTACCTTTCACCAGTATAATCAGGTCAATGTCTTCATTTTCAAGAATTTCAAAAGCCTTCTCCACACTATCAGCTTGGGTAAAAACAGGAGGATAGCGAAGATTTAAAGAAGTGTATTCATTAAAAATTTGTTCATCAATGCGACCATCCTCCTCAAGCATAAAATAGTCGTAGTTACTACAAACCAACAGTATTTTATAAATACGTTTCTGAAGTAAAAGATTAAAAGATGTATCGTTGAAATCGTATTCCTGCTTTGATAATAAACTAATATCCTTAATCATTTTCTATATCCAAATTTTTGCAATTCTTATATCCTTCTATTAATTATCTTCCCCCAGACTTATTAAGGCCGTCCTTTTTTTACCATCCATCTGGATGACAAGATTAGAGTTAAAACGAACATGTTTAAAATATTTGGTTTCTTCAATAACCTTCTGGGCACTCAGAATATCCCAGGAAATAAAGTCAACTAATGATTTATGGTTAACAGAAAAATAGCCGACATTCATTGAAATTACATTATGAAAAAAGTGAGAACCCAATGAGGCATCTAATGGAAAGTCTTCCAGACTCATTTCTACAATGACCTTAGCATTTGAAATCTGTGGCCAGGCTACTGGTATCCCGATAAATTTATCTCTCGTACCCCATCTTCCTGGCCCCATCAAAATATATTTTCTTTTTTCTTTAATCATCTTAGCATTCAACCTCCCTATCTCATTTGCAATCTCTTCCGTTTTAAGCTTATCAAACTTCTCTGGAATAGCATAGATCACATCCTGAATATCCTTTACTCTTCCATTACCCATACTCTTTTCTGCATATAGTACCTTTTTGTTAATATCTACAGAATTCAGATCAATGCTAAAATCAGTTTGTGCTCCTAACAAAGGCTTCACCTGCAATAGATAGAATGAAGCTTTGCCATCTTCATCTTTGCTTAAATCAACCGCATATTCAATCTCTACAGGTGACCCAAAGGCTTCTTTTACAGTATCTAACAAAACATTAATAGTTTGAGCCAATGGTATATAGTTGTATTTAAGGATATTAGCAAAGTTTAAAATTCTGGGCCCAGGGGTGTCAAGTCCCGGATCAAGACGATCATTTTCAAAGGAAAACACTGATGCAGCATGATTTAGGGTGCCATCCTTTTCAGCTTGAGAGATATCAAGCTTAATGAGTCCAGCCAGCTCACCCTTTTTCATGTCAATTTCTTCTCTTGATAAATCAACAGCGTAATACTGTATTTGAGAATTGTGGATTAAATATTTTGGCGTGTTTATCTCAAGGTTTGGATATGCAGGCGAAAACCTAAATGACTTTTCACCTTCCACCACATAATATCCCAAACCAAGTGCAGCCAGTGCAAAACCTTCATCTGGCTTCATGTGTGCATAAGGATAATAATTATGAGACTGAGCAGTTCCACTTATATGTGGATAAAAATAATTTCCATGTTTCTGCCCAACCACTTCCTGCAGTACAATTGCCATTTTCTCATCCTCGGCTTTGAAGTTAATTGCTTTTAGATAAGTACTTGCATTGTCAGAATAAATTGAGGCGTACACCAGTTTTATTGCTTCAGCGGCCTGCTTAAACCTGAGGTTAAAGTTTGGATTGTTATTAGGAAGAAGAAATGTTGTAAAAATACCTGCAAAAGGCTGGTCAATTGAGTCTTCAAGCAAGCTAGAAGACCGAACAGCAATAGGCTGGTTTATCAATTTCAGAAAAACCTCCAACTTATATGTTAACTCTGGAGATAATCTGGCTTCAAGAAAGGCTTTCTGGATTTTTGAATAATCCTTTTCATCATGGATTATCTCATGAAGCTGATTATTTTCAAGAAACTGGTCAAATTCATCAGTTCCTATTATTACGGTTCTCGGTGTTCTAATATTTATCTCCGGAACAAGGTTTGAAAAATTAAAATCATAAATTAAAGTGCTCACAAAAGCCAAACCGCGTCCCTTCCCTCCTAAAGACCCGCTTCCCATACTAACGATGTTTTGCTCATCCAAAATAGAGGATTCATCAAAAGCAATGATTTTCCCTCTGCTTTTATCCTGCCTGCGTTTTTTTATTATCTGAATGATTAAATCTCTCATTTCATTCAAATCCTCAAAATCACTGACTTTAAGCGGGAAAATTGTTTTTGCAATCTTAACTTCACCACGTGCCATTAGCCACATGGAAAAATGATTTTTCATAGCATGATAGACCAATGAATCTCCTGGAATTGTTTCCAGTGAAGCTTCAAATTCTTTCATCGATCTGGCAACCGCTATTTTCCTACCTCGATTATCTCTGTATATAAAATGTCCAAACCCCAGGTAATAGTTAATAAAATATTTCAGTTCCTGTACCAGGGATTCAGAGTCTTTCCACATAAAATGTGCACCAAGGCTTTCCGAATTAATGCGGTTATTCGGGTCAGAAGACTGCAGGACTACCGGAAGATTCTCAAATTGCAACTTCACTTCTTTAATTAAATCAAAACCTGCGGTTTCCCTCAATACACCATCAACCGGAAATCGAATGTCAGAAATAACACAAAGCAGATCGTCTCCAAACTGGTCGATGATTTCAATAGCTTTATTATACGTCCTGACATGGAGTATTTTGGGTCGGGCTCTAAGCTTAATAACTTTATAGAGGTCTTCACTTCCAACATCTTCTATAAGATGTCTGGTTTGTTCAAGAACAAGAGAGTATAGAATTGACAAATATTTAGAATAAAAGATAGGACTATCTTCAACGAGGAGGATGATTTTTGTCACTCCCAATTTCGTATCGTTTTCGACATTTACCCAGTCTTCAAGCAACTTTACCATGGTGAAGAACACCTTAGAATCACCATTCCATATAAATAAGTTTTCAGGAAGTACAGATAGATTATTCTCCTCACGAATGGCAGCAATATCCCTACTGTTATTTAAGAGGAGGTTAGTAGGAATATAGGGGTAGTCTTTGGCAATTCTTTCTTCGAATTTAAGAGCAGATACTTTATCAACCCCCACCATGATGATGATTAAATCGAAGTGTTTCTCTCTCAAACGCTTCATTGCTTCCTGTTGAGAGGCCACTCCAGTAACTCTCGGCATGGTGGTTAGATTCATCTGGTTGTATTCCCCAAGAATATGATCAGAAAACCTTCCTTCACCTTCAATTATATATGCATCATATAAGTTCGCAACCAATAAAATCTCCTTAACCTTAAATGGCATCAACTCATGAAAGAGATTTCTTTCTGAATTATGCCGATCGAGAAATTTTTGTAATAATTGCTGGGTCGTAATCTGGGCAGAATCAGTAGCTAAAATATCCTCTTCCGCCTCTCCCTTTTCATTAGAAGTCTCAATTATCTCAAGAGTTTTCCTACCATTAAGAAATTCAACAATGAGACCAGCAATAGCCTCGACAAACCTTTTCTCTTCCGTTAAGAATGAACCGAATTTGTTATTCTGTATTTCTTTTAAACTATAAACTTTGACCTCCCCTTTGAGGTCATCGATAGTTTTGAATTCCGTCAACAAAAATGAGCTTGTAACTTCAAAATCCGAACTCTTGAATTTAGCATTATTATAGCTTATGCAAACAGCCTTAGACTCAGGATGACTAAGGGCTCCAGGGATTTCATGGGCAATTTTCTCAAGGGTTTCACGAATGGGCTTGCCCATGGTTATCAGAGAATTTACCAGATTGATACAGGCCAGTTCTTTTAAATTCTCAGTTTTACCTATCAGCAAACTTTCTATATTCTTATCCGGATTTACTCTCTCATTCATTAAAAAACTTTCTTTAATAAAGTACTATTCAAGCTCAAATTACAAATTTTCAATTCAGGTTAAAAATTTAAGGTCTCCTGTGCATCATTCATTTTTAAAGTTAATCTTTTTAGGACAATATGCAGCAAATAATTAATTCTATAAAGTTATTTTTTAATGTCTCTATAGTATCTTTCTTTCTCAATCAAGTACCAAATTTATCTTTAAATAAAAAAAGAGACCTTCAAAATTGAAGGTCTCTTTACTATAATATTTCATATGCCCTATACTTCCCAGGTGTTTCCACTCATAAGCAAATCATCCATATTTTTAATTTTTGAAGATCTTCTAATCTTTTGCATTTGCACCTTCATAGCTACTTCATATGTTGGAGCATCAACTCGTCGAATCACACCAAGTGCTACAGGGTAATTTGGCCATCTCATATTTGCCAACATTGTATGAATTCCAGGATTATTTTCACTTACCTTATGAACTAACAGGTCTTTTTCAGTAATCCCATTCTCACCAATCTTAACTACCTTCAGTTTCATTCCATCCAAAATCAGACCTTTATCTCTTTCCTTCCCAAAGATCATTGGCTTCCCATTCTCCAAAATAATCTGCCTTTCATCTTTCACATGCTTATCGGTAAATTCTCCATGAGTATTGTCATTGAAAATGACACAATTTTGCAATACTTCCACCACAGAGGTTCCTTCATGTTTTCCTGCTTCAACATATACCTTGGTAGATAGCTTTAAATTTGAATCTACCGTACGGGCAAAAAACTTACCCTGGGCCCCAATTACAAGCTCTCCCGGGTGAAAGGGAGCCTCAATAGTTCCAAATGGGGAAGTTTTTGTTTTAATACCCTTTTTAGAAGTGGGTGAATATTGTCCTTTTGTTAAACCATAGATTTCATTATTAAATAAAATGAGGTTTATATTGATATTCCTCCTAATCAAATGAATGAAATGATTTCCACCAATGGCCAATGCATCGCCATCTCCCGTAATTTCCCATACACTTAAATCAGGGTTGGCCGTTTTTGTTCCACTGGCTATAGCTGCTGCTCGTCCATGAATTCCATGAAATCCATATGTACTCATATAATATGGAAATCTGGAGGAGCACCCAATGCCTGAAATAAACGCATACTTTTCCTTAGGAATTTCAAGTTCAGCCAAGGCTTTCTGAATACTATTTAGAACTGCATGGTCACCACAACCGGGACACCATCTAACTTCCTGGTCACTTTTAAAATCTTTGAATGTTAATTCCATGTTTTTTTCTGACATTTTTTTAAGCCTCCAGAAGTAATGAGAATTCTTCTTTTAATCCCTTAATAGTAAAAGGTATACCTTGCACTTTATTGTATTGAAAATATTGAAACTCCTGGTGTTTCATACGCAGATAATTAGCAAACTGTCCTAAGTTTAATTCGCAGACAATTATCTTCTTAAACCTTCCAAAAACCTCATTAACATTGGCTGGCATTGGCAGTATATAATTAAAATGAGCCAATCCAATCTTCTTTCCATCATCGGTCATCTCCTGTACAGCCGTTTTTAAATGTCCATAAGTTCCTCCCCAACCAACTACCAATAGGTCTCCTTTCTGCTCTCCCAATACTTCCAAATCTGGTATCATATCAACAACTTTCTCCACCTTCGCCTCTCTAATTTCTATCATCTCCTGATGATTTTCAGGAACATATGAAACATTCCCTGTTAAGGTATCTTTTTCAAGACCACCAATACGATGTTCCATACCTTTCATTCCAGGGAAAGCCCAACTTCTTGCCAGTGATTCAGGGTCTCTTGCATAGGGCTGATATTTGCCACTGTTCTTCTTCTGAATTCTAGGCTTTATTTTTGGATAATCTACCATTGATGGAATTCTCCAGGGCTGTGACCCATTCGCGAGAAACCCATCTGTAAGCAAAATTACAGGGGTCATTCGCTCTAATGCTATTCTACCAGCTTCAAAGGCATAATCAAAGCAATTTGAAGGAGTACTTGCCGCAATTACCACTACAGGACTTTCTCCATTTCTGCCGTACAATGCCTGCATAAGGTCTGATTGTTCTGTTTTTGTAGGAAGACCTGTAGAGGGTCCTCCACGCTGTACATTAACAACCACTAGCGGCAACTCTGTCATTACAGCCAGACCAAGTGCTTCAGACTTTAAGGCCAACCCAGGGCCTGATGTAGTTGTAACACCAAGTAAACCAGCAAAACTAGCTCCTATTGCAGTACAAATCCCGGCAATCTCATCTTCCGCTTGGAATGATTTTACACCTAGATCTTTCCTGGCTGCTAATTCTTCAAGAATACCTGTTGCCGGAGTGATTGGATATGATCCAACAAATAGTTTCAGTCCTGATTTTTCTGCAGCAGCCATCAAACCCCATGCAGTAGCCTCATTTCCATTTATATTCCTGTAAGTTCCTTTTTCAATAGGTGCAGCTGCAACCATATAGGTTGATTTCATCGCCTCAATGGTTACCCCAAAATTATACCCAGCTTGTAAAACCCTATTATTTGCTTTTACAATGGCTGGACGTTTCTTGAATTTTATTTCAAAAAACTCTTCGGTAAAAGCTAAGGGACGATTAAATAACCAATAAACCATGCCCAAAGCAAACATATTTTTACTCCGAAGAACACTCTTTTGGTCAAGTCCTGAATCTTTCAGGGCCTCCTTAGTAAGACTGGAAATAGGAGCTTTTATTACATTGAATTCATCCAACTTTTCTTCCTGTATTGGATCCTCATCGTATCCAGCTTTTTTAATCCATTTTTCAATGAAGTTGTCATTATCAATGATAACAGTAGCGCCAGGTTTCAGCCATCGGGCATTGGCTTTCAAAGCAGCAGGATTCATAGCTACTAAAACATCAGCATAATCGCCAGGAGTGTATAACTTGTTTTTTCCAAAATGTACCTGGAAACCTGAAACTCCTCCAACTGTGCCTAAAGGAGCTCTGATTTCAGCGGGATAATCAGGGAAAGTAGAAATATCATTCCCTAATAATGCTGAGGTATTGGAAAATAAAGTTCCTGTTAATTGCATCCCATCTCCAGAATCCCCTGAAAACCTAATAACAACATCCTCAAGTTCAATGATTTCTGTCTTTTTATTCATAGGTTATTGTAATAATTTATTGTGTATTTGGCAAAACTCGATATGAATGAAAAATAATACTCAATTCGAGAATAAAACACTTTAAAAGACCTGTACAAAGCTAAGTATTTTCAAGATGGAAAATTAACATTAAAAGCATATTTTTTAACATAAAATATCTATATATCTAGAAATAGCAAGATTTCACAGTTGTTATTACTCAAAGTGCTAGAATGACGAACTAAAAAACAGATTGTTAACTCATTAGCACTATACAATTTTGTATATTGCGCAAAAAAATAAAATGGCTCTAATACTTCCCTTAAGAGGGCATCAACCGAAATACGGTACCAATTGTTATTTTTCAGAAAATTCCTCCATAATTGGAGACGTAATTATGGGCAATGATTGCACTGTATGGTTTAATGCTGTCATTAGAGGTGATGTTAATTCCATTAGAATTGGAAGTAAAGTAAATATTCAGGATGGCGCTGTTCTTCACACCACCTATAAAAAATCTATCATCACCATTGGTAATAATGTAAGCATAGGTCATAATGTTATTATACATGGAGCAACTATTCATTCTAATGTACTTGTTGGTATGGGAGCCATAATTATGGACCATGCTGTAATTGGGGAAAATTCAATAATAGCTGCAGGCGCTGTGATACTCGAGAATACCATTGTGGAGCCTGGCAGTATATATGGCGGAGTACCGGCAAAAAAGTTAAAATCAGTCGAAGGAAAGCATACTGAAAAAATGATAAAAAGGATAGCGGATAATTACCTCATTTATGCAGACTGGTACAGAGAAGAGAAGTAATGTAGTTTATTTCCATAGATCAGATTTAATCATCTTTATTTGCTCCTCAAAAAACATTTTTGAGATTTTTTCAAAATGATCAGTATAATCTGACACAAAAAACTCATACTTCGAGAGTGGCTGAGAATTTAAAAGTTGTTTTTCTTCCAACAATTTTCTCAACTCATTGGCCACAATCCTGGCCGAATCAAGAATTTCAACATCAAAATTAAAAAACTTGCTTATCTGATTCTTAATAATTGGGTAATGGGTACATCCCAGAATTAATGCATCAATATTATTTAATTGTTCATTTGAAAGATATGCCCTTATAATTGCATTACTAATATCATCAAATATGAATCCTTCCTCAATCATGGGGACAAAAAGTGGAGTAGCCAATGACACCACATCAATATCAGTGCAATTATCTGATATTCTTGATTTGTATGTTCCAGAGTTAATTGTGGCTTTGGTTCCTATTACTCCAACCCTAGCTGCACTGTAATTATTTTTTAAGTAGTTTACAACAGGATCAATAACATTAATAACTATAGTGGTATTACCAAATTGCTCCTGCAATTCATTATATGCGACGGCAGAAGCAGAATTACAAGCCATTAAAATGACCTTGCAATTTTTTTTAAGTAAGAATTTAGTTATTTCAGTAGAG